>Ga0123355_10003538_pt1 | contig 22431 bp, 22 predicted proteins | sample TergutEmb28metaG_3_FD_89872 | JGI IMG/M metagenome (GOLD analysis project Ga0123355, IMG submission 89872) | Embiratermes neotenicus P1 segment gut microbial communities from Petit-Saut dam, French Guiana - Emb289 P1 | ecosystem: Host-associated > Arthropoda: Insects > Digestive system > Gut ... | reverse complement strand
CACAAACGGGGTCGCAAGTGTCAGTACAATTTCTGTATCCATCATAATCTTTTATAACGGCTTGTGGCAAATTTTCTAAAAATCCATTAAAATCATAGAAAAATATGTTGTACAGATACATAATCAGCTCATTATCACGAACGATAAACTGGAGCGCATTAAACCCTTTTTGGTTTGGCGAATTGTATTGGGCAGACAACCCGTGCCGCCTTAATTGAACTTTCGATTTGTAGCCGTTTTTGGTCAAAAGCTCGTGGGCTTGCGATACAAAATTGATATATTCCTGCGGCACTTCCGGAAGAAAATCTGCAATTGATAATTTTTTTTGTGTACTCATATGCTTCCTCCTCACTGAAAAACACATTCGACGACCGAAGCAGACAGAATACGGATATTATAACTTTCACGTATAAGCTCTTCAACAGCTCTATCAAAGCTTTCGGTTTTTATGAAAATGTAGTCCGTATTGAATGTTGAAACTACAAAAATACCGATTTTGGCCTCTGCTAATATGTTTGAAATCTTTGCTATTACTCCAATCATCCCAAAATCCAGTATTCCTGCTATTTTTAATGCCTTCCAGCCTGGCTCGCAGGCTGTGATGTTGGATGGGGTTTTGCTTGCTTCGCAGACTAATGATATCTCATCGTCAGTCTTTGATATGAATACAAATTCTTGTGTTAAGTCTAGTTGCTTGATACTGTTAATTTTGCATACGTTAAAATCGTATGGAAGCTTTAGTAATTCCATTATCGCATCTCCCTGTATAAATAACAACGCCCCGCACAAGCCAAAAGCCAGCACGGGGCGAAGTCCACTAAAATCCGGTTTTGGCCCAAATGACGAAGGCTATCAAACCCAGCTATTGCACCATTTTACTCCTACAAGAACGGAAAGAAGAACCGTCCTACATAATATACCAAAATCCCGCCCACAAGCCCTATAAAGGGGTTCTTGGTAAGGGCTGTAAGCGCCAAAGCTGTGGCAGCCTGTGCTGTGTCCATTGGCGATGGCGAACCACCGGCAAAATTAAATACGTTTCTCAATTGAGGCACAAAGGTCGAGAAGAAACCTATGATAAACAAGAACCCGGCTATCGCCTGCACAGGCACATACTTTATGGCTTTGGTCATAAGCCCCAAAAGCAGCAGCAGCGCGCACAAGAGCATCATAAGCACACCGGCCATTACAGGCCAAGGTGAAGCAGCAGTAGCGGAAATAATAGCCCCAACAGGAGCGCCGCCAAATATCACGCTTGGGATATCGGCAAGACTGTTAATCACGGTTAGGTGATCCATGTTTTGGGCTTCGCCGGCAAAACCGGCTGTGATATTACCAAAGGCGATGTTAGTACCAATGTTAAGGCATATAAATGCCAGCGCAAAATAAATCGCGCCAAGGCTAAACTTAGGCTTCATTACTTTAAACTCTGCCCAATAGCCCTTTGTCCAAAACTTGGGGTTTTCGTTTTGTGTCATGTCACCTTCGTAACCGGCGTCTTTTGCCATCTTCATCAGGTCAACCCGGCGGCCTTGCAAAAATACAAAGTCCACTGTGGCCAATGTCACGGATACCGCAATTACATACACCAGCGCATGCTGGTTGCCCAAAAAGATTACCCATGTCGCAAGGGCCGATACAAAGGCGATTATACCCGTCCTTTTTTCTTGGCCAAGCATGTCTAGGGCAATGCCGGCAACCATTAGGCCCACCCCGGCCATCATGCCCCAAAGTACAGGCTGGCCGGCAAAGTTAGCAATACGTGTTACCGAGCCGGTGAGCCCCAGCGGTACCATTACCACTACCGCAAGAAGCAGCGCTGCGATACGCTCGTTCACATTTTTCATGAAATGCGAAACCGTGAGTATCGAAGACTGTCCCGAGATTGGCGTTACCGACCCTGTAAGCAGGTTACCAACCGCTCCCACAAGAAACGCGAAGGCGGTTGGCTTCATTTTAAAGCCTTGCGCCGCTGCCCAGGCTAGCATGGTTAGCCCGTTAATTGCCACAAATACTACTGCGATGACTAAAGTACTTACATCGTTGAACATTGTGACTACCCCTCTTTTTCTGCGGATTTAATGAAGAACAGTCTCGTCCGAGCCGAAACCGCGAACGCTTCAACGCGGTTTCGGGGACAGACGAGGCTGATTCTGAATTAATCCGCTTTTAATTGGCCATGTTTTAGGCCTGCCTCATTTTATTCCTATTTTAGACATAAAACAAGGTGGCATGATGCTACTCGGCAGGTTATAGCAAAATAATTCGAAAACAGTCCCGTCTGTCGCCAAAATTGCGGTGAATCGTTCGCAATTTCGGCTCGGGCGGGGACTGTTTCTCATTGATTTTGCTGTAATAGCATACATAGTTTAATTTTTCATGAAATGTATTTGCTAGAATCGGGATTCTGCGATACGATGCAACATGAATCTATCACATATAATTTAATTCGAGGAGATAGCGTATGAAAAATCCACTGATTACTTTTCTTGTAGGTTTGGCTATGCTTGCGGCAGGCCTGTTTTGGCTTACATCCATTGTACAAGTTTCTACTTTGTGGGGTAGCGGCTTTCGCGTAGGGGGCATGCATATTTCTAGCGGCCTTACTCTGGTGCCGCTTATTGCCGGGATTATATGGGTGTTTTTTAACCCTAAGTCCTTAGGTGCCAAGCTTTTATGCATAATAGGCGCGGTTATTATAATCGCTGGTGTACTTATGAGCGTAAGATTTCATGTTGCGCGGGTTAGTTTGTTTGAGTTTATTCTTGTATTTATTGGCATTGCCGGAGGCGCGGGGCTAATTGCTCGTGTGCTTTTTAAGGATCCTAATAAAAACCGGCGAGATGATATAGCAAAATAATTCGAAAGCCGTAAGTATCGTACGATAAAAGCACTTGCACCCCCTTTAAAAAGTGGATGACAAGTGCTTTATTTATACTATGCTGGGCGCTTTGCACTGCTGTGCTAATCAAGCAGTCTAAACATATCCATATAAACAAACCTTAAATACTCAGCTTCTTCTTCTGTAATTTCCATAACCGCAGGGAAAGCATCCGGAAAGGTACCTTGCCGGTTAGCTAAAACGCTGTTCCCATCCCAAACAATCACTTCAGGTACAAATACACGGGTAAGTTCGCCCCGTGTGACAAACGCAATTTGGTCTTCGAGGAAGCGCATGAAGATATTTTCCATATCGCTTGGCCTCCATTGATTTTCTTCGTCGGCAAAATGATTTGTTTCCGAGCGCCTGTTAATATACAGTATCCTGGCAATTCCGGCTTCGCGGGCAGCTTCGTACATGGGATTAATAGCCTGGGTACACCATGGGCAATCCCCAAATCCTATATATAAAACAAAAGGCTCATCCGTATTATTCATCAAATTAAAAACCGTCATGAAATCTGTTTCGTAGAAGATATGGTCTGTTACATAAAATCCTTCATAACCGGTCATGTCGGCAGAGCTAATCAAACCTGCATCTATCATCGAATCTATAATGCTAACCTGTGCTGCCGGGGTCGGTCTTTCATTTGTACATGCTACCAAACTAAATGCTACAATCAAAATAAATAAAGCGAACAAAAATTTTTTCATACCTGCCTCCTTTAAATGATTTCGCATCGCTATTTAGCGATATAATGGCTATGTACTATATACAATCTACCGATATTCTACCTACACACAGCTCAATGTCAACGGTTTATGAATTTGATGAGCGGATACACCGCTTTATATGGTACGATACAGCAATACACTTGTATATATAAACCCACCCGAGAGGAGCAAACTCATGCCTATCCCCATTAACCCAACTTTTAACCCCTACCCCATGGCCCGCAACATACACATCGCCCGCCATGGCATGGTAGGTACATCCCAGCCATTGGCAGCCCAGGCAGGTCTTACAATTTTACAAAAAGGCGGCAACGCCATAGACGCGGCAATAGCCACTGCGGCCTGCCTAACCGTAGTTGAGCCTACATCCAATGGCATAGGCGGCGATGCTTTTGCGCTGGTGTGGACAGGAGGCAAGCTTCACGGGCTAAACAGCTCCGGCCCGGCACCGGGCAACATATCAATAGACGCGGTAAAAGCCTTGGGCTATACCGAAATGCCTAAAATGGGCTGGCTACCCGTAACCGTACCAGGCGCGCCTGCGGCATGGGCAGCCCTTAACAAGCGCTTTGGCAAGCTGGCTCTGGCCGAATGCCTTGCCCCAGCCATTGATTATGCTCGCAACGGGTATCCTCTTTCGCCGGTACTTGGGCGGTTCTGGGCAGGCGCGGCGCTGGCCTATAAGTCAAGATTTACCGGGCCGGAGTTTGCGCATTGGCTTGAAACCTTCGCACCAGGGGGCCATGCGCCCAAAGCCGGAGAAATGTGGTCATCGCCCACCCACGCAGCTACATTAGAAGAAATAGGCGACACATGTGCCGAGAGCTTCTATCGGGGCAACTTGGCAAAGAAGATAGCGGCGTTTTCCGAGAAAACCGGTGGCTTCTTATGCGAATCAGACCTTGCGGCGTTTTCGCCGGAGTGGGTTAACCCAATATCCGTAAACTATCGCGGCTACGATGTATGGGAGATACCGCCAAACGGCCAAGGGCTAGTTGCGCTTATTGCCCTTAATATAATGAATGGATACGACTTGCCCGCAAAACTATCCGGCCGCGATGATATAGATATCTTCCACAAGCAGTTCGAGGCCATGAAACTGGCCTTCACATGCGGCAAAGCCGTAATTACAGACCCATCCCATATGCAAGTTGCTATAGAAGACCTGCTAAGCCAAAGCTTTGCAGATACCCTAAGGAGCCAAATCCTACCCACCGCAAGCGAGCCGGCAGAAATCCTCCCGCCAAAAGGCGGCACGGTATACCTAGCTACCGCAGACGGTGATGGGAACATGGTCAGCTTTATCCAAAGTAACTACATGGGCTTTGGTAGCGGCGTGGTAATCCCAGGTACCGGCATAGCCATGCAAAACCGTGGCGCGGACTTTAGCCTTGACCCAAATCACGCCAATGCCTTACAGGGCGGTAAGCGCACTTATCATACGATTATCCCCGGCTTTTTAACCAAAGACGGCGCGCCTGTTGGGCCCTTTGGGGTAATGGGCGGGTATATGCAACCACAGGGGCATATGCAGGTTGTAATGAATATGGTTGATTTCGGGTTAAACCCCCAAGCTGCCCTGGACGCGCCAAGATGGCAGTGGACTAAGGGCAAGCTCTTTGATGTAGAGCATCATTTCCCGCGGCATATTGCGCAGGGCCTTTCCGGGCTTGGGCATAGGATAAGCGTGCCGTTGGAGTCTGGCGGGTTTGGGCGTGGGCAGATTATCTTGCGTGACCCGGATAGCGGGGTGCTTATGGGCGGCACTGAGTCGCGGACTGATGGGGCTATTGCGGCGTGGTAGAGCGCCTCGAAAAGGAGGTCAGAAAGTAATGCCAACGTTATCTATGTTTTTGGGTATACTTGTGAAGATGAACTGGAAAGACACAGGTCAGCACAAACTACCTCATTTCCATGCCTACTATGGTGATTTCGAGGCTGTTTTCGGCTTAGATGGAGAAATTATTGCGGGAACTTTTCCACGCAGGCAGAGCGCATTTGTCAAAGCATGGGCACTGCTACATGAAGATGAGTTATCTGCTAACTGGAAGCTAGCTGTAAATGGTGAAGCAACCTTTAGAATTGAGCCATTAAGATAGGAGGCAGCAAAATGGACGATACAATCAACGGCACCCAATTAGGACCTCGCGTAACGGCCGTAACACCAACAGATGATTATAGTCTTATATTGACATTCACCGGTGGCGAAAAGCGCATATTTAACGCTGTGCCACTACTGGAAATGGCTGTATTTAGACCGCTCAAAAACAAAGCATTATTCCAATCAGTTAAAGTTTCTCGTGGCTCCGTACTGTGGCCACAAGATATTGACTATTGCCCCGACACACTGTATATGGAAAGTATCCCTGTCAATCTTGCAAGCGCTATAGCAAATTAATTCGAAAACGGTCTCGTCTGTCGCCGATTTTGCGTTTGAGCGTTCGCAAATTCGGCTCGGGCGAGAACCGCTTCTCATTTAGAAGCTGTGTTCATAGGCGGCGATGGCGGTTTGGTGCGGCAATTTTGTGCCAATTGAGGAGGCATTGACGCAGCTTGCCAAGAGGCAAGTAAGGAAATGCCAACGAAAAGTGGCGTAAAATTGACCGCCAAAGCGACGTTGTCGCCTATGAACACAGCTTCTAAATTTGTTATTACTGAAAGAGGTCATTGCATGCAATTTTTATACCCCCTAAAACTAACCCCCATATACAAAGAAATGCTATGGGGCGGTAACAGACTTAACACCATCTATAACCGCGACATCCCGTACGAGAAAACAGGCGAAAGCTGGGACATCTCCTGTCGCCCCAATGAGATGGGCATTATAGAAAACGGCCCGGAAGCAGGGCAGCCTCTGGCCGAATACATCGCCCTAGACAAAACCGGCGTACTGGGCACCCGGATTGCAAGCCAAGAAAACTTCCCGCTACTGGTAAAACTGATAGACGCAAACGATGTGCTTTCTGTTCAAGTCCACCCTGGTGATGATTTTGGCGGTTCCAATCCCGCAACCGGCCAATGGCAGCCCACAGACACAGGCAAAGCAGAAATGTGGTACATCCTAGCACCCCCCACAGACGGCAACCTGATTATAGGCCTTAAGCCGGGCATAACCCCAGCCGTGTTACGCGCCGCGTTAAAAAACGGCACGATAGAGTCCTGCCTTAACCTATTGCCGGTAGCCGCAGGAGATATTGTAAACATCCCAGCCGGGCTTATACACGCGCTAACTCCGGGGGTAATGGTAGCAGAGGTACAACAAAACTCCGACATAACATATCGTTTGTACGACTACAACCGCCTAGGCCTGGACGGCAAGCCACGCCCCCTCCATATAGAAGAAACCCTGTCAGTTGCCGACTTCGAGGGTAAAATCCCCAAGACCACAACCCCGGGCCTTGCCGTTAAGAAAGGCGACTGCACTCTTACGTATGCAATCGCCAATAAGCACTTCGCCGTTATTAAGTATGACCTGCAAGGCAGTCTCACACAGGCTTCCGACCCGGCGGCCTTTAATGTTTTCACATGTGTGGAAGGGGAGGCAGAAATTATAGGAGAATGGCCCAATAGAGCCGATATCTCCCCTACAACCATTGCAGGCTTGCGCAATGACGTAAAACTCCCCACCGGTAGCTCGGTGCTTATCCCGGCAGGCCTTGGCAACTACACTACTCGTCCTAAACGCGGGCATTGCGTTCTACTAAAAAGCTTCGTACCCGATATCGAAAAAGACTTTGTCGCACCGCTGCTGGCTTATGGCTACACTCATGCCGACATAGCAGCAAACACCGCTATATCGGCATGAGCGGCCGGAGCGCGTTGTTAAGAAACTGTGTTCATAGGCGCCAACGCCGCCTATGAACACAGCTTCTAAGACTCGCTATGTGACCTCATATGTCATCGTAAAATAAACCGCCTTTAACCAAATCATCAACTCTTTTAGGGGCCTCGCAATGAAAACAATTTGCAACTTTTTCAAACCAAGCATAATTTTTGCTATAGTGGCATACGCCGTCACCTGCGTTGCATTATACCTAGTACAGCATGCGCTATTTGGCGGGGCTGTCAAAACCGGTTGGATATATGTTATGATAAATCCCATCTTTATAGGGCTTCACGCCCTTTATGCTGAAGACGATAACAAAAATGACGACGAAACCCTTGCCTTGCAAAAGGGCATAGTCAGGCAAAGAGAAGCAAAGTTTTTTGGTACAATTGGCTTATTGATATTGGCGGTAATTCTTATCGGTTTTGTAGTGGTTGTGATATCCAGTAGCGACCCGTTACAAGGCAGAGATAGTATAAGCAGGTGGGTATTTGCGTTTGATTTCCAACTCATAGGCCTAATGTTAATGCTTTATATATTTGCTATAATAAAAATCACCGGGCGGCTATTATTTGCATTGGCCCATGTATCAATTTTGCTGGCAACAGTGGTGTATCTACTTTTTGCCCGGCCGGTGACGGTATCCAACGCGCAAAACGCACTACAACATGCAGGCTACCAAAATGTAGAGCATATAAGATATGTCCAAGATGCATTTGTTTTACGCGTCCTCATGAACGACCCCGCCGCAGACAGCGCCGCCAAAGGCCTGGGTGTATACATATTTGTGGGCGAAAATAACGGGGAAGAGTTTGGCATATTTGTGGATATAGCAAGCGGGAGGCACCTCATGAGCTATAGGCTTTATGACAATCCGGCTCTTTCACGCTCAATAGAGCAGCGCAGGAGGGAGTAATAAATGTCTGTTATGAACCAACGCGAATATGTTAAGCATCAGTATTCCAGCGATAATAATTTATCGGCCAGGATCAAACTCCATGAAAAGCATAGCACCAATAAAAAGGGGTTTTACCCTTGGCTATTTGAGCTGTACCGGTTTGAAAAAAATGATTCCATCCTTGATCTTGGCTGCGGAAATGCAATGCAGTGGAAGGGTAGAACCTCCGGGCTACCTGCGGGCAGCAGCTTAACCCTCTCTGATTATTCGGAAGGAATGCTTAACGCCGCAAAAGAAAACTTAGCTCTTGAGTGCGGCAACATCAGCTTCTTTCAAGTAGATATCCAAAGAATCCCTTTTGCCAGCCAATCGTTTAACACGGTAATCGCCAACCATATGCTCTACCATGTACCTGACTTGGATAAAGCTTTATCAGAAGCGCACAGAGTACTAAAAACAGGCGGTTGGTTTTATGCTTCTACCGTTAGCGGCGGTGGGATAAGACAATTCTTGCATGATACAATGGTAAAACTAGAACTCGATGCAGACGCCTTTGCGCAGGGGCTTTCATTTACCATGCAAAATGGCGGAGATATCCTAAGCCGATATTTTCCGTCCGTTAAAAGGTATGACTATATAGACTCGCTGGCGATTACCGAAACCCATGACTTAATGGATTGGCTAAAATCGTCTATGTCTGCTTCAGACAATATCAAAGAAAAATCCGACACAATATATGAATATTTCGAAAAGATTAGAATTGCGGAAGGCGCTATAAATATCCCCAAAGAAGCATGCCTATTTGTGTGCACCGCCGGCTAGAGAAGGAGCGGTTATATGTATCGCGTAAAAAGACAAGAAGACCCAGAGCAAAACTACAAACTTATGGCATACATGGCAAAGCGCGTACTGGAAGACGACAAGGATGAGATAGCCAGCCTTGCTAACATATCAGCTGTAATTAATGGCTACATGGACAGGATTAACTGGGTTGGCTTTTACATTATGAAGGGCGGCGAGCTTGTGCTTGGGCCGTTTCAAGGCCTGCCCGCCTGTATCAGGATACAAGTCGGGAAAGGGGTATGCGGCACCGCGGTGGCTAAGCGGGAAACACAAGTCGTGGATGATGTGGATACATTCCCCGGCCACATAGCCTGCGACTCCGCGTCCAAGTCAGAGATAGTGATACCTATTTACAAAAACGGCGAAGTCTATGGCGTGCTGGATGTAGACAGCCCGGAGCTTAACCGTTTTGGGACGCTTGAGGAAAAATATTTATCTGAAATATGTGCGGTTATTGGTAAGCAGCTGGAACCGCCAATGTAATACGTATTCGCTCCGCTATCTCATTAAAATAATTACACATAAAATGAATCGGGTGCACATTCATATGGGCCATTGTTTATTGGTCAAGATGACTATTTCGACCATACCGTAAAAGATCGTAGATTTTGTCCTCTGTTTCCAAAACATCATAATCACCGCCAGAGCTGTCTGGCTTATGATAAACAATGCCATTACTATAATTAGCACGCAGGCGCTCTATTAGCGCATCTTTCCCAAAATCCTGGGCATAACGGTTAAACGCTCTAACTCGTTTGTTTTTAAGAATATCTTCGCCACATGGATAGTCCGGACAGGCATAACAACCGTCAAAACCTTTTTTTACGGCACATTTGCCGATATTACAACTATCACCGTCAGATATTTTCTCAAAACAGCCCGGGCAACCGGTATTACTACACAAGGCGCACGCCAACCCACAGTAACCTATACCTCTTTCATTGCAAAAGCTCATTACTAACATCCCCTCTATGATATTTTCTTCTATAGTACTACAACAATAGTGACATCAGCATGTCACCATTGCTAGTCCGCATTTACATTTGTCTAAAAAATCACTTAGACCAACGCAAGCCGCCTTCTTGACCGGCGTTTACGTTGGTCTAAAAAATCACTTAGACCAACGCAAGCCGCCTTCTTAATAGAGGGATAAAATATTTTCTGCTGTTTTCATTAGGCGCATTTTCAGTGATTCGGGCTGCAGTACCGTGACTTTATCTCCAAAACTTAATAGCATAGCAAACCACATTCGTTCATCCTCAAGTGCGTTAAGCTGCATTATAAAGTCGCCGTTTTCCAGTGTTTCGACTATAGTCCCTCCAAGGTATTCGCATATTGGGACTTTTATCTCTGCCTTGCAAATAATCGTAATATCAAGGCTTTTCCGCCCGCTTCCCTGAAATGCCTGCTCCAGCAAGCACGCAGGTTCTTGATGCTTTCTTGCAAAAGGCGCGTTGGTGGGCTCAAGCTTGCTTACTCTTGCGACTTTGAAGATACGATAGTCTTGCTTTGATGTGCAGTAAGCAAGTAAATACCACGCATACCACCGATAATTAAGCGCGATTGGCTCTATCAGACGGCGTGAAGTACTTCCAATCGCATTTTCATATGTAATTTCAACTGTTTTTTTGCTGTTTATCGCATTTTCAAGGATTTGCAGCCTTGCCTGTATTACTCCATTTTCCCCGGAAGCACCGAAATCAAGAAAAATATTTTGTGTTTGCTTCTGCGGAAAAACAGATGATAGCTTTTCTAAGGCATCATTATAACGCTTGTTTCCATAAGCGGATAAAAGCCCTGTAAGAGCAGTAATAGCCGTTGTCATTACTTCATCATTTATAATACGCTTGTCCAGCCTATAGCTCTCCATTATCGCATAGCCACCCTTCGCACCTGGAAGGGATTGTATAGGAATGCCAGCTAAAGATATATGTTCAACATCCCGTAAAATAGTACGCCTAGACACACCAAAGCGCTCTGCTAATTTCGCCGCACTTACAATGTCATGATTAAGTAGGTATATCACTATTGATAGCAGACGGTCTGTTTTCACAGGCTAACCTCCAATAGTATCCAAAAAAGCCCGGGAAGCCCGGGCTTTTTAAAAAGCAATCTACATTATTTACTGTAAAAATTAATCCTTATCTCTAAGCGCCTCAAGCTCGGCCTTACGCGCGGTAATAACCTTTTGTTGCACATCGCTTGGGGCTTCGTCGTAGCGCTCAAACTCCATTGTAAAACTGCCGCGCCCTTGGGTCATAGACCTAAGGTCTGTTGCGTACTTTTGCATTTCGGACAATGGGGCTTCTGCGGCAATTTCTTGTTTTGCGCCTATCTTCTCCATACCCATGATGCGCCCACGGCGTTTATTCATATCGCCCATGATATCGCCTGTATAATCGTCTGGCACTAAAACAGATACCTTCATCACAGGCTCAAGGAGTACAGGCTTTGCAGTCATAAAGGCTTCCTTGAAGCACTTAATCGTGGCCATTTTAAACGCGATTTCGGAAGAGTCTACGGCATGGTAACTACCAAACACCAGTGTGGCCTTTAAGCCAACAACCGGATATGCCGCGAGAGGGCCGGCCTTTACGCTCTCCTGAATACCTTTTTCAACGGCAGGGAAGTATTGCTTAGGCACCGCGCCGCCCACGATTTTTTCTTCAAATACATAGGGCTCTTCGTTGTTGCCAGAGTGTTCGAATACCATGTCAACATCGCCAAACTGTCCGCTACCGCCAGATTGTTTCTTATGCTTGGCCCGGAGCTGTACCTTTTGCTTAATCATTTCACGGTACGGTACTATCGGCAGGCTTAACTCCGCTTCTATTTTGTACCTTGCTTTTAGGCGGTTTATCAGTACATCCAGCTGGCTGTCACCAAGACCGGAGATAATTGTTTGCTTTGTTTCGGCGTCGACCTTGTATACAAGAGTCTTATCTTCTTCCAAGAGCTTTGTAACCGAAGCCGCTATCTTATCCTCGTCTCCTTTGCCCTTAGGCGCTATAGCCATAGAAAGCAGTGACGGTGGCGGAGTGAACTTTGGCACATTCATAAGATTGGCCTTGGTGCACAGTGTGTCCTGTGTAGCGGTAATTGCCAATTTGGCCATTGCGCCAATGTCACCGGCCTTTATCTCGCTGGCCTCTATTTGGTCTTTGCCGCGCATTAGGTAGATGTGGCCGGGTTTTTCCGGCGCGTCTTGGGTGCTGTTATACAGCGCGACTTCGCGCTTAACCGTGCCAGAGTATACGCGGAATAAACTTAGCCGCCCAACATAAGGGTCGGCAATGGTTTTAAATACAAACGCGCATAGCGGGCCGCTGTCGGAGCATGGCAACTCTATCATTTCGCCTGCGCCGTTTGCTACTGTTACCTTATCTTTTAAAACTGCCGCCGGAGGCAAGTGGTTTACCAGCATATCCAAAAGCGGCACGGCGCCTACTGCCGTGGTAGAAACACCACAAAGCACAGGAGTAATTGCTCCGCTAGCCAGCCCGGACTTTAGGCCTTTTTGCATTTCCTCGTCGGTCAGCTCTTCGTCTCCAAAGAATTTTTCCATCAGTTCTTCGTCTGTTTCGGCTATGGCTTCGATTAGCGCGGCGTGGCGCTCTTCGTATACATCGCTAAGCTCTGCCGGCATGTCACAGGGTTTTACTGCGGTGCCGTCATAGGCATAGGCCTTGCCGGTTAATACATCCACATACCCGGCCAATTTGTTGCCTTGCTTAAACGGTAATTGCAAAGGAGTTACCCCTGTGCCAAAAAAATCTCTCATATTGTCCACGACTTTCAAGAAGTCGGCGTTTTCGTCGTCCATCCCATTAATGTAAATGATACGTGGCAGGTCTTTTGCGACGGCGTTTTCCCACGCAATTTCTGTCCCTACTTCTATGCCTGACTTGCCAGAGGCCAAAATTAACGCGGCATCTGCCACCGATAATGCCTCATGCACCGCACCGGCAAAATCGAAAAACCCCGGCGTGTCCAGGAAGTTGATTTTTGTACCGTTCCACTCCACGGGGATAATAGAAGCGCTTATTGAGACACCGCGCCTTATTTCTTCCGCATCGTAGTCACTAACGGTATTACCGTCCTCCACGCGGCCTATGCGGCTTGTTACTTTGGTCACATTTAGAGCCGCTTCCATCAATGTTGTCTTGCCGCAACCGCTGTGCCCTAGTACAGCAATGTTGCGAATCTCATTTGCTGTGTAAACCTTCATATAAACCCTCCTTGGTTTTTTGCCGCATTGTAGAACGCGCAGGAGAAGGAAACCTCTTCTCCCGAGCCATTATAGAGTTAATTGATTGGTATTACAACTGGGTGTAAAATATTATCAGGGCAATATCATCAAAACCTACAAACAAAACAGTGGCGGTTTTTTATGGGTAGAGAAATGAGGGATATGTATGAAACAAGCAACTGCGATAATGCTACTACTTTTATTAATATTATTATTGATTTCTTGCGGAAGATCCAATAATGACTACAATGCCGCTTCTTATGACGAAAATGACGATGCGATAACTAGCACATATACGCTACCGGAGCAAGAACCGGAGCTAGAGCCTATAGGCGGTACGGATATCGAGGTCGAGACCGCATCACCCCCTATCAATATTTTATCCCCACCACTCAACCGCCTAGACTGGATAATAGAGCCGCGATGGGAGTTTGGCCGGATAAGGGTCTGCTGTACATTTCCATATCCGTGGGACGACATACCTTGGGATGAGCTGGATTTTAGCATGTCATATGTAGGCGGTTATGTAGTAGACAGTGGTTTTGAGTGGTTTACCTACCAAAGCGACAGTGGTGATATTAATATCATTTTCTGTATGGGACATGGACTTGCATGGTACGATTATTTTGTTGATGAAGAAAGCGGCATGTTCATAGATGTGTTTATGCACTATGGCGGCAACGCATTCGATAGGCGCACACCGGAAAGGATTGATTATTTAAGCTTAGCCGGGTTTTACCATCCATTGCGGGCAATCCGCCGCATAGACGGCGAAAAATTTGAAGAACTTGTTGCGAGTGGTAGTTTTATTTACGAAGGGCCAGGCGAAGCAGTCATAGAAATGTTTGCATTGGCCTATGGCAGCCAAATCCTCACAGATTTTATTTTTACTAACGGTAGCGTCAGAGCTGGCGGGGAATCCACTTCTGCTTTAGCTGTCATGCAACTTGACGGCAAATGGGGAATGCTGGACGAAAACGCCAAGACTGTCCTGCCGTTTATTTTCGATGATATCGAGTTTATAGACAGCCACACCATTTTTGCCAAGTATAATGGTTTGTACGGGATAATGTATATCGGGAGGCAGCATGGCTTCCGCTTAACCGAAAGTATTAACTGGCGGATTGAGCCTTCTTTGGATATCTTATGGTTTGATAATTTTTCTGAAGGGCTAGCGGTAGTTCATACCCTTGACGGCACGGGGGTTGTTGACATAGACGGCAATTTTGTTATACCGCCCACCTTCCGTGGCATACACCGCTTTGAACACGGCCTTGCCGTTGCTTTTAATAATGAGCAGCGCGCGGGTGTAATCAATGGCGAGGGTGTTGCGGTTATCCCCTTTGAGTTTTTGCATCTTCAATCCAGTTCCCATGGCTGGGGCTTTGTGGGTTCTAAACTTGTGGGCGACATTGCAAGGTATGGCGCAATAGATACTCAAGGCAATATTATAGTCCCTTTCGAATTTGACTGGGTGCAATATTTAGGCTCGGGTATGTTTGGCGTTGTTAAAGGGTACAAATATGGCCATATACGTTGGGGTACTGGGGTGGATGTCGCCCTTATATATGATGTATGCCTAGGCTTTTTCCAACATGGCCCGCCGTTTCAGCGTTTTTCCGAAGGTTTGGCAGGGGTGGCGGTGCAGGCAGGTGACGACTCGCAAAGCCGGGTCTATGGTTTTATAGATTGGCGAGGAGATGTGGCTATACCTTTGCAGTTCCAATGGGTTGAGCCTTTTAATCAAGGCCTGGCAACCGCTTGGTTGGACAGCAACGCCGGTGTAATTGACCGGGAGGGCAATATTATTGTCCCCTTTATATATAACAGGATAGGCCCGTTTTCTGAAGGGTTTGCGGCTGTGGGCATAGGCGATTGGGGCAGCCGTTACTATGGTTTTATTAATAGAGATGGCGAGATGGTCATACCGCCACAAAGACTTAACCGGCTAGAAGCCTTTTCTGAAGGCCTGGCAGCCTTCGAGCTGCCCAACGGGCGCGGCGGGTTTATGAACCGGCAAGGCGAGGTTGTTATCCCGGCAGAGTACGGCCTTATTTTGGACTGGGTGTATCGCGGGGATGATTTAATCTCAAAATTTGACCGTGGGTTAGCGGTTGTAGCAACCCACAACAACCCAGATGACAGCCTGCGCGGGATAATAGACGAGAATGGAAATATTATATTGCCTTTGGAATTTACCTGGGTCGGTGATTTTAATAATGGCTTGGCCCGTGTATCTACCGGGCATAACTGGTATGGCGGCAACTACCGCGTGGGTTTTGTTAATAGGGCTGGGGAGTTTGTTTTGCCTGTAGAATTTGAAGATGCCACTGATTTTTCCGAAGGGGTTGCGGCTGTAAAACAAGATGGGCTTTGGGGGATAATAGAGGTTGCGCGGCGGTAGCCATGCAACTAACGTGTCACGTTAGCCAACGTAACCGAATGCGTTATTAAAAAACGCAAGTGTTGATGATATAGTGCAGCTAATCAAAAATGACAAGTCGCCTAAATACTGGGTTGGATCGCTTTTATCGGTATCATCAAAACCGAAACAAACCTTTATCAGTATCATCAAAACCGGCAACGCACCTATAAAAACAACTCTCAAACAAGACATACTACCGCCCTGTTCTATGTGCTAAGATAAGCCAAAAGAGGAGGGGCAATATGAACGAAAACATTTTTGAACAATACAACCGGTTGATTCAAACCTGCAAGGCCGCATATGTAGGCGTAATTGACGAAAACGGCTTCCCATCGGTTTCTACAATAATGCCGGTTAACACGGAAAGCATCTTCGAGACTTTCTTTGCTACAGGCTTAGGATCTAACAAAGTAAAACGCCTACAAAAAAATACTCGGGCAAGCGTCTGCTACCATATAGGTGGCAATAACATAACCCTTGTAGGCACCGCAGAAATCCTTACAGACCAAGCAACAAAAAGCAAGTGCTGGCATAAGGACGGTTTAGCCGCGCACTTCCCCGGTGGCGAAACAGATCCTGATTATTGCATTATTAAGATAACGACAAAGCGTGTTTCGCTGTGGGTGGATAACGAAGACGCGCAGTTTACTATTGACGAACTGTTGAGGGTTCAGTCCCGCTGCGGCCTTGTATGTGGCGGATGCAGCAGCTTTTTGAATAAAAGCTGTCCAGGCTGTATCGCGTTAAACGGAAAGGCTTCATGGAAAGACGATGACTGCAGCACATCCAGATGCTGTATTGACAGGGGCTACGCCCATTGCGGGGAATGCCCCGATTTCCCATGTGATGACTTAACGGGTATGTCCTGCGGTGACGACGAAGAATGTGACCGGATACCAGGTGCGCGCATTGCGATATGCCGGGCATGGGCGGCAAGGGGATAAACTGCCGCTTTTAATCTTATCCTTAAAATCATAAATAATTGTGGTTAAGAAGCTGTATTCAACTTCTAAACGAAAGCAAGCCTGTCCTAACGGATGGGCTTTTTACATATATAGATAATTATAGCAAAATAATTCGAAATCGGTCTCGCCTGTCGCCTATTTTGCCTTGAAGCGTTGGCAAATTCGGCTCGGGCGGGGACCGTTTCTCATTGATTTTGCTGTAAAACCCAGCCCTATTGACAACACGTATATCCTTAAAGTATTATATGGTTAATTAGTTAAGCCATTAACCAATCAACAGCAAATATTACGGCATGGCGAGGTGAACAAATTGAATGACAACCAACCCATTTTCCAACAAATCATGGAAAGGATTGAAAGCGACATCATAACAGATGTGTACCAGGCCCATGAACTTATTATTTCCACAACCAACATTGCCAAGCTGTATTCTATAAACCACGCGACGGCAGTTAAGGCTATCAGCAAATTAACAGACGCCGGCATCCTGTACAAAAAAAGAGGAATTGGTATGTGTGTGGCGGAAGGGGCAAAAGTGAAAATAACCAAGCGGCGCAAAGATGCTTTTCTAAACCAGACTATTGACGCGCTGCTTGCAGAGGCCAAGACCCTTGGTCTTACACTGGACGAGTTGATCCAAGTAATCAAAAATAAAGAAGGAGCAAAAGAGTTATGATTAAGTTCAAAAATGTTACAAAAGAATACGGCAAAACAACCGCTTTAAACCGTATATCGCTAAACATCCCAGAAAGCGGGATTTACTGCCTGCTTGGACGAAACGGCGCCGGCAAGACAACATTCATGAAGACCCTGGCCGGACATATCCCATATACAGACGGTGAGATAATTGTAAACGGCAAAAAAGTTTCTCCGGGCAAAATGCCCGACTGTGTAAATTATATAGAAAGCGGCTGCGTACAGTTTAATGCTCGGGTATCAACCCTGATAGACACCGCTTCCAAGCTGCAGCCGGACTTCGACCGGGACTTTGCCCTAGAGATGGCCGAGCGGTTCGAGCTCAACACCAAAAAGCGTTTTAAGCAGCTGTCATTCGGCATGAAAACCATGCTGACGGCCATTATCACATTGGCCAATAAATCAAAGGTCATACTGCTGGATGAGCCGACCCTCGGCTTCGACGCCATCATGCGCAGCCAATTCAACAACCTGCTTTTAGAAAGCTACCGGCAGCACCCTCGCGTGCTCATCGTCTCCACACATCTGATTGACGAAATCGCAAAGGTAACAGAGCGGCTGATTATAATAGATAAAGGCATACTACTTGTGGAAGCCGGCATAGAGGATATAGACGAAAAAGCCTACACTCTGTCCGGTACAACAGCGGCAGTCACACCCTTACTTGACGGGCTTAACTGCATAGGCAAGACCGAAATAGGAAGCATGACAGCAGCACATATCTACGACAACAGGATTACCCCGCCACAAGGCGTTGGCATTGACCGATTAAGTTTACAAGATTTCTTTATTAATATCGTGGGAGGTAACAGCCATGTGTAAAACTACTTGGAATTTAGCAAAGACAAACCTCAGGCACCTGCAAGTACCGCATATCCTTACTGGGATACTGGCCGGGGCTATGGCCGTGCAGACATTGGTATTTGTTATACTTATTAAGAATGATATAAATATAGGCGGCTCCCAGATAAGCGTTGGCAGTTTGCTATGGTTGCTGCCACTTATGGCAGGGATATTTGTCCCCGCCAGGAATTTCCGCAGGATTATTAACCTGGGCGGCAAACGTGAGAACTTTTTCTGGGGCAGTTTGATGGCATATGCGGTTTTGGCCGCGGCAGTGTCTTTGACCAGTATGACGATATTCTATGTAATAGACCGGGCTATTATTAGGGCTGAGCTTTTTCATCCTTTCCACCCATTAGAGCCTGGGGCCTTTATCATGGGTGAGCCTGGGCATATTGGCGGTATTGCCAATCTTGTCGAAGTGTTCCGCTGGACCCAGAATGGCCCAATTATTGCGTTTTTGCAGCAGTTTGCGCTTTTATTCCTAATCTCGACATTTGTACACACCCTTACCGCCATACAAGATAAATGGTATGGCTGGGTTACGGATATCGCATTAATTGCCATTATATCCGTATTTAGCCCCATCCCGGTACTGCGCAGAGCGCTGGCTTGGTTCTTTAATTTGATAATCTTCCACGATGTAGCTTTTTTGCAAATAGCAGCCTGTATTGTTTTGGGGATGGTCATTTATTTGATTAACAAGCCCGTGCTGGCAAGAAAAGCGATATAAAAGTGACGCGAAAAAGGGGACTTTCTTCATTCTAGCTTGATGCTATATTACTCATTTTTATCACTCTCAAAACAAACAAGTACTCATATATTTCAGGCCACAATCGTTAATAACAATACCGAAATGCTTGCCTGCATCCTCCCCTTGCAACTGCTTAACCGCAGCCATTAAATTTGCCCCGGACGAAAACCCGGCAAAAATCCCTTCTTTTTTGGCAAGCAGACGAGTCATATACTCGGACTCTTGATCCGTAACGGTTATGCAGCCGTCTATAAGGCCCTTGTCCACGATGTCCATGGCCTTGGAATAGCCGCCACCTTGTATCTGATGGCTCGTTCCTTGAATAATCTCGCCTTTATAATAGGCGCAGCCATATGGCTCGACTGCATAGCAGCGCATTTCTGGGTTTAGACTTTTAAATACTTGCGAATAGCCTGTAAACGTACCGCCCGTACCTATAAAGTCAGCAAAAGCCTGAATTTTGCCTTGAGACTGCGCCCACATTTCATGGGCGGCAGGCTCTTGAGCCCGCGCGTTGTCAAAATTTTTAAACTGGTTAAGGAAAAACGCGCCGGTTTTTTGAACCAGGCGCTCTGCCTCTTCTTCTACAAGCCTGATATCCTCGCTGGATACTTTGCCTTTTATCGAGCATGGGGCTTGATCCACAAAAACTACTTCGCCGCCAAAGGCTTCAATCATCTTGGCCCTTTCGGGTGAGTTGCCTCTGGAAAGCACACATATCACCCTGTACCCCTTGGCCGAGCCCACCATAGCAACCCCTGTGCCGGTATTGCCGCTGGACATCTCGAGTATAGGCTGCCCGGGCTTTAGCAGGCCTTTACACTCGGCCATGTTTATCATGCCAAGGGCAATACGGTCTTTTTTAGAAAAACTGGGGTTGAGATACTCAAGCTTAGCGTAGATATGACCTTCGAAGCCCAAATGCTTTTTAATCATATCTAAGCGTAATAATGGCGTATCCCCTATTGCTTGGGTGATGTTGGTGATATATGTAGCCATTGTAACAACCCCTTATATTTTGCTTCCTTTTGATTACTTAGTTCTTAAATGGTATTATAGCATGGGGAAAATAGCTAGTTCAATGTCGCGTTTGCTAAACTCACCAATTTGAAGAATCGCGTAAACACTGGCCTGGATCGCCTTTGTCAAAATCATCAACTCTTATAGCGCCTTTGGTTTTCATTCAAATTGTTTTTGAAAATAGCAAGCTTGCCCCACAGCGCCGAATAGCATAAAAGGGCAGAGTCCCATTAAAAAGGAAAATGCCATGCGCACCGAAAAGGATGATCATAATGACACCGGCACGTATCGCAATTATATCGGGCCCGCCCGGGACAGGAAAAACAACCATCGCGCAAATATTGGCCGAAACTCAACATATAAAAAGGCCGCCCACATCGAAGTCGACGATTTTTGGCAGTTTATCCGCCAAGGATATATACATCCTTGGTTAGGCGGCGGAGGCTCAGGCAATCAAAACGACACAGTGATAGAAGCTGTAGCGGCAAGTGCTAAAATATATTCTACAGGCGGATATGAAGTTTTTGTCGCCGGTACAATTAGCCCGTGGTTTATCGAGCCCTGGCGGAAAATCGCCCAAAAGGGTGTGGATGTACGATATATAGTCTTACGCCCAAGCAAGGAAATTACAGTCACGCGTGCAACCAGGCGGGCGCAAAGAGATTTTTTCCCGCTAAGTGTAGAAAATGTTGAGGACGTATGGGATAGTTTTGCAGATGTTGGCATATACGAACCGCATGTCGTAGACACAACCGGGCAGACCGCTGTAGAAAGCGCAGAGGCTATAAAAAGTATGATTAAAGACGGTTATTTTCGTGTAGAGTAATCATTTGCAGTGTTATTAAGCCTGTAGAAAATGTTCTTATTTTCTACACAAATAATGAAGAATATTTCCGTCGCTCTTTTTATTGGTAAATCTTTTTACACTGCTGACTCTCTTTCTGTAACCATGCCTCCACTTCTTTAACCAGCGCGATGAAATTATCCTTGTCGCGTAGAAGTTCTTGCATCTTTTCGTGCCTCATATCCTCCAGCACACGCTGTACTTCGCTACACGGGTCATGGTGCACTGCGTTATGTTTCATAAGGTCTGCAAAGGGTGAACGATTGGATTTATTGTTTGTCTCATCGGCAAACTCGGCAAAGCGTTTCCCGTGAGTGAATGCATTCCTCAGAGCATCCAGCGCTTCTTCGGGTTTATTGTTTCTACAATGAAATGTCGCATAGCATCCATATAAAAATGCAAGCCAATGGTTGTGCCATCCGTAATCATCACCGTAAAGGAATGTATGGAAATCGAAGAGGAACGTAAACGCTTCATTTTCTAGCCCTGCGCGTTCGGCGAGAGGCCGCAAGACATTTTGCAAGGGCGTAAGCAGTGCCGATAAAAGCTCCTGTTTGTATCGTATGCCGTCTTCACCCCATACGGAGAATGCCAATATGCCTTGCTTAGAATGACCCAAAGAACCGCACTGCTCAGCTACGGCTAAGAGTTTTTCTTTTTCGCCAATGGCACCATAGATTTGGGTTAGCCATTGACGGCACTGCCCTCGGATACTGTCATCGGTGGAGGTGGCAAGCAATTCCTCCATGATTTTCATGGATTCTTCCCAGGAATCGAAGGATTTGTTTTTTTCAGTATCCGGGCCGTTGCCATCGCTTACCCCCCATAGTCCGTTTGCACCCCATTTCAAATACAACGCTTCCGCCAACTTCAACAGCAAAATTTCTTCCGCCGGGAACTCCGCCAAGGCATGACGCATCAGGTCAATCTGTTCGTCTTCGGGCTTTGGCGTCAAACTGCATTTATCGTACTGCACCAGATAATCATCAATTTTTCGCTGTTTTTCCGCTTTGTCGTAATCGAAAAGAAAGTCAATGGTGACATTAAAAAAATTGGCGATGGGTGTGATATACTCGATGTCGGGATAGCCGTTTTCGCTCTCCCATCGCGAAATCGCTTGATTTGTTACGCCAATAGCGTTTGCAAGTCGCTCTTGTGTTATATCATCGCGCTTACGTAAGGTTTTAATTTTTGCGCCGATTTTGATGTTCACAGAATCACTCCATTTTTTATTATTCACCGGTGTGATTCCAGTATATTGATTTACGTCAGCGATTCAATTGTCAATTCATTGTTTTCATGTCAATGAACCGTTGATTTTCATGCAAGTGATTGTTACAGCAAAATCAATGAGAAACGGTCCTCGCCCGAGCCGAATTTGCCAACGCTTCAAGGCAAAATCGGCGACAGGCGAGACCGATTTCGAATTATTTTGCTATATTACGATAATTAT
>Ga0123355_10003537_pt1 | contig 22434 bp, 17 predicted proteins | sample TergutEmb28metaG_3_FD_89872 | JGI IMG/M metagenome (GOLD analysis project Ga0123355, IMG submission 89872) | Embiratermes neotenicus P1 segment gut microbial communities from Petit-Saut dam, French Guiana - Emb289 P1 | ecosystem: Host-associated > Arthropoda: Insects > Digestive system > Gut ... | reverse complement strand
TTTGACCTGATTCAATATGCTTTATTATATCTGCTCTTTTTTCATTCGATAGTGGTTTACCCATTACTCTCACCTCTGTTGGCAGTTTATCATTACAGACTAGCAAAAGTCAAAGTGCTATAAACATGTAAATTTTATCATTACCCGATTGTGTATAGTATATAATTAAAAGGCACAGCCAGAGCAAAAACATACACTCTGCTGTGCCATGTATAATAAAATATACTGCATTTACAACATTATTATAGATATGATATCTTAGAAAATTGCTCATTTTCTGTCATAGCGACCGTCTGCATACTCACCTATCGGATTACTCCAATCAATACCATACGTAAATTTGCGGCATCGTTACGGCAAGTTGAAAGTGTAACCACGCGGTCGTCCGGTGTTACAACAATGTCTCTATGATGCTGGGCAATCCTTCTCACATAGTTGACGAAATATGTTTTATCCTCGTCCGTTTCAATGTCTAGCCCATAAATTACCGGGTCATTAGGCTGGATTACCGCAATGGCTAAAATGTCCATTGCATATGTCCGATACGGTAGAAAAACATACATCGACTCATTGTCATCAAAAAACTGACGATTATGGAACTCACGCAACGTGCCAAACATGCTACCATTACGCATGTTATGACCATATATCAGAGTATTGAAGTCAGTAAAATCGCTACAGTTGCGGCTATCCATAAACACAGTACCTGCAGGTGAATTATTATGATTTATATCGCGATGCAAGTAAAAACTATTGTTTGAGGCTTGCACAAATGGATGATCCACCGCTGTGCCAGGTACTGTTAGCCAGCCAACCACACTAGGATAAATTTCCTGCAGGTCGATAACGCCCTGGTTTATTACACCAGCATGACTTTCAGATTGCAAAACGGGCTGGGTCTCGTCCGTATCATCCATTTCTGGTTGCACATACGGCATCGTGGGGCGAAAAATCAGTAACTGCTCGTGCAGTACCCGCTCACTTGCGCGGTTGCTGTATATATCCCAAAGCCGAAAACCACTGTATCCCATCACTGCAAGCAAAACAACCATGATAGCCGTTACAAAGGTTTGCCTCAAGCTCACCGTGTAGGCTCCTTACGCTTCTTGTGGCTGATAACAAGCACAAGCCCAAGTCCAATCCCAGCTGCTGCTAATACTGCTGCCCAAATGCCAGGGTTGTTAAGGTCGCCGGTTTGTGGGCTAACATACTTGCCATCATCTTCGCGCTCTTGCCTTATAGGATCATCCCTGACCAGCACCTCCACTAATGGATCACAAGGGTCACATGGCTCACACGGCTCACATACGACACACTCAGGTTCTTGGACAGGTGGCGGATCAATTAAGTCTGGAACGCCAGGTACATAAGGTTCATCTGGATCGGCGGGGACATACTGGTCACGCGGCTCTTGCGGAATAAGCGGCAAAAGCGGCCTGTTTGGAACATACTGCTCAGTTGGTGGTGGTTCTGGTGGTGGTGGTGGCGGTGGATAAATTACTCGCTCGTGCTGAAAATATATGAAGTCCAACTTCTGTTCACCGCGATATATCGCAACATAGGTCTCCCTTTCGTGCGTAACATACACGGTAATGTTAATTACACGGCGATCTGTTACTATTCCATCGCGGTCAGGCGACGTCGTCTGTAGTGAAAAATGATAAATTCCACCATGTCTAAAGATAATCGGGCCAACATCAACTGTCTGGTTACCAGTTATTGAAAAAACCCTATCCTCATGATCAACATCATATGCTGTGAGGCGATACATGAACGTCACACCATCCGGTGCGAACTGTCGCACAGGTAAGATAACCTCTGCCACAGAGCTTGCACTAACCGCCTGCACGGCGATAATGCTAAACAATAACCCAACACTTAAAGCAGCTATGCCTTTTTTGCCGAATAATACGGCACAGGCTATAACAATCAGTAGGATAGCTAAGGCAACAATTGCAGCCTGCATCCATCCATCCATTCCGCCCCAAACATCCGGCAGAGCGTCAATACGTGCCATTTGCGGTAGTATAGTAATAATGGTTTCTCTCTCCTCTTCTGGAAATGGATTGGGGCGCACCTCATCGGTAATCACACCAATAAGGACATCGCGCATATGTGTAACACCCGGCGAACAGGTTGAAAGTAACACAAGCCTGTCAGCGGTTGTAACGACAACATCTTCATGAACATGCATTGCTACTTCAAAAATCATGTCCAAATGTTCCTGTTTTGCCTCTTCTCCAATGATATGCGGCCTGTACACGCTACGGTTATTTGCCGCCACATTTATAAAGGCAAAGAAGTCTATTCCGTGTTCTTGTCCGTCAAAAAACAGTGTACCATATCGTCGTTCATTGAAGTAGTCTGCATCACTAAACATACTAACTTCGCCGAACATAACTTGATTTGCCATATGGTGGCCATGCAACACATTGTTAAAGTCCGAAAAGTCACGCGCATTGCGGTAGTCTAAAAATATTGCACCGGCGAGTGAGTGGCGGCCAAAGATGTTCATACTTACATACTGCATATTGTCTTGCCCCTGTACAACAGGGTAGTCAATATTAGTACCATATACATTTAACCAAGCAAACACATCTGGATTTATTTCCTGTAGGCCAGCAAACGATATACCGCCATCTTCATACTCTACCGTTGGACGATACCGCTCATATCGGGAAGAACAAGCAACACTGTGTACTTGGTTTATATCCCACATAGAAAACGCACCAAAGCCAAACAGCAGCAGTATTGCAAAAAGAATGGAGGTGTTTACTATGCCGTCAGTGAACCGCACCGATTTTAACCCTATTTTTGATACTATGCTCATGCAGAGAATCCTCCATTCAATATAGGTAACCTCGCGCTTTTCCATAATAGAGGTTGCCTATTATGTATGGGGCGATTGAGGGGCTCGCCCCGTTCTTATTATCTGAGGATAGATAAATAAGCGGAAACTAATTAGTAAGCAGTGTCAAGTCTTCTGCTTGAACGTACTTTCAGTACAATAAACCCTACCATTGCACCAACTGCAAGGGCAATAAGTCCGACAAATGGCAAGTTGCTCAAGAAAACGCCCATCGGTGTTTGGAACACACGATTGTTGGTAACAGTCACGGAGTTATTGTTTTCGGTTACGTTGCTGATGAGACCATTTGTTACTTCAAGGTCAAGCTCAAGGCTTACTTCGCCTTCATCGGGTACTAGGGATGGAGTAACATCTGCCCTTACTGCAGCTGCAACAGGGTATGAAGATGTTCCACCTTCTACAACTACTGCGTTTTGGTTATAGCCGTCGATATAGAACTCTACAAGATCATACGCAGTACCAATTGGCAATCCGATAAAGTGCAAGCTTTCGCCATGGCGTAGATGAAAATGTGCTGGGCCAGGTGCATCTAGCAAAATGTGAGCAGGTAGCGGAGGTACAGCAGGTATGCCTGCAACTGGATCTCCAGGGATGCTAGGAACAGCAGCACCTATGGCAGCTCCAACTGCACCAGCACCGCCGATAGCGGCAGTTAATGCTGCTACATTATCTACAACTTCACCATCATAAACCAGTATTGCTCTAAACGGACCTTGGTTTACGGTAGCTGGTAGTAGAGAAGGCACTGTAAGCTCTACACTAAACTCGAACAAACGACGTTGGTCACCCACACCTGTTACAAATTTTGCAACATATAGTGACGCGTTTGCTGTTGGATCAAACGGCTCGTATGGATCGTATGGATCCGTCGGGTCGTATGGATCATATGGGTCGTAAGTTCTTACAAAAATGTTTTCGAAGTTCAAACCGCCATCAGCAGCGTCAACTTTTTCGGGGTCACCTGTTACAGGTGTGCCATCATCAAGTACAGTTTGGAAGAATGTTACGTATTGAATCCAAAGTCTTGTACCTTGGCAATATGGGCAAGCAGCACCCAGTGTACGGCAGTTTGCATCTTCACAGTTAGAAATATACAGGAACATTTCATACTCAGCAAGTGAGTAGAAAAGGAAGTCGTAGTTGCAGTCATCGATATCAGGGTTTGTGTCCGGGTTCTCGGTAACTCTGAAACCGAAACGGCCTGCATGTGGGAATCTGCTAACATCAATGAGAACATACTCTTCTTCGTATGATAGAATTTGATTGGCTACATCAGGACAATCGGCTGAAGTCATGCCAGGTTCAAATTCGATTTCGACATCGTCTATAGAAGGCGGAAAGCCGTTTAGACGGTTGAAGGTATGAGTTACAACTGGAGCTGTACAGTCGTTATCTGCAAGACATGCTACACATGTGTCGCAGTCTACGATAGAAACAATTGTGCCAAGCCCGTTTACATAAATCAACTCGAAGTCGAACACGAATGTTGCATACGGTGTATCTGTACCGACTGGCATACGCAATGTTTTGCGTACAGCAAACTCGTCCTCATCCCACTCGACATTGATACTAGGGTTTGCTATTACAACTGTGGACAGCGTTAGTACAAACACCACTGCCATAGCCAAAAGCTTATAGCATTTTTTTAGCATTGTTTTATCCTCCAAAGGGGGTTATATTAGTACGCTTCGCCTCTTTTGCGCACTTTTAGTGCAACAAGTCCGCCAAGTGCGCCAAGCGCCAGAACAACTAGACCGATAAACGGCAGGTTGTTAAGGAACACGCCCATTGGGGTTTCAAAGTCGAAATGGTTTGTTACGCGAACTGCGTTTAGGTTTTGTGTATCATTGCTGATAAGACCATTGTTTACATAAAGGTTGTCGTCGCTACCTAGTACAGACGCTTCTACCACACCAAAGTCTGGAGCAGGAGTCTGTGCTACAGTTGCGCCACCTTGTACTACTACTGCAGATTGAGCAAAATCTTCATCGCCAACTTCAATCATGTTATAAACTGTACCAATTGGAACGCCCAAAATATGCAAGCTTTGGTTGTGGCGTAGTTGGAATGTATTTGCACCAGCGTTTAGCTCTATATAAACAGGGTCACTGCTAGCATCAAGTACTACATCGCCGTCTTCTACCAAGTAGGCACGGAAAGGACCGTTAGCCAATAGTGGTACATTAACGCCACCAACTACGATAAAGTCTGGAAGAAGGCTAGGAATGGTAAGGTTTAGGTTAAAGTCGAAAGGCTGTTGTTGGCTACCTGCACCTGTTACTGTTTTTGAAATGTATAGAGAAGCATTGTCAATTTTGTCATCTGGGTCGCATTCGCAAGGGTCTTCGCCGCAGCCATCGCATGGGTCGTAGGTTTGTACAAAAATGTTTGTAAATGCCAAACCGCCTTCACCTTCGCCTGCATCTACTTTAACAGGAGGAACTTCTGGTTCGCCTGCGTCATCAACGATGCGATAGAATGTTTTGTAGCGGATATATAGGCCTGTGCAACCTGCAATAGTGCAAGTGCCGTCATCGCAATCTGCGCAGTTTGATACATACACGTTCATGTGATATACAGCTTGTGAATATGAAAGGAACGCATATTCGCAATCGTCGATATCTGGGTTTGTATCATGTTCTTCTGTGATTGCAAATGTGAACCTGCCAGAGTGTGGCCAGTCGATATCGTCAAGGTCAATCAACACTTCTTGCCATGTGTAGATTGTGCCGTCTGCGTTCACACCACGGTATGTTGCAGACATGTTTGGCTCAAACTCAACGTATAGGTCGTCAATTGCTGGCTCGTCGCCAAAGATAAGCTCAAAGTATCCTGGGCAATCTACAACTACACAAGAAGCATCGGCACATGCCACGCGACCTGCGCTGTTTGCAGCTGTGCTACCAAAGCCAACCAGCTCAAACTGGAAGTTAAACTCTGCATATGGCTCATTTGTACCCATAGGCATGTGCAAAACTTTGCGGATATGGTTATCTTCAGGGCTGTTGAGTGGGTTTGCTGTTACCACTACTGCAGGCAACAACATTACCAACACAACCAACAACGCTAAAACTTTTTTACATTTATTCATGATCGTCCTCCGATAGGATTAGTGTCTTGTTGCAAACTATTGATATGACTCTTCGTCATTTTTGCTTTTACGAATTTTTAGTGCTGCAACACCGGCAAGTCCGCCTACTGATAGGACAACAAGGCCGATAAATGGTAGGTTGTTTAGGAAAACACCCATTGGAGGGTCACGGTCGTACAAGTTGCGCACGTTTACCGCATTGTCTCTTACTGTATCGTTACTGATAAGACCATCTACAACTGTCATAGGAGTAGTAGCAGTGTCTGGGGATGGAGTAACCACAGCTGTAACGCCTGTGCCGCTACCACCTTGAACAATAGTTGCATACTGCTCGTATCCAAGTACGCCAGTTTCTGTAAGAGCGTATGTTGTACCAATTGGCACACCAGCAATATACAGAGTTTCGCCATGAGCTAGTTGGAATGTTGCTGCAGAACCTGCAGTAATAGCAACTGTGCGCTGTTCTGGAGTACCATAGTTAATGTATCCTGTGAAAGGACCTAATGATACTTGACCATTGCCTGCTTCTGCATTGTCGATAAGCAGTTGTGGCAAAGTAACTGTAATTGAGAAGTCATGCGGACGGCTTCTGTTACCTGCTGTGTTTACAAATTTGTTTACACGCATTGCAGAGTTTCCAACAGGGTCGTAACCGCCGTTTTCGCCTGGGTCATAAGTTTGTACAAAGATGTTTGTAAATGCCAAACCACCTTCGTCACCGCCGCCACCTGCGTTTACTTTAACTGGTGGGTTTTCTTCGTTGCCTTCGTCGTCATACAAACGGAAGAATGTTACAAAAGCAATTTCAAGACCGCTACAGTTTAGTATAGTACAAGTTTCGTCTTCGCAATCTTCGCAGTAAACTACGATAACATACATACGATACACTGCTTGTGAGTAGGTAAGCATGATGTAGTCGCAGTCATCCAAAAGTGGGTTTGTATCAGGTGTTTCTGTGATATCAAATGCAAATGTACCACCATGTGGGAAGTCACCTGCTGCAAGCACGATTGCTGTATGCGCTCTGGCAAAAATTGTTCCGTCTAGGCGCACACCTGCACCATGACCTGGTACCGGTAATTGGTCTCCAGGGAATGCCACAACGTGGTCTGCAACTGATGGAGCTGTACCATGAAGGTTAGGGAATACACCCGCTACAGCAAGACCGTTTACATAAACGAGGTCAAACTCGAATGTAAATGAAGAAGCTGGTGTAGCTGTACCTGCTGGCATATGAAGAATTTTTGTGATGAAGAATGAATCTGGTGCCCAATCAACTGATGGGTTTGCCATAACAGGTGTCACCAGCATTGACGCTGCCATAACCAGCGCAACTAGCATTGCTATAAACTTGCTTGTTCTTTTCTTAGTCATAAATTTCTCCCTCAAATATTTATTAATATGCTTCGTTTTTGCTTTTACGGATTTTTAGTGCTGCAACACCGGCAAGTGCAACTACTGAAAGTAGAACAAGACCGATGAAAGGAAGGTTATTTAGCAACACACCCATTGGAGGTGAGAAGTTAAATGTGTTTGTTACAGATACAGAGTTTGTTCTGTTTGTAGCGTTACTTACAAGGCCGTTAGATACTGTAAGGTCATTAGCGTTATCTAGTGGAGAACCAGTAGATGTTGGGCCAATAATTGCATGACCTGCTGTAGGTGTGCCGCCGCCTTGTACAACAGTTGCAGCTTGGTTGTAAAGAGTGTTACCTGCTTCTGTTAGGTTAAATGTTGTACCAATTGGCACGCCAGCAATGTACAAACGTTGTCCATGTGCCAGTGCAAAGTTTGTTGTGCCAGAAACTGGAATGGTAAATTGTGCGCCAACAGGAGTAGCACCTTCATAGATACGTGCTTGGAAAGGACCTACTGCTGCAGCATGTGTACCAGGAAGCAGATTTGGCAATGTAAAGTTGATTGTAAAGTTGTGTGGTGTAGTCCTGTTACCGTTTGTACATACTGTTTTGCCAACCCACAATGCAGCGTTTGCTTGAGGGTCTGTACCAGGGTCGTATGTCATAACGTATCTGTTTGTAAATAGCAAGCCGCCGTCACGTGCATCAACTTTTTGTGGTGTAGGTTCTGCTGTACCATCATCGTTTGTAAGCCTGTGGAATGTTACAAAACCAATTTGGCGTACGTCTGAAGCAGAGTAGTTGATATGCACTTCCATGCGATATACTGCTTGAGAGTAGTTAAGATAAATAAGTGGATCTGCATCCAATGCAGGGTTTGTGTTTGCTTGCTCACGAATTTCGAAACCGAAAATACCAGCATGTGGGAAGTTTGCTACGTTAAGGTTGAGCGCAGCAGTTCCAACAACATGAACGTTGCCTGTTGGTGCAGGAGGTACTGTTACTGTTGCAGCTTGACCTGCAGTAAAGTTAATTGTGTAAGGGCCAGGAAGTGTAAGACCTGGAGTTGTTGTAGCTACTGCAGTACCATTCAAGTCTACTTGAGTAACGTTGAATGTAAATGTTGAAGCAGGGGTTCTTGTTCCGTATGGCATACGCAAATGTTTTGTGATGTACAAACCATCCGCGCCTGTTACGGGGATAGCCATTACGGGCAATGCCACAATCGACAATGCCATAACAAGTGCAACTAGCACTGCCACAAACCTACTAACTTTCTTCTTTGCCATAATTTTTCTCCTCCTAGAGAATAGTTTTTGGGAGTGCATGTTGCTCCCCTCAAATATTATAACAATTACATGCCTCTTCGGCGTATAACCGTGATAACCGTACCAAGTGTGTCACTTACATTTACTGGGCCATATGCCCGGCTGTCTATCGCGCTGGTACGCGCATCGCCAAGTACAAAAACTTGCCCAGACCCCACAGTAAGTGGGAACTCTACGGCCGTTTCCAGCCGCCATGTGTCTTGAAAGATGAGTGGCTCGTGTATGAGCGCGCCATTTACAATCAACCCATTTTCCGCAAAGTCTACTGTGTCACCTGCTTGGGCAACTACCCTGCGTACCTGCCTATAGCCACTGTAGTTGAGTAGCAGCAGGTCGCCAATGTCGTAGTCGCGCCCCATGCGAAAGAACATAACCACATCGCCATCGTTTATCATTGGGGACATGTGTGGGTCCGAAACCATGTGTACGCCATACACGAAAGTGAATATTGCCACAACTAACGCAAGTATTACCACAATTTTGACAACCAACATTGCTAGCTCGCCCAGCACAGAAGGCCTACGCCTGCGTGGTGCTGTATGGGCTACTACCGGGGCAAGGATTACTTGCTCTTCGGTATCGTCTGTGTCGTCATGTTCTAATTCCAGATCTTCGTCTTCATACTCCACAACTTCCACAACCGGGGCAGCCACAGGCTTTTCCGGTGGGGGTGGGGGAGCTGGACGCTCTTCTGGCGGGGCTGTTGTTTGCGGGGGAGGGGTGTATTGAAAGCCCACGAGTGATTTGAACGTGCGTTTGGTGCGGCGTGGTGGTTCTGGGGGTGGTTCTTGCTTTGGCTCTTGGTCTTGGGGATACAGGCGCAAGATATCGTACACAATGCCGTTATCCTTTACCTGTACACCCTCCTCCGAGTCCATCATATACCGTTCTTTATTCAAATCGGTAGTAGCCACCTACACCACCCGCTTACGGCGGGTTACGATAACAAAACCAGAAAATACGGTAAATAGTAACGCGCCTAGCAATATCATAATGCCGCCGGTGTTGACAAGGTGTATACCTGTTGGCGGAATAGAAGACCTGTTGTTGTAGAAGTCGAACTCCAACCCGTTTACTGTGTCATGGATTGTTCTTACAAGGGAGTCGCGAGTGTTATTTAATGTGACAGGGGATGCCGCGCTGCCTGTTATAACTATCGTTGTAGTATACAGAGGATAGTTATCTTCCACCACCCGCACTTGGGTTGTGCTTAGCACATCCGCAAATGTGATGGTTTGCCCATGCTGGAGCTGGAAGCGGAAGCTGCCGTTTGAGTCGAGGGTTGCTGTGCCTGTAGATGTGCCGCCTGTACCGCTACGGGTAAAGTTTTTTGTACCTGTTAGCGGAGCATTTGCGGCGTTTGTGAAGGTAACGGTAAACCAGAACCCTCTTGTACGGTCGCCCAGGTCGCCTGTTACTGTCTTGCTTACGGCTACAGGTACGTTTGTAGTACCAGGGCCAAAGATAGCGAGGAAGTTGCGTGGGCCGCCTACATATGCCGTTGCAAAATAGTTGGTTGGCAATGGTGTTGCTGGGTCACTTGAACACACCCAATGAAGGAAAACGTAATCACCATTAACCGGGGTAGGAGGTGTACCTATTGGAGCACCGCGGTCGCCTGTACGGTTACCACCATTGGTAACTGTATTGGGGTCTGCTGCGTGGTCTGCCGCAGAGCGGCTTTGGCGCAGGGTTCTTGTAACTGTTGCAAGTCCTGTGCTTGCACCCTCGGTTAGTGTACCCACAACTGGTGACTGTGTTGGTGATACAGTGAAAGTAACGTTGTGGTTGATATAGTCTATACGCGGCTGTACCAGCGTATGTTGGGCTACAACAATATCTTCCAATATGGTCGTTGTGTTAGCAATTGTATTGGATGTTGTGCTTTCTGTCCAATGCCCAGGGTTAGGAGGTAATGCCGACATGTCACCAGCGACAAATGTCCTAACTGTCTGGTTATTTACCCAATTAGTAACCTGTGCGTTCCATGGGTAGGTTAGCACTTCATAGGTTGTTAAAGAGTGGCGAATTACTGTACGGCCATCTGGAAGGGTGATTGGTGGAGACACTGTAACTGGCGCAGTAGTTGCCAAAGCAATAGCCGCAGCAGTAGGGTTTGTTGTAGTATATGTCTGGGTCAACCTTGCAGTCATTGTGCTGTTTGCTGCCGCCGTACCAATTGGGTGGAAGCTTACATTTCTCGCTTCCAGCTGGTTACGTGTCATAACATCATAGTTGTTCCAAATATGGTTGCGCAGTGCTACTTCCACAACAACACCAGCTGTATCTATACGGGGGCCGTACCATAATGGACTACCTATGCTAGTGATATGCGTTATGTTTCGAACGGCTAGGTTTTCGTCTGGAAGCAGACCATTTGTTGCTGTATTACCAGAGAATGTGGTGTTGGTTATGGTAAGCCTGGCAGCATGGGCGGTTATAGGCAAGTTAGTAGTACTCGCTACCATAGAAATGGCTCCGCCATCTGACGCACGATTGCCCGTGAATGTGCTGTTGGCAATTACTATGCCGCGGGCTGCAGTCATCGCAGGTGCTTCGTGGTGGATTGCACCGCCGATACCAACCGCAATGTTGTTTGCAAAAGTTACACCATCTACACGCAAGCCGATGCCGTTTGCGTTAGAGTCCGCCGCACCTATTCCGGTGTGTGCGATACTGATACCAGCACCATGGCCGCCAGAACGTCCAACTTCTACCGGTGGAGTACCAGCCATTATTGGAAGGCCTCTTGCAATATTGTTACTAACAACTGATCCAGGAGACAAACTGAAGTTTGTATCACTTCTTGAGAAAACACGCATACCGCCGCCTTCACGGGCAGTATTACCATCAATAATAATCAGACCCTCCATAGTGAGTGACGCAGCACTGTTAGTGTGCATACCTCCGCCATTGGCGACAGCATTATTGCCTGACAAGGTCATTCCGCTTATATTAAGGTTCGCGCTTCCTGTTCCACCCCAGGCAACGGAAATACCGCCACCGAAGTTTTCAGCATGGTTATTAGATATTGTTGCACCATTAATATTTACTGTAGAGCCGGTATCAACAGCAAGGCCGCCACCACCGCCAGGGGCGCCGGTATGATAGGATCTGTTGCCATCAATTAATGCACCAGCATGGAGGTGAGTAGTGCCACTGCCTGAAAATACACCGCCACCGCGGGCAGTAGCTATATTGTTTGATATGATACCGTGATGCACGTTAATTGTTCCGCCGGTATTGGTTAAGCCGCCACCATTGGCAGCACGGTTACCGGTAATAGTAGCACCCCGTATATGCAAGTTACCACCAGCGATAGACACACCGCCGCGCGCACCAGTACCTGCAGGAAGCACAGATGTTAATCTAACATTGTGCAGGGTAAGAACCGTCGTCCCACCAGAAACAGTGAAATGTCGCACAGTTCCGCTATTGCGGGTAATGGTATATGCATGATCCATTGTAAGCGAGTTACTAAAAACATATGACAAACCCGTAACTGCTATTGCTGTAGTACCATCTATGATAACATCGTTCATCAGTCTTGCAGACCTAGGACTGGCAGCCGACAAAGCAGCCCTCAAACCACCAGCACCCGTACCACCATGCGTGACATCATGGATTACGCCAATAGGTGTTATGCCAGAAGGCACCATGCTAAATGGTGCAATACCAATGTAGCCACCAAAAGGTGCAATACCAGCAGAGCCAGAACCTTGCCACATCTGCCAATAAATTGTTATCCAATGTCCAATTTCTTCTATTCGTGCCCGCAACTCTTCCTGTTCAGGATGGGCCTGCGCCTGAAGTACGGATAGCTCCCACTCCAGCGCATGGCTGCTGCTCAGCTGCATCCAGCTTTCATGTTCACCCGAGGAGCTATGCTGTGCTTCCCTTGCAATAGATACCTCTCTAGATAGCTCACTCAACTCTTCGTTAATCAACGCATACTGCATCCGATAATACTCAGAGAGCTGGGTTAGTTCGCATATCATTGCATCCAACCAGGCGCGTGCAGCATCTGGACAGTCAAACTCTGGCATGTCGCCGCCAATGCTACCGCCTGGGCCAGGTCCTACAACTATATTGTCATTATTGTCGTCGTCTTCACATTCACAAGCGCAGTAGTCATCGCACTCATCTTCGCATTCGCACTTGCACTCTTCGTCGTCATACTCACACTCGCAAGCGCAATATTCGTCACACTCGTCGTAGCATTCGCATTTACAGTCGTTGCTGTCTGTTTCGCACTCACACTCGTCTTCGCAAGTGCAGTCGTTGTTTCCATATTCGCAATCGCAATATTCGCCGTCGCATTCGTCGCCAGGTTCGTTGTTGTCGTCATCGTCGCAATCGCAGTAACCGTCTTCGCATTCATAATCATCGCCTGGCTCGTTACCGTCACCAGGTTCGTTGTTGTTATCGTCATCCCCCGGCTCTTCTGTTCCGGGTTCTTCGTCACCAGGCTCAGGACCAGGCTCTTGGCTACCAGAGTCATCATCGCCACCTTGTACAGTGTCGTTGTCATCTGGCTGACCCGGTTCTGGCTGGGCTGGTTCATACGGAGCAGCTTCGCCATTGCCGTTTCCTGGTTCAGACGGCTCTTCCGGTGCGGAAGGCTCTTCAAGCTCCGGCTCATTGCTTTCCGGCTCTACAGGCTCGTCGCTCTCTGCAGCCACCGGCACGTCATCTCCTGCGTCATAGCTGTTTAACGGGAGGTCACTTCTCGCAACTGCAACAGGGGCGTAGTAGTCACTATCGCTGTCATAAACATACAGCGGGTCGTACTGCTCGTACTCTGCATATTGCGGAGCTTCCCCAATGTAGATGTAGTCTTGCGGAGTTTCTTCATCTATATACCCATCATACCCATAGTCATACACTTCCTCGTATTGGGTATACTCCGGCTGAGCCGCGGGTATTAGCCTAAGTGGCGCGTCCAGCACCAGCGTGGCAACAAGCACCCATGTAGTAAGTGCCAGCACCCCGCTTGTAAAAACTGCGACCGCTTTTTTTCTTGGCGTTTTTTTGCGTGACATTTTCTCACCTCTATAAATTAGTTGCCCTACTGTTTGCTACGACATTGCTTATACTTTGTTTCTTTTCAAACCTTTTTCGGATGCCGCGTTTTTCCAGCAAGCCGTTTATTTGGCTAACCTCGCCGCTTATACGAACCATGTTGTACGCATACCCAATAACATATATGCCCACCCCCATTAGCGCAATTATCCATACAGACACAGTGCCAACCCAGTCAAACTGCCAACCAAAACCGATAAGTACAATCATAATGAACAAAACATCCAACAGCACATCTAAAGCCCTGTATCCACTGTCTATCTTGCGCGTAAGCAAAAGCCCCAAGTGGATAGCAATATTTGCGAAGAATATATATAAAAAATGACGATGCAGATCCAGCCACCTATACTGCTCCACCTGCCGGCTTATAACGGAGAAGATGATTGCCACTATCACAACCGATATACCCGTTGTAAAAAAAATCCCTAAGACTAATTTTTTCATACGGAATCCCCTTGCAGTGCCTGCCTTATGTTGTCTAAATACTTCCTTGTTACAAGAAGCTTCTCCCCGTTTTTAAGAACTGCCTCTATCCTGCTGTTAAGCAGAGACTTTATAGAGTCCAGCCAGTGGATATTAAGTATTGTGGACTTGCTGATTTGCACAAAGCCCAAATGCGCCAAGTCCTCTGCCAGTTGATACAAGCGACGGTCGGACTGGTACACATCGTTTTTGCAATAAATAAAAGTTTTTTTGTCGACGCTTTCGAAGTAAAAAATGTCAGAAACGCTAATGAGCCGCTCCTCGTCATCCAGCCGACCATGAACCTTTTTTTCTATTGCACCTAATGTAGTAGAGATATGTTCGACCTCTTTGGTCATTTCCGAGTAACGGATAACAAGCTCTACCTCGCTGAGCAACGTGTCTTGCTCATACCTTATTTTCATCATCCATCACCTGACCTGCGTATGATATACGCATAGCGTGTCCAAGTCAACCGAATTGTAACCAAGATGCAATAAACCATCACCAAGATGCAACGCAGCAGTAGACATGTAGGGGCAGGGCAGTAGCGCAAATGCAGTCTGTAGGCGGCAAGCAGCACTTTGTGTGCTGCAGCTGCTGTGTCGAAAAACACAGGCAACTTTTGTACATTAACGCCCGACAGTGCCCTCTAAGGATTGTATCTGTATATGATTGACGGCTTAGCCCTGCTTGTACCATTTGCTTGCATTTGGCTGTTTCTATCGGACAGTACGACATTTGCAGCCATATCGTGCAGCAAGGCAAAACACAATAACACCACTGACGCCCTACTCCAACACCAAAACGGAACAATGCTTATCGCTCGCTCCCCATGCAACAAAGGCTATAGGACAGGTCAAAAACATTTATTAGCCATTTTCCACCCAATCATATAATCGTATATCTTGCCTATGTGGGCGCGACCGTTTTCTCCGATAACAAACACCCGGAGAAAGATTCTATCACATAACTAATTAATAAGCAAGCATTAGATGCTCACTTGATTGCAAGGCGGATACGGGGTATAATTAATGGTAGGATAGCCATTGAATAAAATCCTTGATGAGAGGAGTGCATTTTTATTGTATAAACCCAGGCTATATCTTGACAGTTGCTGTTTTAACCGCCCGTTTGACGACCTTTCATATGACAAAGTTCGTTTCGAGTGCGAAGCAGTGCTAGATATCCTAAGCAATTGTGTTGCAGGCATGCTGGATGTTTTCCGAAGTGATGTGCTTACAGATGAACTTTGCAGAATAACGCGCTTCATCTTGCAAGTGCAGAGTATGGTAATGCAACTGTTTTTCTCACTACAGATAACAGGCTAATAAAGCAAGCAGCAGGGTTAAGCACAGACGTAAGAGTTGCTAATCCTGCAATTTGGCTAATGGAGGTAATGTACAATGACCAGTGATTTGAGTGTAATTAGAGAACGAGGATTTAATGCACTAACAAAAGAATTAGGGTCGTCTGGCATGGCTGCTTTTATGCGTCAGTTTGACAATGGCAGTGGTAACTATACCGATGAACGAGAAGAGCTACTCAAGGACGTAACCATTGACGATATAGTTGCAAGTATCAACAACCGAAAAGAGTAGCTCTACCTACTTCTTGCCAGCCCGCCGCAGTTTTATGGCAACGGGTTTGCCGTTTACAATGCTGCCCTTCATTTTTCGCACGGCGGCTTCTGTATAATTGCCTGCAATTTCCACTATGGTATGGGTGCTGTGTATTGAAATTTTGCCTATGGCGCGGGCAGGTATACCCTTGCCGGCAGTAAAAGCTTCCATTATATGCTTTGCAGTAACTTTGTCGTTAAGCCCTACCGACAGTACATAGCTTGCCATAGCATCTGATGAGGATGTTTTTATTTTTTTGTCCTCTGCGTAGCCGCGTTTGCCAGTAGCGGACGGTGCAGGTGCTTTCCTTACAGGCTTTTTGGTTTTTGCGGCTTTCTGAGCCTTTATAAGTTCGTCCAGCCCTGTATCATCAATTGTCTTCTCAACGGTGTCCAACAGGCTAAGCGCGGCACAAGCAATTTGTATAGATGTAAAGTCCATTTCCATAAGGCGGTCTATAACCAGTTCGTGCTTGTGCATGGCTAGGCCTTCTTCCAGCACGGTCTTGAGGTCGTTGACTAGTGTGTTGCTGCGTACTTCGTTTACTTCTGTGCTGGATGGGATGGTGCGCAGCTCGACCTTTGTCTTGATAAAAGACTCGATATCCCGCAGTGCGTAAATTTGCCGCCGCCCATTTACAAAGGTGTAGGACGTGCCAGACTTGCCCGCCCGCCCAGTACGGCCTATGCGGTGTATATAGTACTCCGCATCTTGCGGGAGGTCGTAGTTGAACACTGCGTCTATATCATCTACATCTATGCCGCGTGCGGCAACGTCCGTGGCAATGAGTATGTCTACCCTTCCGCTACGGAAAGACGACATTACCGTGTCTCGCGATATCTGCTTCATGTCGCCATGTAGCCCATCAGCAGCATAACCGCGGAACTGCAGCGCGTCCACCAGCTCGTCCACCATGCGCTTTGTATTGCAAAACACGAGCGCACGCTTGGGGTGGTGGTAGTCCAGCAAGCGAGCGAGTGCTTCGGTTTTTGTGCCAGAGGTTACTTCATAATAATATTGACGGATGCTGGGTACTGTAAGTTCTCGCTCTACCATTTTTACAATTTGCGGCTCGTTTTGGTATTTGTGCGTTATTTGCAAAATTTCTGGCGGCATCGTGGCAGAAAATAAGATTGTCTGGCGTTCTGTTGGCACGTCTTGCAAAATGGTTTCGATATCTTCCCTAAAGCCCATGTTTAGCATTTCGTCCGCTTCGTCCAGCACTATCATGGACAGGTTTTCGAGCTTGAGGGTGCGGCGGCGCATATGATCCATAACGCGGCCGGGTGTACCTACAACAACTGACGCGCCTTTTTTAAGGGAGTTTATTTGCCTATCTATATGCTGCCCGCCGTATATTGGCACAACAGAAATGCCGTGCTTGTACTTGGCAAATTTGCGCAGCTCCTCACACGCCTGGATGGCCAGCTCACGGGTTGGGCAAAGCACCAGTGCGTGCGTGCGGTTTACATTGCCGCCGGTAAAGCTGTCGATACGCTCGATAATAGGTATGCCAAATGCTGCGGTTTTGCCTGTGCCTGTTTGACTGTGGCCTATAACGTCAAGGCCTTGCAAAATAAGGGGGATGCTTTGGGCTTGGATGGACGTGGCCTCTTCAAAGCCCATTTCGCGTACGGCACGTTTGACCTCGGTCGAGATGGGCAAGGCAGAGAAATGGTTTTCGGGTGTCATTGAGTGACTCTTTTCTATTTTTGGAGTTTTGTAGGCATTATAGCACATGTACAGGAAAAATGTAGCATACCGCTCTTGTATTCTGTGGACAAGCTGTTTTTGCGCAAGGCACATACATATAGCAATTTTATTTTTCATAGTCCGGTTTTTGCGGGTGGTTAGGGTACGGTATGGAGCAAAAGCCGGACTACAATAGGCTAAATTGCTATAATTTGTCGTGCCACTTGTTTTGTGGTACAATTGTAAAGAAACTGTAACAAACCACAGGAGGCGTTCCCTTGGTCTTTTCCAGCCTTACATTTATCGTAATTTTCCTGCCTATATTTCTGCTAGTGTATTTTGTTGTTCCACAGCGGTTTTTGCGGTTGCGTAACATTGCCCTGCTACTGTTTTCGCTGCTGTTTTATGCGGCAGGTGAGCCTGTTTGGGTTGTGCTGCTTATTTTCTCCGCCTCTACAGACTGCCTTATTAGCCTGTTTATGGAAAAGTACCAGGGCAAATGGCAAGCCAAAGCCTTGCTTGTACTTTCGCTATGCTGCAGCCTTGGGCTACTTGTGATATTTAAGTATTCGGAGTTTCTGCTGGGTCTTGTTGGCATACATATTACTTTCGCGCCGGTGTTGCCTATCGGCATTTCTTTTTATACATTTCAAACCATGTCGTACTCCATAGATGTGTACCGTGGGCGCATTAAAGCACAGCGTAGCCCAGTAGCGTTTCTTACATACGTTGCCATGTTCCCGCCACTTATTGCAGGGCCAATAATCCGCTATGCAGATGTGGAAAAAATGCTGACAGAACGTGTCACAAACCTCTCAAACATTAGCGCGGGTGTTTCGCGCTTTGTGATGGGGCTTGGCAAAAAGGTGATTTTTGCCAACCATGCGGGGGCTGTGTCTGCGGAGCTGCTTGGTGCAAGCAACGCCTCAACACAGGCAGTATGGCTTGGGGCTATTATGTTCATGTTCCAAATTTATTTCGATTTCTCTGGCTATTCAGACATGGCAATTGGTCTTGGCAAGATTATTGGCTTCGAGTTTAAGGAAAACTTCGACTACCCCTACACATGCAAGTCTATCACAGACTTTTGGCGGCGTTGGCATATTTCGCTTGGGATGTTTTTTAGGGAGTACTTGTATATTCCACTGGGGGGCAACAGAAAACGGGCAGTGTTTAACATAATGTTTGTGTGGATGATAACAGGGCTATGGCATGGCGCATCGCTCAATTTTGTAATGTGGGGCTTATATTTTGGCTTGATACTGCTTGTAGAAAAGTTTGCCCTGCGCGGCTTGTTGCAGAAGATACCTGCCTTTTTTGCCCACGCATATTGTTTGTTTATTGTGCTTTTTGGCTGGCTTATCTTCTATTTTACAGATCTGTCGCAGCTGCGGGCATCCTCTGCACGGTTTTTTGGTGTGGGCGGGTTTTTGACAGACTACAGAACCACAGAGCTGCTGCTTGCAAATATTTGGATACTGCCAATATTCGCTATATTCTGTACCCGCAAGCCCATGCAAATTTTGCAAGCCGTAACAGCACGGCTGCCTGTTTCCGAAGCGGTGTTTAATTTTGTTGTACTTGGGATAAGTTTTGTATTGTTAATTGGACAAACTTTTAGCCCGTTTATTTATTTTAGGTTTTAGAGAGGAGTTCTCCAATGCGCCAAAAACTGAATATAACTCTTGCTATATTAGCCCTTGTAGCCTTCGTCATCGTCGTTTTTGCCTTGCCGCCGGACCCAATGGCCTCCGAGTTCGAAAACCGTGCAATGCAAGCATTCCCACCATTTTCACCCGGGAGTGTTGTACGTGGCGAGTTTTTTCCAGATCTTGAGTCATACCTGCTGGACAACACAAGTTTTCGCACGTCATTTTTAACATTCTCCAGCATAGCAGACAACTCGTTCGGGATTTCTCCATCAGGCGGGGGTATGATGGTTGACTTTGGTAGTGATGACCTTGGCATTGGACTAACTCCATTAGACGACATACTGCTAGCAAATGTGCCCACGGCTGTTGCGCGTACCGAGGCAGTATATTCTGGTGCGTATATATATTCGAGTGCGTATGACGAAGCACCACCGCCAATCGCACACGACCTGCGCATTGGCCTGGTAACCCCCCCCACCCCTTTTAGTGTAGACAGGCTATTTAATGACAACGCCGTATTCTATCTACGCTACATCCAAAATACCGACCTCGCTACGCGCTATGCAGAGGTGTTAAACGCACACGCGGCGGCAATACCGGAATCGCGGGGCGATGTTCGGCTTTTTTCCATGCTTGCTCCGGTGAAAGTGGAGTTTATGGGTGCGCGATACTCGGCAGTAAACTCGCCGCAGATAGAAACAATCCAACATGTGAACAGCCTACTCGACCCAAATTTTATCACGGTGGATGCTCATACAGCACTTGCGGAAAACGCAGACGCATATACCTTTTTTCGGCTAGACCACCACTGGACGGCACTTGGAGCATATTTTGCCTATCTTGAGTTTGCTCGTGCCGCTGGTTTTGAACCTATCGGGATAGAAAACTATGTAGAGTATGCCATAGAAGGCTTTGTTGGCTCGCTTGCTGTGGGTACGCGCAACCGTACAATTCTTGCGCACCCAGACACGATTTATTTCTACAGGCTGGCAGATGGCACAACCTTTTCTGTTGATATGTTTGCCATCCCAGCAGACCTTGCGGATGCATGCTATCGAATATTCCTTGGCGGCGACAGGGCTTTTTTACATTTTACATCTAGCAATGCAAATGGGCGCACACTTATGGTGGTGAAAGACTCATTTGCAAACGCTCTTGTCCCATGGCTTGCACCGCATTATGAGAATATTGTGAAGATTGACCCACGGCAGTTTACAGGCAGTGTTCAAGATGTGCTTGCAGGGTTTGAAAATGTAGACCTGCTGTTTATAAACTACATGCCTGCCACCACAATGGCGGATTTGATTGAGCAAATTTACGGTGTAAGATAAGCGTCATCCCGGGTCAAGCCAGGGATGACGACGGAATGCAATATAAAGGAGGAACTAACCATGACCAGACGCGAACGCGTTATTGCAGCCTTACAGCACCGCGAGGCAGACTTTATCCCGTACGACATAAGCCTTACTTACGAGGCGTACCGTAAGATGGCAGCCTTCTATGGGGATGACAATTTTATGGAAGGTATAGGCAACCATATCACCACCGCATACTACGATGGTGGCACAGCACCTATCCCAGAACGCGAGAACTATTTCCGCGACGACTTTGGTGTGGTATGGAACCGCACTGTAGACAAGGACATAGGAGTTGTGGAAAACTATCCAATTCCTGCACCTACAATGGAGGGCTACACCTTCCCCACAGTGCCGGAAGAAAAGCTGCGCAAACAGTGCCAAGACGTACTTGCAAACGCAGGTGACAAGTTTAGCAACGCATCCATCGGGTTTTCGCTATTCGAGCGGGCGTGGACGCTTACTGGCATGGAAAACCTGCTTATATATATGATAACTGACCCGGACTTTGTAACCGAGCTGTTTGACGCTATTGTGGATTTTAACTTACGCGTGATGGATATTTTCTTTGAGTACGACTTTGACTGCTTCTTTTTTGGCGACGACTGGGGTCAGCAACAAGGGCTAATTATGGGGCCTGATATGTGGCGCATGTTTATCAAGCCACCACTTGCCAAAATGTATGCCGCCGCAAAAAAGCGCGGGTGGTATGTAATGCAGCACTCCTGCGGGGATATCGAACAAATTTACCCAGACCTTATAGAAATAGGGCTGGATGCCCACCAGACATTCCAGCCAGAGATATTTGACATACGCGCAGTAAAGGCAAAATTTGGCGACAAACTAACCTTTTTTGGCGGGATAAGCACCCAACGCCTGCTGCCGTTTGAGACACCCGAAGGTGTGGAGCGCGAAGTACGGGAGCTAATGGCCATGCTTGGCCGTGGCGGAGGTTATATTGCCGCCCCCACACACTCGATACCTGGCGATGTGCCTGCAGAGAATATTGATGTGCTGATACGGCTGCTAAAAGGGCAAGCGCAGGGAGGACTTTGCTGTAATGGGGATTAAGCAATAAGCAGCTACACTTCCCAAGAAATTTTACACCAAAGAGCTATGTGAATAGGGTCGTGCAAGGTGTGACTGTGTACCCATATGCTTAACATTATGTAGTGGTGCGGCGTGCCTTCTTGGCAGGACACGCCGCAACTGGTTATGCCCACTGCCGCAAGCTAACCTCACCGCTGCCGCACAACTCCATCACAATTACATCGCCTTCGGCTACATGTTTCCATCCCAATTTTTCCCGTAGTGGTGGGGTTAGCGAAACCCTGGCCATTTCGTCAATTTGCAGGTTATAGTGAAATGAAATGAAAACAGTCCAAGGCGAAGCCTTGAGATGTTTTAATTTCCATTGAACGCCCCGCACACCGACGGAGCGAAGCGAAGGAGGTGCGACAGCCAGCATATGCTGGCTGTGTCATATAACTGGACGGTTTTCCAGTTATATGACTATAGCACCCGCTTGCGGGCAAATTTCCAGTGCATCGTACCAACGCTCCTGCACTCTAATAGTGGTTGTATTGCCGCAAACATGTGTACCCAGATGCGTGATTTCCAACCCATTTGGTGTTGGCTGCGCTGTTTGCCTTTGTACACTTATAGCTTCATGCCCTTGCACAACAGCTGGCGATTGTCTATACTCACATTACATACACGCCCCCCCAGGCGTAATGAGATATATCAGACCGTGGGCATTTTGCCTGCGGTTTTTTTATGGCTGGGGAGGTCATCAGCTGCGCTGTTTGCCTTTGTACACCTATAGTTTCATGCCCTTGCACAACACCTGGCGATTGTCTATACTCACATTACATACACGCCCCCCCAGGCGTGAGGTATAGCAGACCGTGGGCATTTTGCCTA
>Ga0123355_10003536_pt1 | contig 22437 bp, 17 predicted proteins | sample TergutEmb28metaG_3_FD_89872 | JGI IMG/M metagenome (GOLD analysis project Ga0123355, IMG submission 89872) | Embiratermes neotenicus P1 segment gut microbial communities from Petit-Saut dam, French Guiana - Emb289 P1 | ecosystem: Host-associated > Arthropoda: Insects > Digestive system > Gut ... | reverse complement strand
CTTGCCTCTCCTAATATTGCTTTAACTTCGCTGTAAGGTTTGGTTTGTCTATCCATTACAATACTCCTTTATCTGCAACATATATTTTGCGCACGTACCATACGATGGTACATAAGTGCGCCCTTTGTTTTGGTTATTCAGCTAGTAAAGCCATTTTATCACAACTTTGGTGTTTGTGTGGTGAAGTTATCTGACCTGCATTATTTCCACCCTTCACAGCTCACATTCTAAGTATTAATAGCGTTATTTCCACCTTTATTAGCAATATGAGCCCTAAGTCGTATCCGTGTAGCAGCACATAAAAGAGAATAATCGCCGAAGGGGAATGACATACAGCCAAAAGGTATTAATAAGCCCATAAGCCCGCATCGTAAGTACAATGGAAATTAGCTCGGCACAAAAGTACATTGTAATAAGAATCGATATATAGGCAGAGCAGGTCAGCCCCGGCAACCTAAATACATAGCATAGTTATTAAAGGTGGGAGATACCGGCCCAAACAAGACCCTGCTGCCGGCAGCAGATGTGTCGGACAACAATACAAGCCACGCTTCCTTTATTTATACCCGGCAAAACTACATACTCCAATAGGAGGCACAGCCCTCACATAGATTAACTCCATATTAAAAAATCCGTATGGTGTCATACGTACTTTTTTTCTCGCAATGTTTATTTTATGCCATTCTCTACAGGTTTTATATAGCCAAAAACTGTATTACTGTATTAGTTGACTAGTACAGTTGCCATAGGCATGTATTGACATTACATACAAAATGCATATGATGACGTTGCAAATAACTTACGATTTTAAGGAGTACAGCCTGTGCTAACCGGAAAACCCCGTTCTATGAGGCGATTCAGCGTAGCCCACTATGCCGCTCTCAAGGTAATGAACCAGTTTTATGGGTTACTGCATATGTAAATATCAAAGGAGGAACAACATGTTCGACTTATCAAGCATCACCCGCCTATCAAAAGGCAAAACCCGCCTATTTAGCCCAGAAAATGTCTATGGCGAAAAAGGCAAGGGTGGCATGGCAGAAGTATCGGAAACACCCCAACCCGAAGTCGCAAAAATCGGCCAGCATTGGATTGGCTCGTACAAATGCGCCAGAGATTTAGGTCAAAAGTGGAAGGTCCGCCCATTCACAATGATACCAGCGCAATCTGTGACCACGTTAATGGATACCCAGTGTTCTGGCAGAATAACCCACATCTGGGTTACCACCCAACCCCAAAAATACCGGGACTTGATTCTGAGAATGTACTGGGACGGCGAAACCGAGCCCAGCGTTGAATGCCCCTTAGGGGATTTTTTCTGCTGCGCATTTAACAAACCCCTGAAGATTACATCTATGCCCATTAATGTTAACCCGACAGGAGGGCTAAACTGCTACTTCCCAATGCCTTTCAGGAAAAGCGCGAAAATAACCCTGGAAAACCGCGGCCCCGAAAATGTGGACAGTGTATACTACGCAATCAGCGTTGAGGAAGGGGAAGTTGGGTCGGAAGAGGCATACTTTCATGCAAAATTCCGCCGGGAAAATCCCCTCAAATACATGGAAGACTTCTTAATAATCGATGGAATCAAAGGCAAGGGCCATTATGTAGGCACACAAATGTCCTGGCAGCAAAACAGCGACGGCTGGTGGGGCGAAGGGGAGTTTAAAGCCTTTATCGACGGGGATACAGAGTTCCCATCATATTGCACCACCGGCACCGAGGACTATTTCGGCGGAGCCTGGTGCTTCAACGATAATTTCTCGGCACCCTTCCTTGGCTACCAAGACCTGATGGCCCAAGGCATCATCGGCGAAAAACGCCCAACCAACGTAGTAGGCAACCGCCACAGTATGTACCGTTTTCATATAATGGACCCCATCCGCTTCGAATCGGATTTCAAGGCGGTTATGCAGGCGATAGGCTGGCGGTCAGAGTGGCGGTACCTGCCCCTATGCGACGATATTTCATCAGTAGCGTATTGGTACCAATCGGAACCCCATGCTACATTTGAGAAACTTGGGAACAGGGATGAGTTGGAGGTAATATAAGGTGGAAGTGTGGGCGTTTGAATGGTAGTGTTGATATAATAACACGATTCCAAACGCCCTTATTACTTTTTATGTATAATACACACAGACATGGTATAGCTGGGTGCGGAGTTACGAAAATCTATATTTTGTTCGAGAGGGGAGAATATAAAATGTATATAAAAAAAATGATGGAAGATTGGAAAAATGAACTCTATGAAGAATTTGATTTACAACCTGCCATAGATGAGATAGGCACAAGGAAACTCCTTGATATGTTTTTGGATAATATCGGCAATACAGAATCATATGTTCGAGAGAATGTCCTTGAGGCGATTGGGATGTTAATTTGTGGTATGTCTGTTTTAAGCCCCGACGACTATCTTCATGCACTAAGCACAAGTCTTTCTGAAACCCATTTGTTTAATGGAATCGGCGGTGCAGAAAATGATGCGGCATTTTGCCGTGCCTTTTCTTCTTTTATTGTTGCGCAGGTTATTCACGTTGATGGGAGGCAGTGCTTTTTATCTCACGCTCAATATCTGGAAGTCTTGGACAAAGCGACCGAGTACATGATATTAGAAAAAGACCGGCGCGGATTTATTTACGGCGGCAAAGGCATAGTACATGCCATACCTCACGGTACATCAATGCTTATGACTCTAATAGAACATCCCAAATTCCCTAAAGAGTACACAATTCGCGTGCTTGATTCTATAAAATGCAACATAGTGGGCAAAGGGCGTTTTGCCGCTGACGACTGGGCAGACAGAAGTCTTGCAGAAACAATTGCGGTATTACTTAACAAAGGCATTTCTGAGGATATCATAAAAGAATGGATAGAAACTTTGCTACCGCCTATAGATGCCGGTATCGGCAAATATACCGATGAACACTATCCCTATATTCAGATGGGCAGTGATATTGAACATTTTCTGATGTATGTCTATTTTGATTTGAAGAAAAAGTCTATTTTTGACGGGCTTGGGGAGTGGATTTTTGAGTATTTTGCCAAGCTGTGGAAAAAGGTCTATTTGCATATCCCATAAAGCATAGTCAAGCGTAAGCTATAAGCATCTTAGACAGGAGAAAAAATTTATGACTTCAAAAAAATTGTCAATTTCTGATTTTCATGCAGAGGTGCCACAGGAATATAGCAATTTTGTATTGCAATCCCACGAACTATTGACCCAAAATGGCTATAAATCAAAATTTCAGTTAAAGAAGCATGGATTATCTGCACAATATAATTCACCAAATACAAAGGGGAATGCGCTTCAATTTATCATTCGCGACAATGGATTGCATATGTACCTATACAACATATTTCTATACGAGTTTAATGGCTTTTTAGAAAATTTGCCCTTAGTCATTATAAAAGAATATGATGAGTATAGAAACTGTACAGATTCTTGCACTCCTGTGTGTGAAGGTCCTCGACTTAATTATACAATCAACGGTACAATATATCGCAAATGCGTAGTTGGACGAAGACTTTTTACGGTAGATGAAAAAATCACCACGGGGATTTTGTCTGTTTTACGAAAATTAGCGTAGGTCCTGTAAAAATTACTCCAGATTTTCAGCCGGTGGTTCCAGCTGTAGATTCGCGATAGCCCTTACAGCGATTTCTCTTGCCTCAGGTTGAGGCTTTACATCAGGCAGCACAACAATTGGCGGCGGCCCTTGCCCTGGTTTGACTATATTCGGCGCGTTTCTTAGCGCGGCCTTCCCTGCTGTCAGAAATATCCCCGCAATAACAATAAAAATCAGGCCGCTCGCGCCTCCAAGCACAGCCAGGATTGTCATCAAGGTATTAATCCCTATCCCCCCACCCCTAAGCAAGATGGTCACTGCAGACATAACAAAGTCCAAAAATCCTATACCATCCAAAGCCGCGACACCTGTCATCAACATCAGCGTATACCAAGCAGCCGAAAGCAGCGTAAAGAATGCAGAGCCAACAACATGAAGTTTAATACCCTTTTGCGCCCCAAGCGTCATCATCGTAACACCAATTGCAACGAAAGAATCTATAGCCGAAAGCATAAACACCGCTGGAACAACAGCTATAAAGGCAAAAACCGTGCCAAGCCTGACCCAAAACTCATACTTGACTCTGATACTATGTATCAATGTCTCCGGACGATATTTTTGCCTCATGATTTCTGTGTTATATCGGCCCTTAAGCCGAATCTGTAATAACACAACCACAGCCACCATAACAACCAGTCCAATTACCCACCATATCCGGTCCCTAAGAAACTCAATGCCACTCCCATCTGTAAGGCTTGATAAAAATCCTCGCCCATAAACCTCAACATCGGTCTCAATTGGGAATAGGATTCCAAAAACAAGTGCACCAACCAGAAACAGAACAGCCATAATTCCGTACCATATAAGGGCAGGTCGTTTACCGATTTTATAGATAGAATAATCCAGCATAGTATTGCTATCATCATCAGGCTTTTTATCACGCCTGATAATAAAATAACCGTAATGACCAATACCAATCAAGAAAAAGTACATAAGTACCATGCCTGACATATAAATCGTAAACTCAACATATGCCCCAAGGCCCCGGTTTTCAATTGTATTAAGAAACAAAAACATAAAGGCCAGCAAACACACAAGCCCTAAAATCGCCACATTGCGAATATACTTGAAGGACTTTTTGGCAAAGGCCAAAGTTATAAGAATAACCGGCACCAGCACCAAGCCAAAAACAATAGGATACGGGTCCCCATCAACGGCGCGTCTGCCGACGGCAAAATCATAACCGGAAATATATACCCCGGTACAGTTTACAAAAACCCAAGGCAGAAAAAAGAATAATAGCAATGCCAACGCTATAACTTTTATGATTATCCGGAATATTTTTTGTTGTTTGTCGCTCAAATACTCACCCCCTATTGCCCCTTACAGAGCTCATTCACCGCCCCGCGTACTCCTTCTTCGCATTACTACTTGGACTTACTCCCCGCAGCACCCTTTACTAGACTCCATTTTTCTTTCCAATCGGGATGAGTACCCGCAAACCTTGCTTGTACTGCCTTATTCAGACGATTCAAGTCCTTAAGCTTGGGCAATTGGCTACCGGCGGCTATTAACAGCGGCCGGTCTTTATCATCATATTCGGTAATGTCAAACAGGAATTCCAAAAACCATGTTAAATTATCGGTGCTGTTCTTGGTATCATGGATTCTTAAGTGTTGAGCACATGCCGATATAAACTCTGTGGCAGTCTCAGTTGTATGAGCAAATATTCTATACAAATGAGCTAATTCCAAAGGGTTGCAGGCTTCTATGGCACCGGACACTACCCATTCGATGTATTCCTTGCTTTCATATGAGTCCATGCCTGTAATGTCAACTTCTCTACCTCCAGCCAAATCCCATATTTTCTCGAAGATACGTTTAATGCCTAAATCCATTTTTCTATCAAGATTCGCGGCCACTACCAAAAGGAGCAGCCTGCCCTTCAATATTACATTTTGCTGGGCATATGCATCCCCCAATTTGACGAGATACCCCCACATACTATCACCAGGCCGTGTAAGGGGCACATGAGCAAAAACCGTGTCAACCAGCTCATAAAAAAACACCGGCGCATATGCGCATTCCACAAAAAAATCTAATATCTCATGCATAACGGACTTTTCCAAGCCATATCCCGTTTCGTCAATCTGTAATTGCTTGAGATACCGATAATAATCCATTGTAATTTCTTCACGATGCTTGGATAAATAAATATGGTCGCGTTTAACAGAATGCCAATGGTTATTAAATGTTTGCCTTCTTTCAAGAAAATTATTGGATAAGTGATATAACTCAGAATATATTTCAAACACAGCATTGCCATAACCCCGATTGAGTAAAACCCCGTACAGCTCCTGAGTTTTATTGCCAAAATTAGCTCTGGCAAGATTGGCGACTTGCTTCCATATGGCATCTCGTATGTCTTGGGTGTCAAGTAAAGCAGTAAAACAGCTTACAATAAAAATAGCCATATCTCCCAATGCAGACGGACTCGCTGTGGCTCTTGCAAGTATCCGCTTAACAAACGCAAAGCAAGCATTGGGGTCTGTTTTATACCTCTTCTCAACGAGCTTCTTTACATACTCGCCTTTATGCAAGCAGTTTACGAAATCTTTTTGAGTCAAAATATAACCGGTAATAAAATCGCATATTATACGGCTATGACTATTGTCCGCATCCAGTATTTCATCTGTGTGCTGCAACAACCGCATCACCAGATTATCCTGCTTTTCCTTCAAGGCAAACTCATGCCATAGCTCCGTTAGTCTTGTAAATTTCTCTGATGAGATTCCCATGGGCTTTTTTATATTAAAATCATTGTTTAGCATATACAACTCATAAATCCCAAAAATCTTCTCATCGGCAAGGCTATGCTCTATATAATCCTCTACAAATTCGTGGAAGCCGTTCTCAAATTCGAAATCGGTAATCATATCAAGGACACGATTTTCAAAGGAATTATCACGGCCAATATCAGTAAACTCATTTTGCTCCACATCAAAAATAAAGTATGCATTCTGGCTTTGTATATCAAAGGCCGTCCCGTCCCGCAGCACCCCACATATACGTGATGGCGAAGCAGAAGGGTCATACTCGTATGTGGAAAAATCTACACCCAGTGCTATATGGAGCGGAAGTGTATAATGCAATGCTGCAATCCACAACTGGGTGTTTGCATGGGAATCCAGAATAACAACAGGCTTGCGGGTTCGGCTGTATTGCAGCATTGCCGCTGCCATTTTCTTAAGTACATCTTTGCGATTATCTACCTCGAGGAAGTCAATGACTGCACCCAAGCTGACTATATTCCCTTTTTCAAGGATAGGCTCTGGCAAATAATCAGGAACGGCTGAAGTCTTTGTTTCCGGTGGAGGAGTAGTCAATAAGGTCCCGTAATATTCCATGGGGTATGTTTTAATATCATGTGGGTCACATAGCAGAACATGGCATAGATTATTGCCAAGGCGCCCCCCCTCGGTAAGCATCGTATTGAGCGCGATAACATTGCCGCCGCCTTCCAACCGCCGATAGGTAAAGATAGGAGGAAGAGCTCTAGCGGACTCTGCCGTCAGTGGCAGATTTTTGGGAGAATGGTATCTGAAAAGATTCTGCACCTGGGCCTGAGCGTTTTTTGGAAAGGTTTCTGTCCTGGAAAACACCTGCTGGCCATCTCTTCCGTCTATTCCCCGTGCGCAGGTGGTATATATCAATTGATGCATAATCCCCACTCCTTTCTAAATGGGGCTCTGCTCCAAACCCCGCTGCTACGCGTTGCTACGTAATCCTATGTTCTGTCCCCATAATTGGCCGCAAATGATATCTGTCGACAAGATTCCTTTCCGCAACAAAGGGCTTTACGTAGATATTATGGCCAAGACCTGTGATTTCCTTTGTGGTTTTGACTTTGCCCATTGCCTTTTGAGATTCGACCCGATAAAGGAGAGCCGAGTTCTCCCTATTCATGGGCAGGTGCCCGATATCGTAGCATATATCAATTACAGGCAAATAAAATGCCTTGTTAACGGAATGGAAAGTCATCTTCACAGTCTTCTTCGTAAACAGACCACCAGTGACTGATATTGAATAAAAAATCTCTACCCCAGGGTCATTGCTAAATAGGCGTTCTGTAGACACGGAATAAACTTTTCGCCCATCCCTTTCGGTAATTGCTGATATTGAGAAATAATAATCTCGTGGCTCAAGGGGTTCGATAACCAAGGCTTTATGATGCAGATAGCTACCCATGGGTATCGTCATCCGAGTACAGTTTTTTTCGTCTTCTGTAGGAAATCTGTCTCGCCGGTATGCAACTTCATAACCCCAGATATTGTCGGGGGGATTATCCAAGCGGATATATATTTTCCCATTGGCACCGGTGATGCTCTTTATTTTTACATCCTTGCCGTCATATGTTGAGCCGATAACTGGCTTAGGAGAGCCGCTTATGATGACGCCGTTCGTGGTGTGTTGTTCCCCACGCGAATCGCACACAAGCTGTACAGAGTAGGTGTACAATTCCCCATTTCTAAGGCCGGAATCTATATAGGTACTATCCCTGGTTGTGTGGATTTGTTTTTCGCCCTCTGTGATGCTTGCCCTTGATATTACTGCTACTACGCCATCAGGTAAGGGGTCCCAGCTTAGTTCAAGACAGGAATCCCCTGGGGTAATAGACAGATTGGAAACTTCATGGAATATGACCGCATCAAGAGAGGTAGAATACCCTTCTTTATATTCATCGTTATAAACATCCTCGTAAACAACAGGCTGGGCCTCCTCCTGTTCTTCCACCAGGATTGTATATCCAAGGGATAGTGCACGGTCTTTTACAAAATCCGTGGTAATATCCGGGTCTTTTTGGCGTTTTGCTATGATTTTAAGATTTCGCTCAGTGATTTCCCCATGACTGCCCCCTGCGCTGTTTAAAAGGTCATCAATTGTTGAATAATCCGTCATTAGCTCCCACCCTTCTTATCTACCAGATATAAAAATGCGATGCTGACAATCAAAGCCAAGACAAAGAAACCGCCGATTACATATACATTATTAATAATGTGGCACCATGTGCTTTCAAAGGCCCCATGGGGCGTATCCCAAATAAAATCTGGGTTGTCAAAGTTAAGGGCCGAGCCCATGGCCCTTATGGAATAATTGCTGATGGCAATAGTATCAAGCCGTACCCGCACATCCTCGAATACAAAGCCTGAGAACAGTATCTGAAACAGCATCACAAAGGGAATAGAAAGAGCGGCCTGCTGTGCCTTGTTGCGGGAAATTGCAGACACAAAAAGGCCCAATTGTGCAGAGGATAGCATCGTGGCAAATACAGCTAAGTATAAGAACATTGGTCTTTGATTAGTTATGTTGTAAGCATTTATTAGATACGGGAATGCCAAAATCCCGCTCATTACAGCGCAGAGAAAGATTATCAGCAAGCCTTTGGAAAGAATAAGACTCCTGGCGGATATACCCATACGCAGCTCCCGCCGTATCATATCGTAATCCTTACATACCATATTAATCGAGAGCATAAGCCCGATAAGAATGGCTCCACATGCCATTGCAAATACAACGGGCAAGGCGGAATTGTACTCGTTAAAGGTTTCCGAGCCAGTTGCAAGCCAGAGAAAGCCCATACAAATAAAACTGACAAAGGCCAAAACAAGGGCATTATTGCGATATAGGTGAAATTCCCTAGACAGCAGACTATCCCACAACCAAGCAGGTTTTCTATGGGGCGTCGCGGGAGAAAGCGGGGGCTTTGGCGGCGTATCTTCATGGAAATACGCCGGGATCTGAGTTCTGCGATACATTTTTACAACACCCTTGCCTTGAGGCACGGCGGCGTTTATGAATAAATCAATAGGCTCGACGGTGTTGGTTTCAATATTGTCTTGATAGTGAGTGGAAAGAATAATAGTTTTGCCCATTTTGATATTTATTTTGTCTAACAAACGGTACAGTTCTTTGCGGCTATCCGGGTCCAGGCCGGAGTCAGGTTCGTCCAACAAGATAATATCCGCATTTCGCAAAAGCTCTATTGCGATGCTTACCCGTTTGCGCTCTCCGCCACTTAGGGATTCAATTTTCTCTTCTGCACGGTGGCCAAGGCCTAGGTCTTCCAGAAGTTGATATACATCCATATCGGACTTAAACTGTCTGCGATAATAGCTCAGTAGCCTTGCTGGGGTCATCTCAATATAGAGGGAATCAATTTGTGGCACATAGCCTATATGTTTTTTTAGACCTTTGTTGTTGTCATGCCATGTCAGCTTGCCCATGAATTTTGCATCGTTGGTTACCTGCTTATCGTACCCTCCAAGAATTTTCAGCAGTACAGTTTTACCGGCACCACTTTTGCCGATGATGTAAATCATTTCACCTTTACATACCGAAAAATCCATCACTGGCAGCAAAGGATAGCCGTCTCTATCCCGCCGCTGAGTTTTGAGCTTCGTAGCCGAGATTATTTCTTGTTTTTTGCCAATATCGGAAAGGGAAAAAACTTTATCCCCTTGGATTATAGGGGTGGTAGGGTCCAGTTCTCCCTGGTCATACATCTTAAGGATATTTCGCCCATACATTGGCTTGTTATCTACAAGGTATGTACCATCGTTGCTCTTTTTCATGGCCTACCTCCCGACAAAATGATGAGTCGTTATTAGCTTAAAGAGAATTTCCATAGCCTCACCCACGGTGAGATTTTCATGAGGGGCGATATCATGTACCCCGTTCGAGATACGATATGGTACAAAATTCCTGGCAATCAGATAGTTAATATGATTATACCAGCCTGATTCAGGGGAAGATGGCAGGCCGATATGATTATCTGCTGCGGGCATAAGACCATCAATTTCGAAACCAAAATATTCGATGTTTCCGGCTATCATCATAATCATATGGTTGCGCCTAAGGTACCCATCTGGGTTGAAACGCCTGTCCGGAAAGCCCTGGAGCACATAGGGTGACCTAGGACAGACATCAACCTGCAAGTTCTGCCCTACATTGAGGCGAAGCTCCAGCTCGGGACAATCCACGTCATCAAAGGGATGAATAGGCAAGTCAAAATGCAAGTCCTCCACCCAGTGAATATGCATCAAAGCGGAATAAAACTCACCCCGGGTGATATACCTGTCGGGGCTTCCGGCAAAATAGATTCCACGGTCACGCAAAAACTGTTCTCTATTGACGGTATAGCCGTTTGGGGTCGCAGTGAGCCTGAAAGTACCCGTCCGGTTAAAATAAATATATAAATTATCCCGGCTGATAAAGCTGCGAGGAAGCACTCCACGCTCTACTCCATCCTGGTCGATAAAAACAACCGCATTGTACAGGGGACGCCCCTGTTCGTCTTGCATAAAATCCAGGTTCAGGGGAATGGTTATCAGGGCACTCCTGCCAGGGTTTTGTACGTTGAACTCAGTATTGACCCTGTTTTTTGTAGCAATGGTAACGACGACATCCCCGGCTTCTTCTGCTTCTTCGTAGCCGAAGAATAGGCGTATATCCGTTTCCGAGACTTGGGGGACGCCGTCTATAATTGTTCTGCCATAGAAAAATTCCGATGTTATGTCTAGTTCGCCATAGTGGGTGTCTATGATTAGGGATTTGTATGGGTTGCGAAGAAAGCGTCCTATGTTAATTGTAAACTCTGTTATGTCTTCCATTTCCGGCGGGGTTTCGATTTCGTCTATCATGGCTACATTGCTTTCGACGATAATCAGGTTCTCAGTACGGTGAAACATAAGTGCCAGGTCGTTATATAGACCTTCGATTATGCTATTGACATAACGGCGGGCAACGAACATATCGTCATGTTCTATCATGCTTATCAGATATTCAAAGTCTAGGTCTATTTTTATTTCTTCAAATGTAGTACCGTCCCCTACCCTTATATTTGCAAGGATATCCGGCTCGCCGTCTACATAGACTCTAGTGTTGTCGATGGCGTACTCGATGCGGGCTCTGGCGGCCTGCACCGCCAGCTCCGTTGCGTTATCGCAACCAATGAGAAATAAAAATGCTCCACAAAATACAACTAGTATGAGATTTCTATATGTTTTATTCATAAAACCTCCCATCAATGACTGGATTGCTTCGTCGCTTTGCTCCTCGCAATGACATGCCTTCACCCTGCCATTACGAGCGCAGTGAAGCAATCCAGCCGTTCATTCCGGCAATTGGCACCGACTATTCCCCATGGAGAGTTATCGGATGATATGGTGTTCCGTTTATATATACAGATAGCACATAGTCACTCAGGGGTACAAAATCGTGGGTAAACAAGGTAATCGTATGGCTGCCTCTGGGCCAGGCAAAGAAAAAGCTTACTGTACTGCCTTCCACCGCTGCGATATCGCCGCCTAGGGGTATAAGCCTAAAATCAATCCGCTGCCGGCCCCAGCCAAAGCCCCTGTCATTAATATCAAAAGTCGCTGATATTGCAGTAGGTCCGCGCAGTGCAGTTCGTGGGCTTACCTCAACCATATCAACATATAAGAATGCGTTTATATCATTATTATTTATATGAGCAAATGCAAAAATCATGGGGGCAAGAATAACAACCAGCAGAATCAGCGCAGCCAGCACCTTGATTTTACCGGAATACGGCCGCATTTTATATTCCCTGGACAGGCTACGTTCTTTTCGGTTGAGTTTGCCGTTTTTACCTTTGATTACAGCGTTTTCCTTAAAAATCCATAGTATAGGGTCTTCGACTCTATGGGGGACCGGCTCGCCGGACATACTCCCATCCGAATTAAGGGAGTAATCAAACCCCAACGCAGATACGGCAAAAAACGAATAATTGGAATAGTTATCCCCCAGCAAAGTCACAAAGGGCCTGGCACCCCAAGCCCCTAGCATCCCCTGTATCTCTTCATGCACCTGATATTGATCGTTTAAGTCAAAGGCACCCAGCCCAACATGTGTGCTAGGGTTAAAAAATCTGGGCCGGCCTACGACTACAGGCTTTTCGCTGTATGTACCCTCTTCCCATCTCAGTGCATCAATTTTGGAGAAGGTTGCAGCTATAGGGATATCAATTTTGGTGGTACCACGCGGCAGATTTTCCATCACAAGGTCAGACACCCGCTGAATTACATTAAAAGCCGTGTCACTGGTAAATGCCTGAGAAGCTTGCTTTTTTATTTCCTCCGGCAGCTTATGGGATAGGTCATCCATTCTTGTTGGGTCGATGATAAATATAATCCCGGCGGATTTGCCAATGTATCTGACAACGCTTTTCATGGCGTAGAGATTAGAAACATCATCCCCAGCCACATCAAAAAGCACCAGGTTAAAGTCCTCGTGGATTTCTTTAAACAGCACCTTCCTTGTGAAGCGCATTCTATAAATATATGGACGGTACGCTCCTTCATTTATTTCATCTATGGAACTATCGGTTTGGGGCAGCCTCTGGGGCGGATTGTTATATAGATAGCTGCCATAGGTGGCGTTATACCTATCACCAATATCATCATTGAGGGGACGAATAGTGGCGTTGAAGCCGTCGGGGCCGATACGTTCGATTAGTTCCTTTATGATAACGCCGATATAGTTGCTCTTGCCGGCATCCCTGGTGCCTATTATGGAAATTAGAATGTCTCTGCCTTCTAGGGTGCTTCTGTTAATCTTGTTGTGGCAGTGAGGGCAGAGGATTTCCCTGGCTTGGGTATTACATGCCGGGCAGATTGCAAGCTCCGGCACTTTAGATAGTTTTCCCATGGCATTTGGGGCCATCCAGGGCCGCATTTTCTTCTCATGGACTCGCTCATATTCGGCCAGGATTTGATCATCTATGTCGCCATAGCAATGGATATTGTCGCATCTAAAATGGATATCCACGCCTTGGCAGACTTCAAAACAAAAGGGACATGAAAATTCAAGGTTTTTTGCCATAGCCAGCACCTCCTTAAAATATCTATACGTAAGTTGCCCCAGGAATATTTCTACGTTATGGGTATATTGCGGGTTTTTGGAGGTAAAGTCAATAAATTGTATATTCTCAATAAAAATGAGCTCGCTTATTTGTAAGTGCGATAACAATATTAACTGGGTTGGAGGGCGAGGCTAGAGAAAAGCACAAAACCATGATATTTCTGATGCCACGTTCATATAGTAAACAAGGAGTGTGAAAATTCCTTCGTAGATTTTCACACAAATCGGTTTTGTATCGGAGTGATTTCATGGATAAACTAAGCCCGGTAGTTTTAGAGTCCTTTGGATTATCAAGCAAGGGCATAAAAAAAGAAAAGGGCCACTATCTTTGCAACTCGGTAGATGGCCCTGTGAAAGTACATATTACATCCCAAACCCCGGAAGCCATCCGGAAGCAGCATTCGTTAAAGGAGTATTTAGCAGAGTCCTTTCCCCATACAGACCGCTTCCGCCTAACCAAGGACCGACAACCTTTTATTATGATTGGTCGGGAAACATATGTGGCAACCCCCTACCCCATGCCCCAGGCAGAGACAAGTCTGGATAATGATGAAAATGTACTAGAGGCTGTCCACGCCTTGGCAAGATTGCATCTTGCGTCCTGTAAAATGCCAAAAATAGGTTTGCCCATGTCCCCTCCTCTACCGGAAATCTACACCCGCAAGCTAAACGGACTGGTACAAGAGAGTAAGCAAGCCAGGCGAGGCCAGCGTATGTCCGACTTTGATGTGGCCTTTATTAAACACATTCCCCGAGCAACTGATACAATAAAAGATGCCTTGGCTCGCCTGGAGAAAACAAATTATTCTTTGGCCTATAACCAGGCAATCAGCCAAAACAGCCTTTGCCATAATGCATTAAAAGAAGAAAATCTTCCCGTTGTAAACGGCACAACATACATAATAAATTTTACTCAAGCTACCTTTGACCTTCAACTAAGCGACCTTGGGGCACTAATCCGCCGCTATGCCCAGCGCAGCAGCAAAGGCATCCCTGCAAGCAGCCTTATGGCAGCATATGACAGCGTAAACCCGCTGCCTGAATTTGCCAAGGATATCATTTACCCGCAATTGACCTTTCCATGGTCATTTACAAAGCTTGCGACCCAGTATTACAGCAAAAAACGGAATTGGACGCCAAATGGATTGATTAATAGTATGGAGGCTGTGCTTACTGAGTGGGATAGTTATGAGAGGTATATCAAGGATATCTTATGAAAAAAATTCGTATGACGTCATACGGAAAATTATTTTTTTGAATTATAGTGAAATAATTCGAAATCGGTCTCGCCTGTCGCGGCAAAATCGCCCTAAAACGCCTTATTTCGGCGTTTCAGGGTGCCGCTCGGGCGAGACCGTTTCTCATTGATTTCACTATAATTTACTCTGATTCTATGCGGGTTTATGTAAGGTACAGCGAATTAAATAAGAAACAGTCCAGACCGAGCCGAAAATAGCGGACGCCTCAACGCTTTTTCGGCGACAGGCTGGACTGATTTCGAATTAATTCGCTATAGTTGTCAACCAACTCGATTAAACTGTATTAGCTGGCTAGTACAGTAATACAGTTTTTACAAATTACACTGCCCTACAACACGTCAATCTAATTTATATGATATTGCCAAGCTGTGCCCCCCGGTGCTTCGCACCTCCCCTCCCTTGGATAATGTCAACAGCTTAGCGAAATGATGTGTCTGGATTGCTTCGCTACGCTCGCAATGACGGGCGTTACCCCTCGTCATTGCGAGGAGCGTAGCAACGAAGCAATCCAGGGCAATTCTTAAGTTATTGACATACAAAAGTCCCCACCATTTTCCTACTTGACAAATAAAAAATAGTCGTGCATAATTATGCAAATTTACTGCATATTTATGCACGACTATTTTTGTGAAGCGGGGGATTTACTACGATATGAACTTTTATTTCTTAGAGTCATGGGGTTCCTTCGGGGAGATGTTATTGCGATTTATCACAAACCTCCAACGCACTCTTGGCGATGGCCGAGCGCGAGACCTTGTTGATGGTATGTGGATTACTATCCAGATATCCTTAGGTGCGATGGCTCTTGGCATACTTATTGGTAGCATTATAGCATCATTCAAGCTTTCCCGCTTCAAACCCTTAAGAGCCATAGCTTTTATATATCTGGGAGTGATACGAGGCACTCCCGCTGTCACTCAGTTGCTGATTGTTAAGGCTACAATTTTTACTGGAGTTAGGGGCGCACCACTTAGGATTGGCATTGTTGCCCTGGGCATCAACAGCGGCGCATATGTAGCCGAGATTATCCGGGCAGGGATTATGTCCATCGAAAAAGGCCAAACAGAGGCCGGCCTGTCCCTTGGGCTTTCTAAATGGCAAACCATGTTCTTTATCGTATTGCCGCAGGCTATTAAAAACGTACTTCCGGCTTTTGTCAATGAATTTATTGTACTTATTAAGGAAACCGCCATCGTTGGTTTCGTAGCCATACGAGACGTGACCCGGGTTGCCAATCTTATTATGAGCCGCACAATGGAACCTACGCCCCTCTTTGTATCGGCGGCGATGTATTTGTTTGTTATTTCGATTTTGACAATCCTACTAGGACTTTTGGAAAAACGCCTGCGCAAGGCGGATTCGCCACGGTTTAAGAATCGTAAACGATTGGATGGATAAAGATAAGATGAAAGGAGTGCGTGGAGGCGGCGTAGCCCGCCCCCACTCGAAAAACTATGATTACAGTTAGAGATTTACACGTGCGATTCGGCGATTTGCATGTATTACACGGTATAAATGCCGAAATAAAACAAGGGGAAAAGGTAGTCGTCATCGGGCCGTCAGGGTCAGGTAAAAGCACTTTTTTGCGTTCCCTAAACATGCTGGATACGCCATGGAAGGGCGATATTATCGTAAGTGGCCAAAAGGTCAACGACAAAAAAACCAATATAAATCTGGTCAGGCAAAAGATGGGGATGGTTTTTCAGCAGTTTCATCTATTTCCCCATATGACAGTGCTAAATAATATTACTCTTGCTCCAATGAAAATAAAAAAAATGCCAAAATCAGCCGCGGAAAAATTAGCGGCATCGCTATTGGAAAAGGTCGGACTTACAGATAAAACCCATGAATACCCAGGCAAACTATCCGGTGGCCAGAAGCAAAGGGTCGCAATCGCCAGGGCACTAGCAATGGAGCCCGAAGTCATGCTCTTTGACGAGCCCACATCGGCCCTGGACCCGGAAATGGTAGGAGAAGTACTTGAGGTAATGAAGGACCTGGCCAAGGAAGGCATGACCATGATAGTTGTGACACATGAAATGGGCTTCGCAAAGGAAGTGGCCTCCCGGGTACTATTTATGGATGCAGGTGCCATAGTGGAAGAAGGCACTCCACAAGATATTTTCGATAACCCGCAGCATGAAAGAACCCAGTCGTTTCTTAAGAAAATTTTGTATTAACAAAAACACAGATTGTAGATAACACCTTCAACTGTCATTGCGAGGAACGCAGTGACGAGGCAATCCAGTAAAACCCACTATTGAAATAGCGCTGGATTACTTTGCTACACTCGCAATGACGAAGTAGGTTTTTTCTTTACCCAAACTCAAGGAGAGATGAAAATGAAAAAAGTATTATTAGTAGTGTTGTTCCTGTTGGCCCTTGGCCTGGTAGCTGGATGCTCCAGGGAAGACGAAACCCCCGCTATTATTGCAGACGAAGTTATAGCGGATGAAACCGAAGATTACACCCCGGAAGATACAGTAGAAGAGGAAGCCGAAGAAGCAGAGGAAATCGCTGTCACCCCTGAGGTTGAAAGACGCACAATTATAATGGGTACCTCTGCCGACTTCCCACCTTTTGAGTTTATAGCCGATGGAGGCCAAGGGCGTCATGGCAGATATTCCGGCCTGGACGTAGCCATAGCCGTCCGCATAGCAGAAGCTCTGGACGCAGACCTGGTAATCCACGATGCCGCCTTCGAAGGCCTTATCGTAGATTTGCAAGGAGGCAGCATCGACTTTATTGCCGCCGCAATGACAATCAGACCAGATAGGATGGAATCTGTTAACTTCTCAATTCCATATTTTGCGGCAGTGCAATATATGGTGGTTATGATAGATGACTACTCCATAGAAAGTGCGGAAGACCTCAACGGTTTGTATGTAGCGGTGCAAGGGGGCACGACTGGGTACTTCTTTGTATCGGATGAGCTGGACGCTAATGTACTTCCATATATCCGTGCCTCAGAGGCCTTTGCGGCACTGCTTGGCGGCAGAGTTGACGCAGTTGTTATCGACTCGGCGGTAGCCCAAAGGTTTGTGAATGCCAACCCAGACGCTCTTAGAATAGTAAGAGACAACGAAGCCTTCGGCGACGAAAACTATGGCATAGCGGTACGTTTTGGCGAGTATGACTTGCTGGATACCATCAACGAAGTAATAGCAGCAATGCATGCCTCCGGTGAACTTGCCGAGCTATATTACTACTACACAGAGGGGCCAGGAGCACCACAAGACTAGTTGCCATATCGCAAAATCACGGGGCTGTCACGCAAAGACGTAATGTAAAACCCGTCATCCCGGGCTTGACCCGGGATCCCCTTAGTCCAATGGTTATGGGATCCCGGATTAAATCCGGGATGACGAGCCTTGAGATTACGGTGTTTTCGACGTGACAGCCCCTTTTATATCCACTATTTTCTTCATATACTCCACTGCCTTTGCATCGGGATTAACAAAAATCATATTTGCTTGGCAGGTATTTTCGAAATCTTTTCCAAACACCGTTGTCCGCACTCCCGGACTACAGTCCCCGCCGCAGCTTCCGCAGGGTGATACATGTTTCCATGCGAATTCCTTGATATCTTCGGTTATTGGAGCTTGTGAGTACTTACCAAGATTGTCAGCACCAATCCACATAGTCCAAGGACCGGGGAAGTCGTCAGTGCCGCTGACAATTACATAACCCAAATCAGAGACAGTAAATCCATTCCATGGGCCTTCTTCTTTTTCATCCTGCTCCAGGATTGTGAAACCCTTTGCTCTTATGTGAGCACTCAGTTCCAATGCGTTCTTCTTGGCATGGCCTTTCAGCTTGCTATTGATTGCATTTTCTATTCGTCTGGGCATCTCCTTCTCCTTTGCTACACAACAGAAAACATATACGCCGTACCGGGCTTTTCATGGCCCTCTAAAAATACTTCCGCTGTCCAATATTTTTCCGGATACGGAATCCCTACACCTTGACCTAGGATAATATTACGGGTGACATCATACATTGCGTCGCTGTCATAGCCTTCACGCTTATGCATAGCATCTATGTCGCCGGAGAAGGTCGCAAGTGCAAACTTGGATTGGAATGGCAATCCAAGAGTATCTATATATTCGGAATCTAAGTCGAAGTGCACAAAGCCATCAGGCACCGGAGCATCCGCCTTCATAAAACGACCCCAAAAGCCATGCCAAGGCTCTATGTCCACTCCCCGTCCATAATGGTGCATAAACAGGACATCATAGTCAAAACCCGACTTATATCCATCCACTGAATTTAAAATCGTAAAGGCCTTTTTTTGGACTTCCCTGTCTTCTTCCGAAGATTCTTCGTGGCACTCTAATCCGATAAAACGCATAGTGGGCATTTGCTTATATTCGAAATTCTCTACCTGAAAGCCTTTTTGCTGATGTTTTACCCAGCCGGGCATAAACAAACACCACTGAACCTGAGCATCACAGTTCTTCAAGTGATTTATAAACCCAAGCCCCTCTACACTGCTGGTGCCTGTTGGGCCGGTTTTATTCCCGGCTATCTTCATCCGTATGTCTCGGTTACTCATCGCGGTAAAGTCGGCAAACATCCTAGATACCGCTTCTTGCAATTCCTTTATAGACACCCCTGACAATTCCTTATCAAAGTCATCCAACGCCTTAAACACAGCGGCATTGACTACACCGGAAGGCTCAAGCTCTTTTAGATATAAACGAAGCTGGTAGTTTTGCTCCCAAAATCGAGCAAGGACACCTTGCATAAGAATCTGCTCATTTTCTGCTAACTTTTCAGGCTCCCATTGAGAATCATCCAGTATCCATTCTGTCAGAGCATCAAACACCAACGGATTCTTTCCTCTTGCCTTTCTTGACCAGTCAACAATCCTTTTGTACTTTTCGGCAGCAGTTAACGTCTCACCTTGGTGCCCGTCGATTTCGCTCCAATCGACCAATTGAAACTCGTTAACAAATTTCATAGGCAAATCAAAACCTCCTTTTACAGTTACATTAATAGTAAGGGGATGAAAATATCGCGCCTGTCCTTGCCTTATTTTTGAAGGGGACACGCCGTGAAACCGTGTAAACGCTTTGGAAAAGCTCTCCTGGGTTTCGTACCCATAACGCATTGCAATGTCTATGATTTTGCTATTCGGCATAAGCAAGTCGAATGCTGCAAGGCTCAGCCGCCTGTTGCGGATATATTCACCAATTGTCAGGCCCATCACCAAATGAAAGATACGCTGAAAATGGGAATTTGACGAATAGGCATGGTTTGACACATCCTCCATAGCTATATCCGTGGTCAGATTTTTTTCGATATAGTTAATTGCATTGGATAAGTTTTGAATCCAGTTCATGCAGCACATCCACTCCCTTCGTGTAGAATCATATAATAGCCATAAAAAAATGTCATGTCTTTGAATGCGGAGACATGTCCGACCTTCTACCAAACATGAACACGAAACTCAAACCTCTACACGGTTAATTAAACTATCGTGTTGCAGTACCGAAATTGAGGATAATGCTCATTTTGAGAAACATCATTTCACAGCAAGAATAGTAAATTCTCCGGGGAGTTTCCACATTTCCGATTCATCCACTATTTCACGACCAGTGTGTTTATGAGTATTTCTTTCCTCGTATGCTTCATGGACTTGGCTCACTGTAAATCCTGCGGCACAGACGGCATTTAACATATCGGATATTCTCCAAAAGTGTTCGGCTACAGGCAAGTCAATCGACCACCCACCTGCTTGTCTTTCAGCCATTGGTGTTCCGTCAAACTTCTCATACATTAATGTTTGAGGTGCATTGTAGTTCTGGACAATACGCAATTCATTTTGAAATTCTTCAATACAATCCACAATAGGGTGGGACGTGTGCCATAACAATTTTCCTTCCGGTTTCAACACTCGATGCCACGTCTTACACGCTTCCTTGATGTTTTGAACCCATACAGGATATGTTGCAAAAATAACATCGAACGAGTTATCTCTGATAGGCTCAAGCGTTTGCATATCTGCAACGACAAAATCCATATCAAATTTCATTTTTATGGCGTTCTGCGAGGCAATCTTAATCGCTTCATCTGATATGTCACACGCCGTAACAGCAGCCCCAAGATTGTGCCATGAAAACGCCTGCTTGGCATCACACGCACAACATGTGTCCAGTAATTTCAACCCCTTTACATTGCCAAGCATTGCAGGAAGGTAATCATCCAAATCTACGCCGCCATTAATATAAAACTCAAAAAAATCAGGGCGTTCCATCAAATGGAACTTCATATAATCAGCTTGATAAGCGTTCCACGCTTCTTTGTTTACAAAATTTAGATTTTTTACAACAGATTAAACAACTTTTGCTAACTTGCTACAGCTATCTCAAACTTGCATTATTATAGGGTTTCAGCGAAGTAAACACAAGCAATCATAAGTCAATACTGGCAATTCAAAGCAACTATAAAGACCAAGGAAAGACCAAAACTTAGGCGCATTTCTATTATGAAAAGGCTCTTGTGTAAAATTCACAGGGGCTTTTTTTGTGCCTTTCTATCGTTGAAGTTGTGACGAAATATCAGCCATGAGAGGAAAAAACAATATGACGAATAAAAACAACACAAGCACTACAAACAAGCGCACGAGATACACACGCCAAGTAATCGTTACCAGTACATTTTTACAAATGCCAAGATTTTTATACACAGGCGAGTTTGCAGGAAACAGAATAACCAACAACGCACGTAATCTATATACCCTACTTCTTGACCGCCACAAGATAAGCATAAAAAACGGTTGGCATGATGAAAGCGGAGAAGTGTACATTTACTTCAAGCGTGAGGAAATGGAACAGCAGCTCGGCATATCAGAGCGCACCGTTTCAAAAGTCATGCAAGAGTTAAAAAACCTTTTGCTTGTGGAGGAAAAAAAGCAGGGGCTTAACAAGCCTAATAAAATTTATCTTCTTTCGCCTGTTATTGGTGATGATGAAAACCCCGACCCATATGTTGACCCTGCTCCCGATTATAACCCCGATTTTGAAGATGAGTATATTGGCTACAACCCCGAACCCGAAATAACTACACCTACAGAAACACAAAGCCTACACTGCCAGCCCCTTAATATTTGCACTTCTGAACCCGCAAATTTTACGGCACATAAGCCGCAAATTCTAAGCCCGAATTATAATAACTTTAGTTATAATAAATTGAGTAACAATGAGTTGAGTAACACTGCTACTACTACCACTGCCGCAAGCGGCAGGAGCGGCGGCGAAATACCATACTCGCAAATTCTCGAAAGGTACAATCAGCTTTGCGAAGTAACCAACCTACGCCCCATTCGCTCCATAACAGGCAAACGAAAAGCACAGACGACCGCACGGTTCAAGGAATATGGACTAAGCGGCTTTTTTAATGCTTTCGAAATGGTAGCCGCAAGTAGTTTTCTTTGTGGCGGCGGCGATAGAGGTTGGAAAGCAGATTATGACTGGCTTATATCCCCCACTAATATGCAAAAGGTTTTAGAGGGCAAGTACGACAACGACCAGTGCAACATACCCGCAACACAAATTCTACAACCAAAATTTATATGCAATCCAAGTAAACAAGAACGGCCAGACCCGTTCTTAGAAAGGGCGATGACAGCATATGCAACAGCAACCCATCAAGCAACAGCATGACTT
>Ga0123355_10003535_pt1 | contig 22443 bp, 14 predicted proteins | sample TergutEmb28metaG_3_FD_89872 | JGI IMG/M metagenome (GOLD analysis project Ga0123355, IMG submission 89872) | Embiratermes neotenicus P1 segment gut microbial communities from Petit-Saut dam, French Guiana - Emb289 P1 | ecosystem: Host-associated > Arthropoda: Insects > Digestive system > Gut ... | reverse complement strand
TGACACCACATACAAACATCACTATCTAACTGACACCACATACAAACATCACTATCTAACTGACACCACATACAAACATCACTATCTAACTGACACCACATACAAACATCACTATCTAACTGACAACACATACAAATATCACTATCTAACTGACACCACATACAAACATCACTATCTGACAACACATACAAACATCACTATCTGACACCACATACAAACATCACTACCTAACTGACACCACATACAAACATCACTATCTGACAACACATACAAACATCACCATCTAACTAAGGCATAATGTGGATGTAGTCTACGAGTATCCAGTAGCTCTCCACATGGGCAAAAATGCCCCGCAATTTGCATTGCCCAAAATGTCTTTATCTTATTTACAAGGGCCAACCACTTGTCCATGTCCTAAGCCACAAGAATCCACCTCATATCTTCCCATCCCGGTATTTAAGATACATGTTAAAATTATACTCCTATCTAGTCCTATATTTTACAAGCTTTTTAGTTTGGTCAGATTTTCCTGTTAATACAATGTATGCTTTTGTCTTCAGCTCGTGAAATAAGCAGTGTGAATGTGGACCAGGATACGTAACAGCGATGGAAATAATCGGTGACAGGAGGGACAGCGATAGTGTCCGAAAATTGAACTGTGCAGGACTAATTGTCAGAGAGGGTTTCATAGCAAATTGTTGCAGGGAAGGCGTTCTGTTGGACAAGAACAGTAACAGAAATAACAGAAGATACATTTTTGTTGCTGTTCATGCCCCTGCCCCCACCCAGTGTGGGCCTCGGTCCATTGCAGCACCTGCTCTTATGGAGAACATACAGCTGGAAAATTTTGGTAGATATAATTTCCCACTTTTTCCACATGAAATACTCTCAATTCAGTCTTTCAGTCTTTTGCCCTGTAACTTATACAAGCAATGAAGGCACTCAGGGCGGCAAGAATAGCGTGGTCGGTGTAGTGGCTCGCTACGGTCTGGACGTTTTGGGGTTCAAAACGAGGTTGGGGCGAGATTTTTCCTACATGTCCAGACCGGCTCTGGGGTCCACACGGCCTTCTGTAGAATGGGTAGTGGATCACTTTCCAGGGGTTAAAGTGACCTGGGCGTGACGTTGACCACCCACCCCTCTCTAACGCCGAGGTTAAAGAAAGAGTAAAGCTATATTTCTACTCACCCTCTGGACCTAGAAGGCCTGTCATAGGATGAAATTTACTTGAAATTATAAAGCAGTTAAACGGATATTTTTAGGACTTCTGTATAATTCCTGAAACTGTCAAATCTGCAACAAAGTCTGTGGCCTAATTGGACACACTGGGTTGCGAACGTCTATAGCAGTCTGCTGTCGAGAAGTTTGAACGAGAGGCGAGGAGGAATTCTTCTGGCTTGAAGTGCGGGCTGCAGGCGAGGTGACAAGTCAGAAGTGCACTTCAACGTTTCCCTGTGTTCCAGCATTCCTACAGACACGTAGCTGAAGGGCCGCTTCTCGAATTCCATGATTCGTAAAGAAAGAAACTGCAAACAATCTTACTGCAGAATCCCCTAATGACGAATGTACATGATTTTTCACTCATCAACGAATACGTCTCGATATTATCTTGTGAATTTCACATCGTCTTTTAAACCGTGAATCATTATCAAGTTGTTTATATAAAAACTGTTCCCACGATACGCACTATAAAACGATGTCAAAGTTCTTACAAACTTTAACTATATTACAAAATTTTACAGTGTAGGCTTGTAAAGTGCATCTATCAAATTACTGTCTACAAGTTGGTTCAACACGGTGCACTTGCTTATACAGTTAAGATAAATTCCGAATCTTTATAAACTAAAACACTGCATTATAAACAAAACTTTCTTATGGTGGTGGTGGCGGTCATCCTTACATGTTCGAATTTGACGTTCAGGTGACCGTGCGTCGTGATAAATTCTTGTAACAAAACCAACTAGATGCACTAATTTCTCAAATTTATTTTTAGAATAAAATTCTACATGTTTCGGGCAGTTCCTCTGTCCATCATCAGGAGCTTTTCACTGTACACACAGCAATGGTATATGTCATACAGGTTTGCTGACAGCTTTTGAGCAGGATCAGGACGGAACACAGTTCCGTGAAAAACTCCTGATGATGGACAGAGGAACTGTCCGAAACATGTAGAGTTTTATTCCAAAAATAAATTTGAGAAATTAGTGCATCTAATAGACTAATGGTTTTTTGAAAGGAAAATTTTGAGGAAAATATTTGGCCCAACATATAAAAATGGATCCTGGAGAATAAAAACTAATCAGGAATTGGATAAACTAATAAAACGTAAAAGCATAATAAACTTTGCCAGATGCAAAAGTTAGGATGGTATAGTCATATTGAAAGAATGCAAGAAATAAGAATGGTCAAAGCAATACACGCCTGGAAACCCATTTCAAAGAGGCCAACGGGAAGACCAAAGATACGCTGGGAGGATGATGTTAAAAAAGATATACAGAGGTTAAAAGTGCCAAACTGGAAGACTCTTGTCCAGGATAGATGATGGAAGGAAGTGGTTGGGAAGGCCAAAACTCTGCACTAAGAGTTGTAGAGCCGTACTAAGAAGAAGAAGAAGATAAGGAAGAAGAAGAAGAAGATAAGGAAGAAGAAGAAGAAGAAGTGTATCTAGTTGGTTTTATTATAAGGATGTTCGAATATAATTTGATTTTATAAGAGCCTTTAAAATCATCACATTGCAAATTATTAGAACAATTTTATACCAATATATTCTGAAAATTTCGACAGTTACTGCTTTTGGGTAAATGAAAGGGGTGTGTTAGGCGGCAGGGATTCGATGTACATTTCAGTACACTTCATCCTAGTCCTTCTGGAAACAGTGGCTCTGGGAGAGTTACGCATGTTTCTCCGAGTACTTCGGGTTTCCCTGTCAGTCTGATTTCACCAGCGCTCCATACCAGTATTTAAATCGTCTACCACCGACACCACATAATCTTGTCAGTTTAGATTATCCCATAGTACGTCTAAAACACTTCGCCGGTACACTCCAAACTGAACGCAGCAGTTGTAATTTGTTCATACAGAGTAAATCACAGCAAACATAATATTCTTAATTTCATCGTCATTATCAGTTACATGGGTGCATGCAGCGGCGCACTTGGTTGAGGCACTGCGCTACAAGTCGGAAGTTCGCGGGTTCGATTCCCGATGTTGTCACTGGAATTTTTCATTAACATGATCTTTCCGGCTGCACTATGTCCCTGGGGTTGACTCAGCCTCTAACAGAAATGAGTACCAGGAATATTTCCTGGGAGGTAAAGGCAGCCGGTGCCTTGAGCTGAGAACCTTAGCAACTTCATGTGCCGAATGTCTTGAAACCTGGGAGCCTCAACCTCCTGGAACCTTCAGGGCCTGTCCAGGCCTGTAATGGGATTTCTTTACCTTCTGTCAATTACATGATTTGGATTTACAATTGTCTGTTCCTGTTCCGAAATCAGGTCCCACCATCTCTTCTTTGTTCTTGCAACGTCTCTTCCTTCGTAGTGATATTGCCGTTTATGCGATAAACTTATAATTTTTTCCATATCTTACCTCTATTTATATATGTAATTTTCTGATATCTTTTAGACTGAAAACTACTTAAATTTTAATTCACAGAATTTCCCGTGGGCAAGTCTAGTCTCATGCAGAGCAGATCGGAAGTTGGCCTGGACAACGCACAGACTCCATGATGTACCGGTATACGTGCTGCATAGCGCACAAAATATTTTCCGTCACTCAGGTTAAACTTGAAACTTTTGTTATTAACTTCAAGGATTGAAGATGTGTTTAATGCCTTTAGGCTCAGTGCGTCATTATCCTAAGATTGGCCTAATCCAGAGCCATATGAATCTATTCAACACCCTTACACATTCTTAACGCTTTCCTTTACCTGCATGTTGTCTTGCAATTTCTCACTTTCATTCTAATTTTCCTACTAAAATTTTAAAAACATTTTTATCACCACTTGTTCCGCCCATCCAACTTTCATTGCCTTGCCCGTCCATACTATGTTAAATCCTGTCAATGAAGTTGCTTCATCTTCCCATTTACTTACCTTCTCAAAATTTATTTTCGAAAACCAGGGATGGCGAACTCTTTTCGAAGATTAAACAGTCGTTTGGTAGCAGTGATTGTAAGTACTGTCTATATTAAAATCTGAAGCCACTCGAAATGTTAATATTTTCCAATTTTTTTTCTAGTAAAGCACGCTGCTACTTTATGTATCCATTCAAAAATCATAACGCTGTTTATCAATATAAAGACAATTACAAGACAACACAACATGCTTCATTGCGTCTGTTATCTTCAAAGTAAAAGACGTTAAGTAAATGCAATATTATTCATTCCGTGCAGTGTGCTGACAGTCGCATACATACAGCACATGCGCACATTGAAATTGCACGTTATCAATAAACATGAACCCTCCTGCATGTTTCGAGGATAATAAGCCATCCGCAGGGAAACGTCAGAACAAAGGCATATAATATCAATACAACAATGATACACGTAAAGTGTTACAATATATAATGGCAGCTGTAAGTTTAATAGTTCGGATATTATGGCTAGTATGGTGTCGACATATTCTTGGTCACAATTCATTGATAAGCCATTGTTTACTGTGTGTATATTTATAGATATCCAACGTCTAATATCGGCATTTTCGATCCAGACGGATGAAATCCCTGTGCTGTGTATTGACGTGTCCTGTGTAGGAAAGTGCTATTTACTGCTCAGGAAGGTCTTTGCTAGATGGAGTCAGTCATTCAGTCAGCCAACCAGTCAGTCCTTTTGTCAGTTAGTTAATCAGTCAGTCTGTCAGTCAGTTAGCCAGCCAAGCAATCACTCAATCAGTCAGTCAGCTCGTTTGTCAGTCAGTTAGCCAAACAGTCAGTCTGTCAGTCAGCCAACTAGTTAGTCCGCCAGTCAGTCATTCAGTCAACCAGTCAGTCAGTCCGTCTGTCAGCCAACCAGGCAGCCAACCAACTAGTCAGTCCGTCAATTAGTCAGCCAACTAGCCAGTCAGTCCGTCTGTCAATCAATCCTTCTGTCAATCAGTCCGTCTGTCAGTCAGCCAGCCAGCCAACCAGTCAGTCAGTCAATCATTCAGCCAACCAGTCAGTCAATCATTCAGTCAGTCAGTCAGTCTATCCGTCTGTCAGTCAGCCATATGTTGGTGTATGTCAATGATTACGTAAAGTGTAATGTGACAAGTCGCCTAATCAGACGACACAACAGCTAAGAATTGTGTAACTCGCGTGCAGCAGTAGATGTCTGACTGAGCTCACCAGACGACACAAGAACGACACCATTTCTTCTTAGTAAGGGAATTTTGTTACAAATTGGCCACCAAATAGAGGAAATTTCGCCAAAAGTTCACTATACAATAACTTAGACATGGCGTTGCAGTGACAGCATTTCAAATCCGACGCTGTTGCTGAAGACATGACATATTTGTGCTGTAACGTGATCACTAAAATTTATTGTTGATTGTACAGTGTGATAACACCATTCGTATATGTGTGACGATAAAAGCAGTTGCATCATTTTTCATGGCCGACAGCGAACTACCTGTGTTGCACCACATACATCGACCCTGGTTTACATATGACAGTGACGTATGACTTGGAAAAGCATGAACATTGTATGATTAAGTTCGAAGCATAACGACTGACGGAGAAGTCTGTTTTAGAATTTTTATTCGTAAAATAACTCTTCAATTTATTTGCTTTAATGGTGGAAATGGACGCAAATGTCGTCCGTGACAAATTGCAGTATAAAATAGAAGTGTCACCATCAGTGTGTGTGTGTGTGTGTGTGTGTGTGTGTGTGTGTGTCAAAAATAAATTTCCGTTATTTCTAACTGGAGAGGTAAATGTTAATGTACATATTAAATTATAAACTGTTTAGTTAATTAGCACGTGTCTTAACTTCGATAACCACGTAACAAACAAATACCTAAGTATTAAACCATGAGCGGGAATCAAATTTATATTTTCTGAAGCACCGTGTAAAGCTATCAAACTGTATCAAAGTAAGATTACTCAAAAAAGTAAAAAAGTAAGGTGCACCCTTGTACAGACACTGAGGCTGTTTACAGGCCATACGGCCCATAGGGGGATTAGGGGGTATAGCTCTACTCTTTTTTGACCACGGCACAAGAATGGGGTGAGGGGTCAGCAGCACGCCCCGGCCGCACTTTACCCCCGGGAAAAAACCGGTACCCATTGTACGGGAGGCTGGGTGGGCCCCAGGGCCGGTCTGGACAGTGCAGGAAATCTCGCCCTCACCGGGTTTCGATTCCCGGACCGTCTAGCCCGTAGCCAGTCGCTATACCGACTGGGCTACCGAGCCCACAGATTACTTAAAACTTACAACTCAATCTTCCAAATATCTGAAAAACTTTATCTGAATATGCTATTATCCGTTCCGTGCATTGTGATTACAATCATCCTCATACACCAACAAACGCACATTATTTGCATGAAATCACAAATCATCCATACATTGTACATGAACTCTCCCATATGTCTCAGCAAAAAATCGCCACTTTTCCGGGAGACATTAACAAAAAGGAATACTGCATTTAATATCTCAGTTTCGGGGGTTTTTGCAGGGGGGCAGAAATTTAAATGTTGGTCTTCTGCGCTATGATAATTTGTAGCTTGTTCAGTGGGTACCAACACTTCGGATACATATGCTGCCTACATCTTCAGTGTTAAAGACGAATACAGAAGGTATCTACAAAACGTTGACAAATCACTCACAAGACCGCACGGTGTCATAGCCCACAAGAAAATAACTAAGTAACTAATTAACAGATATTTGTGGTGTTGAATTCTGAAGTAAAAAAAGCGTCAAAGTCGATTATTTGGCACAACCTACTGCCATTTTTTCACTGCTGATCTTCAAATTATATTTTCCGAAGAACCTTCTTAATGTTATTCCAGAAAACAGTTCTGTGTCTTGCGAAAGGGAATATTCGAAGTTCTCAAAGGCGTTGACTAGAAGGGTTTTATGCGTCTAGAGATAGGAAACCGCGTAATTTTATGTCATTTTACCGAGTTTTTAGGGGAATGTACTACAGTCTGTACTGCCGGGATACATTTCCTTCTAACCTAAAAATTATTCATTCCAGGCGACTGCAATTTTAATATATTAATAATTGTCCAACTAGATGCAACACAAGCAGTCTATTTATTATTCTGCAAGTTCACTCTACATATTTCGGGTGTCAACCACACCCAATATCAGGAGCTACCTCCCTCCAACGTGGCCAAGATAGCTTGGCTACGTTGAAGAGATGTAGCTGCACAAAAAATATGATCAGTACCGGAGGCTCTAGTTACAGTTTTGTGTACTCCTGATGATGGGTGTGGTTGACACCCGAAACATGTAGAGTGAACTTGCAGAATAATAAATAGACTGTTTTGTGTTGCATCTCGTTGGACAATTATTAATATAGATCAGCGATGGACGGAACCATAAACGTAAAATTCAATTTTATTCAAAGTTCATTCACCTTCCCAACGTTCTCTGAGATATAGGCTGCAAAATATTTTGAATTCTCCAAGATTATTTTACTGTTCGTCGCAATTTAATTTCCCCATCCTGTAGGCCCAGTTTTGATGAAGGTTCCGTTTCTTGCTGAAAACTACTAATGCTTTTTGAGTACCGTGCTAAATCAATGGACAAATAATTTTTGTTTTACTCACTCCTGACTGAATAATCTCCGTTTGCATTGACTGCAGAATTGAATTTAAAAATTAATAATTATGGTATTTAGCGTATCTTCACTTTTTCAGAGATATTGATGTTAATGCCTTATACTATGCTGTTAGAGAGTATTAGTAGGGCATTAGATAAATGTTAATTTTCCTGAGAAATATAAATATTTTGTAATTCCAGAATTATTTTGATTCCTGTGCGATTGTTACAGCTTTGTATCTAAGTACAACCAACACTACTCATTTCCATTTAAAGCCCAAAAAACAAAAACAAAAAAACTCGTCAAATGGATTTAGAAATAAGGGGAGTGGGAAATGAGAAGCCTTCCTGTTACAGTTGACCATCGTGAACGCTGCCCCTGCTGCTATGCAGCAGGCTTAGCACCATAAGCTATACAACAGTCAAGCCTCTGGCTTTTGGACAGAGAAGCACCCTCCAGTGTGCGAGGGTCAGCAACGTACTGGACGTGGGGAGGATGTAATCCGTCGATAATCCTGTACGGATTAACATGGGTAAGAGTTCCACCAGCCAAAATGTGTACAGTCGTTAGGGATGGTAATGGGAACCACTGTTGTAACATGACTGTTTGATCAGCCTCGGTATGTTGTGACTACTCGCGGCAACTCAGTCTGTATAACGACTGCGGTATGCGCTGGAGAGCCGAGCAACTTGTGCTTGATTTCAGGAAGGAGCGACGCGTCCACAACAGCTTTGGAGCTCACCCAGCTCCCTTCCCAACGGGCACCGGGGTTTTTGCCCCGGAAGGATGAGAAACGAGGAAGTGAACCTGACCACTTGCCTCAATTTGCTACTGCAGTCCAGATTGGTTGGACCTGTGTCTCCGCTCCACTAACACACCTTCACAGTGTTGTACAAGTGAAGAACTTCACTGCCTCTCCCACTCTACCGTGTAAAAAAGTAATTAAAAAAATCAAAATTCTCAATCCATTTTCATGTGAATTACTTTGTAGGTAAATGCAGTTCAGTGCCTATCGTAAGGCTGTTTGCGTAACGTGTGTAGAATGGCCAGCCCGACTGGTGCTTACTATTTGTGATGTCGCATGTGTGAGTTCCCTGGTGTACTTAGAAAAAGTTTTTAAATTTGAAATGTAAATTAATCATTCGGTATGTAGGTATATATATATATATATATATTACGAGGAAACGTTTGAATAACATCACGAAGTTGCTGTATTTGTAACATGTAGGCGATACCAAGTACGTCCAACTAAAATGTGGAACAATATTTACACCAAGTTAGTGACCGAAAAAACCCCGCCAAGCGTTTATGCTGATGATGATGATGATAATGATGATGATGATGATGATGAATAATGCTTCTTGCTCTGTACCGTTCCTTTGAATCCTCTGAAGAATTAAAAATGGGAAGTCATTTTCTACCCAGTGATTCATGATTTACAACAAATACTGGTTTCTCATACGGCTTTCTAACTTCGCCCGCTTGTCCTTCATTTACGAGCATCGTGTAGATAAAGATGTGTGTGGATCATTGGTGGAATGATGATGACAGGTGGAAGCGGAAGATTGAAATTCATCTGAATTGTTTACACAACTTGGGTTTCTACATTATATGATCAAATAGTCTCTCTTTTGTGTGACCAGTTATTTTATGACATATAAAGAAATAATTATTGTCGCTCCTGGAAATCACACGGAACCCAAAAGTATTTTGTGTGTGTGTGTGTGTATGTGTGTGTGTGTGTATGTGTGTGTGTGTTGAAGCTGAATTTATTAATATTGAGAAAGGTTCTGCCTATAATTACCACCGTCAGTACTCTACCGACTTCGCCATAATTTTTATTTATGCCTCTAGAATCTTATCCCCGAGGCAACTTGTCTACATGACAATTTAAACTCTTGTGACAACGGTTAATTCTGTAAAAAAAAAACTAATACTTTGGATATTGTTATTGAGGTTCAGACTGAATACCAATAAGTACAGATTGGTTCCACCTCATGAACTCACCAGAATAAATTTTGTCACTTGCACCACATAAAGCAGAACCAAATTTCTAAATTTGTATGTGTGTCATTTTTACCTTAGAAAATGCACAACGCCCAAAGTATTATTCTTAAAAATTTCGTCGTTACTAAGTTACCTACAATTACCCTCGGCACGCTACCTAATAAATACCCTTTATGCACCTACTAGTAACTGCTTTTGATTTTACTAGGGGCATATATAATATTGTGATCTAAGTAGTTAATTAATAGTTAGAAATACCAAAGAGAGCATCGTGTTTGTTCAGACCACAAAGCAAATTTCGTTCCTATGGAGTTATCACTTTGCTTCTTACTCCAGAGTGATTTATGTCCTAAAGAGGAAAACAACAGAATTCTTCGAAATACTACTATGCACTTAATAAACAGCAAGATATTACTAAGCGATTTGTTTCAAGTGGCGACGCTTCAAAGTTGTACTCAGAAGGTACCTGTTTCGAAATTGATAATTTTCGGGGATTCCCTCAGTTTCTCCAGGCCGATTCGGATCAGTATCTTAAAGAAGGTAACGACGGATTGCTTCCATATCATTTCTCAACATCGACTCCTGTGACTGTGACAGGGCAGCTCTTAGAAGTCTTAGTTTTTATCGATTTGTTGAAAAGATGATAAGATGGGGGCACTTTAACCCTTTAAGGTCAGTTTTTACCCTATATATCACTAGATTTCCATTAAAAAGTGCCATATTCTGCAAAATAATATATGTGTCCGTTGTGATCCACCAACAGAGTGACGTTACTACAGTGGCAGAACTAACTGAGCTGTGATTCACCGAAAATGAGTGTGCTTACTGCGCGGTACGAACCTTATATTTAAGTATATCTTGGGCTAAATTCCTTCCTCCAAGGTCGCGTTCGATCCCATGACAGTCCATATGAGATTTGTTGCGTGCAAAGTGCCACTTCGGCTGTGTTTTCTCTACATATTTCTGTTTTTCCTGTCATTTTAATGCCATTTGTGTTCGATACTTACCTTCATCTAAAAGTTGCTCGTAACGGAAGGACAGACAGGCGAATCCTGGGAACCCTCCAAAAGCAACCCTCTTTCGGGCATCGGCTGCATTGGATAGAAGTGTACTTCCACTATTTTTTTCCATCTTCATGGGGTTAATAAGTATATTAACCACAACAGCTTAAAACCCTACGGAAACTTGAAAACGTACAGCCCTGCTCGTAATTTTCGGTTCCTTGCTCACTGTTACAGTTCCTTTCAATGCTATGTAGTCTTGAGTTAAAGATATCGTCATCACATAAATCACAACTATATACACATGCTGCTGTGACCCATAAGACCTGAAGCCAATTTTTTTTTAATCTCCCAGAATGTTGCAATCTGTCCGAAGACATTCAGCCATCGTATTGAAAGTCACTACTAACCTTTTAAAGCCTACTGATTACGTGATGCACCAACAGTTTAACATTCAACAACTGTACGCTCTGCCCACACTGTATTTATGTGTTTTGTATTTATCTGGGAACAAACAGAGAATTGTGTCACTTACAGCATAAACGGATTGGTTTTTATAACCGAGATGAAAAGTGTTTACTGCGCGGTACGAAAGGGTTAATGGCATGTAAGAACGACTTTCAGTGATATATCTCCTATTTAAGCGCAGTCTCAAGTTACTGGGTATGGTAAAGCCAACTTATGAAACCAGTCTTTGATTTCTGTGCCACCTTGTGCACCAGTCCGAAAATGCCTGACCTGCAGTTCAACAGACTGCCGAACTGCATCTTCAGGTAAATGGTTATGAATTGTATTACCGACAGGCCTTGTACTGGGCGCCTGTATTGATTAGGCTTGTTTTATCTAGCGGTATGCTCTTCAGTTAACAACTTTACCAGCTGATGATTAGTTCACAGTTAATTGTGAATTGGTAATTTGTTCCGTGTCTATTTATTGTACGACACAGGGAGATTCCTAACATGTAGATAGTGGAGTCTGGCTCGTGCATAAATAGTGAAGATTCCCGAGGGTTGTTTGACCGTGTATCTTCCTCCTGCAATAATGTCAAATGCCAAGTTGATTCAATAAGGTGATTTTATTGATGTATTCTTACCTCGACATGTTTCGGGTACATACGCCCATCATCAGGAGCATTAGATATTAAGTTGCAGCACACGGTTTTCTGCACCGAGTTTTTGGATTGTGCACGGCACCATCCGCACTGTACACACGACCTACGCAGCGGTTCTCAAGACCACCACCCATCCAAAAACTCGGTGCAGAAAACCATTTGCTGCAACTCAACATTTAATGCTCCTGATGATGGGCGTATGCGCCCGAAACATGTCGAGCTAAGAATATATCATAAAATTACTTAGTTGCATCAAGCTGGCATTTCACTTTATTTCAGTGAAGATTCCCCTTTGCACGTTGTGCTTATACCCCGCGGCTTTGAATTGGATTTTTCTATGGAAGAAATAAGAAATTAGGCCTTAATGAAAGTCGTAAATAGCGTGGCTTTGCTGCAAGTGAAAATAAGGCATCGCTGAAGTGACGTCATGGGTGGTCTGTGATCGGCGCCTTTAGTCGAGACGAGACGATGCAAATCGAGACAGATATTCCCGTCAAACCATTGATAAAATGGAAGATGGTTGTTACAGACAAGCTCTTTTGACCAAGAAAAAAAATATATATATACTTACGGAAAATATACAGTAAAATTTGACAAACAAATGACAATTTAATGCAGAGAAACTTTGCTTAAACTGTAGGCCGGTCCTATGGAGGAACTACTATTTACAACGACAGAGGTGTCCATGCACAAGTCTCTGACGATGACTTCACGAAACGAACACTGAACTCCTGCGACACAAAGACCACTTCGTCTATTTCAGAACGTCGTATTAGCAAACAAGCATCACATAAATGCTTGTGTAGATGTTGCAGCTTCCTACTCGTTCAAATCCATGTCCTTAAGCAACATTGTGCTAGCTGCAATAACTCCAACACACTCAATGAACGTCACGGTCCTCTCCTTATGCTTGGGCTCAGGTTCATCAGCTTCTTCAGGGTCGATTTGTTTCCGAATTTCAGAAATACTTTCAATCGCGACCTCCTGATCACGGCAGTTCATCAACGAAGACATCTTCAGCATCGTACGTACGAATTTGCGCACCTCTCTTAATACAGACCTGTTGGACCTGCGAACCGACGAGGTAAGTTCGAAACGGAGTAAGTCGGGACACTGCTGTACCGAAACGTACAGCTATTGCCTTATGTAGACTACTGGTAGATGGCATTCAATTGGAAAAGAAAATTATGTTTATTGTCAGATAATTTACATTAAAAAGGGATACTAATTGCCAGTATCGTAACTTTCCTGAAAAACCATTCGTAATAATCTTTCATCTTAGGCTTCAGGCCCGATAAGCGCATTTATCCTGAAGATGGCCGCAGTAGAATACTCCTAAACGTTTTCACTTATCTAAGAAATTTTGTGGTTTGCTGTCCAAACAGTCCGTAATCAAGATATAGGTTTTAAAGTTTCAGTAAGGCCTTCATAATTAATTAATTCTGTCCATTTCTGTAATACCTTTCTCACTGCGTGTGTGGGCGTGCGTGGAGTGGGAGTTCCGGAAACTTCTAGCTTCAGAATGTGACTCGGGCGAACAAAATTTCTTCCACACGAACCTCCGAGAGAGTAAAACCTGATTGACAATTACGTCATAACTCTACTCAACGTAATGTAACAGTGCGACTTACAAGAAGTTGATAGTTTTGCAGAGATTTCTGTAATTACGATAGGACGCCCTGAATATTTGTGCCTGCATATCAAGGTTTAGGAATTACCTGTTTTCTGCAAATTTCACTCAAGAGGAAGGCAGCATGTTTACCCGAAAGTGTGGTAATGTTTACCAATCAACACGGCCTCACTTGCTAGAAGACATATTTCCTTACCTTCATATTAAATACGTAAAATTTTTATTCGGACTAATCGCTTTGTATTGTGACAGAAGGGTATAATTTCTGCTCGTAATATGAAGCTGTTAGGTTTCCCCGAAACGTCCGCAAGTCTATATAAGGCTACACAACGTCACAGAACAAAAGCGAACATTCTTCACACTCTCCACCGTGAGAGCCACATATCTCCCATTGTAAGTACGTACCCTCTGATAGGAATGTAGTGTGGTGGTGTTAATGTGATTCACAATCCGGTGTCAAGTGATACCTTTTGATTGCAATATAAGCAGGCATTAAACACTTTATTAGCCAACTAATGCACAATAAATAATATGTATATACAATTAAAATTATAAAATATTTAGAAGTGCTCCAACATGTTTAGGATCACAGAGAATCCATCATCAGGGAGCCTTGTACAGTGCTTGGCTAAAAATTACAAGAATGATTCTATTGTGTCCGTTGACATGGACAAGTTTGGACACGATAGAATCATTCTTTTAATTTTTAGCCAAGCTCTGTACAAGGCTCCCTGACGATGGATCCTCTATGATCGGAAACGTGTTGGAACACTTTTAAATATTTTATAATTTCAATTGTTTATACATACTATATATTGTGCATTAGTTGGATAATAAAGTGTTAAATTATCATTGATGTACGGTGCAACATGAAGTTTAGTAGGCACTTTGTGTTTCCAACAGGAATGTATGAAGCAGATGTTTGTACCCAAAAGCGCTGGAGATGGTAGACCAAATTGTATGGCAGCCATATGCACAAATTCCTCCACCTATGCAACCTGTACCCTGCTTTATGTGTATCGTCGAAACGCCTCATTACCTAACAGTACTACTAAGCAGTCTGCGCCTTATCCTGTTTCAAACACAAATCATTACATCACTACTGCGTCTAGATGTCTGCCAGTGTGTGTTCAGCTCAGTTGGATTTGTGTTTGGCAGGTTGCCTGCTTCCTCCTTATGGTTTGGTTTGTTCTTTTGCAGATTGATTGGCTTCAATATTTAACACCTTCTGTTTCGGAATAGATAATTTCACATGAATGCTGCCACCTCGCTCTGTCTGTCCGTCCACCCATCCGTCGACCATGCTCCCACCCATCAACCCATCTGTCCACCCATCTCTCTGTTCATGTGTATACGAATAGAACTATTAAAATTCATGTAACTTTAACATTTACGGTTAGCTACAGAATGTGGCACTTAGTGCAGACCGCAATCTGGCCTCATTACAACAGCCGAGACTTAGCTGTGCTTAGCTCGTGCTTGCAGCCTCGACGTGTGGCGATAAAGTTCTTTCCCGGTAGTGGTACCATTTATTATTTGAAGCTATTCAAGATCGTTTCAAGTTAATGGCGTGCAAAATCAGCGAAGTTCTGAAAATATAGTATCATTGGTATCGTAATGTGTAAGACTGAATCGATTTAGAGATTTGTTGTGAAAACTGTATGTGCAGAGGAGGATTTGCGAAGTTTTTCTGCTGAATTATTACGAGTATTCCATTGTTTCAAGTTGGTATTGCATTAAAATTTTACCCGATGTTTCGTATGTCCGTTAAATGCATTCTTTCACTTACAAAGTACAACATAGGCTCTACTGATTGCGTAGGATATGAGAGTTACTAATATAACGATCTCCAGTAAAGTGATGTCACAGGAAGGTACCAATGTTTCAGTGGAACTTAATGCCTCCATCTTCAGGGTAAATAAAGAGGGAGACACTTGGTTCTTCGGCAGTATTATTATTATTAGTAGTAGTAGTAGTGGTGGTGGAGGTAGTAGTAGTAGTAGTAGCAGTGTAGTAGTAGCGGTGGTGGTAGTAATAGTAGCAGTAGTATCAATAGTAGTAGTGATAGGAATAGCAGTAGTAGTAACAGTAGTAGTAATAGAAGTAACAGTGGTAGTAAGAGTAGTAGTAGCTGTAGTAGTAGTAGCAGTAGTAGTAGTAGTAGTGGTGGTGGTAGTTGTGGTAGTTGTGGTGGTTGTGGTGGTGGTGGTGGTGGTGGTGGTGGTGGTAGTAGTAGTAGTAGTAGTAGTAGCAGTAGTAGTAGTAGTAGTAGCGGCGGTGGTAGTAGTAGTATCAATAGTAGTAGTAATAGGAGTAGCAGTAGTAGTAACAGTAGTAGTAAAAGAAGTAACAGTGGTAGTAAGAGTAGTAGTAGTAGTAGCTGTAGTAGTAGTAGCAGTAGTAGTAGTGGTGGTGGTAGTTGTGGTAGTTGTGGTGGTTGTGGTGGTGGTGGTAGTAGTGGTAGTAGTAGTAGTAATAGTAGTAGTAGTAGTAGTAGTGTAGTAGTAGCGGTGGTGGTAGTAGTAGCAGTAGTATCAATAGTAGTAGTAATAGGAGTAGCAGTAGTATTAACAGTAGTAGTAATAGAAGTAACAGTGGTAGTAAGAGTAGTAGTAGTAGTAGCTGTAGTAGAAGTAGCAGTAGTAGTAGTAATGGTGGTGGTAGTTGTGGTGGTTGTGGTGGTTGTGGTGGTGGTGGTGGTAGTAGTGGTAGTGGTGGTGGTAGTAGTAGTAGTAGTAGTAGTAGTAGTAGTAGTAGTAGTAGCCGCTGCTACACGAGACCATCTCTAGGACTGACAATTGTCTCGTTTTGAAATTCTCTTGTTACTCGCTATTCAATGAGAATAAATTCCAGTAAGTTTTACTGAATTAGTGAGTTGCCTGGGACTGGAGATTTGGCTGAGTGGATCAAGTCAAAGTTTTCTTCCGTGCAACAAATTCATCATCAGGAACTCATAAAGGACACAATTTTATTACCTTGAGCTACATAAATTTTTAGTCTCTGAAGTTATGTCTTGGAAATTTACTCATAAGACGAAGGAACTGGGCTTACAAAGATGAAAGTGGGAGGACGAGAATTTAGGGAATGAGAGAGGGAGGGAATGAGTAGAAGTAAAAAGTTTCAGTTGCTAGAACAACAGTAATATAACCGCTGCCACTTCTGTAGTGGAACTAAAGAAGTCATGAACACTGCAGTTTAATATAACGTACACGTACAAGTGTACAATTACAACGCAACACAATTAAGCTTGTTACGGCAGGGAGCAACGCGCCTCATGCCAGCCGCGTTGTAAATTTTACCCCTGTTTATCAGAAGAAAATCGTGGTTTCTCGTTTTTCATAATTCTTTTCCCATGCTACCTTCGAATGTTGCGACAAATTTTAATTGCAAACATCATAAAATGCAGTGAGCAGTAGTCGGAATGTTGAGGGTCCTCGTATCTCAGACTTGATGCTTATCTCACTCACATTCATTTGGAACCAACAGGGAAGCGCAATAAAACAATTAAATCCGGACTTCTTATCGTAGAATGACGTATAATACTGGACATTTCAACACTACAGTTACACATGACACTGAGTGGCATTATCTAAACACTCCAGTAGCCAGTTTGTTTCATATCACGTACTGCCTACCTGTATTAGGGGCTGCTAGATACCGAGAGGGAAGAACAGCCTAGCAAGCAGACGAGGGTAAGGGGGAGGTTCAAACAACGAACACCAGTAATAGCCAGGGATAAACTAATGCTATTATTTCAACAATATGGTGTTTGGTGGTTAGAATGTAGAGTGGTAAAGCTTGGCTTCGCTACACATCGCATAGTATAGCGTGTGTATCTCACCCTTCAGTACCATAATTTACTGACTTCTCCCCTACCACTGTACCCAACAAAACCTCATCACGACACCCTCCTCGCCCTGAAGTACAACCTGTTTTGGTTAGGTTGGTCACACGACACTTGTCCCAAAATTTTGTTTCGTTGGAAGATAAAATTTCATAACACCTTTAAACAATGGGCAGGTTAAGTAGCTCTTCTCCTCATCGCGCGTTGGAAAACCGAATTTAATCATTTCTTCTCTCGACGCTGTAAACTAAGGAGCTCAGAAAGTATTTATATCAGCAGTCCGAAGTTTAATTTTGATATACTTGTTCCATAAAAGGGAACATTAAAGTTTTCCCCTCTCATGCCATGAATATGTACAGGGGAGAAGATGTGCAGCTGCGCTGATTGCTAACCACGGCACTAGATGGAGGTGAGTGGTCGAATTCACGCCACGGCCGCTTTACCCCCCGGGAAATACAGATCGGTACTCATTGAAAAGAATGCTGGGTGGGCTTCAGAACCGATCTGAACCCTTTTTAAGGAAAGAAAATCTTCGCTTCTGCCGGGATTCGACCCCCGGGCCATCCAGCCTGTAGCTAGTCGCGATACCGCATGTACTTGCTCTGGTTGCCCTTTAATTTCACCTCTTGCAGTACGTCCTGGTAGTGCAATGACCCAGCCCGTTGGGAGCTGTCTTCCTACTATAGAACGTCATTTGCGGTCCCTGGAGACACAGTGACAATCGGTGTGAACGAAGTGGTGCTGGTGTCTTTCACAGTTTCTTCGGCTTTCCCGTGACAGTCATCACACCACCGTGCTCATCTGTCACCACACATCGTCCCATCCAAGCTACATCTCTGACTCGCTACTGGGCTGGTCACAGATAAGAAACTTATGATACGTTTTCTTACACTGGCAGTGAAACTTCATTTATTTCATGAGGTAGCGGAAAACATTCCTATAATAAATCAAATGATGTGCACTAATTTCTCAAATTTATTTTTGGAATAGAACTCTACATGTTTCGGACAGGTTTTCTGTCCATCATCAGAAGTCTAGTACTGTATACACAGTAATAGGTATAGGTCATAATACTATGCTAAGTGCTTGCTAGCAAGCGGTCAGCTTAACCTTATGACCTAAACCTATTGCTGTGTGTACAGTACTAGACTTCTGATGACTGACAGAAAACCTGTCCGAAACATGTAGAGTTCTATTCGAAAAATAAATTTGAGAAATTAATGCATCTCGTTGGTTTTATTATAAGAATATGTCACGATGCACGGTCCTCTGAATGCCAAATAGCGGAATCCATGTATTATTTTTGAGTGTAGCAGATAGTACAGCCATCAGGCTAAACACTGCTGCTAATTTAGATAATAATTAATATGATAATGATTTTTGAGTGGTCTGGGACTCCGTAGTCGTTCTAGCGACTTAGTGTAGGCTGGACGGTCCGTGGATCGAATTCCTGTGGGGGAAGTCTTATTCTGTACCCGTCCAGACCGGCTGTCGGACCCACCCAGCCTCCTGTACAATGGGTAGTGGATCTCTTACCCTAGAACAAAGCTGCTGGTGCGAGGTGTTGACCACCTACATCCATTTAGTGCAGATGCTAAAGAAAGAATGGAAATATACCACCTCTTCTCCCCATCTGGCGTTTTATAGCCTGTTCTAGGATGAACTTGACATAATGATTTTTGACGTTCCGCGCCAGTAATTCACTCATATAGCGTTAACGTGCGAAACTCCAATGAAAACTTACAAAAATGTTCTGATGCGGGATAAATTTTCCGGTTCGTCTCTTTGTTAGTACAATATCTAACTTCATTCAACACTTAAGTTTCCTTTACACAATGTTTAACTCCCGTGACGAGTTACAGTAATGCGGTTGTGTCAAGGTGCTATGTTTTTCCAGCGTGTTGGAAATAGGCCCTACTAAAACCGTTAGCTTTCTGCGTAATAACGGTAAAAATTCCCTACATTTTTGAAAAACTTTTTACCTTGCAGTTTCTGATTAGCCAAGAATACAGTTTTGCAAAACTTTCTCTTGAAGATTACGTCCTTCTCGGATGCAACTCCTTGCCGATTGGTAAATAGCAGCCGGTAGTTTCGAGGAACAATCTCCCTGCATCTTTAGGACATGAACAAAAATTCTGAGAGTTGTACTATGCGCTATTTCAGGCGTCCGCCGACTGGTAGACACTTAAATGTGTAAACGATAATTTGTGCCGAAAGGTCGATACGGAACTACCAATGTACGCTGCGCAAATTTCCAAAAGAACGCAGATATCAAGGTCTGTCTGTTTTCACACTGAAAATGTAGGCAGCAATGTAATGAGAATCTTCAGCAACTGTTAATCAATTAACATGACGTCGTATCCCGGAATACTTGCATCTTCTTCTATGCCGTTATAAGAAAGTCAAGCCTCGTTAATCTTTCGCAACATTAAATTATTCTTATGCAACTTAATAACTTCAATGAGCTGAGCCCTTCCTGAAAAGATAGTAGTTCCCAGCTAGTTAAGAAATTCCCCACAACCAGATCAATCCAGTTAAAACTCTGATCCAGTTGCTTGAATATCCATTTTAATATTATCCTCCCATTTTCGTCTGGGTCTTCCAAGTAGTTCTTTCCATCGGTTTCCTAAACACGACCCTGTATGCACCTCTCTTCACCACATTACATGCTATATGCCCCACCCATCTCATTCCTATTGGTTTGATAACTCGAAAAATATTTGGCGAGGAGTAAAAATCAAGAAGCTTCTCATTATGCAGTCTCCTCCAGTCTCCTATTACCTCGTCCCTCGTAGCCGCAAATATCTTTCCCGGCACCCTTCATATGATTTATTCATATGTTAAATAATGGCACAGGGCCAACATCACAACGTACTTAGCGCAAAGTGGATGGAGATTCAAATTCATTTTGAGTGTGAGTTACATAAATTGGTCTACTTAGTGGTTGATCAACTGCCTCAGAATTTTCTGAGTAGAGTGGCAACGGCAAAATTTAAAAAGGTAAATTTTACCCTAGAATAGGCTAAAGTCTGCATCCCGGACACCACTACAGGCTAACCGCACCTAACCGCCAACACACAGCAAACCAAGAACGAAACGACAAATGTGGTAATCAACAACATAGTCGCGAGCTCCTGATGTTGGGCATAGTAAGGCCCGAAACATGTTAAGCCTATAAGAAGTACAATAAAATAATAAGTGGCATCTAATTGGTTTTTTATTCTTCAGTTATCACAATGATGCACGGTCCAGTAAACATCAGATTCACTGTTATGTATTTTATATTTACATACACATTTAGAACTGTAAGCGTAATAACAACAAAAATTCATAGAATTTTTAATAGCATTACGCATATCTTTATACATTAACTTTTCATGTAACTGTACAGAGCTTGATGATTTATTTACGATATTGTAACACAGAAGAAACATGCAGCTGATTTGGATTTTCATAAATCTATGTAGTTTTAGAGGCTTGTGGGTCGGGATAGTGTAGTCAGTATAGCGACACGCTACGGGCTGGACGGTTCGGAGATCGAATCCCTTTGGGGGGCGAGATTTTCCGCACCTGTCCAGACCGGACCTGGTGCACACTCAGCCTTCTATACAGTGGGTACCGGGTCTTTTTGCAGGTAAATTGGCCGAGACGTGGCATTGAGAATCCACCCCAACCAGCGCCGAGTTTAAAGAAAGTGTACAGCTACGTATTTAGCCCCTTTGGAACTTCATGGCCTGTTCTAGAGCGAACTTCATTAGCTTAATTACTGTTGCCTACATAATGACAATTATGTCCCTGTACCAGAGAAACTGTCTGTTTTTAGTGAGGTCGAAACCGAATATTTAAATGTAATTCAAATGGATTTTATTCTTCAAAGTTTTAAACAAGACACTAAGTGAACTCAATGCAAATGAATTAAATGGGATGTTATTTAATTATGCCAATCTACGGATAGGATCTGCCTAACGGTTTGTTTTAACTGAACGATACAATTTTAAGCTATCCATTAACAATTACAGGGAGTTAGAAAGAGTTAACAATTGAAAAGAGCTAATTACAGGAACAAGAGCTTAATTATTGGGCGTTTTGGCACTTTTATACAAAATCTGTCTAAAGTTACACGAGCAGCAGCTGCAGGTTGAACACCGCCAGAATATACGAGTGTCCCTTGAAGTGGGCAGTGTATGTGAAGTGTTTCATACACCACACACCTGATCACATGTCCTAGTAATATTCATGACAAGATGATAATTTTCTAAGCTTTGATACCGTGATGATCTGTAGGTTAACCCAGATGTTGCAGACGAAGGCCTTGTTGTATGCTGTCTCCATCTCCAGAGCTGCAGGATTTACTTCCATATGGATTATAAAGTCATTTGTGGAATACGGAGTTCGATACGGCTTGGAATATAGTTGAGTGACCTTGTTCCTGCTTCTTCTCCTACTGCTGATGTATGGCCAATTTTCAGTGTTCCCCTAATCCTCTATTTCTTCCGTGTCTGTCGTCTTGGTGACGTCGTAGGAGCCTTCATCTCCCCTTATATTTCCCATGTAATCCCCCTACCTGCCACTGGTCACTTACTGAGCGTCCTTCAGCCCTTCTTGGTTATAATAATGCCTTCAAATCAGTAGCAAAGACAGAACAATCAAGTGTCCTCACGTGTCCTATAATACTTTTGAGTACTTCAAGGTCATAATTCCTAAGTGGCTGAGTGTGTGGTTGGGTGTCTAATATTAGGATACCAACTTTTTATTAAAGTCAGACTTAGTTAATAATGTTTCATTATTGCAGATTGTAGATTGAGGATTTGTGATTCATGATTAATGAACAGGAAAGTATGTGGAAGGAAGCAGTCATGGAATTACATGAGGTTAAACACTGGGGAGACCTAGGCGTAGATGGGTGGTTAATATTAGGACGGATTTCCAGGAGGTGGGATGTGGGTATATGGACTGGATTTGGCTGGCCCAGGATAGAGACATGTGGCGGACGCTTGTGAGTGCGGTAATGAACCTTCGGGTTCCGTGAAATGCGGGGAATTTCTTGACTAGCTGCAAACCAGTTAGCTTCTCAAGAAAGACTCTGCACCATGGAGTAAGTAAGTA
>Ga0123355_10003534_pt1 | contig 22445 bp, 9 predicted proteins | sample TergutEmb28metaG_3_FD_89872 | JGI IMG/M metagenome (GOLD analysis project Ga0123355, IMG submission 89872) | Embiratermes neotenicus P1 segment gut microbial communities from Petit-Saut dam, French Guiana - Emb289 P1 | ecosystem: Host-associated > Arthropoda: Insects > Digestive system > Gut ... | reverse complement strand
ATGTCGGCACTTTGCGTAAAGTTCCGGCTCATGTTCTCGCACCCATAGAATTTTTGATGCCGTAAATCCTGGCAGTGCAGGGTTTGCCGTGATTTTCATCAACTGTTCCGCCCCTACACGTTGTGTAATCTCCTCACACTGCTTTGTGGTTCGCCCATCGCACCAGATGATGGCGTTGCGCAGCACATCCCCATTCGCATCGAGCATCACAAGCCCATGCATTTGACCTGAGAGCCCAATGCCTGCAACTTGATGTGCCGAAACACCGCTTTTTTCCAAGACTTGGCGTAAAGACAACACTACTGCCTCCCACCAGTGGGCAGGATCTTGTTCAGCCCAGCCATTTTGAGGCTGGTATAAGGGGTACTCTTCCGTAGCGGAAGAAAGCGACAGACCTGTCTCGTCAAATAAGACTGTCTTCGTGCCAGAGGTTCCCAAGTCTATTCCGATGATATAATGCATCCATATATCTCCTTACTTACATAAACAAAAAGATCACATTTAATAATGACTAAGCTCATTTCCGTGTTCGTGCACATTTTTCTTGTTTTAGCATAAGCTATGCTTCTCACTTTGTCAACTAGAATTCCCTATGTCACAAGAATTTTATGTCTTTGCTCAAAAATTTTCACCTGTTTTTGGTAACCTCACCGATAATTTTATCACTTATGCCGAAATGGACACTTTGACAAACCTGTGTCCTATGCTTTATCATAAAGTGGAATGGAGGCGTTTTCATGGCGACAATTAAAGAGATTGCCAAACTAGCCGGCGTTTCTCGCGGAACGGTGGACCGCGTGCTCAACAAGCGGGGCAATGTAAAAGCAGAAACAGCAGAGCGGGTGCTAAAAATTACCCAGTCTCTCAACTATTCGCCCAATCTGGCGGGAAAAACACTGGCTGTACGAAAAAAGCACCTATGCTTTGGATATATTCTCTTTTCCTATCAGGCGGCCAATCCATTTTTTGATGCGGTGACCCATGGGATTGAAAGCCGTGCGCAGGAACTATTAGAGTATGGGGTTACGGTAGAGATTCGCTCCGCTCAGATTGACCGCCCTGAAATACAGATTGCACTCATTGATGAACTGCTTGCCCTCGGAATTGATGGTTTGGCCATCACGCCGATTAACCACCCTGATGTAGCGGCACGGATCAAAGCTTTGACTGCTTCCGGCATACCAGTGGTTACAGCCAATAGCGATATCCGGGACAGCGGACGGATCGCTTATGTGGGTAGTGACTATTTCAAAAGCGGTGTAACAGCGGCTGGTCTCATGAATCTAGTCACCGGCGGGAAAGCCAATGTGGGTATCACCATCGGACACCCTTGGGTGGAGTGTCACACCGAACGGGCTGCCGGATTTGCAGAGCAGGTGACTGCTTGTTATCCGGATATTCGCATTGTAGGAACTGTGGTAAACAATGATGACGACCAAGAAAGTTTTGCCGTAGTGCAGTCATTGTTACAAGCAAACCCTGAGATAAACGCGCTGTTTCTAGTTTCTGCGGGGGTGGTGGGTGCCTGCCGTGCAGTAAAGAATTTGAGACTTTTGGATAAAGTGAAAATCATCAGCTTTGACTTACCGCCATCAACGCAGGAACTTATCGAGCAAGATATCATTGCTGCTACCATCACGCAACAACCCATGATTCAAGGATCGAAACCTTTGGATATTCTGCTTGACTATATTGGTATGGGCATAGAACCTGAAACGGAGTGGTTTTATACGAAGATCGGAATCAAAATTAAGGAGAATTTGTAGCTCGTAGGAGCAAGCTTTACTTGTCTGGCACAGACGTGTTCACCCGTTGTGAACCGCCTCCTATACGATGAATATGGTGAAAATGCGTTTCTGAGCCATGGGAACGCATTTTTATAATAGCTTATTGGCATGAATTAGATATTTTACCAAAAAACAGGAGAAACCATTGGACATAACAACAATTGACTAGAGAGGAAAAATAGTGTATCCTTACAGCTAAGCACGGTTAGGAACTAACATTAACTAACCGGAACTTGATCAATATTTTATAAATGGAGGAATGAAACGCATGAAGAAGATTTTAAGCCTGCTCTTGATTGTTGTACTGATTTTTGGTCTCTTTGCCGCCTGCGGTAACGGAGACACAGAAGCCCCTGTGGTATCAGATACCACCGACACTGATACCGATGACACGCCGGAACCTCCGGCACCAAGCGCTGAAAGACAAACCCTGAACGTCTGGTCATTTACCGATGAGTTCTATACGATGCTAACTCGCTTCTTTGAACTCAATCCTGATCTAGCAGAACGATATGAGATTAATTACACTGAAATCTCCACCACAGACGGCGCTTACCAACCAGCGCTCGACATGGCTCTCGCCGCCGGCGGTTCTGATGCACCAGACATCTGGTTGGCAGAATCTGCTTTTGTATTAAAGTATACACAAGGTGAAGCTTCTCACTTTGCTGCTACTTATGCTGATCTAGGCATTGACGTTGAGAACTTGGTTCTATCCGCTCAAATTGCACCATACACCGTAGAGATCGGCCGCCGTCCAAGTGATGATCAAATCGTTGGTCTCGGCTTCCAAGCAACCGGTGGTGCATTCATTTATCGTCGTTCTATTGCAGAAAATGTTTTCGGCACAGATGATCCTGCTGCTATCGCCACTGAAATTGGTCCCGGTTGGGATCGTTTCTGGGAAGCTGCCGAAACACTAGGTGACGCTGGTTACGCCATCGTCTCCGGTGACGGCGACCTATGGCATCCTGTCCGCGGCGCCTCTCCTCGCAGCTGGATTGATGAGGACGGTTACTTGTACATCGACCCATCTCGTGAAGCATTTCTTGATATGTCCATGATGCTCACAGAAAATGGCTGGCATAATGATACAGAAGACTGGCAGCCCGCATGGTTCGCAGATTTCCAAGGCGAAGGTGCCAGAGAAGTCTTCGGTTTCTTCGGTCCCGCATGGCTGGTGAACTATGTTTTAGGTCCGAATGCAGGTCCAACTTACGGTGACTGGGCAGTTGCAGTTCCACCGGAAGGTTTCTTCTGGGGCGGCACTTGGGTGCTTGCAAACCGTGACACACCGCATACAGATGTGGTTCGTCAAATCATTGAGTGGGTCACCTTGGACACCACCCAGACCGGACTCCAGTATGAGTGGGCAAACGGCATTCTGCTCGGCACAAAAGACGTTGTTGCTTCTGGTGTAGTCATGGATATGTCTGACGGTGCCGTTGATATTCTGGGCGGACAAGACATGTTTGAAGTCTTCATCCCAGCAAACGATTACGCACGCGCTGATAACATGACCGAGTTTGACGAGTCCATCAACCTCATCTGGCGTGACCAAGTCCGACAGTACACCGGTGGTCACGCAACACGGGACGAGGCAATCGCTCAATTTAGACAATTGGTTGCTGACCAACTGATGATTCCATCTCGTGATCGCTAGCTAAAACGTAAAAAATATTGTATACTCATGGGGGCGGGCGACCGATGTCGGTCGCCCCTATGTGCCGCATATGACACTTGGATATCAGAGGACAAAGGAGTTTGTGGGGATGAAGCGAAAAAAATCACTCAGTTATGCAAAATATGGATACATATTTTCAATCCCGTTTATCGTTGTATTTCTAATTTTTACATTTTACCCAACGATTTACACTGCCCTACTTGGATTTACTGATTCTGCCGGACTCGGCAATATCAACTTCAATTTTTTAACAGATGACCCGCTTCAGAACTATCGAACGGTTCTTGGCAACCAAAGCTTCCGCGGGGCACTCTGGAACACGATCATAATTTGGATTTTAAACTTTATTCCACAGATTATTTTAGCACTGCTCCTGACTGCGTGGTTTACAAACCGACGCAACAAAATCCGTGGTCAAGGGTTTTTCAAAATTGTGTTCTACATGCCGAATATCATCACAGCTGCCTCTGTAGCAATCTTGTTTTCGGTTCTGTTTGGACATCCCATCGGACCAATTAATAGTCTACTACAAGCCTTGGGCTATGAGAATGCGCCCTATAACTTTCTCAATAACCAATGGGCTTCTCGCTGGATTGTTATTTTTATCCAATTTTGGATGTGGTATGGCTACACGATGATCATCTTGATTGCCGGCGTTTTGGGTATTAGCCCTGAACTTTACGAGGCATCTGAAATTGATGGAGCTTCATCTGTCCAGCAATTTTTCCAAATCACTATCCCAAACCTCAAGATGGTATTGCTGTTCATCTGTGTCACCAGTTTAATCGGCGGCTTGAACATGTTTGATATTCCCCGACTCTTTAACTGGGGCGGTCCAAACTCCGCGACGACGACTGTTTCGGTATTCATCTTCAACTGGGCTTTCCAAAACCGCTATCTATACGCCCTAGCGTCTGCGGCCAGCATGATCGTATTCGCTATTATCGCTGTTGCCGCCGCAGTTTTATTCATCCTGCTCCGGGACAAAGACGAAGCGAAAGAACGTAAAGAGCGCAAGCGCTTAGAAAAGCAGAAAAAACAGATGTGGAAAGCAGAAAAAAATAAGGAGGTAAAATCGGCATGAATAAAGCCATCCTCGGTCGGATCACGTTCAAAACCATAGCCTATTTTATCTGTATTCTATTGGCTGTCCTCAGTCTGCTCCCTTTCATCATTATGGCTATCAATGCCACACGGAGCACACCGGAGATTCAGCAAAATGCGGTCTCACTTATCCCCTCTACCCACTTTGACACAAATATGGATGTTTTAACAGGGCGGATGTTTAACCCTTTCCGTGGGATGATAAACTCCTTGATCATCTCAACAAGTGCAACCCTCCTCACCGTCTATTTCTCCACCCTGACAGCTTACGCTCTCGTAGCCTATAACTGGCGTATGCGGAGACCTTTCTTTACCCTCATTATGGCTGTCATGATGATTCCGGCACAGGTTAGCAGCATCGGCTTCTTCCATTTTATGTTCCGCATCGGGTGGACAAATAACTTCTTAGCCCTGATTTTCCCCGCTGTCGCTGCCCCCGTCGCGGTATTCTTCCTGCGGCAGTATATGCTGGGGGCGCTTTCTATGGAGCTGGTCGAAGCGGCACGGATTGATGGGTCAAGCGAATTCCGCACGTTCAACCAAGTTATCATCCCTATCATGAAACCCGCCATGGCAACACAGGCAATTTTTGCTTTTGTAGCTAGTTGGAACAACTTGTTCATTCCATCTATTCTGCTTACCAGAAGCAATATGATGACCTTGCCCATCATGGTCGCACTCCTTCGAGGTGACGCATATCGCGTTGAACTGGGTGCCATTTATCTGGGTCTGGCACTGGCTGTCCTGCCACTGCTTATTACCTACTTCATCTTCTCAAAATACATCGTTGCCGGCGTTGCGCTTGGCGGTGTAAAGGGGTAAGCGTATGCAAACTGGATTTCCAAGCAATTTCCTTTGGGGCACCGCAAGTGCTGCCGCCCAAGTAGAAGGTGCCTATAATATAGACGGAAGAACTCCCAGCATCTGGGACGTAGTTTACCCCGGTAACACCGCTTTCAACGAACATCCCCACGTGGCATGTGACCATTACCACCGCTACAAAGAAGATGTGGCGCTGATGAAAGAGCTAGGGCTTAAAACCTACCGCTTCTCTATTAGCTGGTCTCGTGTCATCCCCGATGGAATAGGTGCGATAAACCCTAAGGGAGTCGCATTTTACCAAAACTTGGTAGATGAACTCCTCGCCGCCGGGATTGAACCCATCGTCACCCTGTACCACTGGGATCTGCCCTATGTCCTCCATCGCCAAGGCGGTTGGATGAATGACAACATGCCAGACTGGTTTGCAGCCTATACGAAAGTCATTGTAGATGCGCTGTCTGATAGAGTACGCTATTGGTGCACCTTGAACGAGCCGCAATGTTTTGTTGGTCTTGGCTATGAATTAGGTCATCACGCGCCTTTTTATAAAGAAAAACCTTCCCTTGCGGCTATTACCCGCAATACACTGTTGGCTCATGGTCGGGCGGTATTGACCATCCGGAAACATGCCAAGCAAGAGCCGAAAATCGGCTTCTCCCCTTGCGGGCAAGTCTTTTTGCCGGATGATGAAAGTCCTGAAGCCATCCAGGCAGCTTATGACCAAACCTTCGGTGCACCCAGAAATGCCTTTGATATCGCATGGTTCTGTGACGCACCCCTGCTCGGGACGTTTCCGCAGACAGTGTGTGATTATCTGGGCGTGGATGAAGTCTTATCGGCAGAAGACATGAAAATTGTCCATCAACCCCTTGATTACTTCGGCTTTAACATCTACCAAGGTCACAGCATCACAAAACGACCTGAATGCGGTAATTTTGACGGTGCTTTCCATTTGGGTTGTCCTGTCACCGCTATGGACTGGCCAATTACACCGGACGTGCTCTATTGGGCAGCTCGCTTTGCTCATAAACGGTATGGATTGCCTGTTTTTTTTACTGAAAACGGCATGGCCAACGCCGACTACATCATGCCCGATGGCAAAGTCCACGACCCCCAGCGGATCGGCTATGTCCACAGCTATCTAAAAGGTGTAAAACGCGCCATTGCAGAGGACATCCCAGTCATCGGCTACACCTACTGGTCGATCTTAGATAACTATGAGTGGGCATGGGGCTATAACAAGCGCTTTGGTCTGGTCTATGTAGACTATCAAACCCAAACGCGCACCTTGAAAGACTCCGCTCTCTGGTACCGGGATGTGATTGCCTCAAACGGCTCCAACATCTAGCTTATGTCCTAAATATATCCACACTATCCAGCAAAGGAGAACAGATATGGATCGAATCCAAGCAAGGCAAAAAGCAGAGGTTTTGGTCGCTCAAATGACGATAGAAGAAGCCGCCAGTCAACTGCGGTATGACGCGCCGGGCATCCCTCGATTGGGCATTCCCGAATACAATTGGTGGGGCGAAGCCTTACACGGCGTGGCACGTGCCGGCACTGCTACCAGTTTCCCTCAGGCGATCGGCATGGCGGCAAGCTTTGACCCTGATCTGATAGAACGTCTCGGCGATCTGTCTGCAACTGAGGCGCGGGCAAAGTATAATGCCTACAGCGCCCAAGGCGACAGAGACATTTACAAAAACCTAACTCTATGGTCACCGAATATCAACATTTTTCGTGACCCTCGCTGGGGACGCGGGCAGGAAACCTATGGCGAAGATCCGGTATTGACAGCAACTTTGGGTTGCGCCTATGTGCGTGGTCTGCAGGGTGACGGCGCTATTTTAAAATCCTCTGCCTGTGCCAAGCACTACGCTGTCCACTCAGGACCCGAAGGACTCAGGCATAGTTTCAACGCCATCGCAACGGAGCAAGACCTGGCTGAGACTTATTTGCCCGCTTTTGAAGCACTGGTCACAGAGGTCAAGGTAGAATCTGTCATGGGTGCCTACAACCGCACCAATGACGAACCCTGTTGTGCCAGTAAGATGCTTATGCAAGACACCCTCCGGGATAAGTGGGGATTTGAAGGGCACTATATCTCCGACTGCTGGGCGATCCGAGATTTCCATGAGCACCATAAGATTACGGACACACCGGAAGAATCTGCAGCTCTGGCCCTAAAAATGGGTTGTGATCTCAACTGCGGCAACACCTATCTCTATCTCATGAAAGCTTATGCACAAGGTCTGGTGGCTGAAGATGACATTCGCCGCTCTGCTGTGCGGCTTTTCACCACCCGCTATCTCCTCGGCATCATGGAAGGCAGCGAGTTTGACCAGATCCCTTACACCAAAGTCGAATGTCCCGAACACTTCGCCGTAGCGCAGGAAGCGACGGAAAAGGCCTGTGTTTTGCTCAAAAACAACGGTTTGTTACCTCTGGACTTATCCAAGATTCAAAACATCGGTGTGATTGGTCCCAATGCCAATAGCCGCTTGGCCTTAATCGGTAACTATCACGGCACCGCGTCTCGGTTTGTAACTGTGCTAGAGGGCATTCAAGATCATGTAGGCGACAAAGCTCGCGTGTTCTACTCCGAGGGTTCTCACCTGTTTAAAGACCGGGTTGAGCACTTAGGACGTCCCGGAGACCGGATTTCTGAGGCTAAAATTGTAGCTGAGCAGTCTGATGTTGTAGTGGTTGTTGTGGGTCTAGATGCCACTCTGGAAGGAGAAGAGGGTGACACCGGCAATGCCGCCGCTGCCGGAGATAAGCTGGATCTGCTCCTACCCGCTTGCCAACGGGATATGTTAGACGCAGTGATGGAAATCGGAAAACCCACTATCATCTGTCTTATGGCAGGCAGTGCAATGGATTTAGGGTCCGCCGGAGAAAAAGCATCCGCTATTCTAAACCTCTGGTACCCCGGTGCCCGAGGCGGCAAAACTGCCGCAGATATTTTATTCGGCAAGGTCTCTCCTTCCGGTAAGTTACCGGTAAGCTTTTACCATAATGAAGATTTGAAAAAAATGCCGGAGTTCACCGACTATGCCGTAACCAATCGCACTTATCGTTACTTCGAGGGTAAGGCACAATATCCTTTCGGCTTCGGTCTCACCTACGGAGATGTATATGTCACCGGTGCAACGGTTGAATGCGACAGCGATCATGTACGCTTCCGTGCTGAGGTGGAAAATGCAGGAAAAGCGGACACAGAGGATGTGGTGCAAATCTATTGTAAAAATGAAGACACCACCAATGGTCCCAGAAATCCGCGTCTCGTTGGCTTCCAACGCCTCTTCTGCCCTGCCGGGAAACGTGCACAGGTGGAAATCACCATCCCTCTCAAGCGCCTTACTGTAGCAGACAAAACCGGTGTTCGCAATATTGAGGGCAAGCCTGTCTTTTATATCGGCACCGGACAACCCGATGCGCAAACCACCGAGCTGACTGGCAGAGAAGCAGTCAAATTGTCTTTAGATCTATCATGCGTCCGCATATAAACCTAGACCACGCCGCTACAACCTGCCCGGATCCCGAAGTGATCCGGGCGGTTTGCGCGTGTATGGAAGTATGCAGTGCAAACCCCTCCGCACCCTATTCTGCCGCTGGGCAAGCGCGGCGGGAAATTCGGCTGACAAAAGAAACCCTTTCCCATATGCTGGGCTGTAACCGCACTGAACTGATCTTTACCTCTGGCGGAACAGAAGCAAATAATCTGGCTCTCAAACAAGCTGCTCAACGGCATGTGGTACTCTCAGCCATCGAGCACAAGTCAGTGCTAGAGGCTGCCAAACTCCACGAATGTGAAATTACTTTTGTACTTCCGAATGAACAGGGTTGTGTTGATCCAAACGCAGTTGAGGCAGCAATCCGTCCCGATACGGCTCTAATCTCTGTGCAAGTTGCCAACAACGAAACCGGGGCAATTCAGCCTATCGCCGCAATTGGTGCGATTGCTCGCCGACATAAGATTCTGTATCATGCAGATGCTGTGCAGGCATTTGGGCACATCCCTATAGATGTTCGAGGGGCGAATATTGACTTGCTCAGTGCCTCTGCACACAAACTTTATGGACCACGCGGTATAGGATTTTTGTATATCCGACAGGGTATTCCCGCAGTTCCCATCATGGCTGGTGGTGGACAAGAGGGCGGTCTGCGGGCAGGCACAGAGAATACGCCTGCCATCACCGGCTTCCGCATCGCCGCTAAACTGGCACAAGCGGACATGGCAGAACGAGGTGCACGATTAGAGCATATGCTTGAAATCTTCGTTGAAACTTTAAAGCAAACACATCCCAATCTCATTGAGATTGCCTCTAAAGCCCCGCGTCTCCCCGGTATCCGCTCTCTGTGCCTACCGGGCATTGAGAGCGAAGAAGTCATCGTGGCTCTTGATCTACTGGGCATTCAAGTATCCGGCGGTGCTGCGTGCGGGTCATCCCAAGCAGATTCCAGCCATGTGTTGCAAGCCATGGGAATACCGGAACATCAAGCCAAATCCGTCATTCGCATTAGCCCTGGCCGCCATACTACAGAGTCCATGATAGAGGTCACGATAGATGCAATCAATAGCATATTACAAAAGTGAGGTGCATCCTATGGATGCACCTCACTTCATACAGTGGCTCGCTAATCAAATTGCATAGATGAAAAATAATGCTGCTGTAACATCGCGGCACTCCCGCGGGCGGCCAGCCAGGATAGTTCTCGCTTATCATAACGAATCTCACAAATGCCTTCTTCAGGGAAATAGCGGAATTCTGCTAATTCGCGTTTTAAGCAGTTATCAAAATGCTGATCCGCCAGAGCAAAATCACCCTGAAAGATTACCACATCGGGGTTATAGACCAAGACCAAATTATGCAAAGCTATCGCAAAGCAATGGGCAAGATAGGTAACGACTTTCTGCGCAGAAGAGTCTCCTGCGGCGCTGGCTGCAAATAACCGCCGGAGCGTCAACGGTCGATCCCCATTACATAGAGGGTGGTCGGAACCCAACATCTTAATAATGCAAGCAAGACTTACACTACGCTCTAAACAACCGTTTTTTCCACATTCACATTGAGTAGAAGCAGTATTATCTACAAGCATATGTCCGATCTCACCGATTAAAGCGTCTTTTCCGCTTAACACATGCCCATTTTCAATGAGACAGGCCGACAAACCCCAAGTACAAAACAGGCTCAATATCCGTCTCTCGGCAAGTTGCGGCTGATCCAGCAAGAGGGCGCGTCCACAGGCGCGTCCGGCGTTTTCTAAGATATATAGAGGTATCTCCCCGAAAATAGGTCGCAAGTAGTCTTCCATGTGGATATTTCGTCCCCAACCGGGAGATTTCGCGTTGTAATGCAGCAAGTTCATTTTGTAATCCACTGTACCTGACATAGAGATGCCTACACCGTATAAGTCAGACAAAAGTACCCCTCTTCGCTCTAAATAAGGGAGGACAAGATGCTCTAAACTGGCGAACACATCATCCAGATTGTCCTGTGCGACATGGGGATACTCCTCCAACGCATATACATCCCCCACCAGATTTGAGAGGGCAAATGTAATGGATTCCGGCCAAAGGGCAATGCACAAAATTTTACGCATATCGGAAAAGACAAAATATTCTGGGCGCTTCCCACCAACACGAGTGGAAGCGCCCAAGCCTGCCGATTTCAACAAGCCTCTCTCACAAAAGTATTGTAAGGCCCGCATCGTAGTCGGCTTGCTGATTCCTGTGGCATTACAGATATCAGCAACCGTACACTTTTCGCCAGACATAAGGTATTCTAAAATCTTTCTTCGATTCACCAGCTTGATATCAGCAGGGACTGTAACCTGGTCAAGAATAATCTGTTTCGCCACTTGTATATCTCCTGTGCTTTCGTTTGTAACGGTTTTTCTCATTGTATCACAACCATAGCTTTCTGTCGAATTGTTTTATACAACATCGCAAATTTGGTTGCACAACATCGCAAATTTTGTATTATCCAATGAAGGATAGTAATAGCTTAACACATACACGGTGGAATTATAAATATCATATGGAAAGTTGAAAGCGGACATAGGGACCGATACTTCGACTATATAAACAGGAAAAAACGGCATAGTGATACTACGCCGCTTAGAAGAAATTACAATACCCGTTGATTGCATGTTCCCACTATACCCGAAAGGCGAATACGGTTGTCGAATGATAGGGTTTTTCAGGCAGAACAAGTGCAGATGGAAAGGCTTCGATATTAGGAGCATCGGGGAATATCTGTGTCTCCAAACAAAGACCTGCAAAAGGCGTAAATGGTACGCCGAGCATTGTCCCGGTATAGATCTGAAGCCCCGGCTTATCCGTAAAAACATCTATAGCCAGCTCGCCGCCGGGCGCGCACAAAGTAGCCGCCGGTTTGCCGTCGTCTGGACTTAACACGAAATTATGATCATACGCGCCTGCAATGGGTCGCAAAACTCTGAAGTCAAACGGGGTATTTTTCACAGAGGCAATTTCCCCGCTTGGAAGCAATTCAACATCTATCGGCGTATAGGAATCTGCTCGAAGATAGAGTTTGTGAGAAAGTACGCTATCTTCCGTCCCTAGATTAAAATAGCTATGATTGGTCATATTCAAAATAGTGGGACGATCTGTCACTGCGGTGTATGTGATTTCCAGTGCCGTGGGCGTTTTCCAGCGAAATCGGATTGTAACATCTATATTTCCGGGAAAGCCAGCCGTACCGTCTGGGCTGTGTCCCTTAAGGAGCAGACTGTTGTCCTCTATTTCGTAGTCAAAGCACATCGCATGAAAGCCCGCACTGCCGCCGTGAAGGGTGTTGTCGCCCTCGTTCTGATCCAGTTGATATTGGATTCCATCAATAGAGAACTTCCCGCCCCGTATTCGATTTGCATATGGACCGATCGTTGCACCAATGTAAAAGTTATCGGTCAGATATTCATCTAAGGTTTTGTAATTTAAGACGGTTTGTCGCATTGTGCCATCTGGCATTGGAATGGTTAAGGAACGAATCAAACCGCCAAAATTTGAAATTTCTACCACCGCGCCCACTGCGCTTTCTAGGCTGATGAGATCAATGGCTTGACCATCTTCTAACGTACTCCAAAACTTACTTGTAATCATTTTGCACTCTCCTTGCAGGTTCCACAATGCGGTCACCCATGGTCATATACATCATATCTTGCAGTATACAACAAATTTCAGAAAATTGAAACCTTTGTCCTATTTGGACCCTGTTTTAGTTTAGTGCTAAGGTAACTTTATAGGGGCGAACTATGTTCGCCCCTATAAAAATCAACGCTATTTGTCCATTTCCATTGCTCGTTCTAGCTCCTCTGCAACAGCTTCAATAGCCTCGCTGCCGGTTCAAGCGCTTCAAGCAGAATATATTTCCGGATAATCTCATCATCGTCATCCATCCTGTTCCGATGATCGTTAGCCGCAGCTAGAATGGATCCATAGTACCAGGCGGTTCTTGCTACATCAGGGAAGCTTCTCGCATCCGCTGGGTTTTGCAGGTTTGCCGCCGCTAGCGCTGCATTGCTGTCTACACGACCCAAGATGCGGTTCGTCGCTGTCGCAACTTCTGCACGAACAATGTTCGCGCTTGGACGGAAGTTGTTGTTATCATCACCTACCATCCAGCTGTTACTGAACACTGTGTAGACATAGCCAAGCGCCCAGTTGCTAATCGCTGCTGCGTCTGCAAAATCTAGGTCATCGGCTTCCAGAACTTCACCAGTTCTAGCTACCATCGCTGCATATTCTTGTCTGGTGATGGGTGCATTCGGGCGGAAAGTGCCGTCCTCATAACCCTGTACCAGACCTTCTGCATACGCCCAGACCACATACCAGTAGAACCAGTTTGTCTCTGCCACATCTGAGAAAGTAGAGAGCGTTGTTACACCTGCCGGATATTCGCCATGCTCGAAGTCTTCAACCATGGTGCGCACAAGAATTGCCGCAACTTCCGCACGGGTGGTATTTGCGCGTGGTCTGAACTCACCTGCTGTATTGCCAAACATGTAGGCATCGTGGTAGGCGTAGGTGTAGACCGGCTCTACTATTCCGCCGCCGGGTGGAGTTGGCACACGAACCCAGATGGGATAGAAAGTGGTGGGTCCTGTAATAATAATTTCTGACCAATCAGCGATCACCGCGCCGCCCGGCTCTGTAGCCCAGCCTTGCAAGGTGTATCCTACACGTGTCACTTCAGGTACCAGAGCCGGATTAACGGCTGCACCATCAGGCATTCTGACCATTACAGTGTCGAAGGTGACATCGTGATACACACCCTCACCCCAGATTGCATAGAGGGTGATATCGGCTGTGTTGTGAACGTGGAAGCTCGACAGGGCAAAAGGAGCAGCTGGGAGTCCCGGGCTTGCCGCCGATGGCGTTGGTGTGAAAGACCATCCCAAGAAGGTGTGCTCAGCATGTGTTGGGTTTTCAATTTCCGCTCTGTCGATCGCCTTGCCATAGCGCACAGTCAGGCTTGTTGTTCCGGCTATGCCGCCATTGGGATTAAAGGTAATCGTAGCCGAGGAAGTCTCCATGAATTCTACTACATCCGGTCGTGCCAAGAATTCGTCTGGATTAATCACTGCCCAGAATGCAAGCTTCGGCTGATAGTAGGTATCAAAGAGCAAAGGCATACCGTTGGCTCTCCAACCGTGGTCATCTTCGCGTCCCCAGAAGGTGACCGCTTCGATTATGTCTGCATGATCTCTGTAAATTTGGAAGAGTTGCGCATAGAGAACAGCCTGACTCATCTCTTGACTTTCGGTGAGACGGCGACCATTATGCTGGTTGTAGTAGGTGCCCTGTACTAGATCAAGCTCTGTGACTGAGAGACGCGGAACAATGCGATTGGTCACGCCTGCAAAGCGCGCTGCGTTCTCTGCTTGTGCCGCTAAGTAATCGAAGTAGTCGGATGTGTTCTCAAAGGCCGCGACAAATGCGTCAATCGACGCTTGTACATCGGCAGGATCAATCCAACCAGACCAGAAGTGTGACTGCATCCCGATTACATCAATCAGCGGACGACCCGGATCGGTGTTGCGGGAGTCCATAATCCAGCGGTTGTTGAGTTCTTCAACCATCATCGCAATCGAGTAGCGCTTTGGCGCGATTTCTTCGTTGAAGTCGTTGTAATAGGACGCCACGTCTCCCCGTCCGTTTGCAATCAAGGCCAGACGTGTGAAGACGAATGCGTCATAGATGTAGTCAGATGGACAGTCTGGGCGTACTTCAATGGTTGCAGGTGCACCTGCAACTACGCCATAATCCGGATTTGGTACGATGCTCGGCGTGTTGTATGAGCGGAGCCATCTGCTGCCGCTGCCGCCTGTGCCGCCCTGCCCTACTTGACCGCCTGAGACAATATCCCAACTGCGCAGCCCTTGACGCCAGTCGTTACTTTCCAAGCGGGGATCCATTGCACCGTCTGTGTTGTACCAGAAAACTTCATTTAAGACATCCCAGGCTGTTACACTGTCAGCGAAACGCTCTACTACTGTATTGATGTAAAGCTCCATTCTGTCTCTCGCCTGTAGATAGTGGGTAACAGCACTTCCCGGCATTGGCCATGATGGGGATTGGCTGTGCCAGACGAGCGTGTGTCCGTGTAAGTCGAGATTATTCGCCGCAGCCCAAGCCTCAATCTGTCCTGCACCGCCAGTTGCCGGGAAGGCTGGTCCTGTGCCACCCCAGCCTTGGGGTTTCATAGCATTTTCAGCTGTGACTTGATCGTAATGGAAGACGAAATGTTCTCTCAAATAGCCATTCGGATCGCCCGCTGCTGAAATTTGGGCTGGCTCCACGATATTTCCAATGGGGAAGAAAGCTGTATGAGCCTGACTAAGAGAGGGAAGGTTGTCTGGATGCAGGGTCCAGAGTTCAGTACGGTGGTTTACACGCCCTAAGCCGTGTTGATCCTGGGTAATGCGAATATCATCTATATACCAAACATCCGGCATATTAGCCGCAGTTGAACCGCCGGGACGGAAGTCGAAGAAGGTAATGACACCTTCTACAAACTGAGGTCGTATATCCACTACAAACTCGACCCACTCGCCCATAGGAATCCAATGGTAGCTGGCACTTACAGTAGGACGCGCGCCGCCGCCTTGTCCGCCACCACCGCCGCCATTGGGGGTAACGAGCGGATGTACAACCGTGTTCGCGCCGCCCCGCGGTGTCGAACGACCTGGATTTCCTTCTATGGGAACGTAAATCATGGCACGGAACTCATAGGTATATCCTGCTGGCAGCGGGAATGGCGGTGTAATGCGAACCGTATTTTGCGCTGCTGCAAAATTGCTGCCCCTATTGATACGGAGCGCATAGTTATCGTCATAGCCGACTCCAGCGCCTGTCACCCATGTTACAGTGGATGCCGTTTGACCTCCTGCCGCAGGACCCGGATTAAACATTTCGCCAAAGTCAGCTTGGTCGCCTGGTGTAAAGCTTACTTCGATTGGGAATGTGTTATTTATCCAGATCGCATAAAACGTGGTGGGACCTTCGTGGAACCCAATGGCATTGCCAAAGTTCCAACCATTATTGGCGGCATTGTTTATCACAATATCGCCCGCTTCGTTGCGGATGCCCCAGCCACGGAAGGTGAACCCTTCCCGCACCGGATTAGCCACACCTGTAGCACCAGCTGTGCCGGGCTGGAATCCGCCTGAATTTGCCAGCGCAGGAGCAATTGCTGTTCCCCACAGAACTTGTCTCTCTGCATGGACATCTTCTGTGCCATCGTTTCGCATAAACCGCACATCGAATGTGTGATCCATCAGGAAGCCTGTCGGGTCAAGGAATGCATCAAAGGCCAGCTTCGGTTGTTGGAAATAGTCAAACAGAACCGGCATACCCTGATGACGCCAGTGAAGATTATCAGAAACACCCCAGAGCGTGATACGCGTAATGTTTTCTGCATGTTCTCTATATATCTCCATCAGACGTGCATAGAAGATTGCCTGCTGCATCTCTTCCAGCGACGTAAGCAACTGGGATTCCGCTTGTACACGACCCCAAGTGGCGCCGCCCCAGCTGTTCCAATTTCCAATCGGTGCATCAAGTTCTGTGACCGATGTGGGTACGCCTGCTGTCACTGTATAACGCAAGATTGCACGTTCAACAGCAATCAGGCTATCGTGTCCAATGGCCGGTGCACCCGTCATAAGCCCTGTTGTCGGATTGGGTCGACCTGCCCAGAAATGTCCTTGCATACCGATGACTTCGATTAAAGGACGATTCGGATCAGTGTTGCGCGGGTCACTTGCCCAGCGGTTGTTAAGTTCCAGAACCATCTGTGCTGTGACAGCCGTTCTGCCATCGTTAATTTCGTTGTAGTCATTGTAGTACAAAACTGCGGCCGGATCAGCTAAGCGAGTGAATACGAAAGCATCATAGATATAATCACTCGGATGCAATGGACGACCGTCTGCATTGGCCGGTGCATTTGCTGCATCGGTGAGGTAGGCTTGATGCCACGGAGAACCGACACGCAGACCACCCTGCCACCAATTGGGACCTACAGCGTCAAAGTTGAGTTCGCCTGTTCCGGGATTGCTGCCACCGATAGACATGCCAGCTGGCACAGCAAGACCGGTGACAACTTCATTTACCACATCCCATGCCGCAACACGACCTGCTGTGTGACCAACGAAGTCTCTGATGAAGATTTCCATATTCCGTTGCGCTTGGGTGCGTGTGAGGGGTGAGCCGTCCTCATTCTGGTTGAGGAACCACGGGGATTGCCCGGAGTGCCATACCAAAGTGTGCGCCTGAACTGGGATATCGTTCGCATCTGCCCAATCTAGGAACCGATCGACCTGTGTGAAATCGGCAATGAGGGTGTTCGTATCATTACAGATGCCAAAGGAATGGTAAAGCGGCTTCATGACGTTTTCAGGTGTCACGAAGTTGAAATGGTGGGTGAACATGTCAGTGAACTCGCCACCAAGTTGGAATGGCTCTGCAATGTTACCAATCGGGAAGTAGTCTTCCCAAGCTTCCGCCAGAGAAGGCACTGCAAGTGCAGCACTCCAACCCGTTGATGGAACAGTGGATGGAACCGTCGGCAATGTAGTTACTTCTTCCAGCAGTGTAACTCTGATGTTATCCAGATGCCATATCGCTGGAATGAGTCTGGCACCGCCGGGAGGTGGTGCATCCCCACCCGGTGCTGTATTGGTATGGAAGCGGATATCCATTGTGTAAATTGGCTCAATGGTGAAATTACGCATTTCACCATTTACAAGACCCATACCTGGTGTATGCATTACATATTCAACCCATCTGCCTTGCGGTGTGTAGGCTGTTGAGTTGGGACCTGCAAATCCAGTCCCACTGGGATCTTGCGCCGTTATCGTACCCGGAGGACTTACCAGCGGCCAGCTAAATCTGTTTGCCTGGAATGCGTTGAAGTTCACGCCTGGCAAAGAGAAAGTCAGACCCGGTGTTGTGGGGATGAAAATATCGAAACGAATCTCATATAAATTACCAGCTGGTAGGGGCTGATCAAAGGTAATCCGCACGGCGTTTTCGTCCGGACTCCGGCGCAGCCTGTGCTGATCCGGCAGCGTGTTTGTAACGCGTAGGAAATGGTTGTCGCCTGAGCCGTTGCCGATAGCCTGCTCAATGTTTACATCGGCTCCCGACGTAAACATATCTTCATGATACGCCCAGTTACCCGGTCTGAAATTAATCTCCAGAGGCAGATCTCGGATGGTAGCGGCAATCCAGCGAGCATACAGGGTCAAGTCCCCTGTGATATTGGTTCCGAAATTGAACGGTTGCAAGCCTGCGCGATCCAGTGCCCAGCCATTGAATCTGTATCCGGCTGGCGCTGCCGGTGCGGGGTGAGGTGCTGATGCGGTACCGGAAACCAACACGCTTTGCGTTGCGTGAGCAGTGTCATCTTCCAGGCTGTGATTGCGCAGGAAAGTCACGTTTGCAGTTTGCGGCGTATCTAACACCAAGATTGAAAAGGTTTGCGTCGTCACGGCGTTCACATGCGGCGTCTCTGCTCTGACGGTAACCGTAAACGTTCCCGTCTCTGTCGGCGTACCGCTGATCAGACCGTTTTCGTCAATGGTGAGACCAGAACTTCCAAATGTGTGGGAAACAACCTCAAGTGGAACTTGGTTTGTCCAAGGCTGTGCCACCGGACGGAAGATTGGGTGGGTCACGCCCAGTTGAAGAGAAAAGGCTTGATCGAGATTTGCAGCATGAACCGCAACAGCCGGTGTGATATCCGGTGCCTGTCGCGCCTCTTCTGCTATGTCGAGAGCCATGAAGAAGTTTGGCTTCGGATCATATCTAAAGTCAAAAGCAACGGGAGGCGGTATGGGTCTCCAACTGTGGATGCCAGCTTTGCCCCAGTTGATTACTGCATCAATGTAGTCTGCAAACTCGAGATAGAGTGACAGGAGGTCTCTCCACTGCTCTGCCAATTGTGCAAGACCTGCCGGATTTTCCGGGTTACCAGCAAACGCAGCGAGATTACCGTCCCACTCTGTTACTGCGAGGCGAACACCAAGAGAGGAGTAAAGCTCCAGCGCACGTCTCATGTCTGAGAACTGCGCAGACCACCCGCCGGCAGGTGTACCACTGATGTGCTGCTGTAGACCAAAGGCTTCAATCAGCAGGCGATAACCGGATTCTATATATTCTTCAAGGGTCATGGTTGAATCGGCTTCTGGGTTGTTCACATAGTCACCCATCCAACGCTCGTTGATGCCCCAAATCATGTTTGCGATTACACGTCTTTTCCCTATTTGCCACTCATTATAATCGTTATAGAATAGTACAGCTTCTGGGAAGTAGTACCGTGCGTATACGTATGAGTAATATACGAAATCAGACTCGTGCCAGTTCTCCTGACCGGGTATCGTTGGATCAAAATTGGAGAAAGCATGACGCCATTTAGATTGGTTGTCGGGATTTGTTGCAGTGGACGCGCGGAGACTATTTCTCCAGTCGCCCGGTCTCCAATCCGCCGGATTTTGGTTCGTACCGTTTGCTACCGCACCAGCTAGTGTGGTGCCTACAATCTCATTGATAACATCCCAGGAAGCAAAGATATCTGCACCGGGACCACCTGCTGCAGTACCAAACTCCGGGTGGTTATTGTAGTGCTCAGCAACCGTCCGGAACCACCAGCGGAGGTTGGCATCCGCACGATAACGTTCCAGTGGTGTGCCATCTTGATTGTGTGTCAACCAACGCGGTGACTGTGAATGCCACTGGAGTGTATGTCCATGCAATACCATGTCGTGCTCAATGGCAAAGCGCACAGCACGATCAGAGCGCTCAAAAACGATGGACTCTGTTACGCCTGGACGAAGGTATCCAGCACCTGGAAACGGAACATCAGAGCCGGGACCGACCGTAGCCAGTTCGTCTGGCTTGTGCCAGTTTTCAGCGGTCATGATGCTGTATTGATGTGTAAAAAACTCTGTCGTGTTCCCACGCATCATCTGCCAAGATACGCAGTAGATGTTGCCCCATTGCCAAAATGGCGCAAAGGCTTCGTCCAAGGAAGGCAAAGACATATCCCAATGCGGGAGAGAGAGCGGCGTGGCAATGGTAGGATTTAAATATTGAATCTCAATGTTACGGATTTGCCATTCTGCCGGTTGTACGTCTCCAGAGAAAATGAAATCAATGGTTTCAATGTGGTTGGAAAGCGGCGCTCTGCTGCGTGTGGGCAAAGTGACGCTTCTCTCAACCCACTCGCCCGTCGGAATCGCCCAAAGACCAGCGTATGCTGGTTGTGGGAGATCCGGAAGGATAAATGCATTGAAAGTCGGTTGTTGATTGTGGAAGTCTGCCGTTGCAAGAGCTTGTCCTGTGTGTCTGTTGTTTGGAATGACATCACGGTTGAGAAGAACTTGCGGGAATGGCGCAGTTGCACCATGTGTAGCCGGAACAAAAACTTCATAGTTTAGTGTCCAGGTAGTACCCAGTGTGAGAGGCTCAGGCAGTGTCAAACGAATACCTGCACCTTCTAGAGCAAGCGGTGCGGAATAGGCATCAGCACGTGTTGCCGCCGGTACATTTGCCGGATTAATTCCAGCTTGGATTGCATTGTCCGGGTTCCAGGTCCAGGCTGCACCGCCTGTACGAGTCGGCGTGAACAGGGCTTGCTCGCCAACTTGCGGATCTTGGTAGTTCGCAAAGGTCATATGTGTCGTCGGCGTCCAACGCGTAAGCGCGGAACCCGTAGCCGGAATATTGTGATGCAAGGTCACATCATCAATGATAAACTCCACATGTTGTCCGGCAAGTGAGGTCCAGATGCGGGCGTGCATCCGGTCATACGCTTGAAATGCCGAAAGGTTTCCTGAAATAGAGAAAGGAATCTCTGCGCCCGCTACTGTTGTTGCCGGAATCGCCTGTGCACCGGCAATAGAAGACGATTGTTGTGACCAGTTCGGGTTGATGCCGTCCATCTGCATAATTGTACCCGGAGGAATCGGTCCAATTGCGCGGCCTGTAAAGGTCACGGTGTAGGTATATGCAGTCCCTGCTGCTGGGTTCGGAACGGTGTTTTGCAGATGCAGCGGGCGCAGACGAAGATCAAGCCCTGCATACCGCACGTTGCGGTTTGAGACACGAATGGAGTTCATGCCATTGTGCTCTTCCACCGTAAGTACAGTGGATGCAACAGGTGAAGTCGTCAAATATGTAGGAGTACCGCCACCAAAGAGCGGAGTCCCATCAACTGTATAACCTAAAACCTCGTCCCCTGCGATTTGCGTGCCGCTGGGAAGTCCTTGCACTTCAAGGTCGTGCTGCATAGAGTAAAGCACGTTAGCAGGCAGTTGCCCGAGGGGAATTGTAACATTCTGTCCTAAACTCAATGGACCATCGCGGTGGGTTGCCGGATTTGCGATGGGACGAATTTGAATATTATGGGTATGCATATCCGTCGGTGTACCGCTCAATCCTAGATCTTGCACATAAAAATGCGTAGCCGGCGCATTGACAAGCGCGGGTGCATTGGTCTCCCAATTAGCCGGCACTCCGCCTACATAAACACGGTATGCAGCGGCATTCGGAACAGGAGCCCAGTTCACACGACCTTGGCTGACACCTACCGGCGCAAACTGAACATTAGTCACTGTTCCCAGTCGCGGGAAGAAAGTACCGCCACCGTCCAGAGTAAGTTGACCAAAGTTTTCGGTGGTGTTCCAATTGTTATCAACGGGATCACCCCAGCCATAGACTGCGCGGTTTGCGCTTCCCACGCCTGCTTGACCGTTAATGGAGATGTCAAACCCAAGGAGAAGACCATCTTCCAAGGTCACGTTTTGGTTAGCGCGGAACGGAACAGCAGCTGTGACAATAGCCGTCCCCTGGGAATCCACTTGGCTGAACGATTGCTGCACATTTCTGCGAGCGGCATTATTCCAGGCGAAACCGGCGTTTGCAGCGGTTACACTGCCAAACCCATCACCGGAAATCGCACCGAGAACGTTAATACGGAACTGTGCACCGAGAGCCGCGTTCCCACTGCCGCGAGCACCGCGATGGTTGGTCTCGCTCAGCCATATCTCGACACAGTCTTGCTCATGGGCGTTGCCTGTTGTGATCCAGCCGTCTGCACCAGGCATGCCGCTATCGGCAGTCCGAATCCACTCGACGCGTACATAGAGATTGTTGTCATCCCAAAGCACACGTGCTGAGGCAGCACTGACCGAGGCAAGACCGCCATGTTGCGGTGCGCGATTTTGCGCGATGGGAAATGACGTTGCCGTCTGCCACAGCGGATGGTTATGATCAAGGAAGCCATTGCCATCACCGAGAACGAACGCATTGTCGTCCACGTGCATCGCAAATGCTTGCGGTAGAGCTGGGTTAATTACTTGCGTCGCAGACGCAACCGTCGCTTCCGTCAGCTCAACCGTCTCAGCGAGAGAGTCTATACCCACTTCTGCAACTTCATCGTCTCCAAATGTCCCCATAGCCATCGGCGGGAAAACCGAAAAAGCCATAATGACCGCTAAAAGCAAAGTGAAGACACGTT
>Ga0123355_10003533_pt1 | contig 22446 bp, 17 predicted proteins | sample TergutEmb28metaG_3_FD_89872 | JGI IMG/M metagenome (GOLD analysis project Ga0123355, IMG submission 89872) | Embiratermes neotenicus P1 segment gut microbial communities from Petit-Saut dam, French Guiana - Emb289 P1 | ecosystem: Host-associated > Arthropoda: Insects > Digestive system > Gut ... | reverse complement strand
TAATCAAAGCTATTAAGGAGGAAGGCAGACATGGATAAAAATTTATTTGATGATTTAATGGCATCTTGCAACGAAGTTCTTGCATATAGGCGAGGCGAAATACAGCTTAAAACAACCACACTGGAAATCCCCGATGATGAGTTAGAACCATCGCAGCTACTTTTTCAAAAAATAGAGCGGCTGCCGGAAACCGACAAGCAAAAAGCAATTCAATATGTAGATAATTTGTTGCAAGTAGCAGTTGTGTAGCATCAAAAATTTAGTGTTTATTAGTGTTTACGACAGCAAATAAACACTAAAAATCGCTAATGATTACAAAAAGTGAAAATGCAAAAACCCAGTAATATCAAGGGTTGCAGGGCATCGCTAGATAGAATCAGGGTTTTTAATTAAACCTTGGTTCTATTTTTTTATTCAAAAGCTCGATTTCTACTAAAATTTCTACCAGCTATTTTAATTTTCGTTAAAAGCGCTTGCTTATTGCGTGCAAGTGACATTTCCGAAGGTTAGTTAATTTATGATGCAAATAACATTTCCAGAGGTCAAGATCTGCTCTATTTATTTTGAGGCTATGCGTCATCTATTTTTGTGTGAACAAATCAAACAAACCAGTAATTTCTCAATATTCATCAAAGTTTCTGCATTAATGAAGTGCTCAATTTTTTCAACCTGTGTTAATTCGTTATCGGATTTATTTACGTAGCATAAAAAGCTGTGCAAGGTGTCGTGTCTAAAAACCAAATACTTGCCAAGCTCGTGCCCGGTAGGGGTTAATTTTATGTATCCGTATTTTTCGGCAGAAATTAAACCATGCTTTTTAAGGTTTGCTACCATTTTTGTTGCGGAAGATGGCTTTACGTTTAATTTCTCTGCAATTACACCAATTCTAACGGCGTCGCCGCTTGTTTCGATTCTGTAAATCATCTCTAAATAATCTTCCATAGATGCTGTAATGGCGTTTTCGTCCAGCAATGTATAGCTCTTGAATGTATAAAATTGCTTGTTATCAATCATAATGCACCTCTTAAAATAATTTGCATATATTGGCGTGAGGAAAAAATCTTTCCTTACGCTAATTTTATTTTAAGGGGGGGTATGTTTATGCCGGTTTTATCCGGGCTTGTTGTTTCCGTGGATGCATTTTTTATTGGGCTTTCGCTGGGGCTGCAGGCAAGGTGTAAGTTTTTGTATCTTGTTATAATCAATGCTTTTTTGTTGGGCTTATGCATTATCGGTTTTTTAGTTGCGGGGCATGTTTATGAGTTGATACCTATTGACCCGGATTTGATTGTTGGCTTTGCGTTTATTTCGCTTGGGATTTGGGCAATTTTGCAATTTTTTATTTCTCATAAACGCAAGGGGCAGGATGCAGATATGTCCATTAAAGCAATAGTTATTGTTGGCTTGGTAATGAGCGTGGAGGCAATGCTTATTACCATGGGCATAACAATTATTTTTCTGCCGGATTCAAATTTTATTATTCCACTAACTGTTGCATTGGCGCACTTTGGGTATTCGGCTCTGTCGTTTTACTTGGCCAGAACTAAATATGTGAAGAAAATCCCTGTTGCTTTGAGCCATACTATTTCGGGGCTTGCGCTTATTACCTATGGGTTGATGGCTTTGTTTGTGTAAATAGTTATACAAAACTATTGACAGGGCTGCATATAGTGATGTTTAATGAAGAAAATAATAAAAACTTGTTAGGTGAGGCTCCTGGGAGAACACAGGCTACTGCCCTATTACTGTCGAGAGACGTAGGTTAGGGTATAACAGGCATAGTCGGATTAAGGCATTGCTTAATGTAGCTGATGCGGGTTAATTCCCAAATCTACGTCTTTTAGTGCTAAAGCTCATACGAGGGGTCTGTTTTTTTGTGTGTATTTAACGACCCCTTTGAGTGGTCGTTTTTTTGTGCGAGAACAAGGAAATACTTCCAATATAAAAGTGAGGTGAACACGGAGTGGAAAGTGGTAGTAGTTACAGCCCGGAACCTGACGGGCCACGAACGAAAAATAATGACGGTTTTGGATTGTTTCCATTCTGTTATAACAACTAAAGGAGGTACAGACCAATGAACGAAGAAAACAGAATTGAAGATTTTATCAAAACCGTTATGGGCCATATCAAATTTAAGGATATGAACGCGCTTAAAACACTGTTAAATAGTGCAAACGATGTGGATGTTCTTGATATGGTGCATGAGTTATCTACGGAAAACCAAGCAGTGGCTTTCCGTTTGTTATCTAAAGATATTGCACTATTTGTGTTCGAGAGGCTTGAAACAAGCATTCAGCAAGATTTAATCCGCTCATTTACCGAAGAAGCAGCCATTGAAATGATTACGGAACTAGAGCCGGACGAACGTGTGCGCCTTTTTGACGAGATGCCAGCGACGTTTGTAAAAAGAATGTTGTCCGCCTTATCGCTGGAAGAACGCGCAATGACCAGCTTGCTGATGGGCTACGAAGCACAAACAGCCGGGCGTATTATGACCCCTGAATATGTGCGTATAAGCCGCAGCGTGACTGTTGCGGAAGCCCTCGAAAAAGTGAAGCATAACGCAAAAGAAAAGGAAACAATTTATACAATTTATATTACAGACGATTCCAGAAGGCTGGAGGGTGTCATTTCCCTGCGTGACCTTTGGATAGCAGACCCTGCGGCCAAGGTTGAAGATGTAATGGAATCTACCGTAGCCAAAGTTACAACCGATACCGACCAAGAAGAGGTTGCAAAACTTTTGCAAAAGTTAGACTGGTTGGCCATTCCCGTTGTAGACAAGGAAAACTGCTTAGTTGGTATTGTTACCATTGACGATGCTGTGGACATTCTGGAAGAAGAAGCCACCGAGGATATTTTTGACGCGGCAGGTTTTGCGGATATAGCCGGTAAAGAGGCAGACCGTAGTGAAGTTTTGACCAAGGGCAGCTTATTGAAAATATGGGCGGTACGTTTGCCGTTTCTTATTATCACGCTTGCGGCGGGCATGCTTGCCGGTTTAATACTTGAAGGGTTTGAGGCAATTCTTGAAAGCGTTGTTATTGTGGCGTTTTTTATTCCTTTAATTATGGACATGGGTGGTAATGTTGGTACGCAATCATCAACCGTGTTTGCGCGTGGCGTTGTTCTTGGCCATATTAACATTCAATACTTTGCAAAGGCTTTTGTTAAGGAGTTTGGCGTTGGAATTTCGATGGGGGCGTTAGTGGGTGCAATAGCCGGGATAATCATTAGTTTTTGGCTGGGCATACCAATGCTTGGGCTTGCTGTTGGTATTGCTCTTGTTGCAACAATGACTCTGGCGGCGGTGTTGGGTTTCCTTGTTCCATATGTGCTTATTAAACTTAAAGTAGACCAGGCGGCAGGCTCGGCACCTGTAATTACATCTATAAAGGATATTTCTGGGCTATTTATCTACTTTGGGCTTGTTGCTTTGTTAATGAGCGGATACCTTGAACCCACCTATGAAGTTACAGGCAAATATATAACAACCAGCGGTTTTCACTTCTTTGTAGACACAGTGGAAGAAGAGGCGACTGTTTTAGGCAGGGTGCCTGACAATTCGGACGCAGAAATCCCATATGAAATAGTAATTTTTGATGAAGTATATATAGTAACAGGCATAAGAGATGGCGCTTTTAGCGAAGAAGAGCTAAGCAGCCTTGTGCTGCCGGATACAATTCCCAATAATCCATAAACAGGAGTGTATGTGTATGAAACCCTATAAACTTTGGTACAACCACCCCGCCCCCAACCGTGGCCGCGAATCCAACGAACCCAAAGCCAAAGACCTAGACTGGGAAAACTGGTCCTTGCCGCTGGCGGGTGGCTACTTTGGTATCAATATCTTTGGCCGTACCGACACCGAGCGTATACAGGTAACGGAAGCCAGCTTGGCTAATCCATATCCCAACGGGGTCAACAACTTCGCAGAAATATACCTGGATATAAACCACCCAGAAAATGAAATCACCAACTACACCCGCGACTTGGTACTTAACGACGCGACCGCGCATGTGCAATACGACTACCAAGGCGTCACCTATACCCGCGAATACTTCGCCTCCTACCCCGACGCGGTGATGGTTATTAAGCTCACCGCATCATCAAATGATATGATCTCGTATCATTTGCGCGCGGAGACACCCTACCTCAAACCCTTTGGCGAAGCCGAGAATATGGGCAAGACAGGGCAAGTTACAGCCCAAGACAGCCAAATCACCATCACAGGTGAAATGGAGCATTACTGCGTTAAATACGAAGGGCAAATCCAAATCATTGCAGAAGGCGGCACTGTAACCGCCCAAGACGGTGCGTTGCATGTGCAAAACGCTAACAGCACTATCATTCTCATGGCATTGGGTACCAACTACGTCCTCCGCGAAGAAACCTTTGATATTGAGCCGCGCATGGACAAGCTCACGGGCAACCCCCACCCGCACGAAAAGGTCACACAAACCCTGCGCAACGCCGCCGCCACCCCCTACGACCAACTGCGCCAGCGGCATGTGGATGACTACGCACAATTTTTTGGCCGTGTGGAGATAGACCTGGGCGGGCAGTTGGGCCTGCCAACCGACCAATTGCTGGACAACTACAAAAACGGTAAACATGACCCGTATTTGGAGGAACTCTACTTCCAGTTCGGGCGGTATTTGCTTATCGCGTCCTCCCGCAAGGGGGCATTGCCAGGCAACTTGCAGGGGCTATGGAACCAATACGACAGTTCTCCCTGGAGTGCGGGGTATTGGCACAATATCAACATTCAAATGAACTACTGGCCCGCATTTACTACCAACCTGGCGGAGATGTTTGAGTCCTATGCCGATTTTAATAAGGCTTTCCGTAAACAGACATTGGGCAATGCAGACTACTATCTCGATAAAATGCGCGAATATGACCCCAACGCCGAGTATGTCATACCCATGGCGCCTTCTAAAACAGGCCAAAATGGTTGGGCAGTAGGTACAGGTGCGTGGCCTTACTGGGTATGCTGGCCCGGCCCGGGCAGTCATTCCGGCCCCGGTACAGGCGGACTTACCACTAAGCTGTTTTGGGACTACTATGACTATACCCGCGATGTAGATACACTGCGAGAAACAGTGTATCCCGCGCTTTCGGGTATGGCTAATTTCTTGAGCAAAACGGTTATTAAAAAGGACGGGCGGCTCCTGGTACATCCCTCCTCCTCGCCGGAGCAACGTCAAGACCCCAATGATAAAAAGCACTACCAAACTACGGGCTGCGCCTTTGACCAGCAGATGGTATACGAGAATCACAAAGACCTTATTGCCGCGGCGGAAGTGCTGGGCATTGACGATGAAATTGTGGCTATCGCCAAGGAGCAGGTCAATTACCTTGACCCCGTTATAGTGGGCGGCAGCGGACAAGTCAAAGAATACCGCGAAGAAAATATGTACGGCGAAATAGGCGACCCCAAGCACCGCCATATCTCCCAACTTATGGCCCTGTCACCTGGGCAAACCATTAATAGTTCCACACCCGAATGGATAGAAGCCGCCAAAGTCACGCTTAACGAGCGCGGCGACCAGTCTACCGGCTGGGCTATGGCCCACCGCTTCATGTGCTGGGCACGGATACAAGATGGCGCACGGGCCTATCAGCTCTACCAAACCCTACTCAAAACAGGCACGCTGAACAACTTGTGGGACACGCACCCGCCTTTCCAAATTGACGGCAACTATGGCGGTACCGCAGGTGTGGCCGAAATGCTATTGCAAAGTAACGGCAATATCATCGAGCCGCTGGCCGCACTGCCGCCCGCCTGGAAAAACGGCAGCTACAGCGGGCTGGTGGCACGGGGAAATTTTGTAATTGACTGCGAATGGGCGCAAGAGCGGCTAAAGGTGATGACCATTACCGCCCGTGTAGGCGGGGAATGCCAAGTGCGCTACCCTGGTATTGTAAATGCGTCCGTGACCGATGTAAGCGGCCAAGCTATAGCAACTACCACAGTGGGCAATGATTTGACTATACAAACTGTAGCAGGCGGGGTTTATAGGGTTGAGTGCCATGCGAGTAGTTGCACAAAAGAACTCTTTAGCATATAATAAGATTATAAATCTGAACAGGCGATAGGCTTTGACTAGTTTATGTAGCCGGGTCACAACACCAATTGTGGCAGCAGGTAAACGCTAATAATGGCGTATCTGTGGGACAGTGTAAATGTCCTATAGGTACGCCTATTTTAATTCCACGGGGCAAAAATTTGAGGAGGATATTAAAATGAAAAAAACCAACGAGCAAATGGCAATGCATGCATCCCGCATTACAATTTTTAGCGACATACTGTTAACGGCATTTAAATTATTTGCGGGCATTGTTGGAAATTCTACGGCAATGATAGCCGACGCAATGCATTCTTTTTCGGATATGTACACCACGGTTATTGTAATGATAGGTGTGAAGTTATCCAACAGAAAAGCGGACAAGGAGCACCCCTACGGCCATGAGCGTTTTGAATGCGTGGCTGCAATTATTTTGTCTATTGTTTTGGCCGCTACGGGTGTGGGCATTGGCTGGGCTGGTGTGCAGCAGATATTAGCAAGCGAGTATGGCGAGCCTACAATACCCGGAGTCATTGCGCTGGTGGCTGCTGTGCTAACCATCATTGTAAAAGGGATTATGTACTTATACAAACGTGGTGTAGCCAAAAAAATTAGCTCCGGTGCGCTTTTGGCCGATGCATGGCACCATCTTTCCGATTCGCTTTCGTCCATTGGCAGCTTTTTGGGTATTTTGGGGGCAAGGCTTGGTTTTCCAATACTCGACCCAATAGCGGCAATTGTTATTTGCTTATTTGTTTTAAAAGTTGCGTTTGATGTGTTTAGAGACGCTATTGGAAAGATGACCGACAGAGCTTGTGACGATGAAACAGAAGCAGAAATGCGAAAAGTTATACTTGCGAATGAGGCCGTTATAGGCATAGACCTGCTTAGAACCCGCATGTTTGGTGAAAAAATATATGTAGAAGTAGAAATAAGTGCCGAAGGTGAAAAAACACTGTACGAAACGCATGATGTTGCGCAGGCCGTGCATGATAAAATTGAAGAGACGTTTCCAAAAGTGAAACACTGCGTTGTGCATGTGAACCCTGCTAAAAAATTTGCATAGCGGCTTTGCCGCTACGCCTGCCTTGCTTGCCTTTTACTTTTTAGCTATAATGACAATATGAAAAAAATGTTGACTTCAAAGGAAGGCAGTTGGCTTCTATGTGTAAATTCTCCACAGCAAAAGCAAATATCCAGTTATGCAAGAAGTCTGATGAAAACGAGGTGCATGTGAAATGTACAGGCTTGTAGTTGTTGAAGATGAAAACGATGTACGTAGCCGTATAATGGATATGGTTGAAAAATCAGAAAAAAAATTTTCAGCCGTAGCCGAATATTCTACAGGCATAGATGCGTATGAAGGAATTTTGTCGGATAACCCGGATTTAATTCTTACCGATATCAAAATTCCTTATATAAGTGGTATTGAGCTTGTAAAAAGAGTGCGCGAAGCACTGCCGTTTGTAAAAATTGTTTTTATAACCGGCTTTAGCGAATTTGAGTATGCAAAAGAAGCCGCAAACCTAAACGTAGTAGGTTTTATCAATAAACCAATTAATTTTGATGAACTTGAAATTGTTTTGAGCAAAGCTGAAGCCGAGCTTGACAGCGAATATTTGACTGTCTCAAATATGGAGAAGCTTTCTAGTTTTTATGAAAGTAATTTGCCTGTCATTCGAGAAAATTATCTTCAACGATTGTCTAATATGTCTACAGTAACCGCAATGTTTGAAGAAAGACTTAAATCAAGCGGAATACTGTTGGATTACGACTTTTTTATGATGTGCGTTTTTGATTTTGATACTTTGTGCGATTCGGAAAGAATGCAAAGTGAAATAACATACCCAACGATAAAAAAGACCATAGAAGACGAGTTTAGCGAATTATATGATTACGAGCTTTTTAGTCGTTATGAAATAAATCGTTATGAAAAATTTTGCTTATTACTAAAATTTAATACTCCCCCAAGTTGGTTTAAGCTTAATCACTCTTTCGAGCATATTATCCAGCGTGTAAGCAAGCATTCCGATATGCCTATCAGTGTTGGAATTTCTGATATCTATGAAAAGAATAGAAATTTTTCCGCTATGCTTAAAGAATCTATGCGCGCCCTAAGAGCCAGGGGCGAGATTGGCAACAATAAAGTAATATTTTTCAAAGACATTGCGCCCGCAGGTACTAAGCTTTCGGTTGATGATAAGCTAATACGCGAGCTTAGTTACATGATGCGCTTTCAATCTCAACAAGAATGCTTGGAAAGAATAGATGTAGTGTGGGCAACTTATAAAAATTTGAATGCCCCACAGCTTTTCACCAGTACAAATATTTTGAATGTGCTAATTAAGTCATGTGACGATTTAGAAGAGCTGTACTCGTTATACAATGGTGCGGAAGGGCTGTACGCGCATTTGTTTGAACTTACAAATGAATCTGAAATATTGGACTATGTAAAAGAGCTTGTGGGTTTGATAGTTGACATAAATGCGAGTATCGTTACAAATAACATGGAAAATAGTCTGCAAAAAATTATACACTATATGGAAGCTCATTTCTGTGACCCTGATATAAGCTTGGAGCATCTCGCAAAAAATGTGAATTTTTCGGCAAGTTATATAAGTGTATTGTTGAAGAAAAAACGAAACACATCTTTTGTTAAATTGCTGACGGATTTGCGCATGGAAAAGGCAAAAGCGCTTTTGGCAGACCCCGCACTAAAAATTATTGATATTGCAGAACAGCTTGGATATAACGACTCGTACTATTTTAGCCACTGTTTCAAAAAACATGAGGGAGTTTCCCCGAGAGAGTTTAAAAATAATGTTTAAATCGATAAGCTTTATAATTACGGCAATTTGTGTCTTGATTGTTTTAACCTTTGCCTTCTTGCTGGGGACGCTTACTTTTAATAATTTCCGGGGCAGCATGAACGATGCTGTAAGGATTCAAACAATGGAGCTAAGTACGCAAATTGTATATAATTACGAAAATTACATTAGGAGCATTATCAACACTTCCGTCACTATTCAAACCGAGATAAGCATGGTTGAGTCTTTTGACGATTGGTATGATGTTTCTGCTTTTTTTAATGATGTCATTCGCTTAAATAATGACATTTTAAAAATAGCCGCCTTTGACTACGAAACCCGCGTGTGCCTTGCCTCTTCCGATTTATATGAAATGGGAAGCTTTCTTTACGCAGATGCAGTTTGGTTTTACGAAGCCTTGGAAAACCCTACGGTCCACGTATTTTCGGGGCCATACTCTGCCCAAAGCGACGGTATGTACCGTGTGAATGTAAGCCGAAGCATTGGTTTGCCCAATGGGCGCAGAGGCGTACTTAAAATTGAGATTAGCTTTCAGCGTTTTATTGAGCTTGTTATGAAGTCGAACTTAGGTTATGGTGGCCATATTACAATAATTGACCAAAATTACAATATCGTATACACCTCGCTTGAGCGGGGCATTGATGCAACGCAAGGGTTAATTGCTATGCGCACACTTGTGCTTGGCACGAAGGGTGTGGAAGTTAATGGATATAGCATGTTTGTAACGGTGGATACGCTTTCTAATACAAAATGGCGCATTGGTGTTTTTATAAATGCAGACAAGCTAAACGAGATAGAGCAAGGTTTTTTACAAACCACAATTATTATATTAATTATCGTTTTGGTGATAGGCATTTTTATATTTACATGGGTTGGAAAAGCTATTGCAGGGTCGTTGAGGCGGCTGGAGTTTGCCATGCGCACCGTAGAAAGATCAGATTATTTCCGTATGGAAGAAGTGAACGAATCTGCGTTTACGGAAGTATCTGCGCTAAATCTCAGATTTAATAAAATGATGCAAAAAATAAATGAGTTAATGCATAGAGTTGTGGACGAACGAGAAGCCCAACGAAAAAGCGAAGTGAAAGCACTTCAAAATCAAATTAACCCGCATTTTTTATACAATACATTAGAATCTATTATTTGGGTTATAGAAAAAGAAAAGAACTTGGAGGCAAGCCAAATGGTGGCTTCGCTTGCAAGGCTTTTCCGCTTTGGGTTATCCACAGATGATGAAACCGTTCCCCTACGAAACGAAATTGAGCATGTACGAAACTATTTGCAAATTCAAAAATTCCGCTACTCGGATACGTTTGACTATGAAATAGATGTAGATGAAAAAGCACTTGATATCAAAACTATGAAACTAATTCTGCAGCCGCTGGTAGAAAATTCTTTGTATCACGGCATTAAAAATAATATAGACAGGGGCTATATTAAAATCAGCGGACGCATAGATGATAAATTTTTGGTGCTTTCTGTATCCGACAATGGTTATGGCATGAGACAAGAGAAAATAGATATGCTGCATTTGTCATTTAAACAAAACACTTCCGATAGCGGAGTTGGCCTAAAAAATATTTATCAACGGGTAATGATTTACTATGGAGGAAATGCAGAAATGCTTATTGAGAGCGAGCTGGACGAGGGTACGACAATAACAATAAGGGAGCCGATAAATGAAAAGTAAAATTACAATTGCCTTGGTTTTTTGTGTATTTATTGCAACCACAGTGCTTTTTGTTTTTATGCCGCCGCGCCAAAGCGGTTTTGGTTTTGCATTTTTCCTTTATGATGAAAGCGACACCTTTATTGCGGAAATGTGGCAGACCATTGCGTTATCCATGCCGGAAGATGTCTACTATGAGGTCTTTAATGCGGGAAATTCACAGTCGATACAAAATAGGCAAATTGTTGAGCAAATAGAACGGGATTTTGATGTATTTATTATTAACGCCGTAGACAGGCTCGCGAGTAATACCATTGTAGAAAGACTCTCAAGAGAATCCATACCTGTTATTTTTTTCAATCGTGAACCGTTAGAAGATGCCATGCTTAATCGCGAAAATGTATTCTATGTAGGTGCGGCGGCAGACATAATGGGTATACAGCAAGCGGAAATTGCAGCAGAATTTTTTGAGGGCACACACGTAATCAACGTAGTAATATTAAAAGGAGAACATGGACATCAAGACGCAGAGAAACGCACAGAAAACAGCATAAACCGCCTGCGCGAACTGGGTTTTAATGTAAATGTACTGGCTACGCGCTCGGCAAGCTGGAGACGACAGGACGCTTACGATGTTATGCGTTCAATATACTCGCAATTTGGTGAAAGTATTGACTTGGTATTTTCTAATAACGATGATATGGCATTAGGCGCAATTGATTTTTTGCTTTCGGCAGATGTCTTTTATAAAGGGATGCCTGTATATGAGCAGCCTTTTATTATTGTTAGTGTTGATGGTACTCCTGTAGGGCTTGAAGCCGTTTATAATGGCTTGATTTTTGCAACTGTCCATAATAATATTGAAAAACAAACAAGCGCAATTCTTACGCTTGCGGATTATCTTGCAAACAATCGTAACATGCAAGGCTTTCCGTATGAAATCACCAACGGGCATTTTATATATATTAGAGGGGACATCATTACCAGAGAAAATATTATGGATTTTATTAGGGCGTGTTCCCACTAACGAATACGCAGATTTGCGAGCATATTCTTATAGTGGGAACACGCCCTAAATAAGCACAAAAGTAGTATAATTTTTTGATGATTGCATGTGAAAAATTACATTGTTAATGCCGTCTGCATTTTGTAAAGTGAATGTAGGGGGTATTTTTTTATTAACACCCGCAAGGGTAAAAACAGGAGGTAGAAATGAAAAAATCCAAAATTCTTAAACTTTTAGCGACTTTATCGTTGCTAATAATCGCATTGGTTGCATTTAGCGCTTGCGGTGGCAACGATGATGATGACTCGGCCGGTTTTATCGGCATAGTGTTGCCCACTATGGACGAACCACGTTGGTTGCAAGACCGCGACAGGTTTGAATCCGCACTGGCAGGTACACCGTACACAGTAGAAACTCTTTTTAGCCAAGGCAACTCTGCACAGGAGCTTGCAAACGTAGAAGCCCTTATTGCCCGTGGTATTGACGTACTTATTATCACACCTGTAGACGGCGAAGCCGCTGCCGCTGCCGCTAACATTGCGCGTGACGCAGGAGTTACCGTAATTGCGCATGACAGATTGATTATGGGTACAGACGCGGTTGACTACTATGTAACCTTCGACTCGCACGAAGTAGGGCGCGAAATGGGCCGGTTCTTAGTAAACCAAGTTGAACCCGGCTCAACAGGCAACCCGCTTTATCTTTTTGCAGGAAGCCCCGCAGACAACAATGCATTTATTTTCTTTGAAGGCTCCTGGGAAATTTTGCAGCCACGTATTGCAGACGGCACATTTGTGATTGCAAACTCATCTGTAGCAGAGGGGTTGTCAGGCACAGCAAACCTTAGCCGTGAACAAAAATCTCAAATTATTAACCAAATTACAACGGAGTGGAATCCCGCTGTTGCTTTAAACTTGGCGCAAGCAAATTTGGTTGCCGCAGGAAACGACCTAAAGGGTAGCGTTTTCATTCTTTGCCCCAATGACGGTACGGCACTTGCGATTGCATCTGCATTCCAAGATGACCCTGCCATTACCGAGTTCTTTATCACAGGGCAGGATGCAGAAGTTGTAAACGTGCAAGCAATCATTGACGGTGTTCAATCTATGACCGTGTTTAAAGATGTTCGTACACTTGTAAGCGATTCGTTGAGCGTAGCAACCGCCGTGCTTGAAGAGCGCAGTGTTGCTGCCCAAACAGGTGTTTTCCACAATGGCGTTTTCTATGTGCCTTCACTTCTTTCAGAAGTTGTTGCGGTTCACAGAGACAATTTGGTTGACGAACTTATAGCGGGAGACGGTTATTATAACGCGAATATGTTTACTTTCCCCGAAGGATTCCCCGGGATTGATAGAATTGGCGTAGCCGGTAATCCTGTGGAAATTGGAACGATTCCCGGTTTTGTAGGAATTGTTTTGCCGACTATGGACGAACCTCGCTGGTTGCAAGACCGCGACAGATTTGAGGCTGCACTTGCAGGTACGGAGTTTACCGTAGAAACGTTGTTTAGCCAAAACAACCCTGCTGTTGAAATGACAAACGTAGAAGCACTTATCGCAAGAGGAATAGAAGTGCTGATAATTACCCCCGTAGACGGCGAAGCCGCCGCTGTTTCTGCAGAGATGGCAAGAGCCGCAGGCGTTACCGTAATCTCCCACGACAGATTGATTATGGGTACACAAGCCGTAGACTACTATGTAACATTTGACTCTCTTGAAGTAGGCAGAGCTATGGGACAGTTCCTTGTTGACCAAGTTGAACCCGGTTCTACAGGCAACCCGCTTTACATCTTCACGGGTAGCCCCGCCGACAACAACGCGTTTATTTTCTTTGAAGGTTCTTGGCAGATTTTACAGCCACGCATTGCGGACGGCACATTTGTTGTTGCAAACTCTGCAATAGCTGATTCACTTTCAGGCACCGCAAATCTTAGCCGCGACCAAATGGCTCAAATTATCGGGCAAACCACGACGGAGTGGAATGCAGCAGTGGCACTTAACCTTGCGCAAGCTAACTTGGTTGCCGCAGGTGATGAGTTAAAGGGCAATGTATTTATCCTTTGTCCTAATGACGGTACAGCTCTTGCGATTGCTTCCGCATTTGAAGATGACCCGGCAATTACAAATTTCTTTATCACAGGTCAAGATGCCGAAGTTGTAAATGTACAGGCAATCATTGATGGTACACAATCCATGACAGTGTTCAAAGACATCCGTACTTTGGTGCAAGATTCACTGGTTGTGGCTACCGCCGTACTCGAAGGGCGCAGCGTTGCAACAAACGGAGTATTTAATAACGGCGTGTTTGATGTACCGTCGCTACTCTCAGAAGTAGTTTCTGTACACAGATACAACCTTGTAGAAGAATTAATCGCCGGAGACGGTTTCTATGACGCGGGATTGTTCACATTCCCCGCATACTTCCCCGGAAGATAAGTTTTGGTGTGTGGGGCTGTCTCGCCAAGGGGAAATTGCTGGAAGTCAAAGTCCCCTTGGCGAGACAGCCCCTTTATCCGCTATAGGAGTGTGAAAACGTGAAATCGGACATTATCCTTGAGATGAAGAATATTTCAAAATCATTCGGTCCTGTGCAGGCTTTAAAGAATATTGACTTCAAAGTTAGGCGCGGAGAAATCCACGGACTGGTGGGCGAAAATGGCGCAGGAAAATCTACTCTGATGAAAATTTTGTCCGGTGTATACCCCCATGGTGAATACAGCGGCGAAATTATTTACAACGGCGAAGTTCAGCAATTTGGAACAATTAAAGATAGCGAAAACGCAGGAATCGTTATCATATATCAAGAGCTTGCGCTAATCCCCGAAATGAGCGTGCACGAAAACATATACCTTGGGCATGAAATAAAAAAAGGCATAACAATTGATTGGAATAATACAATTGTATCTGCCGGCGATATGCTTAAAAAGGTAAAACTAGACATTGATTCAAGCGTAAAAATCAAGGATTTAGGCGTTGGCGTGCAGCAACTTGTGGAGATAGCAAAGGCGTTTAGTAAAAATGTAGACTTGCTTATTCTCGACGAGCCAACCTCGGCGTTAAACGAAGATGATTCTGAAAACCTTTTGGAGCTTCTAAAGGAGTTAAAAAAAGACGGGATTACTTCAATTATAATCAGCCACAAATTGAAAGAAATTACATCCATTGCAGACACTGTTACTGTGTTAAGAGACGGCGAAACCGTTTGCTCTATGCATAGCAAAGAGAAAATTACCGAGCCTGATATTATTCGCAACATGGTAGGGCGCGAAATTGACGATGTTTACCCCAAAAGAAAAAAAGCCGAACCTAAAGAAGTTGTATTTCAAGTTAAAAACTGGACAGCATATGACCCACAAAAAAGCCGTGAAATTTTAACGGATATCAATATAGAAGCTCGCGCGGGGGAAGTTGTTGGCATTGCTGGGCTTATGGGTGCAGGACGAACAGAGTTTGCATACAGCGTTTTTGGCAATACAAAGGATTACCAGCTCAAGGGCGACGTTTTTGTTTCCGGCAAGAATCAGAATTTAAAAAGCCCTATGGCTGCTATGAGTGCGGGCTTGGCATATGTATCTGAAGATCGTAAAAAAGAAGGGCTTTTTTTACTGCAGGACATAAAAAATAATATCACATTAACAAACCTGCAAGAAATTTCTCAAATGGGAATAGTCAACCAAAATGAAGAAGTAAACATTGCAAATGATTACAAAAAAAAGTTTAATATCCGTGCGTCGGGTATAGACCAAACCGTAGGAAATCTAAGTGGCGGAAATCAGCAAAAGGTTTCAATAAGCAAATGGTTGTTTACCCGCCCAAAGGTCTTAATTTTGGACGAACCCACACGCGGTATAGATGTTGGAGCAAAGTTTGAAATTTACTCCATAATCAACGAACTTGTGGCGCAAGGCATGACTATTATTATAATTTCATCGGAATTGCCCGAAGTCTTGGGCATAAGCGACAGAATTTATGTAATGTCAGAAGGCAAAATAACCGGAGAACTATCCGCCGAAGAAGCAAACTCGGATAATATAATGAGTTTAGCAATCATATAAAGGAGATGCGTGACATGACTGAACGAGTAGGCTTGGGAAAGGAACTAACAACGCTGCTTTCCAAGAATATACGGGATTATGGCATGTTTATTGCCCTAATTGTAATCTTTGTAGTTTTTACATTACTAACGCCAAATAACGCTTTTATTTCGCCCGGTAATATATCCAATTTAATTAATCAAACAGGATATATTGCTGTGCTTGCCGTTGGAATGACGCTTGTTATTGTTATTAGGCATATTGACTTGAGTGTCGGCTTCTTGGCAGGTTTTACAGGTGCAATTGTCGCGCTTCTGATGACGCAAACAGGGCTTCATATGTTTGTAGCAATTCCGATTGTGATGGTTATTGGCTTATTAGTTGGACTCATTAATGCGTTTTTTGTTTCAAAAATTGGAATGCCTGCTTTTGTAATTTCTCTTGCAGGCATGTTAATTTTTCGCGGAGCATTATTGCAAGCAACGGCCGCGACAGGCACAATAGGTTTACCGTCACACACATTTTATCAGTTTAACGCCATCGGGCGCGGGTTTATCCCTGAGTTATGGTTTTTATCCGATGGCCTTTCCATGCATGTTGCAACCATTATTTTAGGTGTTGTCGCTATTATCTTTATGGCGTTTGCTGAAGTTAGATCGAGAAAATCGAAAATGAAATATGGCTTCCCTGTTGTTTCAATGCCGATTTTTATAGGCAAAATTGCTTTAATTACAGCGGGTATCGGCTATGTAACATGGGTTTTAAGTAGCCACAATGGGCTTTCTTGGACAGTTGTAATTGTAATATTAGTGGTTGCGGTTTATCAGTTTATTACAACAAAAACCGTACTTGGGCGGCATATCTATGCCGTTGGCTCTAACCCAGAAGCCGCAAAATTAAGCGGTATAAATGTTACCAAGATAACATTTTTTGTGTTTGGCTCGATGAGCATGCTGGCGGCGCTATCCGGCGTACTGTTTACCGCGCGGATGCAATCCGCTTCTCCAACTGCTGGTACGCTCTTTGAGCTTGATGCCATTGCCGCCGCATATGTAGGTGGTGTATCTGCCGCAGGTGGCGTGGGCAAGGTAACAGGTTCGATAATAGGCGCGTTAGTAATGGCATCGTTACCAAATGGCATGAATCTAATGGGAATAGGCTCGTCATATCAATTTATTGTGCGCGGTCTTGTTCTTATTGCGGCGGTTGCCTTTGATGTTATGAGCCGCAAGCGCAACAGATAAATGGATTTAGGGCGTGTTCCCACTAACGAACACGCCCTAAATCCCCCATAACCTTAAATAACACACCAACCCGCACTCCAACCTCATACACCTCATCTGCGTTTAGTGCGGTTTTGGTATATCCATTCAAAACTCCACACATTGCCATAATCCTACCAACATAGGCCACCATATTTACATAGTACACATCAGACTTACTGCATAACATCTCAACTGTTTTGGTGCTCATGCATAATGCTTTATGCGCAGCACCTATCTTTACTTCGCCACTGCGCACTTGCTCTATCAGTTCTGCGGAGCCTTCGCCGGTTATTTTCATATATTTGTGCACAGTATTTTCGCTTACGCCGGCGTCTTTGGCAATTTGCTTGCGGGCGTAGGTTGTGGCTCCTAGCATTTCTGCTTTCTTGCAGGCTATTTCTATTTTCATAGCTGCGGTTAAATTGCGCCGCCCTAGTTGGTTGTTGGCTATCCAAACTATAGCATCTGTTTTGGAAGCAAGGCGGATTTTTTGCACAGAGTAGGGGATGTTGTGCTCTTGGCAGATGGCATAGCGGTTGTGCCCGTCTATTATTAAGCCCCGCCATACCTTAATTGCATCGCGGCATTTGCCCTCGGCTATGATGTTTTGCTCTAGCTGTTGCAGTTCTTCGTCTGATAGCGGCGGAATCAGATTTTTGAACTCGGGAGATATTTTTAGCTTTTTACCCATGAGTACCCCCTAACTTGTTCGGCAAGTTGGTCAAGCAATTCTTGCACATGCTGTTCTTGTTCTTTACTTACAAGCGGCATGTGTTTTTTAATGTAGGCGATCATTTTATCGGCTTCATCTAGTTGCTTTCTTATTTGTGGCATAAGCATGCTATGGGCTGTGCCTATTTTTAGTTCACCGGATTGTACTTTTTCCAGTAATTCGGGTTTGCCGCTGTTTTTTATTTGTAGGTAACGTTGGAGTGTGCTATGCCCTACGTCTGCTTCTTTGGCAAGGGTTTCTCTAACATCAATTGGCTCATCTTGTGGTTTTGTCGTTTTGGGCAAAAGCTTACCAGCCCTGTAATTATCCCGTCCGGCGGCACTTTGGGCTTCCTTTGCTTTTGCCCTTAATACCTCTTCTTTACACAGTGCCAACTCAATACGCTGTGCGGCATTTAAGTTTCGTCTGCCCTGCTGGTTTTCAATTATCCAAATTTTCGCCTCTTCGCGTGAGGCAAAGCCCACTTCCTCCACTTTAAACTCTATGCCATGTGTCACGCATATGCAAAAGCGGTTAAAGCCGTCTATTATGGTGTCGTTCCATAACAGTATGGGGTCGTTGCACCTGCGGTGGGTTAGGATGTTTTGCTCCAGCTGTTGGTATTCTTCGGTTGTGAGTGGTGGCATTAATGCCTTAAACTCGGGGTCTACTTGCGGTCTGTTTTTCATTTTGTTTGCTCCTTTCAGTAAAATTTTTCTTTATGTGTATTATTACATGACAAATTACACATGTCACTATGACCATGTCTTAGATTTTGTCAAAATTTAAGGATTTCTGTACAAGTTGCGCTGTGTAATATAAAAAAGGATTAAGCCTAATGGTTTAATCCCGAATTATTTCACTTACGCTGTAATATAAAGCCTTAATGCATCTTCCACCGTTTCATTTTGAGTTTTTCCGTTGTGCAACGCATAAATCTGTAATTGCTTATGAACCATTGGAGATATTTTAACATTAAGCTCACCATAGCATGGTATTTGGGGTTGCGTTCCTTCTTCCTCGCAACATAATAAATAATGGTCAACTGCCGTCTCAAACTCTCGTTTAAGGTCTATTAAATTTTCACCATGATACATGATGAGTCCGTGTATGCCTGCAACCTCACCGCAAAGCAAATTATCGATAGATGAATACTCAACAGTTCCTAAATAACCTTTATACTCAAGATAGTCGCTCATACCAAGCCCTCCTTTTCAAGTAATTTAAGCATTTTTAATACTTGATACCCTTTTAGTTCGTTTCCCGGATGCGGTCTGTGCATATCAACCGGTAAACCATCTCGCTCAAACAATACCCTCGAGCCACTAGTTTTCCCCTTGTTTGACTTTACAAATCCCAAAGATAGCAGTAAAGCCTCTGCCTCATCAAAAGTAAAATCTCTTGGCTTTGATTTAAGTCGCGCAATTAGTTTTTCTTTTTTGCTCATAGCAACCGCCTGTTCTTTAATAGTTATCAGTAGTAACAGCGTAATTATACAAAACAAATAAGCACTACTGCAAGTAGCTGAAATTTATTGAAGCTTTTCATTTCACACACACCAAAACTGTAATACAATTGTAACATTGGCGGTTATATAAACAAAGGAGGCGTCACCCATGAAAAAAAAATCAGCCAACATAACCCTGTACATACTGGCGGCAATTGTTCTTATAGTATCTGCAAGGTACATCCAAGTACGCACAAACAACTGGATAAACGCACGCCGCGAAGCCGCGGCAGCCCCTGCCGGCCCCATGCACGAGCTAAACATCGTAACCAACCGTGTGTACTACACTGATACTAACCTTGTAGCCACCGTTCAGCTTAACGACTTAGACGGCCAACCGGTAACGGCTAACCTGCTGGTATCCCTACACCAAGGCGACGACATCGCTGTTTCGCCCGTGCCATTCACCACAGACACCAATGGCCGCAGCAGCATAGCGCTCCCGCTATACAACATAGACAGCGGCGCAAGCACATTAATCGTGGCTGTATCGTCCGAATTGGGGCACGAGTATTTCGAGCGTAGCGTTCGCATAGCGGATGACACGGAGCAAAATTTCATAGTCCATTTCGACAAAGGTTTGTACAACCCAGGCGACGATGTGCTCTTTAGAGTAATGGCACTGCACAGCGCCACCGCCCGCCCAATTGCCGGAGAAGAATTCGTCATTTCCATTTTCGACGGTAATGATAACCGCGTTTTTGTGCAGCCGGCAAAAGCCTCCGACTTTGGCATCATCAGCGGCCGGTTTAGTCTTGCAGACGAAGTAAACAGCGGATTCTACCGCCTAACAGTAGAGCAAAACGGCGTACGCAAAACAGAGGCCATGTTTGAAGTAAGCCCGTTTGTGCTACCCCGCTTTGAGGTTACTCTAACTACCGACAAATCCGAATACCGCCTAGGTGAAACCATTTATTTAAGCGGTACCGTTATGTACTTCTTTGGCGAGCCGGTTAACCAAGGCACCGCAAATATATATATAAATAACAGCCGCATCGAAAGCATTTCTTTGGACGAAAACGGCGAATTTGCACTAACCTATGTAGCCCACAGCGTAGGCGCATACGACATTTGGGTAGAAGTTATAGACAACTCCAACTTTAGAGTAGAAACCTCTGCAACCGTGCGTGCAACAGAAGGCGCATTTGGCATAGAGGTACTGCCTGAACATGGCTATCTTGTGCAAGGTATGCCCAACACGGTCTACATCTTCACCCATACGGCCAATGGCGAACCTGTGCGCACGTTCTTGCAAATTACAGGGGCTGGGTTCAGCCGCCAAGTGGCCACCGACCACAACGGCATAGGCACTTTTGTACTGGAAGATGTGCAGACAGAAAACCATATCTTCATCCATGCTATAGATATGGAAGACAACAGCGTGCAGCAAGATTTTGTATTTGAAGGTGTCCAGCGCAACGTGACAATAAGCACCAACAGCCCCCGTTTTGCCATGGGTGAAACAATTTACCTGGAATTAAACCGCCGTGGGCAAGCCGGAATCTTCAAAATATACGCCTACCGTAACGATAGGCTGTTGCAAGTGATAGAAACCGAACACGACCGCGCAACGCTCAACCTTGGCGACACATTCGGGCTTATAGACATCTACGCCGTGTGGATACCCAATGCAATAACTGGCCAGCGTGTAGAAAACCTTTCTGCCGCCCGCCGTACCGTGTTTATAGACCCGGGCAACTACATGCAACTATCAGTGCAAAGCGACCGCCCGGAATACGAGCCTGGCGAGTTTGTAAACCTAAACTTTAGTGTAACCGACAGTGCAGGCAGCCCGCTTACAGCGGCACTGTTGGTTAGCATCGTAGACGAAGCCATGTTAAGCCTTGCCGCCAACGACCTGTCAATAGACAACGTAAGGCTTGCGTTAGAAGACATCCGCTTTGGAGGCGACCTAGACGCCGCTACGTTATATGCGTCGCTTATCGCAGGTGCATCCGAGCAGGCAATAACCCGTTTGCTGCTGCGGCAAGGCGATTCTGTGCCATTTGTGCAAACTACAAGGCTGGTGAATTACTTGCCCGCCCCCGTAGTGCGGGATTGGTTTGACGATTTTGGACAGACAATGCTTAATGTACTGCGGTTTTTTGTGGTAGCGGGTGTGGCCATTGCGTTCTTTGTAGTTTTGCAAGACACTGCGCCATATCCGGGTGCACCTGCACTGGATGCAAAAGTGGTAAAAGGCAGACGCCGGACTATGTACATTGTTATAACTTCAGTGGTGCTTTTTGTGCTTGCGATGTTCTTTTTGAGTTCATGCGGCGCGATGACAAATGATGAAAGTGCCAGCCCTGCTGCTGATTGGGGACCCGCATTAAATATGGTAGCAGAACCGAGCATGCCCACTCCTCTTCCGCAAGCTCCCGCCGTGCCCACCGCACCTGTGGCCGAACAGGCTGAGTCGGAACCCGACTCTGCTCCTGCGACAGCCCCAACCGAAATAGAAACAGGAACAGCAAGGGTACGCCGTTTATTCCTAGAAACTATGCTATTTGTTCCGGAGCTTATCGCCCGCGACGGCCAAGCAGAACTTGCATTCATCCTTGCCGATAACATAACCACGTGGAACATACAGGTAGTGGGCAACACGCAAGACGGCCTTGTAGGCCATACGCAAAGCAGCTTCCGCGCATTCCAACCGTTTTTTGTAGACTTTGAACTGCCACGCAACAGCATACGTTACGACAGCGTTAGCATACCTGTTACCGTGTTTAACTACACAGACTATGAGCAAACCGTAATACTAACCGTTGCAGAACTCGACTGGTTCAGCCTGCACGGCGATGCGGCGCAAACGTTAACCGTGCCGTCCAACCGTTCGGTAATGGTGTATATCCCGATAACCATCACCAATTTTGGCGACTTTGTATTCCGCGTTTATGCAGATGCGCTTGGTTTTGCAGATGCGGCGGAGCGGCCTATTCGCGTAAACCCAGAAGGTTTCCGCATACGCCAAGTAACTTCCAGCGGCAGTATAGAAAGTAGCACATGGCAACACCTGCTGTTTATGCAGCCAGACATTGCCGATACCAGAAGTGCGTTTATCACATTCTACCCGTCGGTTATGGCGCAAGTTATAGAAGGTATGGAAAATATCTTCCGCATGCCGTTTGGCTGTTTCGAGCAAACATCGTCCATTTTGTACCCCAACATTCTTGCACTGCGGTATATGCAGCAGAATGGCGTAGATAATCCGGCTTTGACGCAAAGGGCGTTAGAATACATCAGCGCGGGTTATCAACGGCTGCTTACATTTGAAGTACCGGGCGAGCCGGGCGGTTTCTCTCTATTCGGCCATGCACCGGCAGAAACACTGCTTACCGCATACGGGCTTATG
>Ga0123355_10003532_pt1 | contig 22449 bp, 21 predicted proteins | sample TergutEmb28metaG_3_FD_89872 | JGI IMG/M metagenome (GOLD analysis project Ga0123355, IMG submission 89872) | Embiratermes neotenicus P1 segment gut microbial communities from Petit-Saut dam, French Guiana - Emb289 P1 | ecosystem: Host-associated > Arthropoda: Insects > Digestive system > Gut ... | reverse complement strand
TAATGTAATAAGACTTTATGGACTACCTATCCTCAACACCCCGGCAAGTGCGCGTGCGCTTGACCTCGGTAGCTGCTATTTTATCACTTCTTTATTTTGTCACCCATCATTGACGCTTTAACAGTTTTAACAAAGCTTGTATGCACCTTTACTATTTACACACTGTTGCATGTCTGTTAGTATTGCTTGTGACATGATGTGCTAGGCTGTCTTTTATTATCTGCGATAATTATCAAGGATTATGAGAGTGCCTATTAATTGGAGGTGTGTGGTAGTTTTACTCTTTCCTTTATGCTTTACTTCTTTGGATTAGTTGTAGTTCTGAGCCTATTGTGCCTATTCAGCCTCTTGGTAATGGTTGTGGACCGGGAGGGCCTTAAATAAGAAATAGGCAATAAGGGGCTATCAACAGCCCCTTTTATTTTCACATGGAAGTTATTCGCAAAGGAGAATGTTGCAGGATGCTTCCGAATTGCAATTTAGGACTTGATTTATATTACTATAAACTTGTTTTGCAATACTCAATAAGGTAAAATTCCGCATTAAAACCGAAGCAATGCATTTTGGTATAAATTTTTATTACTTTTTTGAAAGAGGTGTTTGACGGTGAAAACAAAAGAACAACTTATCAATGAATATCGTACACTTAAAATAGGCGATGTCGGTGGGTTTACTAAAGTAATAGAAAATTTGGAAATATATTTAGATGAAAATGGATCGGATATCCAGCTAGAGCTTGTATTACATATGGCTCGCGCAATGAGAATAGATTACCTAGGTATGAGTAAGGAAAGTGTTTTTGAGGCAGCAGAGCCAGCGATTGAATTATTACAAACCATGGGGGATAGTTTTTTTGAGATTGAAGCAACAGCAACTATGCTGGGCTATATAGGATCCTATGAACTATTTAAGGGATTAATGAAGAAAGCATTAGATGCTTTAGATACTAACCTTGCTGACCATGAATTATGTGAAGTTACAAAACGAATGGTATTTTGCAATATGTCATATAGACTACTATACTCTAGGTTTTATGACAATGAAGACCCAAAAGAAGTAGAGACATTATTTAACCACTGCACTAAATCTGGTGTTGCCTTATGCGAAAAAATGGATGTGGGTTCTCTTATACTTAGAACAATTTTACTTGTGCGAGAAGCAGTGTTTTATGAAGATTTTGAAGAAATAGTTGAAACCATTTCAGCATTAAAATCTTTGGGTAATAAGCGAGTATTCAAGGGTGCTCTAGACGAGATATCCGAACTTTATCAAAAAATGAGCACAGCACCGCCAACAGAAATAATCAATCTTTTTATGGGGCACCAAATTAGAATCCGCCGGGAAGAACTTGGTATCTCTAGAGAAGACTTTGCTGAAAGAGTAGGAACAAGTCCAGAATATTTAAGATCCGTTGAACGTGGGAGCCGCGGCTTAGGCCGAACAAAAATAATGACTTACGCAAAGACACTTAAAACAGGTTATGATTATCTATTTTGCTATTCAACCAACCAACCCATGGATACCATTGCAGACCCGAAAATCATTCAAATGAATGAGATCATGTCTACCTTACCAGAAGACGCCAAAACCCATGCCCTTGAGTGTCTAAAAAGCTTTGCAAAACTTTACGCTAATAAAAATTAGTAGTACCGTCAAAAGCCATACCGCATTTTTGCATGACTTTACCCGATACTAGATTCTTGGATGCACGACCTGAATAAACCCTGTTATCTGAATTGTAACGGCAAGTGAGGCAATGTACACACTAAAAAAGCGTTTGGAATCCTATGGATTATCCAAACGCCTTTTTTATTCTATTTCCTGCGCTTATTTCGTCTATTTATACCAGCGATACGGTCGCTGGAAAGTTTTTGCCAGGATTTTAACTTTTCTTCAAAAGATGCGGCCTGTGCCGGTGTAATTACCACAGGGGCACTATCGTAATAGCTAAAGTCTTCTTCATTTTCGCTGTAACCTTCTGTAGATTGGGGCACATCCTTCATGGATAGTGATATTTTGCCGGACTTTATATCTACAGAAGTCACGCGCACGATAACATCTTCACCAACGGTCAAAACGTCTTCCACGCTTTGTATAAAGCCATTTGCAATTTGCGAAATGTGTACCAGCCCAGGCGGGCTGCCCGGCAAAGATATTATTGCACCAAAGGGTTTAATTTTTAAAACTTTGCCATCATACATTTCACCAACAACAACTGGTGAAGGAGCATATGTTTCTTGCTGTTCATTTATATTTTCAGACATGCACTCGCCACCTTCCCTACTTAACAATGATTATACCACACAAAGGCCCTAATTGTCCAGATTTTTACAACACTGTCCTTGTACCTTAAAAATAAAATTAATTTGTGCTTGACAATTGCTTTTCGATATATTACTATTAGGTGCATATCGAAAAGAAAGAAAGGGGAAACATCAAATGGATAAATTACTGCTAGGTCTACTCATGACAAAAAAACTTACGGTGTATGAAATCCGCACACTTATTCGCCAAAACTTTAGTGATGTATGCAGTGACAGTTTAGGCGCAATACAGTCGGCAATAAAAAAATTGCTTGATGCAGACATGGTTATCTTTCACGAATACGTAGAAAAAAGCGTAAACAAAAAGCGGTATGCCATAACCGACAAAGGGCGCAAAGCTTTAGTAGAGTGGCTGCACAAGCCCGCAAATATTGGGGATTCAAAAAATATGGATTTGGCTAAAATTTTGTTTATGGGCATCCTACCAAAAGAAACACGGGCATCACTGTTAGATGAAGTTGTTGCCAAATTAGAAGAGGGCTTACAGTATCTATTGCAAATTCAGGCCGCCGTTGATGCCGCAAGAGAAACTCCAGAGCAATTTGAAACGTTAAAAAATCAACTATTTGAAGAGTGGAGCAATGATGCCGAATACTTTTCCCACGTTGCGGACAAATTTGAAGATATGGCATATTTCCAACACGCAACATTAAGATATGGCATAGACCTTGTTAAATTTAATATTGAATGGTTTAAAAAGCTAAAACTGGATGATGAAAAAAGGGATGGTAATAACTAATGGTAACGGTCAATAACTTAACAAAAATATATAAAAACCGCAAAGGCAGTGTAATCGCTAACGATAACATTTCCATATCTATCGAGCAAGGAGAAATTCTAGGCCTGCTAGGCCATAACGGCGCAGGAAAAACAACACTGGTCAACCAAATTATTGGTCTTGTAAAACCCACAAAGGGTGAAATTTCTGTACTCGGAAAATCTATTACAAAGAACCCAACCATGGGGAGATATTTATGTTCCGTGCAGCCTCAATCTCAATTAGCACTTGGGGAATTATCTCCCCTAAACGCGGTAAAAATAATGGGTCAAATGCGCGGTGGCAAAGAAGAGGAAGTACATGCCGAGGCCATGCGCCTGTTCGAAGCCCTTGATATTACACAATGGATTAAAAAAGAAAGCACCCAGCTTTCCGGCGGCGTAAAGCGGCTTATGTCTTTCTGTATGGCAGTGATTGCTTCCAACCAGGTCATAATCTTAGACGAACCTACAAATGATGTAGACCCGGTACGTAGGCGATACCTATGGAGCGAAATTAAAAACCTTACAAACAAGGGCAAAGGCGTTATTTTAGTAACTCACAATGTTACAGAAGCAGAAAATGTTGTAGACAGGGTTGTTATTCTGCACCATGGAAAAGTATTGGCAGATGGAACCGTTGGCGCAATACGCGGCGGCGAAACTCGCGATTTAAGGCTGGAATTTATGCCATCTAAAGCATATCGTAGCGATATACTGCCCTCTTGGGCAAAAAAGGCTTTTGATATAAACGAGAAAAAAGCCTTCCCAATTACAAAAGAGCAATTGCATGAAGGCATAGATTGGGCCCGCGCCCAAGTAGAAAGCGGCATGATTTACGATTACAGTCTTTCGGAAAGCACACTGGAAGATGTTTATGTACAAATGACAGGAGGCAGCGGGTTATGATTTTTACAGACTACAAACATATGTTAAAATTACAATTTTCTAAGCAAGCTGGGTTTATATCTGTATTTGTAACCATGATAATGGTCATTATTTCCTTGGGTATTGCCATCGGATTTACCTACATCCATGGAGACCCGGACGGTTACACAACTTTGTTTTTGGCAACGGCCGCACCAACCATGGTTTGCATAATGACAGGCCTTGTACTTCTGCCTACACAAAATGTAGCGGCAAAGGCACAAGGCTATACAGAGTTTTTGCGAACCCTGCCAGTCAACCGAACCGCAATCATATTTGCCGATGCCACAATTTGGACCCTTGCGACCATACCGGGCATTATAATTTCTTTAATTGTAACCCATTTTATGTTTGGCCCAGGCTTTGAAATATCTCTTTGGACTGTGCCTGCATATTTGCTAATTATTTTAACTTGCATTAGCGTGGGGTACGGTTATTCATTCGCTTTTCCGGAAGGTTTGGCAATGACAATTTCTCAAGTAGTTGCATTCATGGCACTCATGTTTTCCCCTATAAATTTTCCGGCAGATAGACTGCCCACTTGGCTACAGTGGGTGCATCGTGTACTGCCTATAGAGTCTATGGCAGAGATTATGCGTGCCGCCCTTGCGGGGTCTGTTTTTGAGGTGAGCATGTTTTCTGTGGTAAAAGTTGTCGTCTGGTGTATCGGTGGGCTAACGCTTTCCACCTGGATTTTGAATAAAAAGTAGAATACATGAACACGACTTGCGTCGGTTAAGGTTCTGGCGTTTGAAGGGAATGTTTAACTGCTGCTAATGAGTCTTAAATTCAGCCCATGGAAATGACTCGTGAAAATCAATCTCGGATATTCCACAGAAAGGAATATCTGGGACAAAAGAAAATTGGCGCATAACAACACAATGGGTTACAACAACAATTTTTTTGTATTTTTTATAACGTAAAAGCGCATTTTTAGCGCGATTAAATACATCTATGAGGTTTTCAAACCTTATTTCGCTATCTTTTGGGCATACCCCTTTATGGGCCGAACATAAGCCACTTGCTTTTATTGATTCTTCCTTCGTCGAATACTGAAAAGATAAATCAGGCATCCATTCATGCAAATCTAATTCGATTTTTATATCTAATTGTCTGTTTTTAGATATAATCGCAGCTGTTTGCAATGCTCGTGTATACGGAGAAGAAATTATTATTTCGGCATTGTCCAGTCGGTTGTCAAATGAAGCATTTTCAGCAATTGTAATGCCATTTTCAGTAAGTTGAGCTAAATCAAGCCCATGACCAATATACTTCCGTTCGCGAACAAAGGCGTAATCAGGTTCACTATGTCGCATAAAAACGATCCTCTGCACTACGTACACCTCCTGTAAATATAAGTCTTATACTGTTTTTAAGTTTTCAGCCAAGGCACAGGGTGCAGCCAGTGCATCAAAAAAGACCTTTGCTACCGTGCTATTATATTTATTTAACGTCATTCCCCCCATTTTTATTACTAAAACTCATCTAGCTTTCATAAATCGCCATTCCGGCCTCTGCAATCAGTACGTCGTCTTCCCCTGCAAAGCCGCTAAAGGCGCAAATGCAATTACCGTCTTTGCTCACTATCGCACCATGCCAAAAAGACTCTGTGCCTACGACTTCTTCACGTTCTGCACCACTGTTTTTGCCGGTGCGGCGTACATATGCTATTTTTTCATGTACGGTGGTATCGTAACTAAAGCCTTCACCTGCTTCGCCAGCGTAAAACGCACCAAACGGCAGTATTGTAGAATCCCATCTGTCGGGGTATTTTTCAGAACGGATTTGCACAACCATTATTCCGTGTTCACCTTTTGAGTAGTACTTTTCGTTTGCGTTAAAAATTTCTTTGGTTTTTGCTAGCATTGCGTCAATAATTTTGTTTCTGTCCATGATAGGTTATCTCCTTTTTTTATATTTCAAGCATATCGCTTAAGAAAACTCAACATCTGCCCGTAGTCCTGGGATATACTTGCACGCCTCTGCAATGGCAGCAGTGTAGTGTCCATACATCGCCGCAACATGGTGAATGTACGGCCCTTCAATAAATTTGCGCTCCCATTTTGGCCAATCATCTACCTCTACCCACACATAGGTGCCAGTAGATTTGGGGCCGTCTGTTGTTTTTGCATTGCCCGCAAACACAGAATACTCCCCATTCAAGCTATCGAAGCGAAGGATCGTTAGGTCACCGTCTTGTAGCCGCCAGTTGCCACGTCCACCATCATCAAGACTAGGTGCTTCGCCGTCTTTCATTAAGACCCGGGGAAAGGGGCCGCAGTGCCAGAGCAACTCGGCGTTGTTATTTTGCGGATGGCGCACGGTTAAATCTGCGAAAAATGAAACGCTACGGTTATAGTCCGCAGCGTGAAGCATCGCAGACGTCACCGCGCCGTTAATATCACCTTCGCAAGCCACGGGCAATCCGAGTGCAGTCAATTCACCAATTACCTGGCAGGGTACAAATCCAAAGAAACCCGCTAAGCCCGACCAGCATTCAATGGATGCTGCTGCGGCATTTTGGGATTTCATTTCTTCTTGTATAAATAGCACCATTGCGGCAAGGGCCGTTAACTTTTCTTCGCCCAGGTTTTCCCATGCCATGCGGGATTTTAATGAGACAATATATTTTGTCAAATCAGCGGTGGGGGCTTCAATCAATTTTTTCACTCGTGTGACAAGGCGGTTTACTGGTAAGGGGATTACCTCAATGCCAAATTTGCTTAACAGTTCATCTTCGTTGCTCATCACGCTATAGAAGCTGTCGGGGCGTTCGCCTATTTTCAGTATTTTCATTCCACTGTCATTGTTGCCTTTAAAGATTTTAACAATTGCGGCAGCACGGCAGAAGTTTTCTACGCCGGAGGAAAACGCTGTATCCGTAGGAAGGCAGTTTTCGATGTAGGTAAAAGGCACGCCAAGGCGTTGTAATACCTTGGAGGATGCGAAAATTCCGCACTGTGTGTCTCGAATGCGCACGCCTTCCGGGCTGGGGGCGTCGTCACGCATTCCCCACAATAATACTGGTTTGCAAAGCGCTCGCGCGATTTTAGCCGCGACTTCTTCCGAACCAAAGTCCGTGTGTAGAATAAATACTGCGTCGACCGCTTGGCCTTTTAAGTAAGAGACAACGGCGGGAACCTGCTCTGGAGAAAGTGCTAGTCCATCGGGAACAACCGTATCTACGGTAATTAGCTCAATGGGTGTGTCAATTTTTTTAAGTGCTGCAAGGGTTTTGTTTTTTACAATAAGCGCGTTTTCAGTTGAAGTGAAGCCTGTGCCTCGTTTTATTGGAACTATGCCCAGCTTTAGTGTAAATCCGTTAGTGGTATCCATGGTTTTGCTCCCTTCTTATTTAAATGGGGCAATGCCCCAAACCCTCTCGTACGCAAGTCGTTGTCATATACAACTTTGCGCTATCTTATTTGCTAAACAAATTTATTTTCTGTGCCAGAAAGCTGCGTATATCCGGTGCAGCTTTTTTTGCACAAGTGTACATGTCTTTATCCTGTGATGTGTTAACTCTGTTTGCAACGGCTTGAAAATAAGCCTGGTGATATTCCGTAGCCACATTTATCTTGGCAATGCCGTTCTTGATAGCACTGGAAATTTGTCCATCAGGAATGCCAGAGCCCCCATGCAGCACTACTGGAATCCCGGTTGCCGTGCTTATTGCTTTAATGCGCGGCAAGTCCAGTTTAGGCTCTTGTACATAGTTGCCATGGGCGTTGCCTACCGCAACAGCCAGAGATGTGCACCCTGTCCGCTCGCAAAATTCCGCCGCTTCTTCCACTGTGGTGAATTTCGCACTGTCAGAAAAATCCGCCGCATTGGCGGCGCTGCCTACGGCACCCAGCTCGGCTTCCACATCTATGCCCCGGGCTTTGGCAGCTTGTACCACCTCCAGCGTTGTGCGGACATTCTCGTCAAAAGGCAGGCGAGAGCCATCGTACATGACAGAATCAAAACCAGCATCCATCGCTTGTACAATGGTTGCAAGGTCGTGGCAGTGGTCAAGATGCAATCCTACCGGAACACTTACCCGCCGCGCCATGCTGCGCGTAATGTCTGCAACCACATCGAAAGAGATGTAGTTTAAGAAACCGGGATAGAATGCGATAATCACCGGCTTCTTTTCCTCCTCTGCTGTAAGAATGGCAAGCTGTATCGTCTCATAGTTAAAAATGTTAAACGCCGCAACGCCATAGCCATTTTTATACGCGTCGCGCAAAATGTTGCCTGCTTTTTCAAATGCCATAAGCACACCTCACATAATATTCTACTCTTGCATCAATTTCTGTACGGTCAATAATACCTGTTTTCATAAACTTCATCGTGGTTTCATAGGAAGGGATGCCCGCCCTGCCACCAATAGTTCCAATTTTAATGGCGGCCACCGCGTTGGAGAATCGGGCACAGTCTACCATAGACATGCCCCGCGCCAGCCCTACCAAAAATGCCCCATGGAACACATCACCCGCACCCACAGTGTCTCGTACAGGCACGGTATACCCTGGTGCCTCAAAGTACCCCTCGGCATTACTGTACCCAACACAACCCTTGTCGCCCAAGGTGAAAACAACCACCTCCGGCCCTTTATCGGCAATATCGCGACAGTTTTTCTCATGCTTTTCAATATCGCCGCCGCAGTTTGCAACATAATCATTATAATAAAACTCCGACGCGATAAAAATATCAATGTGAGGCAAAAATGCCTGCACTGCATCAGAGTAACTACTTGCATCATAAACAACCTTTTTTCCGGCTTCCCTCATCCAACTCGCCGCTGCTACACTCGCTTCGGCGCAGTTTTCCAGGTGCAAAAGCTTTGCGGAGGTTATATATTCTCTGTCCAAATCCGCTTCAGTTAAGCTCCGTGTTGTGCCCTTACGGTATAAAATACTCCGCCCTTCTGTCTCTAAATCAGACAAAATATATGCAAAGTCGGAACAAGCCCCCTTATGTATCACTAGGCGCGATGTATCAACACCATTGTACGCAAAATCCGCTACAATAGCCTGCCCATACATACAAGTGCCCCCGACGCCAACGTAACCCACCTGGGCTCCCAAACGTGCCGAAGCAACCACTGCCGTTGCGGTTACTCCGCCACCTTGCCGGCTGGTTTCCAAAATAGCTGCACCCCTGTTTGGCCTAGGCAGCACGTCCAAAATAGAAAGGTTATCCATACAAGGTGTGCCGATGCCAATAATGTCCATGTGGCGGCTCCCCTCTATAAAAATATTTTTTATGAAATAAGAACTAACACAAGAAACACGACTCCAGCTGCACCCATTACTTTTTGCCACATTCCATACTTTTTTAATTTAATACCAGAAATCATAAGTATACCCACTATAAACAACGTAGCTGCCGCCACCCATGTTGGAATATCATAACTAACCACAAACCAAACAGACATGGTAACAAGCATCATAGACCCTGGTACCGGCAAGCCCCTAAAATAGCCATCAGACTCTGTTGTGTTATAGTACGCGAGCCGCCAAAGTCCACATGCGCAGTAAATAATTAACCCTACAATTGCCAATGGACTATTATCCAAAAGGTCAAAAACCATCCAAATTGGCATGATTACGCATGTGAAAAAATCCACCAGTGTGTCCAGATACTTTCCAAAATCAGTCTGCTGATTAAGTTTTGCGGCGGCAAAGCCGTCTACGGCATCCATCACCCCTGCAAAAAACAGGAAAATAATAGCCATCCGCAAATCTCGCTGAGTTAGATGAAACGCGGCAAATATGCCAAATACCATTCCTAGTGTGGTTATTACATTTGGAACATTTAAATGCTTTAGCGTTGGGAAAAAATCTGATAATTTCATAATCGTCTCCTACATACCTAACGGTTCACCAATTAGTATTTTTGTTTCAAAGCCTTCCGTCGTGCGCAGCATTAAATCTTTATTGGGCGCAAATTTCTCTTTTTTTACAAACATAAGTACAAGAGAACCGCCGGGCTTAAAGTAGCTTGCCACTTGGCCGCGCTCAACTTCCTGCCCCTCGTCAAAGCAGTGCACAATACTGCCTACAAAAGTAGCCCCAACTTCTACTAGCACAACATCGCCAAAATTTTCTGTAGAAAAATTAATAACCGCTCGCTTATTGCGGCAATAAAGCCGCAGTACGCGATTTAGTGCAAGTGGACTAACCGAGTACAAATCTCCTTTTATCATACGCGTGCCAGTAACAACCCCATTATCAAAAAAATGCATACGGTGGTAATTTGCCGGGGTTAGGCGGATGCTAATCATTGTGCCGCCTTCATATTCCTTTGCAAGGGCATTATCTGCAAAAAGTTCGGATAAGGAGAATGTCGCACCCTTTGCCGCAATAACTTGACCTTGGTTAATTTCCGGAAAAACAGAAACTAACCCCTCGCAGGGCGAACCAAGGGCAGTCGGCTCTTTAGGAAATTGAATATCTTCTTTTTCTCGTGAAAAAAACTGGGCAAAATTTTTATAAGTTCCATTACAGCCGGTCATGTCTACATCGTATTTTTCTATAAACTTAGGTATTACCCTTGCAGACATTGGTGTGCGGCAGTATAGGCCATACAGCCGGCTTACGGCCTTACGTTTTACCAGCCATAAAAGGGATGCACCACCCACGGGGTTTTCGTATATTAAGCGCATCCAAAGTTCTGGACAAATACGCTCCTGTTCTAAATGTTCGCCATTGTATATCCATATTTGCTGCTTTATCCGCGCTTTCCTGCGCAATGAAAGTTTGCGTCGTGGAAACTTGGGAAGCCTCCGTTTTATTTTCATACGACTCATGGGTCATCTCCTTTTTTGCTGTTCAACTTTTTTCTTGCGTCACATTATACTGTCCTATGTACCTAGACTATTTGACTATCTATTAGATTATACTCTGGTAATGCAAAAAAGCCAAGTAGAAGGATTTTATTTTTCAGTTGGTTACCCACAGTAACCAACTGAATTTTCTAAAGGTCGTGATTGACCACGTCTTTAAATTATGGTTCAATACAACAGAGGTGAACCCATGTTAAACGCGCTTAATCTGTACTGTATGATAATTATCAGAGGCATTCAACAATTTACCACATACCGGACTAATATTATTACCGCCATTATAACGGCATTATTTGCCCTAGGTGCGCGTTACGCTCTATGGCTGGCATTATTTGCCACCGGCAATGCCCAAGATACCACCCTGGAAGAAACTATGACATATTTTGTTATTTTAGGCATTCTTATGGTGTGGTCTGCGGGTTTTAGTAATTATTCAAACCGTATTGGGGATGATATCCGCAGTGGAGATATTGCGCAGGGGTTAATCCGGCCAAGATCCTATCATTTTCAGGTGATAGCTGGTATGCATACGGGTGCAATTATAGAAATACTTACCGGCTCAATCCCCACTTTAATTGTGGCGGCTGTGTTTATTAATTTGTTACTGCCGGTTTCATTTATAGGGTTTATTGCGTTTATTCTATCCGTGGCACTTGGCGCGGTTATTTATATTTTAATCGACCTTACCATCAGTTATTCCGCCTTTTGGCTTATAGACCACTGGTATACAAGCTGGTACCGCGGGGCGCTGTTTATGCTTTTTGGCGGCACAGCACTTCCCCTTTGGTTTTATCCACAGTGGCTGTTTACCTTCAGTAATTTTTTGCCTTTTAGACTTGCGTTTTTCTCTCCTATGGAAATTTATCTGGGGCGAATTTATGGCACAAATATGCTTATTATTTTAACAATGCAGGTAATATGGATTGGCATACTGTTTGCGATAGAACGATTTGTTTGGAGCCGAGTGCAATATAAAATTGTGGTGCAGGGAGGGTAATGTTTATGCGTAATGCTGGCCATCTTTTTCGTGTGTTTATTACGATTGTAAAGCATATTTACCGTGCCAAGTTTGAATACCCGGGCTCCCTTATGGGCGGCATTATTGCCCAGTGGCTGACTTTTGGCACATCCATGGCCATGGTATTTTTAATGGTGTGGAATTTTGGCTCCCTTGCAGGCTGGGAGCCGGCAGAGGTTGTATTTATTAATGCCATACAACTTATTGCCTATGCAGTAGGTGCGACTTTTTCCTTTAACTTGTACAGAAGTTTTAGCGAAATTGCCATAAATGGTACTTTGGACGAGGCATATATTCGACCCATGCCGCCGTTTTTATACTTAATAGCCACCAATTATAATATTGGATACATTGCTCATTTTACGATATCCGCCGTCGCACTTGGCATTAGTATTAGCCACCTTGGGCTTTCCTGGTCGGTATTTCAGTGGATATGGCTTGTGGTGCTTATTATAAGCGGTGCGACTATTACTGCGTGTTTAATGCTCACAACCGGAATGCCTGCTATCCGTACACGTTCCCGGTCTCCACTTACCATGTTTTTCTGGCAAGGGCGGGAGTTTACCCAATATCCAATTACAATTTACCCCCGGGCTGTTGTAATACTGTTTACTACAATGCTGCCCTTCGCTTTTGTTAACTTTTATCCGGTACAAGTACTCCTTGGTAAAGAAGATGGTATTATGCCAAGGTTAACCATGTGGCTTTCCCCATTGGTTGCCATTTTATTAATAGGCGTTACAGCCCTATGCTGGCGCATACTCAGCAGCAAATACGAAAGTGCTGGAACGTAAGAAACGATCTATGCCCATTTTGAATAAAATCTCAAGAGATAGGAGACCAACCCATGCCACAAATCCAGCTAACCAACGCAACAAAAGACTATAAAATACGCGACCGCAAAGCCGGCCGCTCCCCCTTTGCGGAATTCTTTAACCCACAATACACATCAAAACGTGCCATAGAAGACATCAATTTCTCCGTAAACCCCGGCGAAATGATAGGCTACATAGGCCCAAACGGCGCAGGTAAATCCACCACAATAAAAATGCTAACAGGCATATTAAAGCCAACATCTGGCACAGTTCGGGTATTCGACCGTGATCCATGCAAGCATCGTACAAAAAACGCATTAAAAATGGGCGTGGTATTTGGCCAACGCTCTCAAATGTTGTGGGATTTGCCTGTACGAGACACTTTGGATATGTTTCGAGTTATGTACAAAATAAAACCCGGAGACTATAAACAACAACGGGCCCGGCTTATAGAAATGCTAGACATGGGCAACTTCCTATCCCAGGCTGTACGCCAGCTAAGCCTAGGACAGCGTATGCGTGCAAATTTAGCGCTATGCTTCCTCCATCGCCCCCAAGTCGTTTACTTAGACGAACCAACTATCGGCTTGGATGTACTTGTAAAAGATAAAATACGTGACTTCTTAAAACAAATGAACAAAGAGCAAAACACCACCATTATGCTTACTACCCACGATACACAAGATATTGAAGAGGTTGCACAAAGGCTTATACTCATAGATAAAGGCAAGCTATTATTTGATGGCGAACAAAACAACTTTCACGAAAAATACAAAGACACCGAATATACTTTAGAAATTGTGTTCGAGCAGCCAACACCACCTATTTCACATGCGAGCTTTGAACTGCATAAGCTGGAAGGCACAGAACACGCCTACAAAATCCCTTATACCCAAATGGGAAAAGGCGAGGCAATAAGCTACGTAGCATCCCAGCATTCCGTAGCAGATATAAGGGTAAGAGAGTCGTCACTAGAAGATATTTTAAAGAAAATGTATCAAGAATAATCAAAAGGAGCACCCAACATGAACGGCACAACTCACATGACCATAGGCGCGCTAACCGGCGGACTTCTTTTGGCACACAGCATAGCTGCCAGCACATTATCCCTAACCATTTCTGGCTACGAAGTATACCCACTTATCGCAACCGCAGCCGCTGCAATGGGTGGACTCTCGCCAGATGTAGACATTGCACACAGTAAAGCCGGGCGTGTATTACGAAAACTGTTACGCACAGGATTTATTGCCAGTGCAGTATTTATGCTGCTGATGGCAGTCATGCCTCAAACAGGCATCGAAGTGCTGGATGGTGCAATTGGAATGGGCGCAAGCGTAAACCGGGGCGTACCCCTTATACTTGCGGCATTTTGCATTTTTATTATGCTTGTTATAGAAAAATCGAAGCACCGTGGATTTACCCACACAGTAATAGGCCTTGTACTGGTTGCAATGCCACTTGGGTTTATGCTTATTACAGGCGTAAGATTTATTGGCGCAGACATTGCCGCATCGGTACAAATCGGATTTGTGCTGGGCTGGCTTAGCCATATGGTTATAGATACATTTAACCGGGGCGGCGTGCCATGGCTGTGGCCACTTACACGCAAACGCATTAGAGTAATGCGCATAGGCACCGGCACAAAGGCCGAAGGCAAATTTGCCGCCGCAAGCACACTGCTGTTTATCCTGTGTTATATTTTAATTGTCGTATAATGGAATTGCACCCCTGTTTTATCAAGGGTGCAAGCATATTTTATCACTAATACGTTCTTAAACTGTATGAAAAATAAACATCTTGCGGCATTAATAGGTAGCGTATATAATGGACAAGCAAGCTGTGGCGGCTTGGCCGGACTTCCGAAAGGAGGGATGGCTTATGACCATGTTTGAGATTATATACTTGCTCATCATGTTTGCGTTACTAACTATAACGTATTTATCATACAGAAACAAAAAATAAGCCGCCCTCGACAAGGTAAATGGCTTATTTTTCACTAATTCGCATTTAGATTAGTGTCCGGTCATAAACCGTCCAGCTTGTGGGTGAGTGTTAGCGCACTCACTCTTTTTATTGTATACAACTGAACATATTTATATACGCGATAGAACTTGGCTCGCAGTAGACCGCACTACGGTTACAGTTAACTAGGTTAATTATATATAACCTTATACCACTTGTAAACCCCATTCTATTCTAAATCACCTTCACCGCAAAATATCGGTGGCGGTAAATTCCTTATGATTAACGTAGCATCAAATAACCCCAAACACCTACCCAACGATAAGGTTACGCGTTTTATCATATAGTCTAACTTATTGTTTAAACCTTCTTAAACGTATTAACCAACAAATATGAGGCAACACTCTCAAGAAGAAGATCTTCAGAAAGGAGTGTCGCTTTTTTATGTACAAATTACTCTTGCATAGGCGTCCACACACACTAATACTCCTCCTCATCCCCATACTCCTCCTAACCGCCTGTCTGCCAGACACCCCCGCACAAATCGTAGGCACACCCCGCAGCCGCTCCATCTCCATAGATGCCCAGCCAATGATTAGCACATACATGGACGCAGAATACGAAAATACACCCATACCCATACCGGTTTTATACCACACACAAAGTATTATCCCCGCCATATTCGAGCCCCTAGATGGTGCGTACCTTGCCGCATGGCTTTCGCCTCATACTTGCAAGCGCAGCTTTTCCAGCCAAGCTGGCAAAAGTCACGCCGCATTCGTCCACGAAATGTACCTTGATGATGAAATTCCAATAAACTGGCTATTACAATGCCTTGCAGAACTGGCAACGCCACTGCTAATTATTCATCCCCCACGCCCACAAGATCCAGAAGCAGAAAACAATATTCCTCTTGGGGATCAAATCGCATACTTGGCATACAGGCTTGGTTCCTTCAACATGCCCATGTTTATCGCTTTTTACCCACCAGGAATGATCCCACACGCCGCAAACATTTCTGCCGCAGAATATGCGGTTATATACAGGTACGCCCGGGCATTATTTTTATCATACGCACCCCAAACAGCATTTGTTTGGATTGCACCGGACACAAATACAACCATAAGAAACGCATTTTTTCCAGGCAGTGATGCCGTAGACTGGGTGGGAGTTCCGCTCTTTGCCCGACGAAATGAATATGGCTTTGCTAGGGATATAATTGATACATTCGCTCCTTTTTATCATACGTTTAGAGACCACCACCCAATTATGGTGCTGCCCCTTGGTGTGAGCCATTTTACAAGATACGACCACGTTTACAATTTAGAAGATGCTGAAATGGAAATTCCCCGCATATATCAAGCATTAATGGGCTTTCCTCGCGTTGGTCTTATTGCCTATGCAGATGCATTTAGCATAAACACATCCAAACAGGACGATTTTTCTATTTCTGTAGAGCGCAGCTTAATGTCCGCTTACGAAACTGCCATAGGACCGAACCATTTCGCCTCAATACTCACAGGCTTCACCAACACATATCGCTATGATTCACCCCAACCAATGTGGACACGCTCCGCTTTTTTAGGATATATCTACGAAGGCCGCCTGCACATTGATGTAGAAACCTTAACCACAGAATTATCAACCAACCCGCCCCGTGTCACAGTACAAATAGGTGAACGCACTTTTGCACCTGTCGAAAATATAAACCGCTTGCAAATATCTTTTTGTGAAGACAGGCAAGTTATTTTAGTGTCTCCTCCCGCATAAAACAAGCCTAATATGTTCGCGGGATGTGACACTAGCAATTTAACCCATTTAATGTTATACTCCTCCCACATTTTAACTATACTGCGGTTACTAACAAAACGCTCCCTTTCATTGTAGAAGAAATCCGTAAAGTTTCCCAGTACATTAGGAGGCGACAATGACCAATCATTTAGTAGTAGACAGCGGTTGCGACATTAGCAAAGATTTAATAGACAGTGAAAACTGCAAACTAACCCATGTGCCACTTAACCTGCAATTAGAAGACAAGGTCTACTTAGATGACGAATTCTTTGACCAAGACGCATATCTAGCCCACATGGATGCCAGTACAGAAGCAGTTAAAACATCTGCACCATCGCCCAGTTTGTTTTTTGAGCAATATAAAAAAGGCGACAATGTATATGTTGTCACCATTTCAAGCAAAATAAGTGCCACTTATCAAAGCGCTGTTACCGCAAAAGACATGTACATCGATGAATATGGTAAAAAATTCATACACATTTTCGATAGCTTAACTGCATCTATTGGGGGCGGTGTTTTAGCCCTAAAAGTTTCAGAGTTTATAAAAAATGGACTATCCACAACAGAAATAGTTGAGCAAACAAACCAATTTATTGCTGGCATGCGCACCTACTTCATAATAGATAAGTTCGACAACTTAGTTAAAACCGGGCGTGTTAAGCCTTACATCGCCAAAATTGCATCATTTTTAAATGTAAAACCTATCTGTGGCTCAAAAGATGGGGAAATAACAATGTTGGACAAGGCTCGCGGATATAACAAGGCACTTGTCCGCCTCATAACAATTATAAAAGAAAACACACCAGACATCGAAAGCCGCGTAATTGGCATAACCCACGTTAAAGCATACGAAAAAGCTGTGGAATTAAAAGAAGAGCTAATGAAGCACCTAAAAGCAAAAGATATCATTATTCAAGAATGTAAGGGTATTACAACAACTTACGGCAATAAAGGCGGCGTAGTTGTTGCGTTATAATCACATCCCCTTTTGGGGATATACATATGCGTAACCGAGGAGTATTGAATGCGAATAATCATAGGACTGGGAAACCCAGGTAAAAGATACAAAGGCACCCGCCACAACGTAGGATTTGAAACAATTAATAAAATGGCATACGACCACAATATTACACTGAAAAACCACAGTCGCTTTCGTTCTTTTGTAGGCGAAGGAAAAATTAAAAACACCCCCATTTTATTGGTTCAGCCAATGACATACATGAACCTAAGCGGCGAAGCTGTGAGACTTATTTTAAATTTTTACAAACTACCACCAGAAGAAATAATTGTTATATATGACGATGTTAGCCTGCCGGTAGGTGACATCCGCGTTCGGGAACGAGGCAGCGCAGGCGGCCAAAAAGGAATGGTAAACATAATAGCCCAGCTAAAAACCGACGAATTTGCCCGCGTCCGCATTGGCGTAGGCGATAAACCACCGGGGTTTTCCCTGGCAGATTACGTACTAAGCCGCTTTTTAAAAGAAGAATGGGATGACATGATACAAGGCATTACCAGCGCCGGTGATGCTGCAGAAGAAATTTTGCAAGCCGGAACAATATCTGCAATGAATAAGTTTAATAAGCGACTGGCAAACAAAAAGGAAGAATCGAATGACAACTAAAACCATTAAAAATAACGCCTTACTAGCCCCCCTGCAAGCGCATGAGGGCTATACGCGTATACAAACATCCCTGCAAAGTGCCACACCAAAAACATTGTGGGCAAGCGGCGCAATTGCTGCACAAAAATGGCATATGGCCGCAGGGCTTTTACAGGACCAGCCTGCATTAATCATTGCCCCATCCGAACTTGCCGCTAAAGAAATTTACGAAAACATGTACTATTTTTTTAAAGAGCGCTGCCAGCTTTATCCCAGCCGCGACCTCATTTTTTACGCTGCAGATGTAAAAAGTGTCGACATAACCAAACAGCGGCTTAAAGTAGTGGACATGCTGCTCGGACAAGCACCGCCAATTATAATCCTCTCTGCCGAAGCCCTCTTAGACCGGATGACGCCTCCCGAAACCTTTAGCAAGTACCGTATGAACCTATCCGTAGGCGACATTTGTGCGCCGGAAACCCTCATGCTAAAACTCGTACAAATGGGTTACGAGCGTGTTAGTCTTGCAGAAGGCCCTGGCCAATTTGCCCTGCGCGGCGGCATTTTGGACATTTATCCCGCCGTTGGTGAATGTGATAAAACACCGGTAGCAGAAGGTCAAGCCCTACGTATAGAATTTTTTGGCGACGATGTAGACTCCATTCGCCTAATAGACGCACTGTCTCAACGCTCCATAGAAAATGGTCAAAGCTTTGATATTTACCCGGTGCGAGAACTTGTATATAACAAAACGCATTTTAATGCAGCCATAGAAAAAGTCAAAACAGCAACAGAAGCGCAGTCACAAATTTTGCAAGAAAAAGGGTTAACCCAAGCAAGCAAAACCCTGCAATCCACCATTTCCAACATATTAGAAAACTGGGGCGAAGGCATTGCCACACAGGTAGACGCATTTTTTCCGTTTTTTTACGAAGCGGAAATAAATCTGCTAGACTATCTGCCGCAAAACACCGCAATCTTTTTCGACGAGCCTAACCAAATTGCAATTCACATGCAAACAGTCCAAACAGAACTTGGCGAAAGCATAAGTCATAGGCTAGAAGCCGGACGCATACTACCAGAACAAGCCAATGTGCTGCTACCATGGGAGCAGGTTTTACACAAGACTGAAAATTTTCACCGGGTGCTTTTTTCCTCCATGGCAGGCACTTTACAAGAATTTACAAAGCCTACAGAAATTCCTATAAACGCACGCGCTTGCATGCCCCTTAGTCACAAGCCAAGCGAGTTAAAAAAGGACATTTCTCATTATTTAAAAAGCGGATACCATGTTGCAATACTTGCAGGCTCTCGTCGCCATGGAGAACAGCTTGCAGCCGCGATAAACGACTTAGACATACTTGCCCGTTTTACAGAAACCTTGCAAGGCACAAACCTTGTGCCTAATTTAATAACCATCACCCGGGGCACTCTTTCCGCCGGGTTCGAATATCCGGACATTAAGCTTGCGGTCATAACCGACAAGGAACTTTTTGCTACAGAAAAAGTAAAAAAGCGCCGCCGCAGAAAAAATAAAAACGCAGAAAAAATAAGCCACTTTTCAGACCTGCGTGTTGGCGATTACATCGTACACGACAACCATGGCATCGGCATTTTCCGCGGCATAGAGCTAATTACAAACGACGAAGGCCTAAGCCGAGACTACCTAAAGCTGGAATATTCTGATGGCGGTGCAATATATGTACAAACTGCCCAAATGGAAATGATTCAAAAATACATTGGCGGAGAAAAAGCAAAACTGTCAAAACTAAGCGGCACAGACTGGACTAAAGCAAAGCTAAAAGCCCGCAAAGCTGTAGAAATTTTGGCACAAGACTTAATTGCCCTATACGCAAAACGCCAAGCAGCAACCCCACACGTTTTTGGCAAAGACACTGTCTGGCAGCAGGAATTTGAAGCCAACTTCCCATATACAGAAACAGACGATCAGCTATCCGCAATAGAAGATGTAAAACGAGACATGGAAGCAAAACGCGTAATGGATAGGCTCATTTGTGGCGATGTTGGATACGGCAAAACAGAAATTGCAATACGTGCCGCATTTAAGGCCGTGCAAGACGGCAAGCAAGTTGCCTACCTTGTGCCAACAACTATTTTAGCCCAGCAGCACTATAAAACCTTTTTCGAGCGGCTTAGTATGTATCCTGTAACTGTAGACAGGCTTTCACGCTTCCAAACCAACAAAGAGCAGCAGACCACTTTAAAAAATTTAGAAAAAGGGGCTGTTGACATTGTAATAGGCACACACAGGTTGTTATCCAAAGATATAAAATTTAAGGACCTAGGTCTTGTTATCGTTGATGAAGAACAGCGCTTTGGCGTAAGCCATAAAGAAAAATTAAAGTCTATGTGTGCAAATGTAGACGTGCTCACACTCACCGCAACACCTATACCACGCACGCTGCATTTTAGCCTTACAGGCATACGAGACATGAGCATTTTGGACGAACCTCCTGAGGCGCGCCAGCCCGTACAAACATATGTAATGGAACAAAACCAAGAATTTGTACGAGACGCCATAAGCAGAGAGCTCGCCCGAGGCGGCCAGGTTTATTACCTGCACAATCGTGTACGCAACATTGCAGAAGAAGCCATGCGCGTACAGCAGCTAGTGCCACAAGCCCGGGTATCATTTGCCCATGGCCAAATGAGCGAAACGGAATTAGAAAACATTATGCATGACTTTGTAGAGGGCGATATAGATGTACTCGTTTGCACAACCATTATAGAAACCGGCCTAGACATACCCAACGCCAACACCATGATTATCCAAAACGCAGACTTTATGGGCTTGAGCCAGCTTTATCAATTGCGCGGGCGGGTAGGCCGCAGCAATCGCCTGGCATACGCATACCTTATGTACCGCCGAGACAAGGTGCTAAAAGAAGACGCAGAAAAACGCCTGCAAACAATACGAGAGTTTACAGAATTTGGCGCAGGTTTTAAAATTGCCATGCGTGACTTAGAAATACGAGGTGCAGGCAACTTACTCGGTGCAGAGCAGCACGGACAAATGGATTCCATCGGCTACGACATGTATTGCCGCCTTTTAGCCGAAGCCATTGGCGAAATAAAAGGCCAGCCATTAGAACACCAACGAGAAATTAGCGTAGACATAAACGTAGACGCCTATATACCAGACTATCTGATACCAGACGAGCAGCAGAAGCTGGAAATATACAAAAAAATCTCGCAAATCAACAATCAGCAAGATTTTTACGACGTGCAAGAAGAAATTGAAGACCGCTTTGGCAACATCCCAGCGTCTGTAACCCATTTGCTAAATGTAGCACTTATGAAATCAAAAGCCAGAGCCCTTGGGGTAACCACCATTGCGCAGAAAAGCCTAAACGTAGTCATAACATTCCGCCAAGATGCCCAAGTAGACCTGGATAAATTAACTGCATTAATAGTAAAGCACCCAACACGCTATCTATTTACCATGGGTGACACGCCGCATATCACTATCCGCAATTTTAAGGAAGACGACAGACCGCAACACGACGGCGGCGCATGGCGGATTGAACAAATTAGTCAGTTGTTTGGAGAGATCGAGTAACGGAAATGCATCCCTGCCACATCTGAACAGAGGGTCAAACCTTTACACTACCCAAAATAAATAGGCGTATTCATGTGTTGTTGTCTTAAAATCAGCAGTTAAATTTTACAAAATAACGCTATATACTATTTGCGGCTGATCGTTTGCCATTGGCGAGCTGGCTCGCCAATGCAACCTAGGGGGTGTCGTGTGCCAAATATTAAACCAATATCTGATTTGCGGAATTACGGTGAAGTGTTGCGGGATTTTCCACTAATAGGTACACCACTATCGGCAATTGTCGCTACTCAAACAGATTACTGCTTTTTTGGCTGTGGAAGCTACTTGGCATTTTGCCGTCCTCAAAATGATGATGTACTCATTGACCGTGTACTTCATGGCAGACAGAACTATGTTTATATACATTAATTGTTTATATGATAACAATGTATTGCGTTTGTATATATAACATAATATAATTTAGCTATAACTATGAAAGAGGTGGTCTTGTGGCAAGAGCAGCGACCAAAACGGCAAGTATGTATATCCGTATAGACCCAGAGGTTAAATCAGATGTAGAGAACATTTACGCTCAATATGGCATGAGCATAACAGATGCAATAAATGTATTCTTGTATGCATCACGCAATAGAAGGGGATTGCCCTTCGATTTGCGTCCTCCCGTTCCCAACGCCGAAACAATTGCGGCTATTGCAGAAGTACAAGAAATGAAACGCAATCCACAATTGTTTAAAAGTTTTGACAGCGTTGAAGCACTTTTCCAGGATTTAAATAGTGATGATTAAGTACAAGATTGAGCGAACTTCTCGTTTTAAAAAAGACTACAAAATCATAAAAAAAT
>Ga0123355_10003531_pt1 | contig 22451 bp, 12 predicted proteins | sample TergutEmb28metaG_3_FD_89872 | JGI IMG/M metagenome (GOLD analysis project Ga0123355, IMG submission 89872) | Embiratermes neotenicus P1 segment gut microbial communities from Petit-Saut dam, French Guiana - Emb289 P1 | ecosystem: Host-associated > Arthropoda: Insects > Digestive system > Gut ... | reverse complement strand
GCCGTTAATCTCTGTTTTCTGAACCTGGAGCCGCTACTTTTTTATTCAAGTAGCTCCTCAGTTTGACCTCACGAGGCTGAGTGGACCCCGTTCCAGACCCACTACTACTCATAAAATCTGGTAATGCCGGGGATCGAACCCGGGACCTCTGTATCTGTAGCCAGAAACTCTGACCACTAGACCACAGAGGTGGTCCCACAGAAACATAATTACTTGTAAAAAATGATTGACTTGGAAAAGGTCCTGAATCAATAATTATAAGTTATCAAAACTTGGCAAGCATGTACTTTATTAGGTACTGTCCAAGATGCTGAAAGTTATCTTTCCCTGCTTGGAGACATGCAAGCATGGCACCGTGCACTTCCAAATGTTGCAGCCAGTATGGCAGGAGGAATTGCAGCAGTTTGTTAGTAATGTTCTTTTCAGGTTATCAGTAGTATGAGGGTTTTTTTAAACACCGTACGCTATAGCGAAGCTCACAGGATGAAGTCTGGGCAAAGTCAAGTCAAGTGTGGAGATCAGGTGGGCCATTGTCCTTGCAAAATAATTCTGTCTCTGAATAAACTCTTGATATTCTGCAAGACCTGACTGCTGGTAGGGACAAGAAAATCTTCTCTTCTCCAAAACTTACAGACTGGTGATGGGGCATGAAGTCAGCCACTCTAGTGCTGAGCTTTAATAACAATCTTATACTGACAATACTGGTGCCTATGTATCTACCATAGTGACAAACATGATCCAGCATTGGCCTGCACAGCACATAACATTTGCTCCTTACTGGTTTCAAAACTGTAAGAAGTATTTCTTATTTTGTCCACTATACATTAATTATTCTTCTTCTTCTTCTTCTCCTCCTCCTCCTCCTCTTTTATAAAATCAATGAAGAGGAGGTGAAGGTCAATATCATGTGCATAAAATTTTTCAAGTATTTGCCTTACTACAAATATTTGATCTGTTGTTCTTCTTTGTGGTCTGAAGCCGCATTGGTACTCTCCCAGAATCTCTTCAGAGTATTCTTTCAACCGTTCCAGTATGATACTTGATAGTATCTTATATGTGACATTTAGTAGCCTTATTCCTCGCTAATTTTCACACGTCATTCTGTCTCCTTTCTTATATAAGGAGATGATCAAGCCTACTTTCCAATCATCTGGCTTCTTTTCATCTCTACATATCTTACATATCAATGCACGGAGCCTCTTTTTTTAATTCTTGGCTTGCATTTTTAATCAGCTCCGCTATAATGTCATCCTCTCCGGGTGCCTTATCTATTTTGAGGATACAAACAGATTTCTCCATCTCTTCCTGGGATGGTTCCTTTACAAATGGTTCAGCTGCCAGAAACACTTCTTCATCACTCTCCTCTTCACTGTAATCTTTTTCAGATTGAGTTTTAAAGTATCTAACCCAGTGCTTTAATATTTTGTCATTCCCTCTATTAGTTTTCCACTATTGTCTTTACAAGCGTTCAGATGGGGTTGAAATTCTTTCCCAGACTGATTCACAGTTTGATAGTATTTCCTTGTGTCCGCTTTTTCCCGATCCACTTCTATACTTTCTATTTGTCTCTAACATCTCTCTTTTCCCTTCCGGCATATTTTATTTGCTCTCCATCTATGTTCTCGATAAGTTTCCTTACTACTTTTTGTCACCCTCTGTAACATGATTTTCCTCATGTTATTCTTTTCTTGTATGGCCGTTCTACATTCTTTGTCAAACCATTCTTCATTTCTCTTTCCTTTCTTCTCACCAAGTGATTCTTTTGCCGCCTCTACTATAACATTTTTAATTTTATTCCATTCAATCTGCACATCTTGTATCCCATCTGCGTCCTCCAATTTCTCATTTATTTTTTGCTGGTACAAATTATGATCTTCTTCGTTTTTCAGTTTGTCTATATTCCATCTCTTTCTCTTTCTTCTCTGGTTTTTAAGTGCATTAGATAGTCTTTCCCTTAACATTACTTTTACCAAAAAACGGTCAGAGTCACAACTTGGCCCGCAACTTGACTTAACATCTGTTATACTTGATGTGTCTCTCTTATTTATAACTACATGGTCAATTTGGTTCACCACGTTGGTTCTGGGGCACATCCATGTTCCTTTATGTATCCGTTTATGTTCGAATCAGGTACTTTTAATGATCATATTATGTCTGGCTGCAACCTGTCCCAGTCGTTTCCCATTTTCACTTGTCACTTCATGTAAAGTGTATTTTCCTGCTACTGTTGCTATGAAATTTTCTCTGATGATTTTTGCATTAAAATCCCCCAATAATATAAGGATGTCATATTTGCAGGCCTTTTCATATTCTTGACTTAATTGATCATAAAACTCATCTTTTATTGTGTCAGGGCTATCTTTGGTTGGTGCATACGTTGATATGAGAGTTATATTCCTGAATTTTCCTCGTAATCTCAATTTTCACAACCTGTCACTAAGAGGCTCGAAAGAAAGAAAACTTTTTCTCATTTTTGCATGTATAATAAATCCTGTCCCATAACGACCTGCCCTCTCTTTGGGACCACTGTAGAAAAGAGAAAAATCTTTATCAATTCTTCCTTGTCCTTGCCATCGAATTTCCTGCACAGCAACTACATCCACTCTCACTTTGCCGATCTCTTCCATTATTTCTTTCATTCTTCCAGGTTTTAGCATGGTTTTATGTTCCATGTAGCTAGGGTTATTTCTGTATATCTAGTCCTTTTCCATCCACCATCGTTTAATCTATCCAGCTCTTCCCTTTGCTCGACTTTCGTTACAGTAAGTTTTTCACTGTGTGGGGTTGTTAGCCCCATGCCAAACCCCCAACCTAGAGGACCAGGGTATCCTTTTATGTCTGGATCATCACCTTTGACCTGTCTGGCATTGGAGGCCCTACCACCAGCACAGCTCTTAGGATCATGTGACCGCACAAGCCCCACCACTACGTCAAAGTACGGATACCTTCAGGGGGTATACATTAATTTGCATTACGGAAAAATTTACTGTACAAAAAATGGCCTCTAATTGATCTAAATAAATACAAACTGACTGCATTTACCTGTCAGCTTCTTGTCCAATATAACCGGCTTGCTTCATCTACAGCAGGAATAGATCTGCAAACAGTTCATAAGAGTGTAATGCAGCAACAGCAGCACTGGCAAACACAGACAAATCCTGGTGCAGCAGTGGGATTTGTCTGTGTTTGCCAGTGCTGCTGTTACATCAACTACAGCAGGAAGAGATCTGCAAACAGTTCGTAACAGTGCAACGCAGCCATTACTCAACCAAAGCAGCATACCAGTTTATTGAAACTGACATTTTCATTTCCCACCTTGTGATAAATGCTGGAACTGTATATACATAATATGTATATACCAGCGGTTCTCAGTCCCCCCCCCTCCTGCAAGATGCTTGAACAATGATGTCCATATATGCAATACACTTTCATGGGAATACTGAAATTTTAATGAAATAAAAATAAACATGACTGAACCATTCTTCTTATTAAAAATTGCCATACATACAGGTTACAGATGTATTAGTAATGTGAATAGTACATGTACTAACAGAAAATACCATCAATGGGAGATAAGGGACTGGCAAAATTCACATATTTTTCAATACAAGGGCGAATGGTAGACAGACTGATGAACCTATCACTGTCATCACATTGCATCAACTGATTCTATGACTTGATGGTTCCTAGTGTTGAAAATGTTGCCACATACAGGTGTAAAGTGGAGAAGGGAATGTAAAATATTCACAGCCTTACAGTTTCAGGGTACTCATTTTTCAGAGAAATCCAAAAGGAAACAAAAGACATGTCTTGAAATTTTGATTTAAGAGTTGCGTCTGAAGAAATTTAAATGATTTTTTTTTTGCAAGTGTTAGATCTGATGCTGTATTAATATAATGTTCAGCAGAAGTTCAAAATGGTATTTTAGTAACTGGCTAATGAATCATGTGGATGGTTAAATTTCTTGCAACACACCTAGCAATTGTTTGCGACACATAGTTTGAGAAGTGCTGGTGTATACCATAAGAAAAACAAAATGCCACTTTTATACAGAAGTCACCTTGACATATTGTTTTATATTACATTGTGCATTTGTGAAAGTGTTCTGAAATGTAGGTAGATCTTAATTTTATTCTTCTTTCTGTTATTGAGTTTTACTTTTATTGCTTAATTTCTCTGTCTCATTTTCTTGTCCCCCTCCACCCTTCTTTGTGAGAAATACTTTTGGGGCGGTTGTGTTACACACGTCGTATGAATTAATACAAACCTCACAAATATTTCCAGTGCCTTCAAGTGAACTTTCACATTACTCATATTGTGTGTTTACTGTTATTTTCCATGTGTTTCAATGTTTTGTTGATTTCTGTTATTTAAAAATATTCTTAGAAGTAACACATTCAGACGTTCAGAGTTTCAAGTGCTTGCAGTATCACTGTGAAGTGACTGAATGCTGACCAATGCAGCAAGTTTTGTTCTTATATAATCGGCCATTACAAGGTCTTTACCATATTAGGTAGGGTTGTCCTGTGTTTACTAATGACTGGTTAGGTTTGGCTTTCTGATTACTCTTGGGGAATGGGGTGGAGGGCAGGTTCTCCGCAGTCTCTGAACATCACTATACCATAACACGGTGTCATCTCAAAAAAAGAAACAAGATTAGCTTGCAGTAGGCAAAGCAGAAAGGGAGTTGACTTGTACTCTCAGTTCAGATTCATTAGTCTGTGCTGCTGGGATATTAATGTAAGGAAGGAAAGCTGTGGATACCACAGTAGTCAGCTTTACTTGGAGCTGCATGAGGTGGGTCTGCAAGACTCTGACTGCTGTCTCTGCTTCTTGCAACTGACACTGTGAATGAAGCAGCTGCTGGTTCATTGTATTAAGGAACCGGTCCGCTGCAGTAATAGCCTGGTGTGCAAAGTCATGTACATTTTTATGAAGAGACATGTTGCGTTCGCCTGCAAAATAGTTAAAAAGAGGAAATGCTAGTCAAGAGATGTTACAATCTTAAATCTTCAAAATGTGTGCCTTGGGAACACACCTTTTAAACTCCAGTTTACAGATATTTCTATCTTGTGAGAAATAAGTTCCCAAGACCAGATATGGGCATCACGACTATAAACAAAAGAAATGATCTTGCTTGATACTGATGGTAAATGCTTAACTGTTTCTGTGGCCTCACTGCAGGCCCAGAGAACACAGTCTGTCTCAAAGATCAGTCAGAGATATACATGTACACAGGTCTTCATGTAAAGTAAGTTATTTTTGTCCAGTTTCAACCAAAAGAGGATATGTGTCTAATTTTAATATAGACCCCAAATGTTAAACCATTCCCCACAGGTGGACAAAGAGATATGAAGAAGCCAAGAGTCACTTCTTGCAATTTTGCAAACACACCCAAAACTGTATTAATTTTGTTAACTGAGGTCAAGACGTTTTTAATCATGTCACATAAAAATACTACCAGTCCCACTGGCCATGCAAGCTAAGGCATTCGTCTGCAGCTGCTTGCCTGCTGAGATTGAGGGTTTGAATCCCACTAGGGGCATGGATGTTTATCTGTTTCGAGTGTGGTGTGTTGTCAGGTAGAGGTCTCTGCAACGAGCTGATCACTCATCCAGGGGAGTCCTGCTGACTATGGTGCATCATTGTGTGTGATCTGGAAACCTCAAGAATGAGGAGGCCATGGTCCATGTTGGGCCACAGTGGAACAAGAAAAAAAAAAAATATATATATATATATATGTATATAAACTGTATCAAACATACTATGAAACTGTTGGGGAATGGATGCGGTTCATTACATAAATAATACAGTGTATGTAAGGTGGATTCCAGGAACCCCCATGATGTTAGCCAGTCTGTAGGACAAAGAAATCAGGAAGCCCTAAATACAGAGCAGCAGTGCTGAATATCACACTTTTGACTTTCAACATAAAACTTAATTTCCAACAATTTATTAGCAGTTTTCATACTTACGAAGTTTTTTGTGCAATAATGTATTGTACGTTGCATCATCAGTTTTCTTAGTCTTGGCAAGAATTTTGTTTCTTCTGTCCCCTGATGTTAAAGATACCAGAGATGATACACTGGCAGCACTGCTCACACTACCAGCATCTATGAACATATATACATGTGTGTGTGTGTTTGTGTGAGAGAGTGTGAGGGCACATATATGTTCTACAAACTCGTATGTCCACTTTGCGTGATTTCAGGCTTATGCCACAAAGTAGACGAGAGCTGCGCCTTCTGGTCTAATATGCAGTGAGTAGTGGCAATACCTTACTAACATTTTGGACAACTTAGTGGTCCCATTTTCAAGGGTCAGCCCAGAAGAGCGCAGTTCTTACATGTCTACTTGTCCATGACAAGTGGACAATTAAGACTTAGTGGAGAGTCCTTGAATTTGTTCGTTAATATTAACTCCATTACGTTTTACCTGTTCACAGACATCAAACAGTAGGCATAATTTATCTTGTATGTTACATGATAATAGATAGGTGCAGAGCAATTACTGTGATGGTCCCACCTACATTTTCTGTACTAATGCTTATTTTGTTAGAGTGACTCTTGGATTGAGAAGATTATAGTAGTAAGTGCTTATTGCACAAACTGCTAGATTTTTTCAATAGTTGCCCACACAGACTGGGCTGCATTCTTTGCAAGATTGAAAAAACAGGTCTGCACTTTTGTGTGGTGTGTGAAGGTTTCCTGCAGGTTATGCAGTTTTGGAAATTTATACAAAGCATCCTTGAGGAGAAAATAGTGGCAGTAATGAGTTCAACTTCAATACAGTAAAGGTATATATTAGTTGTGGAAATTTACAGTGCCTTTACTACAAGTTCAATGTGTCTGTAATTGTGCTTTTCTTAGCAACTTACAGTCAGAGGGACATTTCTTGCAATTATTTCAAAATTTCTCAGGAATGAAATATTAATTATTTTAAAAATTAAGAATGAAGATCAGCTGGCTATTACAGAAGAGGCAGACCAGTAATATTGGCAGACTGATCTTAGCAGAATGGTGTGGAGAACAGTATGTTTGTTATTTTATGCACAGTGATGAAACAAGACAGGGAAAAACAATAATGACAATAATAATAATGATAATTTGTCTGTAACATAAAATTGATTGTGGACACATTCATACACTTCCAGATTATCTGTAGAAATGAACAGTACTTTATTCAGAAATTTTCTATACACTGGTACTGCTTGAGCATTGTAACAGAAATTAGTTTAGTGGAATAAATTGTTTCTTTATCTGTGACAATTATTGACTTTTGCACAGTTTGGTTACTTTGAATTGTTGTGTTTGATTTTTTTACATTTGACATTTGCAGAATGACCCCCCCACCAAACTAGAACTTAAATTCTAGCTTGTGTTTTTCCTGGGCTTGATTAAGTACTGTCATCAAGGACACTATAGGTCTTTTGTGGTAACATCAGGAACATTTTGGCTTGGGTCCATGCTACCTCAGCTTGGTCCCTACGTCCTGCACGTTACATTATAACACCATGTGTATGCTTGAGAGTTTCTCTTGTGGAGAAAAGTCCAGCAAGTAGAGTTGTTTGTCTGATTGGTGAACTCAGCCTACATTTGTTGACTCCTGTGTGAGTGTGTATTATGAAACTCAGTTTCTGTTCTGAAAGAGTTAAAATTAAAGGCACAATAAAATATAACACTGTAGTATAGTACAGACATACATCAAAAGTAATTACTTGACAGCCTACAGGCAATCTCAGAGATCTGAATCATCAGCATGTCTGCACCACTGCAGATAAGTACTGTTAGAGACACATTTTATTGAATGTTCACAGGAAGTATATTTTGTAAGACATTAGCTAAATAATGTTTTATCTTCTCTGTACACTTACGACACTTAGAAGATCTTGAACTTCACAGAAGAGGTAAATATGGAATTCATGCATTACCTTCTTCGCATTCTTCATCTGATTCCGGAGCTTCCCCTGCTACTATCACACCTTGTGGATTATTTGACGCTGACTGCTTTATTTGTGAGTGTTTCAACTGCAATTATATAAAGACAATCCCAAAATTAGTTCAATAAGATACTATAAGAGTGGAAACACATGCTCCAGCTCTTACCGAGTTTAAAAATGTGTACTCTGAAGCTTTACAAACTACACTGGTATCTGCATTCATTTATTACACACACAGTTCTACTGTATAAAAAGGCATTCAGGGCTATACAAAGGATGTTGCATGCTCATAAACTCTGCTGTGACCAAACAAACATCACAGGTACTGTGCAGCATTGCCAAAAATTTCAGTACTCTATACAGTATTTAATCCAGCAAGTTGGAAATCAATAATAAATAATCATTTGTCACTATCACACAGAATATGGAGTACACTAAATTTCTGGTATTTTGTTTTTGTGTGTATTTCCAGATGCAGGCAATAACAACATTCAAAAATATACAAACTGAAGAAAGGGTTTTCCCATATCATCATAACCCTACAACAATAACCTGTACTGGTATTTAATATGTCTCCCAAGAGACTGCCCTCCTGTCTGCTGAATGTTCTCCATAACAAATGCCCTATAGTTTGCTGGATGTTACCACTACAAGAGTACTCTACCATTTGCTAGTGATTGGTGGGTACGATCTACAGCTGATCTGTTACCAATGAGCTGCATGTCCAATTGTCCTCACAGAACTCTGTGAATGTACACCAGTTCCCACTCTTTTTCAGATTCTTAGTACAGAGTGACACAAAAAAAAGGGAACTTTTGAAAAACCCAACAAAAATTGAAGAAATCCAACAAAAAAAATTATTGACAGAAATTGAACCATTATTACTTGCCTTTTAAGATCTAATCCATGATTACTAAAATAGCGAGGTTGTCTGTAGCTCAAGGTCCCTGTTCCACAGTGCTGCCAACTGTACATGGCTACCACTACGCATTTCAAAAGTTCCCATTTTTTGGTGTCACCCTGTACAAACTTCTGTTTGTGCATGTCAGTATTCAGTAAACTGAGGTATGACATCAAAGCTACAGCAACTGTATCATCTGGAAGTTTTCAATCTTCTGTGCTAGCACTGTACACTGTTCTAAGTACTAATATACTATTTACATGAGAACAAAGTAGTAACAGTAGTAGTAGTAGTAGTAGTAGTAGTAGTAGTAGTGGTAGTAGTGGTGGTGGTGGTGGTGGTGGTGGTGGTGGTAGTAATGTCACAAGTACTGGCAAACACTTCCATGATAATGATGAACTTTATATAGTCTTGTCATCTTCATAAATCAGAACTTTCATGGAAAAAGGACCCAAGAATATGCAGTGAATCATAAAAACATAAAATTGGTGGACTGTTCTCATAACAGACCACCAACAACTCAAATATAGAAGGTGCCAACACACAGCAAGTCAAAAATACAAATCAGTAGGTGGTTACAACACTCCAAGCCTTGAATGAATATCACATGATATTCTTACAAGAGTAGCATGGCTTTTTATTCACTTCTGATAAAATGGTGAGGGGGACCTTCAACTCAGAATATTTATTTACCTGCTGAATCTAATTTTCTGCTTACTTATTTCAACAAATACATGGCAGACTGAGAAATGCCAAATAAAATTTACAAAAAAAAAAAAAATTATATGCACATTCCGGAAAATGAACCATTCTTGTCCTTAGGTTAATGAGTCTTGTAATTAATGTGTAATGTCAGCTTTCTGAACTTTCACTACATTGAGAGTTCAAGATGTACCAGACTACATACACCTGCTGACAGCCCAAGCAAGGCAACTGCAATGTTGCCCAGAACCTTGCAAGAACAACATATATCACAGTAAATGCGAAAATTAAATCATGCATACCAACCTGTTATTTCAGATTCTTTTATGAAATGTGAAATTAAACTGAAAGAGTACTGTACTTTTCCTGTGATGGCTATTCACTCTTCTCATAAAACTTGTAAATACAGGCACAAGAATTGCCCAAATACTTACAAATGATGCATTAACCTCCTCCTCACTGTCAGATTCCGGTGCTTCTCCTAGCACTATGTATGGTTTGCGCTCCATCAGCAACGTATATTTCTGTGCTGAAGCGAATGTTCATTTATAAATATTATATGTGAAATGTTTACAAAACATTTTGCAAGTGTTCAATTAAGTAGTTAAGAGCACTGCACAGTTACTACTTTAATTTAACACCAGATTAAAAAGTGCAAGTACATCTTGGAAGTACCCATGCCATAACAAACATTAAATGGGATACAAGTGTAGAACAACTAATGAATGTCTCACACAAAATTCAAATATGACAGAGGAACTTGTATTCATTCAAACCTATTCCATTCCTTACATATGATATCATTATCAACGCATGCTACAGCATGATGAATGCTGTTTTCTGATTTCTTGAAGACCTGATGCAAACTTTATCTTTAATGAGGCACCAAAATAAACAATTCTTAGGTTGTCAGTTCTGGGGATCTGAGAGACAATAATGTGAACTTAAAAATTAATACATTGTCAGACTTTTCTCATTTATTTTACAGCAGAATATTAGTGAACCCCTTTATTCTGAGTCCAGCCAAAAATCAGATCAGAGGTGAGAACTGAGGCTATGTATCTGATCATGCTCTGGGAAAATAATTTTGGGGCATGTTTGGCAATAATGGAGGTCATATGCATATAGACTACAATCCTCACATACATGGCCATGCACAGAATTTACTGCGTCCTTTCACTTACAGTAAGAACAAAGAATTTCATGTGTCCCCTTTTCAAATATTTTCCATCTAAATTTTATGGACAGGATCTGTATTTCTCCCTACACTTTCCTACCTTAACAATACTGTCACTGCCTGCCCACCGACAAGAATTATTCTGGTGGATACATTATTACCTACACGCCTGCACACTCAAGCGGGTGCTTATACCTGGTCTAACCCACAAGTTAACCTAATGTTAACACCCAAGTCTTGAACTTATTATGCAAAAAACAACGTTCAGACACCCTGTACCTCAAAAAGCAATAATGGTCACTTCAAATGAAATTCTAATTTACTGTTATAGCATAATTGAAAATGTATATGCTGCATAATTTTTTTATGTAAACACTGTAATTAATTCCCACATCCAAACTTCTGCAGCCCAACTAGCTAAGGCAAGCAGCTGCTCTTTTCATGTGCAGCATAAGCTCTGAAAACCTAGCTGCTCCTATCCAATGCCGAAGTTACAAATGATCTGTGCGAATGAGTTTCACCGTACAAATACTACTGCATACACCATCACGGCATGCACAGGGGTAACTGTGCTTTGCACACACTACTTTAAATACCAGTGAATTAATGACACTCCAATCAACACAGTTTATACATCACTCTGCCCTACCTTCACACCAGCACTACTTGAAATCACTGTTGCAAATAATTTTTGTCTTCTAAGCATCTTAATCATCAATGTCAAATCTATCAAATGTCAGAGTGGGGTGTGTGTACACTTGTTTTGCATCTGGGAACTTTCCAGTCCAAATCATGGCTGGAATATCGCCTAAGATGACATTTTTCGTGGCTTTTCACAGTCATCCAGACAAATCTCAGGATATTACCTCAAATTACATGGTAATATCTACCAAGTGTGTTGATTTTATGACTAGAGCTTTGAAATATTTCAAATGTCATTAGAATAAGCCTTATACATGTAACTGTTCTATAGTACAAGATGACCTGGAGTAATAATTTGGTTTACTCCTGTGAATGTTTTTTTTTTGTTGTACTCTTTTATCTTGTGATTGTATTTTTCTATGTGTCTTGTGTTGTCTAATGTTTATGGACATGTTCCATATTCAGATGCAATTGATGCAGAGACTGGATGTATGCACATATGTATCCTGTGGGTGGGTGAGAAGTTCCTCCGAAACGTTGAAACAGACCAAATATACTGCACGGTTTAAACCTGAGATCATCAGAACAGTCATATTACCTCTACATAACATTAGGGGTGACTTATTTTATTTGGACGTGCCCCTGTTAACAATTCGTATGTCACTATGGGTACCCAATTACATTAATTTCTAAGACAAGGGTTGTATTTCAAAGTGGAGTTCGACATATAAACACACACACGTACTACATACATGTATCCTTTAAAGTCCCATGTATCGGCTTGGCTCTTGTTTCTTTCAAAGTGGCCTTGCCTAATCCACCAATCGGCTTTTGCAACAGAATCTTTTCAACTATGTATCACACGAGATTGGAGCGTGCATGACTGATCACACTGCCTTCAGCCAACTGCAGTTCCCTGCGGTCACGGATCCCACGGTTCTGTGTCGTTTACCAGCATTATCTGTGGTCACCAGTATCCGATCGGTCCTTTCTCCTTCACGGGCTATCTGTGTTTGCATGTATTGTATGCGCTTGAGGTGAGGAGGATGAGTGTAATGCCACTGACGCATAAATCTAAAATTGGCAAATTTTAAACATTATGGAATATAACACTAATAAGTCAAAGTCGCACATGTGAACAAATTACGATCAAATTAAATTCGAGAAATGCTTGTTAGCAGCAGGCCGGCATCTTTTGTCTTCCCGTTTTCTATCTAAAAACCCAAGAATTAAAGCATGTATAACTATAAATTTGCTTGTTGCTTTGCATGGGTGCGAAACCTAGTATCTCACAGTCAGGAAAGACAAGAGGCTGAACTTTTTCGATAATAGGTTACTCAGCAAGATATTTATGTAGGTGTAAGATCAAGAAGTAACAAGAGGCTGGAGAAAATTGCCTTATGTGGAGCTGCATGTTTTGTGCTCTATCAGGTATTACGGTTGTGATAAAATCAGTGAGGATAATATGAGCAGGACACGTGTTGAGACGGGGAAAAACGCATACATGGTTTTGATGGGGAAATTAAGGAAAGAGACCACCTTGAAGATTTAGGTATGTGTGGAAGGATAATATTTTTAAAAAAATGTGGTGGAAGGCCGTGGACAGTTTTGATGTGGTCCAGAATGGGGAAGAGCTGTGCGTAATTGTGAACACGGCAATGAAACTGAGTGTTCCATAAAATACGGAATTTCTTGACTAGCAAAAGAATTATCTTCTCAGGGATGATAATACTTTTTCTAATGAATTGGTTGACGACTTCAAATCTCGCATAATTGGTCGACTTTGTGACTAGTGACATGTATTGTGAATAGCTGGAATTATTTGCTCGTCCACCCGCGATCAAATAGCCAGTCTCGAGCTGGGATTCGAACCGGGAGTCTCCAGAATGCGCATTGCGTGAAAGCATTGCCTACTGGAAAACGTCTTTTCCAGTGTTTTAGAAACACAGTATTTCGAATTCAACATTAGAACAGTTATGGAAGGTAGATGGAACGACTCTTATGTCTGCGTACTGAGCTTCAGTGAAGTGACCTACAGACGACTGAGGACAGTAATACATTCTTGAATTGAAGAAGGTGGTCACTGGAACTGTATCGACAGCACAGATCATACCTACCGACAGAGTATCATAATTGCGGTGTGTCTCCATCTTGTTTGCAATAATCATTCTTGATTCGTGTAACATCCTGTTTGGGTCTGATGGAATAGTGTGCTGTGGAGCTTTTGATATATAAAAAAAAAACAAACAAACAAAATACGAGGTGTATTTAGTAGGTACAAATTTGTACTTTTGTGTTAAGTGTAGCCTTATAGAATTGGTTACATTTTCCGCAACATTTGGCCAATGTTTGTGGCCGTACGTGTAAGTAAGGTTAAGTTCTGTTTTTGCCTTTACTTGTGATGATTATTTTTCTGTTGCAGGTGTAGTGTGTAATTCCGCTGTCATGGGCTATTTCTGTATTTGTAAAGTGCATGCACCTCTTAGCCACTAAACTATGGTTGTAATGAAAATATGAATTTAAAGTTTGCGGTTGTATACACCCAAAAATCACTAATGAAGAGCAGCTACGTGTTTCACGAGTTAAAAATGTTAGAATGGATGTAAATAAGTTTAATGACTTGTATTTAGTTACAGCTTTTTAAGAATATAATTCGGTTACCCACTACGATTGTTCAACAATTCTTCAATTTCGGTCCCATAAAAACAGAAAGTGACATTGTGACTATTCTTTTTAGATTCGGTTACGTGTTGCCAAAATGTAACAGTGACTGGAATTTTAACTTCAGTAAAAGGAAGCCCCCATACTGATGAAATGAGTGATATTTGCAATGGAAACATCCAGCTTTATGTTACAAAAATATTTTTAAATGAAGATTATGTTAGATTAGGTATTATGGAAGACTTAAAGTGTCATATCTGCCTTTAATTTTCCCACATTACTTCACTCAGGATACTTGGGTCTGTGTGTTATGTTTATTCTCCCAGTATGTGTTTGGCAACATCAGCAGTCACATGGATTTAAGTTATGGTACCCAAAGTATGTGACGAAACCAAAACCAATCCACTAATGTCAGGCTTTGAAGTCCTTCACTTTACAAATTGCAACATATTTTAGAATACAAAATGTATTTCAGCAAGCATGACCTTTTATACTGCCAGCAGGGTTCAGCCCTGATGTTTAATGGTATTGACAGAAACTAAGTCAAAAGTGTGTTTAGTTTTTGGCATTTCATTGTAATGACAGCATGCAGCAAATGTGAAAAAGGCAGCATTAATCCACAATGGATAAGCTTAGATGTTTTATTTCAGTGATAGAACTTGTCTCAAACAAAAACATTTATTTCAACAAGTTTAGGCCTTTAATTTTCATTTAAGTGATGGGTAAATACCATATATATTAAAAAAGCAACAAAATTAACTCACCATGGTTAGGCCTTGGGGTTTTTTTTTTTTTATTGAGAGAAACTTAAGTCGTGGCTCTCCAAATTTCTGGTATGCATGTATATGTGTTTACTTACTTTAGCAGCTGTAACATATGTTGCAACCATTATTAGTGATGGCAGTCTGAATTCATTTAAATTTTCATGACATCATATGCAAATTATAGGTGATAAATAAGGTACATATAGTTTAATTGTATGATATGATATATATTTGTTAACTGCAATTGGGTTGACACCTGGTGGCAGTACTACAGATCACATTTACACACAAACATATGCCATTGATCCCTAATAACTTTGCTAAGCATAAAAGCTGCCATGGGTCCTTCATTACAAAGCAAGCCTGTATGTGCTGTGGAAATTTAGAGCCAGTTTTTTCCCCAACAGTTTGGTTTACCTGACTTTTTATAAGACTCCTGCTTCTAAGTAGGCCTTGCAGCTCCTAAACATATTTCTCAACACGTCATGTTTCTTATCATTAAGTACTTGCAGTTTTAACTCAGGTATCTCATTTCCTGCAAAGAATGTGGCTCATTCACATAAACTGCATCCTTCATTATCCCCCACAAATAATGTTTGCACAGATTCAGGTCTTGAGATATAGGTGGCCACAAAATGTAAGTTATCAACCCTTTGCTGAGTACATCTTCTAGACCAGTATTGAGGTTTGTTGTGTCAGTCATGGCAATGTCATGCATGAAGTAACTGTACATTCTTTTATTTTCTGTCATTTCTAAAAAAAAAATTAAAATTAACCAAATTTAGTGGTAGGAATTTGTTTCGTCAAAAAAAACACAGGTCCTTTGATTTTTGGAACACCAGTATCTAGTTATTCTGGCTGTTTTCATTCCCACTAGATGTAAACCATGCCACCTTGCAGAAGTAATACATGTGAATACTCTATGTTCATCTGAATTAATTTGGCCTTTATGAATCATAATACATGACTGATCATCTGTCCCATGTTGCAGAACTGACAAGAGGTGGACATTTTCAGTCTGGTTGCCTTTACAGGCAGAAATCATATTTTCCTTTGCTGAGTGACTTAATTATAAGTATTCACTTAAGTGCATGTATGGTGATAAATTTGGTTCCCCTACGCATATGGCAGACAATCTTTCAAGTCGCACAGTCATAAACACTACATATGAATAGGAAGTAAGTAAAGCTCCATTTTTTATTGCATCATTTATTTATAACCCTTTGTAAACACTCCTCTCATCTTTGCAGCATGGTGCTTATCTTTACCAGTTGTGAATACTTGCTGGCTTAGAGAGAAATGGTTGACATTCTGGCCTAGCCATTAATAACTTAACTTGTTACTGATTTTCAGGTTTATTTAAGGTTGTACTGTACAGTACAAACTTTACTGCAGGTGGTCATAAATGTTGTATAGATAAAGTCGTCTAGATTCTGTGATGTTTACTGCATAGTTAATTGTTACAAAATGAAAAATATCTAATGGGGAAGAAATTGTGCCTGATCTGTACTGTGTACAGCATTTTTACTGTGCTGATTTAGTGTAAGTTATAGACAGGGCAGTCCCACTGTGCGAATCCTTGTATGCATTTTCTGTGGTTTGCATTTCATTTTCTGTTGTAATGAAGCACCCATTTGTTTACAGTACCCTTATTCAGAAATGAAAGATTCAAGTGCTGTTACTAAAGTGAAGCATGGTAGGAAAAGGTCACGAAGTTCTTCAGACAGTTCTGTTTCTACACCACTGTCTAGTGATGCCGAATATAATTCATTTCCACTTTCAAAAGATGATGCTAGAACAAAGAGCCCAGAAACACTGGAGTTAAGTTCAGACTCTGATTCTTCACGGATAATAGTGAACAAATCCAGGAAAAGTAAAAAACACAAACATAGTGTGCCAGATTCAGAGGGTGTTCATGTTATACGTGATGGGCGACGACATAGACACAGGTGTCACCATCACAGTCATCACAGACATGGTCACAGCAGTAGAGACAAGGAGGAAAGGATGCACAAACAAACATGTACCAGACATAAAACGTCATTGGAAGCTGTGAAAATAAAAAAGGAGCCCATAGATGATGATAGTGGAAGAATAAGATGGTCACATTCATCCTACAGGAGACCAGAAAGAAGAAGAGCCACATCAGAAGATGACCACATTGGTCATCATGGTCAGCCAGTAAGGTAAGTGCTTCTCTGAACAAGAATTCATGTTTTTCGTGACAGTTAAGGTTTATAGTATAATTTGTGGATATTGCACTGTGTTGACCAAGGATAAGGAACCAATCAGTTGTGTAGAAATGATCACACTTTGACATGGTCTGATACTCAGAACACTAACACATGTGGAAGAACTTTACAGTGACCATGTCTACATGTCACCTGCTACTAGTTACACAATTCTGTTTTCAAAACCTAACTCAAAGATAATGCAAAATTAAGTATCCTATTCTTTTATTAATTACGTGAAACTATTCTTAACTTTTTTTTTTTTTTTTTGTAATTGTTAGAATTATTTCCACATACACAGTCTTCACAAAAGTACTTTTATACTGGCACATAGTAATGCTGATAGTTTATTAATTGTGAGGAGACATAAATAATTTGTTTTGCTGTTGTAAACATACATTCCACACGCATGTGCCTATTTTCTGTAGAAAAAAAGACAAACCTTAATAACTACAGATTTTGACACTCTTTGAAATCCAATAATGCCATATGCAGTATTTATCATACCTGAGTGGCTAGTCAAGTTGAATTGTTGAAAGATTTGTTTGGTGGTCAGCATTCACCAACTAGTTTTTTCCATGTCTTTCTTATTAATATCTGTTTTATCATACCAGTTAATGTTTGGATGTTGTAATGCTACAGAAGATGAAATTCTCTCTGGAGGATTGTAGTGATTGCATTAACTTTGTACTTTTATGTAGAAAATTTGGGAACTAATTTCTAGACAGAAGTAAGTCATGTATAATCAAACATCATTGGTGGCTGTCATGTTTCAAATTTCCATTACATAGTTTTAGTAGCATTTCTGATGTAAACCATAATTTTGTAGATGAGAACACAGTAGTCAGGCTTGTTCGAAATGTCTCACCACCAGCCATGCAAAGACTTGAGAAGTAAATATCTGTATAAATAAGATGTGGGTTATGACATATCTAACATATCTAAGACTTAAAAAGAAGGGGCTATAAAGTTCTCAGAATGACTATAATGCAGCATGCCATATTAATATGAGACTCGATTGTGTTAAAATGATGTCTGTGCGTGTTTGAGCTCAGTGTGCTGTGATTTCAAGGTGTAAAATCAGTTATGTGTCAAAGCTGTGCCAGAAATAAGAGGTGTGTGTTTGGATCCCTTATCAAAGACTGAGTAATCAGAATTTAGAGCCAAGAATTAAAATTAAATTTTGTGTAAAATTATGAAACATTGCAAGTGAAAGGTATGCAGTGCTGTCTGAAGCAGATGGCACAGCAGTTGTGAAGAAATTGAATGTCCTGAGTGGCATAAATGGTTCAAGGAGGGTCAAGAGAATATAGGAGATGTAGAGGGAAGCTGTTATCCAGAAATGCACAGATCTGATAAAAACACAAGTAAACTGTCTTACTTGGTCAGACAAGGCAAATCAACCAGCCAGGCCTATATATGTAGAAGTATTGGTGAGGTTACTTGAAGCTGTGCCCAGGAAAGTTCCTGAACTTTGGGCCAACAGGTGGTTCTTCCTTCATGGCTGTCCACGTTACTCAGCGCTGTGTCACGCAGGGTGTGGGAAAAGAGATGATATTGGACTGGAACAGCCACCTTATTAACCAGATTGGGCATGTGGCTCTTTCCAAAATTAATGTCCACTCTCAAGGGATGAAGATTTTAGGACAGCGAAGATATTTAGAGAAAAGTGATGGCAGTCCTGAAGGTCATTCCAAAAGAGTTCATAAATATTCCCAACAGTGGTAGCATTGCTGGGATAAGTGTGTAGCAGCTCACAGGGACTACTGTGAAGGTGACACCTCTCATTAACCTTTTACAGATGAAGTGCAGACTGCTTGCAGTCAGCACTTTTCAACTCGGTTATAAAAACCAATCAGTTTATGATGTAAGTGGCACAAGCCACGGTTTGTTCTCAGATAAATACAAAGCACATACATGCAGTGTAGGCAGAGCATACAGTTCTTGAATGTTAAACTTGTTGGTACATCACATAACCAATAGGCTTTAAAAGGTTAAGGGAACACTGCAGTACAATCAATTTTGGAACTTTATAGCCACTCTATGTTTATTGTGTTAAAGGTTTTGAAATGTAAGTGCCATAAATGGTATAAGAATTCATGAGCTGGAGTTTATTAGGATAAAAAGTATTACTTATATTTCATATAAAAACAGCTTGTTCACAAATGTTTCGCTGCTATTTGAAGGAAACATGCCTACAATGTAAAATCATGACTATCTTGGATGTGACAGCATGTACTTAGGAAGATGGGTACTAACATTTCAGAGAATCTGTTGCCTCCATCTGTAGGATCAACGTGTAAGCCATACTAATCATTGCTGAGATACTGATAGTATTATTAAATAAACCATAAATACAAATGAAGTGTAAACTTCAATTGGGATGTTGTTTGTTCACTCTACTTCACTTGTCACATCACATTTCCTTTACTGGTTTTACAAATCACTAGCTTTCAATTTCACTACTTTGCAGTCTTACGTCCGCTGCATTCTCCTGTGGTTGTCATACCCATGAGTTTGTTCATGTATTTACGTGCAAGACAAGTTGTGAGAAATCATTTCAGTACCAGGTGATCATGAATCACAGAGAGTGCCAGTTGTTATCTATGCCATGATCACCTATATTCAGTTATATCAATATTGAGCTATTCATGTGTGCAGTAAATGTGGTCACATTTCTTTTACATGTACTGCAGTAATAAAGTGCAAATACTTGTACTTCATGTCATATTTTCCTTGTTGAGTTTCCCGTAGAACAAAGAAGTGTGTTTTGACTGTATATAGCACATAATTCTTGTAATATGACATATATTCATTTTTTACTTGAATGCGCTGATGCACTGAATATATAGTATTGAGCATTCATTGCTGCAACCAGAAGCAGACAGTATAGTGGTTATCTACACTACAGGTCATACGAATCAAGTACTTGATAACAAATGTCTTTCAGTCACTAAACTTTAGTGATATGTTGTTTAAAAAATATGTTCTGTACCATTTCTGACACATAATTATTTACCTTGTATTTTAGACAAGAAGGCATTGAAGAGACATTGCCCACCAGCAAAGAGAGGAACCAAAAACGAAGAGAGGGTATATATCCGAGAAATGAAAAACATGGTAATAAAAGTGACCATGTGGTGCCAGATGAAAGGCAGACTAGGAAAAGTGAGGAACAGGAAAGCAGAGGAAATAGAAGCAGTAGAAATGGAAGGAGGGGGTAATTATGTAATTTCAGAAACTTGAAGTAAATTAGTAGTAGTAGTAGAGAAGGGTGGGTTGCACAGTTAGAGCAGGTGAAAGTCTGTGATACTGATACTTCCAGGATGACAGAGCAGTTTCATAAAACATCTGTGCCCCCATTATATTTTAACTCCCATTGACTGAGTTCAGAATGGCCCATGACTTAATGTCTTAGGTCATATGATCTCTTTAATAGTCCCCTGTTCTGAGTTAGTGACTTCCGATTTGTTGGATTTGATGTGTACACTTAGTCCCTTAACATGTTTGTGGAGTCTCCCAAGTAACTGTATGCTTACAAACATCACCTGTGAATTTGTAAATGGGGTTTGAAAATGAGCTTCTGTTTTGATTGTATCTGTTCATGCAGTTTCAACTTTTGTGTTTAAACACCATGTCTGATTCGTGAACATAGGAAGACCAGGACATTTCAAACAAGTGTGACATCTGGGGCCCCCCATCCCCAACTGGAACTTATCTTCATAGCGGTGAATGTGGAGTTTATAGAATGCATACTGTGCCTCTTAAGTAATATAATAGATCAGTTGCATAATTTGAATGTATTTCAGTGTATTTTGTGTTTAAAGATGAAAAATGCATTTTATTGCAGTGTACCTGAAGTGAGGAGAAATCGATGGGGGAATGAAGAAGAAAATGCTACAAGTATAAGCCGTCCAATTAAACAGGAACCAAATAGCGGGGAAGAAGGAGAGTATGTGTGGGGAAGGAAGCCTGCTGCTTCAAAAGAAGAAAACATTCTGCCAGGACAAAAGGATAAACCAAATTTTGGGTTGTCAGGAAAGTTAGCAGAGGACACAAATACTTTCAATGGTGTTGTTATCAAGTACAGTCAACCTCCTGAAGCTCGTAAACCTAAAAGACGTTGGAGATTCTACCCATTTAAAGGTGATGAAGGTCTTCCAACATTGTATATACACAGACAAAGTTCGTACCTCATAGGCAGAGATCGAAAGGTTGCAGATATTCCTGTAGATCATCCGTCATGCTCAAAACAACATGCTGCTTTGCAGTACCGTCTTGTGCCATTTGAACGTGAGGATGGAACTAGAGGTAAAAGAGTGAGGCCTTACATCATTGACCTCGAGTCATCAAATGGGACATATGTAAATAATGTGAAGATTGATCCCAGGACATATGTGGAATTGCTAGAGAAAGATGTGGTAAAGTTTGGTTACAGTTCTCGAGAGTATGTCCTACTGCACGAACAGAGTAAGGATGAACAGTTGGATGACGATGTTGCAACAGGTGGAAATGACTGAAGAGGTTCTGGCATATGTGTACAAACATCAGCGGCAATTTTTATATACATGTGTTACAGCAGAAGTGCAACGGAAATAAAAAACATTTGAAATTGGTATACAAGTTTTCCTCCAACTAAGTGCACAATTGGCTTTATTGCTCCTACGTGTTTCGGCTGCAACCCACGGCCATTTTCAGGGAGCTACAAATGTTGAAGATATGTACAGCGTGTTATGCAGTTTGTCAAATATACGTGGTAGAATATTTATACATACTGATGATGTTCGTAAATGTACGCTTGATGAATGAATGTAGTGTACTTTCAGTCATGGAGTGCACACCACATATCTAATCTAGGATCGCCACTCTACTAAAAACTGGAGAGAAATCCTCCATCACCAGATGTTTGCATGGCACATTTTATATACTTTTAATATTTCATTTGTGTATGAAAATGCAGTGTCCTCTTAGAATAGTATTTGGGTTTGAGCCCTTGCAGGCCTGATGCATCTAGGCCTTAAAACAGGCCCTTTGTGCCCCATACTCTGATACTAGGTTAAAGGAGCCCTGTTCCTCTACCAGAGTTCCAAATGGCCCCCATACTTAGATTCATAACATCCTCAGGGTCCAAAAAGAAGGAACCCAGATATGCATGTCTGAGTGAGGCCAAGGCCTGACACTCACACAGAACATGGAACTGAGGTTTCCTCCTCAGTACCACACTTCCTACAAGTGGGGTTGTTACTCAACCCCATTACATATAGATGTCTTCTCAGGGTGTTATGTCTGGTAAGAAGGCCAGTAATGGCCCTGGATTGTGTCCTATTAAAGGACAGTAATCGGACCTTTGTCGCCAGGCTAGGGGCCCTAAAGCAATCTTTGAGCCTGTCTCTGAGTACTACAAGGACCACACCACCCAGCGTTAAATTTTATT
>Ga0123355_10003530_pt1 | contig 22453 bp, 20 predicted proteins | sample TergutEmb28metaG_3_FD_89872 | JGI IMG/M metagenome (GOLD analysis project Ga0123355, IMG submission 89872) | Embiratermes neotenicus P1 segment gut microbial communities from Petit-Saut dam, French Guiana - Emb289 P1 | ecosystem: Host-associated > Arthropoda: Insects > Digestive system > Gut ... | reverse complement strand
GTTTCAATGTCTCGCTGTGGGTCTATGCTGTCGTATACATGGGTTACGTTATCGTCTTCAAAACAGCGGACAACGTGTACCAATGCATCTACTTCGCGTATATAACCTAGAAACTGGTTGCCTAGGCCTTCGCCTTGGCTTGCGCCTTTAACTAATCCAGCAATATCCACCATTTCTATTGTAGCGGGGGTTACAGTCTTAGAGCTATACATCTCGCTTAGCTGCCCAAGACGTTCGTCTGGCACGGGAACATTGCCTACATTGGGTTTTACTGTGCTAAAAGGGTAGTCTGCCGCTTCGGCACCTGTTTGCATTATAGCGTTGTACAGTGTGCTCTTGCCCGCATTGGGTAATCCTACAATTCCTAGTCTCATGAAATATTATGCCTCCTTCGTATTCTCGCCGGGTATTATACATTAAAGCTTGTTAATACGAAATCTTGAAAACAAATAAAATACAGCTATACTATTTGTTGAAATAAAATTGCGGAGGTGTATTAATGTTTGCGGCAAGTGACGAGCGTATTAACGAAGACATACCAGATGAAGTTGAGTGGAAAGAATCCACAAATGACGATTGGGATGACGATGACGATTGGAGCGATGAGGACGATTTTACTAATGACGAAGATTGGGATGATGAAGTAGACGACTGGGACGATGATGATGACAGCGTATGGGATGACAATGATGAAGACAATAACTAAGGAGGGAACATTATGTCACTTAAAATAAGAAATGCAATCTTACACATATTGCACAATGATGGCCGACCATCTGTATTTTCTGAAGCCGAGCTGGATATAGACAGCGAGGTATGCGAGACGTTCATTGCCAAGCATGTAAAAAAATTAATGGATAACCCAGGTGTGCGCACCGCAACATTTAAACCAGAATCACCGGTATATCAGCTACTAAGTGCATTCCAAAGTGGTAATGCGTATTTTACGCAAACTGCCACAGGCATTGCTAAAAAGCTTGACGAAATCATGCAGCGCAACCCAAGCATACCGCCATGTGATTTGCTTTTGACACGTGTAGGCAGCAAACATGGGGAATATTTTGCGATTTTGCAACTGGGTTACCAGGAAGTATATGCTCATAGGTCCAAGGGTACAGACAACCAACTAACCGTATGTTCGGCATTGCCTTTTGCTACTGGCAAAGTGGAATACGCCTGCCTTATTGCGCTAGATGGGCCATCTATGCCAATTAGTATATTGGAAAAGCCTGCTGTGATTGATGGCGAAGCCGTACTTTATTTTTCCGAGTTATTCTTAGAATGTGAGACCAGTCCATCCAAGAAAGAGCAAGCCAAGCTTATAGACGATATTAATGTAGAGTTCGTACACGAGTACTACAACAACAGCCCAACTGTACAAGCCAAAATAAAAACTGCATTGTTGGAAGAAGCTCAAGATTCGGAAGGCTTTGTATCTATGGACAATGTAGCCGCACAGGTCTTTGAAGCTGCAGACGAGTTAAAATTCCAATACTTAAACAGCTTGCGTGATGCAGGGATTAAAGACGACTTGCCATTGGGTAATAGGGTAGTGCGCCAGCAGTTTGGCACACAAAAGATAAAAGCCGAAAACGGTGTTGAAATAAAATTCCCAGCAGAGCTTGCAGCCCAGGGTGAAGAAGTGGAAATTACAACACATGTTGATGGAACAATTAGTGTATTGTTTAAGCATTTGCGTACAGTATAACTATTGTGCTTGACAATAAAACAACTATAGTTTATACATGATTTGTAAAATCGTGAGCGGGGTGTATCCGTGTAGCAAGGAGGTGACAAGATGTATAAAGTCAATACCAATACCAATACCTGCGTAAGCAATTCTATAGCGTTAAAAATGCTGGATGTCTACGCTTTTTCATTTACAAATGCAACGTCAGGGGATAAGTGCGCCCATATGGGCGTTATAAACACGTTGCAAAGGAATGTACATCTGTCGTCTATGGAAGTTTGGCATAGTTAATATACTGTGCCTGACTTATTATTTTACAAACCATAGCGCCCAAGAGAGTATTTCTCTTGGGCGCTTTTTATTTGGAGGGAACAACAATGATAGAAATAGCACTACAAAACATAGAAATAGATTTTGGCTATAAAAAAATATTAAATGGTGTAAGCTTCAATGTCGCCAAAGGCGAAAAGGTTGCACTGGTAGGCAGCAATGGCTCTGGCAAGTCCACGCTTTTTAAGATTATTATGGGGTTGCAAGACTATGACAATGGCAGTTATACCGTACGGCGCAGCGCAACAGTAGGGTATCTAGAGCAAGATTTAGATATTGCCGATACAGTAGTAACAGTAGAAAATTTTCTTAAGAGTGCCCAACAAGCTGTTTTTGATGTCGAAGCTAAACTACGAAGACTTGAAGCTTGCATGAGCGACCCAACATTAGCAGATAAACTAGATAAGTATCTAGCCGATTATGACAAAGCTCAAGATGATTTTGTTATAGCAGGTGGTTACGATGTAGAAGCAAATTTTAGTAAAATATGCGGTGCATTCAAGTTTGGGGATGACATGTTGCAAAAACTATGTACAGAGTTAAGTGGCGGGCAAAAAACCATCGTAAAGCTGGCAAAAGTACTGCTACAAGCCCCGGATATACTACTACTAGACGAACCTACAAATCACCTAGATATAGAAACATTGGAATGGCTTGAGGTTTTCCTTTGTGACTACAAAGGTACAGTATTATTGGTATCCCATGACCGATACTTCTTAGACAAGACAGTCAAAAAAACAATTTTATTACACAAAGGGCAGGCAGAAGTATACCACGGCAATTACTCTTATTGTATACAAGAACAAGAACGGTTGATGATGTTGGAATTTGAACAATATAAATCTCAACAAAAGATAATAGATGCCATGAAGGCCGCAATCAAGCGGTTTTATGAATGGGATGCGGGAGGGAAAGCCGCAGCTATGCAGCGCCGGATAGACAGGTTAGAGTTAATAGACCGGCCAAAACTTAAAAAAGACGAGTTGCCACTTCATTTTACACTGGGCGAACGCTCTGGTAAGCGGGTGCTTACGATAGAGGGGATACGCTTTTGCTACCCTAGCAACCCTCAAATCTTTAATGATGCGAGTATGGACATAATGTTTAAAGAAAGAGTATGCCTGCTTGGCGCAAACGGGACTGGTAAAAGCACATTAATAAAACTGATTTTGGGCCAGCTTACACTGCAAGAAGGAAGCATAAACATGGCCGAAAGTGCAACAGTTGGGTATATAGAGCAAGAAGTCAGCTTTAAAGATGAAAGTATGTCCATCCTAAACGCTTTCCGCGAAGATGCAGTAATTCACGAAAACGAAGCTCGTCGTATACTCGCCAAATTTTTCATCACAGGGGACGATGTGCATAAATGCCTTCATAGCCTTTCTGGAGGTGAGAGGGTGATACTACGGCTGGCAATGCAATTGCAACGGCCTATTAACTTCTTAATATTGGATGAACCAACCAATCACTTAGATATCCATACTAAGGAGTTGCTGGAAAACTCACTTGAGGAGTACCAAGGTACGATTTTATTTATATCTCATGACAGGTACTTTATTAACAGGATGGCTACTAAAGTTGTCTGCATTAATAATAAAGCATTTGTGAGTGTCGATGGAAACTATGATGACTATATTTCTGCCACCAAAGCTGATGTCTATTGACATCCGCTTTTACATAGATATAATTGTATATGACTACGATATGCATAGACGCAAAAGGAGAATGCAATATGAATGCAACATTATTTTGGAATGCGAATATAGAGGAACTTAAAAAAGGCTACACCCACGACAAGCAAGCGAATAACTACACTTGCCTGTTGTGTGGGGAAGCCTTTGAAATAGGGGTTATTTATCCTTTGGATAATAACTTGTACGATGCCGCTAAAGCGGTTGATATCCATATAAAAACCCAGCACCCACCCATGTTTGAGCATTTGCTGGGTCTTGGCCGCATATATACTGGTTTTTCGACTGGCCAGTCCAAGTTGGCTACGTTGTTTTATGCCGGCCATTCAGATAAAGAAATTGTAGCTCTTACAAGCGCAAACAGCCTTTCCACAATTCGTAACCAACGGTTTGCTATTCGCGAAAAATACAAACAAGCAAAAGTGCTAGTAGCGCTAGTAGAGCTAATAGAGGAACAAGCAAAACACAATAAAAAAACTCCCAAGCATGATACCAACCAATTGGTAGACATCCACCCCACGGCCACAAGTGTAGACGAACGCTACGCTATAACACAAGCCGAGAAAGAAGATGTGCTTAAGCGCTACTTTAGTGCTGATAATAAGCTTCTAATAAAAGGTTTCCCGGCCAAAGAAAAACGTAAAATTATAATCATGCAAAAGCTTATATGTGATTTTGAAATAAACCGTAAGTATACCGAGAAAGAAGTCAACGATATATTAAAGCAATACTACGACGATTATGCATCTGTTAGGCGTTGCATGATACAGTATGGGTTTTTGGACAGGAATGGGGAAGGGACATCCTACTGGGTAAAAATGGCGTAGCTATACCTTCTCCCATACCCTAGCCGCCAGCACCGTCATATCGTCTTTGGGCAGGCCAGCCAGCCTCTCGGCTTCTGCCAATACATATTCTGCCACATCTTGCGGGTTGTGGTACTTGCAATTTTTTAGTACATCTTTCATCCAATTTTCACTATCACCAAAGACCGTAGTACTTGCCGATACGGCTTCTGTCACGCCGTCGGTTACCATTACTATTATGTCGTCGTGTAGTAGCTGCCCTTCTGATACTTCTAAATCCACGTCGTTGAGCATACCTATGGGTAGAGATGATGAGCTTATGACCTTAACTTTGCCACCGCGCAAGATAAATGTAGCGGCGGCTCCAATCTTAATAAACTCCGCGACCCCTGTGTATAAATCTACAGAGCATATATCCAATGTCGAGAATGATTCCTCGCTGCTTTTTAGTACAAGCACAGAGTTTATCATTTTCACAGCCAAATCCTTGTCAAAGCCACTTTCTATCAGGTCTTCAAGTAGGCCAACGGTGGCGGTGCTTTCGCGCCTTGCCCTCTCGCCGCTGCCCATGCCGTCGCTTAGTACTAATAGGCACGTTCCGTTAGATAAATCCATAAATGAATAGCTGTCGCCGGAGCCTTTAGAAGTCTTGGCACGATGTGCGACACCGGATGTCATGCGTAGCTTCTGGTCTTCTATAAATCTTGTGCTGCATACGCCTTTTTTTATATTACACTCTGTTTGTTCGAGTCGCATACGCCGTTTTAGGACAGTGTTTAACACCGGGCGGATTTCGTTAACGCAGGACTTTTCGTGGTTACATGGCTGGTGGTTTACCGTTACGCGGTATTTTCCGGCTTTGTTCTCTAGTACTATTACGCTGTTTACCTCAATTTTTTGCTTTAGTAGTGCTAGGATCATTTCTTCTTCTAACCCATCATGAAACCGCAGGGATATATCAATTTCGTCTGAAAGACGTTTCACAATCCCTGCTACACCTTGCAGTTGTTGGCTTACAAGCTCGCGGCTTTCCGCAATACGGTTATGCCAGCGCAGGTTGTTTTTGTATAGTGTAAAAATATTATTAAGCTCCCGCAGTAGGACTTCCGAGTTAGCGCATGTTTTAAGGAAACTCTTGTCTATGTCATCTGTCCCGGCACTGCCTTTTTGGGCACAGGCGTTTAAAAGGGTGAATACATATTGGTGGGTAAGATATAAATCGTCTTCCCAGCACCGCGATTGGTTAGAGCATGTGCTGCATGCACGGCCGGCTAAGTCGTCTATTAACAGGGAAATATCGTGCTTGTTAAGGGAATGTTTGGGCTTGGATAGGCCGCTAAATGTATCCGCAAGCTTTTCAAATGCAGCAGAGAACTTGTCTAGCCGTCTTGTAGTTTCTTCTTTGATTTTGTCCATATAATCATCGGCAGAGTCTAACACTGGTGTAATGGCCGAGGCTACGTTGAAATAAAACGACTGTGGCGTAAGCATAAACACCATCCCGGCTGCGATGACGGCATAGACCAGAGAAAACGACAGCATCGAGGGTGCTATCATGGCAAGAGCCGCGCCCCCAAGAGCCGCAACCCCAGCAATTACAGGGAGCCGCCCCCAACGCTTACAAAACCCACCCCCCATACCTGCAACTCCCAAAACTGCCACAAGCCCCGTATCCCAATGCCCGGCAATATGCAAAAAAAGACCAAGCAGTAACCCCGCCGCAGCCGCCATAGAGGGGCCGCCCTTGAAAGCTACAACGCACAGCACATACACACAAAAGAAAAACCTAAGAGGCATTGCCCCAACATAGATATCACTAGCACCTGCAATAACCCCGGCTAATATAACCGTAAGCGCAATAATATCCTCCCCAGAAAGTAAATTAGTACGCCGCCGCCGTGCGGTTAAAATCACATGCGCCCGCTTAACAATAAACACAAGTGACCCCGCAAGTACAGCTTCAAGAATGGCAACAGAAAATAAAAATGGGCTAGAGTCATATATAAATGCAAACCCCACACCGGCAAGCAGCATCGCAACAGCTGCCGCACCTGCCACATATGGCAGTTTGAGCCAACCCTTGGCTATACGCTCGTCACGTTGTGCAACTCGTGTACCCAAAAAATAATATACAAACAGCAGTCCAATGGCCAATATATATCTAAGCGTTAGCGGCTCGCCAAAACGTGTAGCAAGGCCTAAACACAAGAAAACGGCAGTCAAATAAAATGCCCGCTTAGCCCCCATAAATACCGCAAGAAATGGAATAGCCAACGGGTTAACAAACGCAAACACTATAGTCCGCCCAATAAAAAACCCAAATGTACCAACCAAAACCGTGGCAATATCCCGCTTTGACACAAACGAACCAGCCCGGCGCTTGCCAAGTGAAAGTAACTTCATTGATTTCACCTATTTCCCTATCATAAAATATGTATGCTTGTACACTATGTAATAATAAACCCGCCTAATAGGCGGGTTTTGTCATATGATGGGGTAGGGGAATGATAGGTTTTGGGTTATTGTGTTAAAGCGATCGCTTTTGGCCCAATCATCAAAACTGATAATTGGTCATGCGTAGCCCTGAATATATCAGCTCTTGTTATCTGTCCGAGTCATAATCTGCCGCGTTAATCTTACCCGACGATACAAACTCAATAAACTTGCCTGTCCCTATAGCAACACAGCTTACGGCTTCTTCGGCTATTAGTGTATTTATGTCTGTACGGTCTTTTAATAGCTTGTCCAACCCATGTAATAAACTGCCGCCGCCAGTCATAACAATGCCCCGGTCGGCTATATCTGCTGCCAACTCTGGTGGGGTCCTTTCTAACACAGAGTGTACAGCGTCAATTATTGCAGAAACCGATTCTAGTAAGGCCTCGTGCATTTCCTCTGTTGTTACGGTGATTGTCTTGGGTAAACCCGTGACAAGATTGCGCCCACGTACGTCCATTGACTGTGATTGACTGCGCGGGAAAGCAGTGCCGATATTTTTCTTCAAATCTTCTGCAGAGCGCTCACCAATAAGGACGTTATGTTTTTTGCGCATGTATCTGATAATGGCATCATCGAAATTGTCGCCGGCTACTTTTATGGATGTGCTTACAACTGTATTGCCCAACGAAATAACAGCAACATCTGTTGTGCCGCCGCCTATATCTACTACCATACTGCCGCATGCACGCGCTATATCAATCCCAGCGCCTATAGCGGCCGCAATAGGTTCTTCTATAATCAAAGCTTGCCTTGCCCCGGCCTGACGCGCCGCGTCTTTAACAGCTTTGCGCTCCACTTCCGTAACATTGGAAGGTACGCAAATTGCTATCCTTGGCCTACGCATTAACGGCCTACCTACTGCCTTGTCAATGAAATATTTTAACATACGCTGTGTTACGCGGTAGTCAGATATTACACCTTCGCGCATTGGGCGTATAGCTACAATGTTGCCAGGGGTACGGCCCAACATCCGCCTTGCCTCCTCGCCCACGGCTATAATTTCATCTGTGTTACGGTCAATAGCCACTACGGAAGGCTCTTGCAATACAGTACCTCTGCCTCGGATATAAACCAAAACTGACGCTGTACCTAGGTCGATGCCTATGTCGGTTCCAAACATTTTGTTGCTCCCTTCATTTGTATGGGGGCTCTGCCCCAGGTTGCATGGGCGAGCAATGCGATGGTGCTTTGTGTGGGATTATACAATAATTTTTGCTGTTTACAAAATCTTACCTTATTTTTTCCCTGAACTCTTTTGCTGCATCTCGTTCTTGGGTTTTTTTTGCTATTGCGTCGCGCTTGTCGTATAGTTTTTTACCTTTTGCTAGTGCTATGTCCAGTTTTACATAAGAGCGTGTAAAATAGGCTTTAAGAGGTACAATCGTGTACCCTTCCATGGTTATTGCTGCACGTAGCTTATTTATCTCGCGCCGGTTAAGAAGTAGGCGGCGGCGGCGCACTGGGTCTTGGTTAAAAATATTGCCATGGGAGTAGGGGCTTATGTGCATACCTTCGATGAAGGCCTCGTTGCCGTCTATACGGATATAACTCTCTTTAAGATTGCAACGGCCAGCCCTCATGGCTTTAACCTCTGTGCCAACCAATGATATACCTGCCTGAAATGTTTCATCAATAAAATAATCGTGATAGGCTTTTTTGTTCTGTGCTATTAATTTTTCGGTTTTTTCTTTCATATGAATCTCCATTCTAAGAACTTTTGTTTGCTAAGTACAGCAATTGATACAACAGTTTACACCCCCAAGGTATTGGGGTATCTTTAAATAGGCGAAAATGCCATTTTATTATAGCGGTAAATTAATGATTTAGGTAGGTGTTAGTGTGGAAGTTTGCGAAGTAAACTTTCACTGCCAGCGTTGTGCTGAAGCCCAGAATGGAGATTTATATGACCAGTAACCCATTATCAGAAGTTTTGGCCGAAACTGTACAAGATAATACCCATATAGAGGAAACTGTTAGCATGTCAGTCATAAAAATGCGTAGATTAAAGCGGCGATATCGTTTTTTTCAAATAGGGTTTATTGTTCTTATAGCTATATTGGGGTTTACGATATATGCCAATTATGATTATTGGGTATTTAAAACACTTATAGCCAATAATTATATCCTTACAGGCAATTTAGAAGAAATGTTTGCAACTCACATAAGAGAAGAAAACCGGCGAAGCTTCCGCCGCGATTTTGACAGGGTGGCAATATCTGTATTTACAAGCCACCTAAATGACCGCTACACATATCTATACTCCCCTCAAGAACATGTAGCTGTAAGAGAAAGGGAAGCTACTGTTGCAAGGACGGCTTCGGTCACACCTCTTTCAGATGATACGGTTAAGCTGTTTGTGCCCAACCTATCACGTATAGCCCGCGATTTTGTACTAGACAACCGCGAAACCTTGGCGCAATACCCCAACTTGATACTAGACCTAAGAGGCAACTCCGGTGGGTGGCTTATAGATTTTCATCGCATTGCGGAGCTGTTTGTGCCACGGGGGTCTGTACTGTCTATAGAAGAAACACGGCTACCGGTTTTTACCCGTACTATAAGGTCGCGTAACGAGCCTTATTTTGATTTTGACAGCATAGTTATACTGCAAAACCGCCGTACTGCCAGTGCGGCAGAGGGGTTGATTTTGGCTTTGCAATATCACTTACCCAATGTCATCACGGTTGGTGAGAATACGTTTGGCAAGGGGATAGGGCAGGTTACGATACCACTTACAGGTGGGTACGCCGTTAGAGCTACTGTGCTGCTTGTTAACGGGCCAGATGGCAGCAATATCCATATATATGGCATAACCCCAGACATCCCTACCGGCCCTTATGATTACCCAGTTGACATGGCACTGGCAATAATAAAAGAAATGGATAATTAAGACGATATAACCGCATGGGACTACGGGACACGCCAAAAATTTACACTTTATTCATACGTTTATAAACGATAGACGCTATAATTAATAGTGCTAAGACGCAAAATATTTAACTCCAGGGAGGCTACTCCATGCAAAATCCTTTCGTTAATGACAATAGACCAAAACCCGAAAGCTCATGGCTGACAGATATAGAAAGAATCCAAGCCGATATAACCAAAGATTTGGAGCTGGCCAAGACTGCATCCGTGGTAGCGCCAGAACATGTAAACCAAGACCAGGTCAACGAGTACGACTGGCCAGATGAAACACGGTCCCCAGACCTATGGTTGGCACCAGATGCGGATGCCTTGTCTTCGCCAGTATACTCGGCCTCGTTGCAACCAGGACCTGAAAGTGAAATGCCTGGTGGTTTTTATCGCGAAACCATTAAAACTCGCCCCAAGCATCGCTCGTGGGCAAAGACAGTCGCGGTAATACTGTTGATATGTACTGTGGGTGCAAGTAGCTTAGGCTTCGGTTTAGGCTCTGCGTATTTTTGGGCAAGGGAACAAACACGAGGTATAACATATATAGAAACCGGCAATAATCCGGCTGTATCTACAATAACAAGCAGCCAATATGTGTTTGACCCGGGCAGCCGTACCCAAGCCGGTACAGTTGCTGACATGGTACAGTTGTTGGAGCCGGCGGTTGTTGGTATCACATCCCGTTTTGACACGGGTAACCGTTCACCAATAGCTGGGTCAGGTACAATCTTTGCCGAGAATGATGACCGTATTTTTATTGTCACTGGCGAGTATGTTATACGTGGTGCGGCCCAAATCCTTGTTCGTGTTTCTGGTAGCCAACCACTATTGGCAAGGCGGGTAGATGGCGACCCACGGTCCGGACTGGCTGTTATATCTCTAGACAAGCAACAGTTATTGGATGCCGGTATCGACTCTGTGGTTATTGCGTCTTTTGGCAACTCGGACGATATGCTTGTAGGCGACACGGTTTTTGCCATAGGCAATGCCAGAAACGAAGGCAATTCTGTCACTCGCGGTATAATTAGTGCTGGTAAGCAGGAGCTTGTCTTTCCTGGTTATTCATTAACCGTATTGCAAACAGATGCCGCAATCAATTACGGCAATAGCGGCGGCCCCTTGATAAATATAAGCGGCGAGATTATTGGCATTAATATAGACCGGGTATACGCGCAGTTTGGCCAAGTACCAGTAGAGGGTATAGGGTACAGCATTGCTGCCAACGTAGCACTACCTATTTTAAACAGCTTTATTGACCCAAACCGCCCGGCTATTGGTATAACAGGTCAAACTTTGAATGAAGAGTTAGTTGCAATTCATGAGTTAAACATTCCTGCTATGGGGGTGTTTGTAGTAAGCATAGCACCGGGTGGTGCGGCAGAAAGAAGCGGTATCCTTCCATACGATGTAATAACCGCATTTGCTGGCGAGTCTGTGTTTACAATGGAAGAACTGCAACAGGCAATACGCCGGCGCCATATTGGCGAAGTTGTAGAAGTGCGTGTGCTGCGCGGCGGTAATACACCCATCGTCTTGGAGCTGGAGTTAAGGGCGTTTATCCAATAAATAGACTTCTCAAATCAAATTAAAATTTCCTGGAATATTCGATATTTTCCCTCCTTTACAACTGTGTGGGTCTGTACCGCACACACCGATGGATAACCTCCATCGGTTTTTTTTAGTATTAATATTGTTCTTCGTTCCATATAATTGATTTTCTTGGTACAATGGCACTATGTAATATGAAAAAGGGGTTTTTGCCTTGCAAATGAACGTACTGGAATATTTAAAGTCCTCTGTAGCTCACTTCCCAGACAAACCTGCATTTACAGATGAACATGAAGTGATAACCTTTGCCGGCTTGGATGCGCGTGCAAGGGCCCTTGGCACTTATATCGCAGAGTTTACTGGTGTTGCCAACCGCCCTGTTGCGGTATTGGTGGAACGCAATGCTGCTTCTATAGCGGTATTTATGGGCATCCTCATGAGCGGCAATTATTATGTACCTATAGAAAGCAAAATGCCCGCTGCCCGTATAAAAGATATATTATCCCAACTTGACCCCATAGCCCTTGTGCATACCCAAGAAACAGTATCAGATGAGTTGTGTGACTTCTGTCCTGTGGTGTCTGCTAATGAGGGCTTTTTGGCATCACCAGATAATATTTTGTTGGATAAGCGGCAAGCATCCGTGCTGGATATAGACCCTGTGTATGTAATGTTTACTTCTGGTTCGACAGGTGCACCCAAAGGCATAGTCATCTCTCATCACGCAGTGATAGATTTTACGGACTGGATGGCCGAGGCTTTAGACTTTTCATCTGATGACATTATGGCTAACCAGGTACCATTCTACTTTGACCCGTCTGTTAAAGATATCTATCTCACATTAAAATGCGGAGCTACAGCTCATATCATCCCCAAAAAATTGTTTATGTTTCCACTTAATCTACTAAAATTTATAGACGAAAAAAAGGCAACGGTGCTTAACTGGTCTACTGCAGCTTTTCATATGGTGGCAAATTCCCGGGCGCTTGATAAATTTGTGCCTACCAGCCTTAAAAAAGTTGTAGCCGGTGGGGAGACACTATATGCCAAGCCGCTTAACATATGGCGGCGTGCACTGCCAAATGTATGCTATGTAAATGCATATGGCCCTACAGAAGTTACGGTTGACGCGACGTACTACATAATAGACCGCGAATATGCCGACCATGAAGCTATCCCAATAGGCTATATATGCCGCAACAAAGAAGTAATGATATTAGATGATGATCTAAAACCCGTAAAGCCAGGTGAGCTTGGGGAGATTTGTGTCAGAGGCAGTGGGCTTGCGCGTGGTTATTTTGGCGATGCACAAAAGACTGCCGCTGCCTTCGTACAAAACCCAGCTAACCCATGGTATACGGATATAATTTACCGCACCGGTGACATTGGGACAATAAACGACGAAGGGCTATATGTATACCTATGCCGCCGCGACGGGCAGATAAAGCGTGCCGGGTACCGTATAGAGCTGGGAGAAGTCGAAACCGCACTATCGGCACTGCCACAAATGAACGAGCTTGTCTGCTTTTATGATGAAGGTAAAGACAAAATTGTATGTGTATACTCAGGGGACATAGATGCAGATGGTATTGTTTCAGGTCTAAGAGATGTGCTGCCTAAATATATGTTCCCCAATATTTTTGTTCCTATGGATGAGTTGCCGCACAACGCCAATGGCAAAATTGACCGTGTAAGGCTTAGGACGGATTATTTTAATGATAAGACTTGACTGTTATAAAGAGGCTTCGCGGCTTGCTTTCGCGCATATGAAGCCAGGTGTGATAACAAACCATGTAATGACCGCACAGGAATATAAAGCAGATGTAGCCATGGGTACACTATATGCCCATAAATGGCCTGGCGGGGTCTTGTTCATGCGTAAGCGGAAGACGTATCACATGCTTAGTTATTACATTAACGACTACTCACTTCCTGACTGCACACTTCCGGAAGATGCATTTATGGAGGTTGCGTACAAGCCTTCTGGTGTTGATGATGCGTATCGTGCGGTTAGGTTTTGGGAGCAAGCAGGGCTCTTGCCAATATTTGAAAGAACTAGGCTAACACGTAATATCACCCCTAGCACAAAAGGGGGCTTGCCACAAACAGAGGATAGCCACAAACATACACCCCACTCACACCAATATATAGAAATTGCACTACCACCAGATGCTGATGCATGTATGAACATGATATATGATTGCTTTGACCACCATACTGGCCACATACCAGATGAATGCGAGCTACATGACAGCATCAAAGCCGGTCATGTCTTGTGTATGAAGGATGTAGACGGCAGTATTTGTGGGTTGCTGCGTTGGATTCCCCGTGCGGCCTCTATAGAAATACGCCAGCTTGCCCTGCGTGAGGATATGCGCGGCAAAGGCATGGCTCGTAATTTACTAACAAGGTTTGTAGACATGATTGGCAATAATAAAATCACGGTCTGGGCGCGTGACGGGTATGCTCCGGCACTAAAATCGTACACAGCATCTGGGTTTGTAGCCGATGGATGGCGCTCTTTTGTACTAACGGTATAGATAGCGGCAAAACATATAAATGAGGAGAATCACATGGACAAACTACTAACAATTTTGCGCACCACATGCCCTGGCATAGACTTCGAAAACGAGACTGCCCTGGTAGACAACGAGCTTATAGACTCTTTGGACGTAGTAACTATAGTCACAGAAATCATGGGTACCTTTGGCGTAGAGCTTAGCGTGGAGGATATCATCCCAGAAAATTTTAATTCGGCATTGGCAATGATGGCACTTATAGAAGAAAGGTCTAAATAAACATGCCATTTACCTCGCTTAACTTTCTTGGTTTTGTAGCCATATCGCTAATTGCATACTACATGGTCCCGCGCCGGTATAAGTGGATAGCGCTGCTTGTAGCAAGCTATGCTTTTTATGCGGCTGGCGGCTGGCGTATGGTTTTTTACATCATATTTACGACGGTGGTCACATATAGCGCGGGTATGCTTTTGGGTGGTATAAACACAAAGCTTACCGGCCTACCAAAAGACAGCGCAGAAAGCTCATACCTAAAAAGGTACAAAAAACTCACAGCAGCCTTGGCATTATTACTCTGCTTGGGGTTGCTTTTTATTTTTAGGTATTGGAACTTTGCAGTTGCTGCCTTTACATCATCAGATAGGTTTATGCTTAATTTGTTGGTTCCGCTTGGCGTTTCGTTCTATATATTTCAATCTATAGGGTATGTTATTGATGTGTATCGTGGCAAGCACTCGCCAGAGCGCAACCCTGCAAAATATGCACTTTTTGTTTCATTTTTCCCGCAAATAATCCAGGGGCCAATTGGGCGGTTTCACCTTCTTGCACCGCAACTACTAAGTGGGGCGGCCCTTGACTGGACAAATATCAAGTATGGTATCCAACTGGCAATGTGGGGATATTTTAAAAAGCTAGTTATAGCAGACCGTGCGGGCATCGCCGTTAATGAGATTTTTGACAATATTGGCGTACAGGGCGGTACAGTTACCGCGTTTGCGGTATTTATGTACTCGATTCAGCTTTATTGTGATTTTTCCGGTGGTATAGATATCACCAGGGGTGTTGCCAAAATGATGGGCATAGAAATGTCCGAGAACTTTCGCCGTCCGCTGTTTGCTACATCCCTTGCGGATTTTTGGCGCAGGTGGCATATCACATTGGGTGCCTGGTTAAAGGATTATTTGTTCTTTTCTATGGCCTTGTCCAAGCCCCTGGTCCGTATCGGGCTCTTTACCCGTAAGAGGGTAGGGGGGACATTGGGCAAAATTATCCCTACATCTATATGTACGTTTGCGGTTTATTTTGCTATTGGCATATGGCACGGTGCGAGCTTTAGGTTTGTTGCTTTTGGGTTATGGAACGGGGTAATTATTACATCGTCACTATTGCTTGCGGGAGTCTACACCAAGATAAAAGAACATTTGCATATTAATAGCAGCGCCCGCTGGTGGTGGGTGTTTTCTATTATGCGCACGTCGTTTATTGTGTTTTTGGGGCGTTATATGACTAGAGCGCCGCGGTTTACCTATGGGGCGCGGATGCTTTGGCGTACGTTTACGGATTTTAGGCCGGCGGCTTTGTTTGATGGGACGCTTTTAAACTTTGGACTTAATGGGTTTGATATGTGGGTTATTTTTTTTGCTGTACTTATTGTTATTGGGCTTGAGTACTATCAGGAATGTGGCGGCCAGGTACGCGCATCGCTGGAGAAGCGAGGGTTTGTTATGCAGTGGGCTGCAATTGTTGTGCCTTTGATTGCGATAGTATTTTTGGGACTTTGGGGACAGACAGAGCAGTTTATTTATGGGCAGTTTTAAGAAGGCTTGGTGAAATATGAACTCTAAAAAATGGTTAGCGACTTTTATTGGTACATGTATTTTTGTTTTTGCGCTTTTGTTATCTTTTAATGCCTTAGTAGACCCTTTTGGTGTTTTTGGTGACCCTATTTTGAACTGGTACTCGTACAATTTTACCAGTAACCCGCGTGTGGCGAAAATAGCGTATATGGACAGGAATCACGAGCGGTTTGACTCTTTTATCGTAGGCCCATCGGGTGCCAGCGGCATACCTGTAGACATACTCAACGAACATTTTGACGCAAATTTCTATAATATGTTCGTGTTTGGCGCGGACATGCAAGATACAGAGCAAATTGCCAAATATCTTATCGAAAATTTTACTGTAAATAATCTTGTGTTAAATATTTATATAGACAGCAGTTTTGTATTTGACATGCAACACGAAAATCTTAACATGAATATGCATGTCAATGCAGCAGGTGGGTCCAGGTTGGCGTTTTACAGCAGATACTTGCTGTTGCACCCCCAATATGCGGGTGACAAGATAAGGCACTTCCGCGAAAACACAGCCTTCCTACCAGGGCCGTATAATTGGTTTGATATGGATACCGGCGCGTACAACAAGCGGGGCCGCGCCGCAGAGCCTATAGGGTGCATGGAAGCATATCTTTTGGCTTATCCTGTCTTTGCCAATTATCCCGATGGCCGCCGTGTTATGACTCAAGTCGAAAATACCATACAAAGTGTACGCACTATCCGGGATATGTGTGAAGCGGCAGGGGTTAACCTATTGGTGATTTTTAGCCCTGTATATAGCGCTCATTTCGCCCGTTTTGCTAAAGATGATGTAATAGACTTTTATACACGACTGGCTGATGTGGTAGACTTTTGGGATTTTTCTATGAGCACTATTAGCTTTGACCCGCGATTTTTTTATGATGCAACTCATTTTAGGCATGCTGTGGGCGTGATGGCTCTTGGGCGTATTTTTGGTCATGACGATATTTTCATACCGGACGATTTTGGTGTTTTTGTAACAAGCGAAAACGCAGCCGAACACGCCGCTGGGCTTTTTTATGTAGAGCCTATGTGCCATACCGAATATACGGCCATTGTGCCTATACTCATGTATCACCATATAGACGATGATGTTACCAGCGACATGGTAGTAACGGCAGAGACGTTTGCAATGCATATGCGCGCCTTATACGAACATGGTTTTACCGCCGTCCCACTTAGCCGGCTAGTAGATTTTGTAGACCATGGTGTGCCGCTACCAGAGAGGCCAGTAGTAATTACCTTTGACGATGGCTATCTAAGCGTGTACCGGTATGCTTTCCCGGTGCTGGCGCGGTATGGGCACCACGCTACATCCTTTGTAATAGGCGAAGCTGTGGGGACAGATACCTACAAAGATACTGGGTATCCTACAATCCCCAAATTTTGCTTTTTACAAGCGCAAAATATGGCGGGGGTTGTGTCCATACAAAGTCACTCCTACGACATGCACCAGTGGGAACCCTTCGAGACAGGCCGCGCCAGGACGAACATACTACAATGGCCGGGCGAATGCGTGGAAGAATATATTGAAATATTGCGGGCGGATCACATGCGTGTCAGTGAAATAATATATGCAGGGACAGGGGAAACTGTATTTTCTATTGCTTTCCCACATGGCATATATGATACCCTTAGCCAGGCAGTGCTTGTGGATATGGGTGTAAGGGTAACGCTAGGCACAAGGTGGGGGCGTAATACGATAATAAAAGGGTTGCCACAGTCATTGCTCTCGCTTAACCGGTTTAATATTAACAATGATGTGGCTATTGAGGATTTATTGGCGCTTTTAGCGCCGTAGAAGATGTAGAAGATAAGCTATGGTAATTGCAATAAAAAGGATGCTTTCGGCGCGTATGCCGTAGCGTCCTTTTTTTGTGCAAAGGGTAAATTTCACGTAGCGCTATTACATTGCGGCGATGCTTCATGCAAAAAAACAACTCATATGAGTTAAGGCGCGGTGCATTGTGCCTGTACATTTATAGATGAGCAGCAATATTAACTGTAAATAAAAGGATTGTGGTATATCTGGCTCCATTTATGTGTGGGAATATTTGTGCGTTATTTTTGTTGTCAACGCAAGTTTTGCATATATGCAAATTATTAAAAAATCAATATTCTGTTTATGCGTTGAACTACTTACCATATATCAATTTGGCTTGTCTTCCCGCCATTGGGTCTGCCTGTGGGCAAACCTAGAAGCAAGCCAAAAGCGGCGGCTGCTTAAACAAAGCAGCCGCCGTACCACCTTTCATATCATGGGGAGAAATGCTATACAAAGAACGGATACATATACCTAATGGAGGGTCAATATGAAAAAATACATATTTTTAATAGGCACACTAGCAACAATGCTAATTGCCCTAACAGCTTGCCAAGATATTTACGGCCTTGCTGTGCGTCATGCAGAACCAGAGCGTGAGCCTGCGCAAGAAGCATATGCTCAAGCAACTACCTATGATGAAACCGTACATACAAATGCGTGGCAAGAAGCATATGCCACAAAGCTAAATTATTATGCACAACAACCAGCTGCAACAGCAACCATAGAAGCGACAGAGTGGCGGTTTATACTGCATGATATCAACGATAATGGAACCCCGCAGCTTTTTCTTGCAAGATATCATGATGGGTTGTTAAGCTTTTATACTGCGTATAGCTTTGAGGATGGTAATGCTATACGTCTTAAATCAGCACTTTGCGTGAATGCTCTGTTTGATGGTGGGATGTATATTATCCCAAGCGGTACAGGGGTTTTTAGGTATTTTACAACAGGTTTTGTAAGCCAGTATGCCAAGTTTGAGTTTTCTGGGGCTTCTCTTGCCCGTACTGTAAGTGGTGATATGGCGCCATCTGTTGATTCGTTCCGGGTAAATGCCTTCCCAGTTACAGAAGAAGAATTTGAAAATACATTTGGCCGGTATGATGAAAGAATTTGGCTTGTGTTGCATGAAATCACTGAAACTAATATACAAGATATTATCTTTGGATATTAGGGGATATGTTGTTTATGAAAGCAATGAAAATGGGCTGGCGTGGATGTTTACGCCAACCCATTTTTGTTGTAGGGGGAACAAATAAAAAACATGCAACAAATATTATTTGGAAGTTAATAATGAGTCTTGCTTATTTGATTCATTTGTAAGCAAGCGTAATATGTCCTCGGCAGAAAGTCCCGTTTTTTGTAGTTCTTTTGCTTTGTTGAGGATATTTGCTTCACCCCGGGCTTCACCCTCATAAATATACCGTTCTGCAAGTGTCAACATCTTGGCTACCTCCTTATCCGCTTTAAATGTATCAAAACTTGTGTTAAACGCAGTCGCTATTTTTTTAACCTCGTCAAACTTATATATATTTATTTTACCCAAAAGGAATTGTGCCAACTCTCCAGCGGGGCTATCCTCTTGTGATAATTTCGCCAGGCTAATATACATTATGCCTGAGTTGTTTGGGTGGGTATTTCCGGTAACTTCATCCTTCAAGATATACCGGGAAAAGGTTATCCTACTCCACATCACCAATAAACATCTCTTTATAGATATCCCTGGCCACGGCGGCTGTTGCCATAGCCATTTTGGTGTTTCTATGTTTTTTGTAATATGTTTCCAGAGAATCGCATAGTCCTAGGGCGGCGCTCCTATACGATAAATTACCTTGCTTAAGATATGGGATTGCTACATTGCTTATATATTCGGCAGCGGCATTATCTTTTTGTGATGATTGTAATTTAATTTGGCACTCCAATGATTCAAACATAATAGTAAACACTTCGTCATCTTTGGAAAGGGACTTTCCTAGCGCTATTGCATCATTCGCTTCATTATATTTTTTTGCGATAATCAAAAAACAAACTTTGTCATATAGCCCCACTTTATATTGGAAGTCACTATATTTAAGGAGCTCCAGCCCTCGCTCCATAAGTAATAACCCTGTTTTTATATCACCATCATACCCGTATGTTAAAGCTAAGCTGGTTGAAGCATCGCCTATTGCAACCGGGTCGCCAATACTTTTTGCGGATGAGAGAGCTTTAATCAGTAGCTTTTTTGCCTTACCATGCAGGCCCATAGTCTGATAGCACGCAATTAAGTTGTTGTCTATTAATGGCCCTGCTACATTAGTGCGGCCATAGTCGTACATTAGATTTGCGCGTTCAAAGTAACTTGTGGCAAGGCTTAATTTGCCTACACGGAGGTACATGACTCCAATATTATAGAATATGCCTGCATCGACTGGTAAAATAGTGCTTTCGATGTCAGCAACGAGTAGATACTGCTTTAATGAATTCTTGATGTCGCCACGCGCTTGATACAAAAAGCCCTTGTTGCGATGATATAAAATAAGAGCCTCATCACTTGCTCCGTCCAAAAAAGCATCCGCGGCCTTTATTTTTTCTTCTGCGGCTGGGATGTTGCTTTCTTTGAAAAATATCCTTGTTTCTGTCATTGTGTATAGCAAGGATAGATCATGCTCGTATGGTAGCTTGGTAACTGGAAACATGTCATTTATCGCGGTTCTTGCTTCGGCTGTTCTGTCTGCTGTTATTAAGTCATTAATCACCCATAAACGGTCTTTGTACGCCTCTATTTCATGCTCTGCAAAGGGGGCGTTTTCTATTTCCATATACTTTAATATGGCGGCAAGCATTTCATCGTTGTACTGCATTGCCCCGCTTTCTATACGGCTGATGGTTGAAATATTAACGTTTGGCGGCATGGGCCAAGTTCTCAATTGAAAGGCCTTTGGCCTTTCTTATCAGCTTAATTTTTTCGGCCAAGCTAAGTACTGGTTTTTCTTTCATGGTTTTCCTCCTAGTTTAGTTTGTGTAATGGGTAAACTTTTACACATTATTATTATCATCAAAGGACGGTTTACGCAAGTTGAAAAAAATGTATATAAAAATAGCGCGTATCATCTTATGACTCTAGATGATACGCGCTATTTAAATGGCACTTACTTACATTAAAGATTACTCAGTAAACCGTGAAGTAAGAATAGTGTTAAGGAAAGTAACGAAAGCGTACATGTTATCGTAAATCATGCCAGGCCACAGTTCTTGTATCACGTAGTAGCAATCTAGTGGGCTGTGCAAAATTGTAACGGTTAGCCCGTACTCTGGGAAACCTTCACCTAAACGGTACAGTCGTGCTGCAAGTTCATCTGAAACGTTTTCGCGGTATTCCATCCCTGAAAAGTTTACGACGGTGAAACCTGCCTCTAAAAAGATAAGGCTGTCTGTAGGTACTGCTACTGCGCGGGGTATGCTGCGTATGTTAAAGTCGCGGGTTTGTGATAAGCTTGCGGCTATTTCGCTTACTTTTTCTGCAGCAGGGGTTATGTCCCAACCCAAGCGCATATGCTGGAACTGGCGCTCAAACAGTACATCCGGCATTATTTCAAATGATGCGAGCTGCCATTCTACTTGAAGCATTAGTATCTCAATTGCTTCTTCGATAGTATCAACACCCAGCCACCACATCTCGTCTTCGATAAATGGGCTGTTAATGAGTTGCTCTATTTGCGTGAGCATTATTTCTTCCATGTGTGCAAGGATAGTTTCACGGTCCATATCACTGGCTCTTGGTTGTGCGGCTGCCCCGTAAATTAACACTGGCCCTTCTATTAATACATCTGCGTTTACCATCATTACAACGTTGTCACGTTCTTCTTCGGTCATCAGGTGCAAGTTCCATGCCGCGCCTATAAGCCCTGTTTCTTCTGCCCCAAAGAAAACATAACGTATTGTATAGTAGTTATCGTATTCAAGCATACGTTTTGCGCTTTCCATCAGAAGGCCAACACCGGAAGCGTTGTCACTTGTGCCTGGGTCTGGTGGGCTATCATAGTGTGCGCCTACAATTATTGTGCGTTGGCTTTGGCCTGGGATTGTTAGCACAATGTTCTGGCTAACTCTGTCACGCCTAAGTTGGTCCATATCTTTGTCACCCAAAAGGGATATGGCACTCCACCAACTCATACCGCCACCCCACATGCCTAGCCTATACTCGTTTACTTCCCAATAACAAAACTCCTGTACTTCTATGTCGCTTGGGCTGTGCCCCATAGCAAGAAGCTCGTCAACAATCCACTTGGCCGCGGCAAGCTCTGTATAAGAAAAGGGGGTACGCATGGGCAAGTATTGGCTAAGGTGATAGATGTATCCTGCAGCAATTTCGCCATATCCCATGTCCAGCGAAAACATAGCGTCTCCTGCAGGTGCTTCTAGAAGCTCATCCCAAATGTGGGAGTATAACCTGTCTATCCGCTCATCATCAAAATCAAAGCTTGGGAAACGTGGTGGGAATAGTGCCATACTTATGCTATCAATAAGCATAAGAGCCACCCATGTAACGTCGTCTTCTACAAAGGCATTGTTGGGGTCCCTGGTGTAGACAACTACTCCCAGTTCGGAGTCGTCGCCATAAACTAGTATAGCGTCCAGCTCATCTACCCATTGGGTGTTTAAGCCAACAAACGCTACCCAGTCCTCAAGGGCGATAAACAATTGGTTATCTACTTCTAAGTAGCGGATTTCTTCAGGCATGAAGAACATAGGCCTGGCTGGTGCTTGTACTGGACTATAGATTACATAGTCTGT
>Ga0123355_10003529_pt1 | contig 22455 bp, 23 predicted proteins | sample TergutEmb28metaG_3_FD_89872 | JGI IMG/M metagenome (GOLD analysis project Ga0123355, IMG submission 89872) | Embiratermes neotenicus P1 segment gut microbial communities from Petit-Saut dam, French Guiana - Emb289 P1 | ecosystem: Host-associated > Arthropoda: Insects > Digestive system > Gut ... | reverse complement strand
TATCATTTGGATAAGTTCATAGCATAGCACAAAGGTTAATATTATACCTGCGATTGGGATAATAACCATTTCTGATAAGTTGCGTATCATACTATAGATTTCCGAATTGTAATCAAAAGGTGTCTGTCCAATCAACCCTGCTATGTTGCCAACTTCATCATTTACATGAGCAAACATTCTTGTGTAATTGCTTGTAATACTATCGGTGAACAGTGTCCTTATCCATTCATCAATAAAATCAAACAGCCCAAACAATAGCAATCACCTCGCTTCGTTTGGCTAAAATAAATACGCTGACGGCATTTTTCTTCTGCCGTCAGCGTTGGGCTGTGAAATTTTAGAACAATCCGGACAGTAGAGGTATTAAAACGACCCCAATTAGGGCAATACCGGCCCCCGCCATAAGCTGCTTAACGCCCTGTGATTTTGATCCGGCGTTGTCATTGCCGTAGCCTTCGAGCATATTTACAAGTCCCCATACCCCAAGACCGCCGCCAAGTGCGATTGTTAATGTTCCCAAAACGTCGATTGCGCTTTCAAAAAATTCCATACTATCACCTTTACCTTTCTTGTTTTTGTAGTTTTTTCACGGTTGTGTGATGCGTTACTGCTATGGATCAATAAAAAACGCCCCTAAACTAAGTTCAGGGGCGAAAAACGCTATGGTGGTTGTGTTCTATTTATTATCCGTTGTAAATTTCTTGCGAAATAAAATGGATAGCTATTCTTTGCGGTATACGACATGGTAAGTACGACTGTCACTATAAATATCGTTTGGGTAATTACAATCATCAAGCCAATTCTTAACGGCTTGCAGCGCATAATCGTCATAACGGAAGCCACCTACAATACCGCTCATATAATTGTCTGTAACAGCAAATTTGTGGTTGCCATCAATATACAGATGTTCGTTTAGTATGCAAGAAACCGCATGGGCATGAGGATTGCCATACATGGAATATACACCGCATACATAAGCAATCTGCAAAGACGTATAGGTTTGCGGAATATCATCAAATTCGCAATCCTCTAAAACCGTAATGCCTACAGGTTCATACAGTCCATCAAGAAAATCCAAAATCCTGTAAGTGGTTGCGCCTGTGCGTTTTAGTTGGTCAACTATGATTTTGGCTGTATTATTACAGTCTGATAACGTTGGCAATAGTGCTTGCGTTTTTTCCCATGCGATACGCTGATGAGTTTCCATTACATTAAATCTGGAAACATAGGCCGCCGTAAACAAAATACCTTTTTCGCCTGTGAGTTTATTCGCAACCAGTTCGCAGCCCATTTTGGAAAGTAGATAGCAGGGTAAGGTACGCCCGATTCCATCTATATAACTGTTTTCAATGAAAAAATCATTCACTCCAAAATTGGATTGAATGGCTTTCGCTAATGTTCCTGCATATCCACGGATATCTCGCATGAGATGCCCATGTTGTTTACCGATAAGTTCTGCAACTTCCCGGCTGTCGATATAGTGATTGCTTCCTTTTTGAGTAAGTGTTAAATCGTTGCACATAGTCATTCCTCCTAGTAGATTTTAGTCTCAGTAATGCAAAAAGCCGCCAATCTCCATGATGGGGATTGGCGGCCAAGTGGTTAATGCAGTGAGTGATATAATGGTGACGCTATCCCTAAAATGGATCAAGGTCATCATTAAAATCCTCAAAATCTTCTGTAAAATTATCAATCAATGCTTCTGCTGGCAGTTCTTCGTCAACAGGTACAAACTCAAAGAACTCAAATTCATCTGTAGGCTTGATTATCAGCGTCCTATTAATATGCTTTTCTAGGTTAAAGGCATTTTTAGGGTTAGCATCGGACAGATATTTGTAATGTTTATGGCTGGTGATGTCATATTTTTTAGACAAAAATGGACGAACGCCACGGAGTTGCAGAATACACATTTCTCCATCAAGGACGTTTAATTCATCCATTGACATAAGTTCCTTGCCTAACTTCTGTTGATTTTGGCTGTATGAAGCTGATTGGCCCTTGCTTGTGCTACTATTCATTTGATATATAGTTTCTTTGCCAAGGGCTTCTGTTAAGTCTTTGAGGGTTGTTTTTTCAGAACCTCCAAGAAATAGACGTGTATCGCAATTACCTTGAATTGTTTCGGCGGCATCCTTATACATCGTTTTAAGCTGGGAAAACGCTTGCAGGATAATACAAGCAGATATTTCACGACTTCGGATGGTTGCAATTAGTTTGTCAAATTTTGGTATTTTTCCAATATTGGCAAATTCGTCCAGCAAAAACCTTACATGAACTGGCAATCGCCCATTATGAACTAAGTCTGCACGGTCACAGAGAATATTGAAAAGCTGACTATACATGATTGCAGGAATAAAATTGAAGCTATCATCCGTATCACTAACCACTACAAACAATGCTGTCTTTTCATCGCCAATCATATCAAGTTCTAATTCATCATCGCTCATTAACTCTCGAACTTCTTTTATATCGAAGGTTGAGAGCCTTGCACCAGCCATTACCAATATACTTTTTAGAGTTTTTCCCGCCGCTAGACGAAATTTGGCATACTGACGCACTGCAAAATGATTTGGTTGCGGTTCTTTATCTGCTTCAGGATTACCATATTCCAATTCCTCAAACATTACATCTACTGCATTTTTGTAGTTATCGTCATTTTCATTTACCTTCATAGAGTTAATAAAACCTACAAGCGTATTCATATTTTGTTCTTCTTCCGGGCGTTCGTAGAAGATGTAACCCATTAAGGCTTGATACAAAAGACTTTCCGCTTTTTCCCAAAACGGATCTCCACCTTTTTTATTTCCATCTTGGGTATTCTCCATGAGAGCAGTTACCAACTTCAATATATCTTTTTCTGAACGTAGATATTTGAATGGGTTATATTTTAAAGACCGCCCAAAGTCGATTGTATTTATTATTTTGATTTTGTATCCTTTTCGCTTTAAAAGGGATGCTGTCTCATAGACCAGTCCGCCTTTCGGATCAGTACAAACCAAGGAAACAGGAAAATCTTGGGATATGCACTGCATGATATTTGGTTTAACGAAAAATCGTGTCTTACCACTACCGGAACCGCCGATAACTAATACGTTTTTGTTGCGGGCGTACTTAGCTTGTTTTGGACGAGCGTTTAGAGTAAGGCTTTCTGTGGCAGTTAGTAAGATATTGTTGTCAGGATTAGAGTCTACATATGGAGTTATGTCTGCTGGTGTACCCCATCGTGCAGAGCCATATTCAACATCATGCCGCCATTTTTTGGCGGTACGTTTTTTTTGCCACACAATTCCGTAGAATAAAAAAGCACCAAGTAAACCGATTAGTATATTTATCGGATATATGCTTGGTGCTGGATTTGATAAGGTTATATTAAGATTTGGCAGGGTTTCTAGTAATCTATGGGCTATTACATCACTTTGGGATAAATGATATGCCTCACTAAGTTTGTTAGAGAACCAGCCAACGCCCAGATATGGCAGATTAGGCAAAAGATACTTTTTCAAGGCGGACAGCATGTTGACGTTCAATATTTGCTTGGACTTCGTCTTGGCTGTTCGGCTTGGTCTGGACTTGGTGGGTCTGGAAATGGATTTTGCAGTTGTTTGGCTTCGCTTGTTTGTATTCGATTTTTTTATCAAATCGCAACATCTCCCTTATCCCTGCTCCTAGCTGGGGGAATAGGTGTAATGCCTGCATCTTTGCCTTTAATATTAACCGCAGGGGTTATGCTGTTGGCAATATTCTTAAATCTTTCCATCTCTTTAGTCATAGATGGCGCAGAGGCTTTACCCAGTACATTTTTAGAGAATTCCTTAAAGGCTGCATCCATAGTTTTAGAATCCTTCGACTTAAAGAATATTATCCAATTAGGTGGGGTAGTAGATGTATCTTTTGTTAAAGCAAAGTCAATATTGTATTTCCGTGCGATTTTTTTGAAAGAATTGATGTCGCTTTCCGCAGGAATATCTACTTTTTCAATAGTTGCTCCGGCCTTAGTTAGTGATTTTAGACTTTGTTCGCCATGCTTACCAGCAGCTTCGGCTTTACGAACATTATTCATAAAGGCTCTCATGGCTTGTGCCATAAGCCTAGCAGTAAATTTGGCGGTTCTTACACTGATTGCGACACACCTATCATTAGTGTGGGATTGCACTTGGTCAATAATCATCACCTCTCATTCATGAAAAAATCATTGCCTTGTAAACGCTCACCCTTCAAAATGGATGTGAGCTTATTATTCCAATCAACACCAGGCGCAAGCATGAAACGCTTAGTTTCTATACCAATTCCCGACTCTATGGCTTCAGCTACCAAAATGCCAGCCTTATCATTATCTGTACAGATTAGGCAATGGTTTATATCGGGATGCTGCTCAAGAAAATATTTAATGGCATCTATACATAGACCGCCAAGAGATAATCGCCAGCCATCAAAGCCTGGAATGTCTCCACGCTTGCACATGGTATAATGAGACATACTGTTAATTGGAGCCTCAAAAACAGCCATCTTGCGGCTGTTTGGATTACTGGGCGGCAATACAAAACCATATTTTTTGCTAGACCCTTCAGCGTCGCACTTAAAATTGCCATTTATGCTACGTATAGCAGCATAGCGGGTTTTACCCTTTTCATCTTTTCCCAAGAACACGACGTTATGATATAACGCACTTTCATACAAAACCCCACGCTTAATGCAATCCATAATTAGGTCATGGTCTATACCACGGTTTTGTAGATAGGCGATTGCATTGTAATTGTCTTTATTGCGGCGGGGGATGATTAAGTTTTGCTCTAGCCTAGATGGGGTTTCTTTAATAGAGATATCATTTTCTGACATAGATGGCGGTGGTACAGGCGGCGATCTTTCTTGCCTTTGACGGCTTGCCTTCTTACCTTTTTCAAAAGGAGCTTCACTTATGAGCTGACATACTGCGTTCACAAAGTCTATCTTTCTGACTTCTACCAGATAATCCAGAGCGGAAACACTGCCCCATTTTTGGCTATGCCAGTAAAAACCAGCATCTGTTATGGCAAATGAAGGATGTTCTTTCATTCGATAGCTATTACCCCTGCGCCTGAATTTATCTCCTTCATGGTCCAAAATATAATCCAGCACATGAATCTCCCTGGCTCGTGCCACCTGTTCCTTGGTGACATAGGCTATATAGCATCACCAGCCTTTCGTTTAATTCTTCCATGTTTGATAGCATCCATCTTTTCCCCCTCAAAATCACAGACAGGCAGAATACATCCCTTTTTCTTACCACGATAATTCGCACAAAATTTACATGAAATGTCATCAAGGTAATTACCTTGGAAACGATTTTGTGCATTGCTGCTATTAGTTCTATTTTTCGGCTTTTGTTGACGCATTTAATTCTCCTCCATTTGGTTTAAGTAATTTATGACAACGAAATAGAGCCTCTCAACTCCTATGAAGTTGAGAGGCTCTATGATACTAATGACTTCAGTTTTATAGCACAATAGAACAAAATCTGGTGCTATATTATTTTTCAGTTTCCTGTGACGTTTCTATTGGCATCGGCTCTAGGCCGGGAGCAGTGTTACGAGTACTTACCTTGTTTTCCTTTAATTTATCAAGGGTTTGCTGGCTGATATAGTGAGTTGCATATTGTCGCTCTATATTTTCATTGCCACTCTTGGAAAAACGTAATTTCGGCATTTTTACATATCCAACATGACTGTTTTTCATAGATTTGGATTTACCGCTACTCCACTGTTTATAATAAGTCCACGAAGATTTAAGGTTGTTTTTCTTGGCGCACACTCGCATTTCACGGTTTACAATAGATAACTTGCAGAGATTGATTTTGCACACTCTTTCAAGGAAATCTATGCCACCTCGTCTCCATGTCTCGTAATCGGCTTTAGATAATACGCCGATAGCCATAAGTACATCAACCGAAGCAATTACTCCTTTTTCTTTCATCAATGCATACATGGCATCGTTTACTTTTTGCTTTATCTGTTTGTCATTCATGGCAGCACCTCTTTGTTATATTTTAGCTTATTGCACTTACATAAACAATCGTTCAAAATTCAAACATGCTAATATTTTAGCATACATCAATCGTTCAGATTATTTAAGCAATAAATAAAACCTCGCCTGCAAAGTGGAGACGAGGTTTTGTTTATTGCTTAATGCCATTTTGTGTAAAACCGTTTTGTTTAGCGAATATAAATGTTAATTTGGGCACAGTCATAGTTTATTGGAGCTAGTACTTTGTTAGTCAGTGCATACATCATGCCCTGTGCACCGTGATGGGCTTCAACATATAACCCTTCAACAATCTTTACTGGCTTTGTCATTCCATCGGGCTTACTTGCAAGAAATATCCTAAAATTACCAGATGCTTTCCCTCGTAAATCCATTAGTCTTTCATAGTAAACAGGGTCTTGGCAACACTGATACAAAACAGTACTCATCACCTCACGCCATGATTTAACAGACGTACACTTATCAGCAATCATAACAGCGACAGGTTTCTTTCTAACGAATATTGCAGGGTTTATCGTTATTGGAACAACATTACCAGTGACTGCTGGTGCATCCCCAACTACCGATTTATAATCCCTCTGATTATGCAAGTTGTTCTTGTTTTCCAAAAGCATAATCGTTCGGTCAATCGTTGCATTTACAGATTTGATAATGGATTGGCGTGTACATTCGATTTCTAAAAACACCTCTGTTAAATCATTAGTTCCAGTGCTTACTCCTTCAGGAGAAACATTGCTAAGTGTACTATTGCTGTCAATATCGCCGCCGTTGAAAATTTTATAGAGCGTTGGAAGCAGTTCATCTACTGTTATCTTGCCCTTGTCTTCATCTTTCTCAAAAAAACTTCTAGAACCAACCCATTTAACGTCTATGTCGTCTGCGTATGTTATGTCGTCCGCAATAACAACTTTTTCTTTTTTAGTTAATCGGAATTTTTCAGCCACGGTGCTATACTCGTTTTCAGATTGATCATCTTGATCAAATCGTCTTGGATATTTTCTTCCATAAGCTTCTGATGCCGCAGACAAGATTATTTCAAATCTTGCGCTATTGGTATAACCCCGCATAGGAGCACATTCAGAAGCATTGACTTCACGAGCTAAGATTTTAACTGACTGTACATTTACAAGTGATTCTGGTTCTGCCAAGGCTTTGAAATACACATCTTTGCCCTGGGCTATTAACCAACCTCTGAAATAGTCAAAACTATCATATGAACAACCATTTTGCATTACATAAGCCGCCGCATATAATTTATCTTTATAGGATAGAGCAAGATATTCATCAAAGATATGTCCCCATCGCACAATATCTTGTTCGTCTAACCCAGAAAGCCTATCCATCAATGGCTCAAACATACTTTTCCAATCATCTGTTGCTTGTCTTGCATCGTCGATAAGTTCCCAAAAACGTTCCTTATTCATGGATTGTACAGCACTCATGCCGACTCCTCCTCTTGTAATTCTTGAGTGCCGCCTATAACCACTTGTTCAGCTTGCCGTGCCTTCAGCAATTCCTCAATAATATCATTCATCTGCTTAACGGAGTATTCAATAGGAAAGTATTTACGGAACCTATTGGAGATTTTATCATTGTGGCTGGTCTTAGGCTTAATTTCATTCATGATGGCGTTGATTGCTTCTTCTGTAAATTTGCCATTTTGACTTAACATTCTTATCCGCTTGGCTTGTGCGAGTGATGGAGTTGCACCGCTATACTCCATAGCAGAAATAATTGTCGCTTGCTCTGTGTGCTTGAGGTATGATAGTTCTATGGCGGGGTTAAACTTAATTTTGTTTTCGTCCACTTTATCAAGCAGTGGTACTATAAGTTCTGTCAGTCTTATAAATCGGAAGATTTGAGTACGGCTGTCACCTGTCTGTTCTGCAATGACCTCTGCTGAAATTTTGTCGCTTTTAATACCCTTGTGGTTCAGAGCCTCCATCTTAACCCTGTATGCCCATGCTTTTTCACTAAAAAGCAGCTTATCCCTGCTCTCAAGATTAGAATCCACAATTGTAAGAATCGCATCATAATCATCCATAATTCTAATTATAATAGGCATTCTCAGGCACTCAGCCAGTTCACTTGCTCTTTTGCGTCTGTTGCCGACCAGCAGTTCATAACCGCCATCCGGTCTTGGCCTTGCTATACCCGGTTCACGAACACCATACTGTTTAATACTTTTCATAAGACTTTGCATTTCTTCATCGTCGCGCACGTTAAATGGGTGAAATTCTGGTGGGCGGAGTTCGCTCAATGATATTTGGACAATTCGCTCGTCTGTATTGATATCGCTATTTACGGCAGCCGCATTACTTCCATTTATGGGAATTATCCTGTTACTGTTGTGTGTCGTACTTGCAAAAATATCATCATAGTTAGTAAAATCAAGTCTCTCAGAGATTTTATCTTTATCCAATGGCATACACTACCTCCTTTACAAAGGCAGTGTATGCCATTGCAACCTTGCACTTTGGAGCGTGTTTGAAAATGCTTATTCCATTTGCAGATGCTTCTGACGCCTTGATGGAAATAGGTATGTTCTGGTTGAAGATTCGGATTTCATCGCCATATGCTGATTCGATAGATGTCATTATTTCCTTTGCAAGCAATGTTCTATGATCAACCATTGTCATTAATATACCCATGATGTCTACTGTCGGATTGATTTGTCGCTTTATTTGTGCTACATTTTTCAGTAGTACCTTAAATCCTATAGCATCTAAAAACTTAGGAACTACTGGAATAATTACGCTATCTGCACATGCTAGGGCGTTGATTGCCATCAGATCAAGATTTGGTGATGTGTCGATAACCACAACATCATAATGTGGTTTGACCTTCTCAATATACTGCTTTAGAACCGTTTCTCTCCCTATATAGGAAACAAGGGTAAGTTCAACATTCGTAAGGCTAGTATTTGACGGTAATATATCTACTCCTTCCTCGTGATGTATAATCCCTTCCAGTGGGTCAAAATCCTGTTCCGCAATTATGCTATGCATAACACTTGTTAAAGAATATGATAGCTTGTCTGCTTCCAAAACTCCAAAGCTGGTGCCAAGAGCACTTTGGCTGTCAGCATCAATGGCTAAAACTTTGATTGGTGAACCATCTGCTTTGGTTTGTTCAGCCAGCCCAGCACATAGATTGACTGTAGTTGTAGTCTTACCCACACCTCCTTTTCTCGATGCTACTACGATTACTTTGCATTCATCTCGGGCTACGTTCCCACATAAAAAGGTTCTGCCCATAAAAAAGTTCCTCCTTTGTGGGGCAAAACCCTCTGCTGATTTTTTTTGCGTTCGACTTTTTAAGTATCGAAGAATCAGCCCCATGCGTATTTTGTGTTTATATTGGACTAACACGACAACCCTTGTTTCTGCGGGGTTTCTATCGGTAGTCCTATTATTCCACATTGGTATGATAATCTTGATAGTTTCTCTCGCGCATTTTCACGGTTTCATGGGGTAACGCCTTCAGCAGCTAAGGTTGCGGACACCCCTCTTGAAGTATTTCCAAAACTCTTTTTCCAAATTTCAATTAAAGGAGGTATTACCATGAAATACAAAATTATTGAACTTAAAGCATTTAAAGTAGTCGGCATAAAACGGCGATTTTATTTCGACGAAGAGCGGAACCCTCAAGGTATTGAGGAATTTTGGACGGAACTTAGGCAAAACGGAAAACTTAAAGAAATTCTAAACTACAGTGACGGAAGATACGAAGACGCCATTGGTGTTTGCACCAATGGCGATAATGAGGGCCTAGATTACTTTATTGCCACAACCACCACACTAGAGCAAGCCCCTAATGGTTTGCAACTTTTCAATTTTCCTAAAAACACATACGCCGTGTTTCATTTCCAAGGCCCCCTTTGTGAGACTATGCCAAATGCCGAAAAAATGATTTTCGGCGAATGGATGCCCGGCTCCGGATACACTCCTGTTGATGGTGCTGATATGGAGATTTACTCAAAACTGCCACAAGATTCACCAGATTATGAATTTTGGTGTTATGTACCGGTTAAGAAGTGTGACTAATTAATGCTTGTGTTCCTTTTGTCTATGCTCCCTTAGTCTATTGTAAAACGTAGCCTCTTTTAGCCCTGTTTGCATCAGGGCTTCTTTAAATTTAATTTGTCCTTGCTCCCACGCCTTAACTATTTTTGCAAAATTTTTTGGTAGCGCTTTCTTAGGACGGCCAAATTTTACACCTCGCAATTTGGCAGACGCAATTCCCTCCATCTGCCGTATGCGTATATTTTCCCGCTCGTTTTGGGCTACAAAGCTAAGCACTGCAAGCACAGTATCTGCAATAAAGGTCCCCAACAAGTCCTTGCCGCTTCTGGTATCGAGTATCGGCATATCAAGTACAACAATATCCGCACCAATGTCTTTTGTAATCCTACGCCAATAATTTTGAATTTCTACATAGTTTCGCCCAAGCCGGTCGATAGATTTTACATAAAGCAAATCCCCACACCTAAGCTTTCTAATAATTTTTTTAAATGCGGGACGGTCAAAGTCTTTACCCGACTGCTTGTCTACAAATATTTCAATATTTGGTATATTAAGTTCTGCTATTGCGTCAAGCTGCCTATCTTCGTTTTGCTCCGTAGTTGACACACGACAGTATGCATAAGTTTTTATAGTACTTCCCCTCTCTTTAGTATGATACACTGTTTCTTACCACAAAATTTGCAGTCTGTACAACCATGAGAGGGGTTTTGCTATTTTTTGTCAGCTTTTACGCTATTCGTCTTGCTTCAATCTCACTTTTAAGCATATTCAGTAAAGAAGGAATACTTTCAACATCAACATAAAATTGAAAACATGAGTAACGACATTTCTGATAATGCTCTTTTCCTATATAAATATTATATCCGATACAGTCTGCCCAAGAACATTTTTTTGGACCCATCATATTTTTACAAATTGGCGACTTGGCTATTGCACTTGCCATGTTTTCATGTAAATTATTTAACACATCCGGATATTTTTCAAAATTACCTGCAAAAAGGCTAACCCTGAGTCCCTTTTTATTAAGGGTGAAATTTAACATACCTCGCCTTGTTTTGCCTTGGGTGTATTTAACCGTAAATATACTCGTTTTAGAAGGCGCAATTTTAACTTTACATCCCTCTTGCAACAATAGCTCATTGACTGTAACGACAAAATCCTTGTATTCATCGTCTACGCTTGCAAGGAAATCTTCAAATTGATAATTTAATGCTTCCATTATACTTACCTCCAAATTTATCTTTTAGATTTTAACGTAAGCATAACACATCAAACACGTCAACAGTATGTCCTATTTCATAACACATATAATATCAATGCTAAAGTTATCCCAATAAGCCATCTGGGTTTTGCGGCGGCAAAGTCCTGCTTGGGCCTGGTTTCGCACAATTTTAAATACCTAGTGGCATTAGCCACTTGAAATTTTCTCAGCCAATAAAAAAGCCTCGTCAGGCTCTTAACCCGACGAGGCTTCTTTTGTTATAAGCGATGTTAAATTTATAGAGACGAGTGGCTACCAGCCATTTGTCTTTCTTGAGCTTCGATCATTTTTTTAACCATATAGCCGCCAACATATCCTGCTTGTGCGCTTGTAAGGTCACCATTGTAGCCTTGTTTTAAAGGCACGCCAATTTCGCTGGCTACTTCGTACTTAAATCTGTTAAGAGCTTCTTTAGCTTGAGGTACTGCTGCTGTGTTTGAACTTGTTTTATTCATTATTATTTCTCCTTTATACTTTGAGTTATATGACACAAATTTGTAATCTGTATCATTACGAGCCTAGTATTTGCGTCAATCATTTTTTTATGCCAATTTTTTTTGCCAATTTTTTCAACCCTTGAAAATCTTCGGAAAATTATGTTAGGATTACTTTATAGGTAAAAAAACAGAAGTAGTAAAGTTACACATAAAAACTATCTACACGCACAGCACACACCCGCAGCGGACGCGGAGGAAGCGTAACCAGACTTTGACTGGCAGAGCGGCGGACTTGGGGCAGAGCCCATTCAAATAGAAAGAGGGATGAATATGAACATAACCACATACAAGTTAACAAACAAAAGCGGCATGGCTATCACGGTAACGAATTTAGGATGTGCAATCATTAATTTAGAAATACCCAGCAAAAACGGAAAACCATGGGATATTGTCCTTGGTTTAAACAATGCAGAAGATTATGCAACAAAAGATCATCCGTATTTTGGCGTAGTTGCAGGGCGGGTTGCAAACCGCATAAACAGTGGTAAGTTTACCCTTGGGAGCAAAAACTATACACTAGAAACAAATGATGGCACCCATCATTTGCACGGCGGCGTTAATGGCTTTAGCAAAAAACTATGGAACGTAGACGAAGCAAATAATAACAAAATCGTATTTTCATATAATAGCCCTGATGGTGATAGCATGTATCCCGGCAATTTAAACACCCAGGTCACCTACACACTAACCGACGAAAATGTATTACGCATAGACTACTACTCAACCACCGACACAGAAACCATATGCAATCTTACAAACCACAGCTACTTTAATTTAAACGGCCATTCCGATGGAAATATTTTTGACCACGAGATGGAAATCCTATCCGATAAAATCACGACTGTAGACAAAAATCTTATTCCCACAGGGGAATTTACAGACGTTACAGCCACCGCATTTGACTTCCGTACTGCTAAAGAAATTGGCAAGGATTTTAAAGCCATTGGCGGATACGACCACAACTATGTGCTACGCGAACCTGGGAAAGCCGCAAGCGTATACGCACCCAAAACCGGCATACGTATGACAGTGCATACCAACAGTCCCGGTATGCAGCTTTATACAAGCAATATGATGCCAGACGAAGGTGTCCCCGGCAAAGGTATAACTTATCACAAGTATTCTGCATTTTGCCTAGAAACACAAATTTTTCCAGACGCCATAAACCAGCCGAATTTTCCTTCTTGCGTAGTTACAAAAGGTGAGCCACAGCAGTTTTACACAGAGTTTAAATTTGAATGGTAGTATGAAAAGGTAGCCATGAAAACAGACCGCCTTTTATCTATTATTATTCATTTGCTTAATAACGATACCGTAAGTGCCGCAAAATTGGCCGAGCGTTTTGAAGTATCGAAAAGAACCATTTTGCGAGATATTGAACATATCTCCCTGGCTGGCATTCCGATAAAATCTATGCCCGGCGTTAATGGTGGTTATTCTATTATGGAAGGCTACAAGCTAAATGGAGGAATAATAAACAAGGAAGATCAAGCCTCCATACTCACCGCACTCAAAGGTTTTATGTCTGCCTATGACAATAAAAAATATAATGAAGTGCTGGAAAAAGTATCTTCTATTTTACCAAAACAGCAAAAGTTACAGCATATATTTTTGGATTTTGGCGCATCCGGAGAAAGTGATGAATTACAAGATAAATTAAAGCGTATTGAAAAAACGATAATCAACAAGCACGCTGTAAATATTTCTTACGTCAATGCAATGGGCCATACATCCCATCGCCTTATAGAGCCTCTCGCATTAAATTACCGTTGGTACGCATGGTATTTACTCGCTTTTTGCGTAGTTAAACAAGATTATCGCATCTTTAAAGTAGTGCGTATAAGTGACTTTGCACTCACAAGCACAGCATTTTCAAAAGAACACGAAAATCCGGCCATTTTGCTGGCGCAAACCTTTAAGGATGGTAACCTCAAAAGCCTCCATATTACAATACAATGTAAAAGTTGTGTAAAAGTCCAGGCAATCGAATATCTTGGAGGAACCATCACTGAAATTTTAAAAAATGGCGATTTTATAATGCAAATTAACGTTATAGAAAGTGAACGCATGTGGTTTGCCATACTTTTAAGTTTTGGCAATATGGTAAAAGTTTTAGCACCTGCCGAATTAAAAATCCGCCTTATGGAAACCGCTAAAAATATTTTGTCTACTTACAATGAATAGTGACATACAGATGTCACTAATTATTCCTATAATAGTATTAAGGAAGCAAAATACTAGACTTCTTGCATAACTGTGCAAGAAGTCTACATAAGGAATAGGTGACAAATATGAGTTTTCGCGAAGAAAGAGGAATTGGATACTGCGGATTAGCTTGTGTCTTATGCAGTACCGAAGATTGCCCCGGCTGTACCGCCAAAATCGCAGCTGGTCACGAATGTTCACTAGGCAAATGCGCCGCCACAAAATCCACAGAAGGCTGCTTTGCTTGCAAAAATCTCCCATGCGGAGAGGCCATGCTTCAAAATAAACGCATTAATACCTTTAATCGCTTTATGCAAGAATTTGGAAAGCAAGCACTAATAGATCGATTGCGAATAAATCATGAAAATGGCATCGCATATCATAAACCGAATAATGCTCCCGGTGATTATGATATTTTAGAAACAGAAGAAGAAATATACCACCTTTTACAGTTTGGCACTCGATAAAATTGCTATAAAAATCCCGGAAACCACTGATTTCCGGGATTTTTTTGCATTTCCAAAATCATTTATTTGCCAAAACGGCTATACCGCCTACATCATACAGAAATATTTAATTGCCACTCATGCATAAACTGGCGTATTGATTGCTGACGCCCACCCCTGTCATCACTCACGGCTTTCTTCACCACATCATACAACGGTTTCCCCATAGTCCATTTCTCATACGAGCGGTCATAATCTGTAAATATAGAAAACGCTGTCGCACCCATTGTATATACCATTGTTACTTCGTCAATCCGCAAATCGGCAACACGCTCTTCCGGTGAAACAAAATGCTCCGAACCCCACATACCCTTATCACCGTAATAAGGTGATTTTTGGTAAAAATCAATATCACAGATTATTATTTTATCCTTTTCAAAATCATACAGCATTTGGTCTGCATAAAAATCAATGGCAACATAACCGCGTTCCGCAACATGTGTATGAAAAGTGACGATATCATTAAACACCTTCATTTTTGTTTGGATAGGCAAATTCAAAAATCTTTTGCGTGTGGCCGGACATGGATAGCCAATGCATTCTGCATCAGTCCATTCAAAAACATTTGCATATCCACCACCAATTTCTTCGCTTTTAACAAGTTTAATCAAACATTCATGATCCAGGTCTTGATATACCTGCTTTGCTTCCCTTAACCACCTAATTGCATCCTCAGTTGTGCATGAATCAAACTTTGCATTTGGCGCACCTGCAAATTTAACAAAGTATTTTCCATCTTTATTTTCCACGCCAAAACATAGATTCCCTGCATCTTCTCTATAATTTACTACCTTAAAAACCGTACCATAGTGGTATATAAAATCCAAATCAAACGGCTTTTTAAGATGAATTGGTACCCCAGCAATATTAATAATATTTGACACTCGCTTCAACTCCTTAATAATTTTTTAGATTAAAGAGCAGAGCCTATGCTCGATGATGTACTGTTACGAATACTCCATACAAAGCATCATCGATGCAATGAAAAACACAGACTCTGCATGGAGTAGAATGGCATTTTGCAACACCTGTACCCTTTTATCATACGTAGCACCTCCCTTTGCAAGTGTAGCAAAACCATTATAACATAACCATGAAACATGAGTATATTTCTGCATCGAAACAAATAATACCACCTGAAATCCCTTGGCTGATCTTCTATTTCTGATCAGCACATGTTTTTACATACAGCTGTCCGTCTTCCTGCACTTCCGCATACAGAATATCCAACCGATCTTTGATACCCAACTTACCCAAAGCACCGTCCAGCCAGCTTTGGGTTAAATTCAATTCCTTTAAGTTTTTTGCAATAACCCTACCTTCAAAAATAACAATTGTCGGGATATACTTCTGCTCGGCAATATCCCGCTTAGCCTGCTTTTTTAGCACACTCAAATCCCCATTAGGCTCCAAAATAGCATAATCAACATCCCCTATGGAAAACACATTATTGGTGCGCAGCAGCATCGTTAAATCGTCAATGTTTAAGCGTTCCTTTTTTAATGCGCCATATAAAATTTCACCTTTTTTAATTAGAATAATCGGCTGCCCATCAAATACCTCTCTAAATTTGATACTTTTTAAAGCGGCAAGCTCTACTAAAATTGCAAAAACAACCCACAAAGCCACCCCTAGCATAGAAGGGAAAAACTTTATATCACTATGCAAAATGATATCACCTACCATGCTGCCAATTACTATTCCGGAAATATAGGTAAATACGTTAAGCTGCCCCAGCTGCTTATTCCCAATAATCCTTACCAAAATTAGTAATATTGCAAAGCCTAATGAAACCCGCAACAAAATTTCCAACATATTAGCCATTTACGAAAAACCACCTTTACTTCTACTATCGTGGCTTAATTTACTGAAAACAATACATTTAGCATAAAACTCTATAATACGCAAATACTATAGCATCAAACAATCTTATGCGCACAGTACGTACTCGTAAGAAAGCGGGCGGCTTGAAGAACCGTTTTCGCACAGCGAAAATACTGAGCACGCTTGTGTGCGAAAGGGCCAGTAAACGAAGCTTACGAGAGGGTTTGGGGCAAAGCCCCATTTAGATGGAGGATAATAAAATTGCAAAGCCAAAAATGGAATTTTGACAATAGCTATGCCAAGCTGCCAAATATATTTTTTACAGAACAAAACCCAGTTCCCATACCTGCCCCAAAACTAATTATTTTCAACCATCCATTGGCCAAATCTCTAAACGTGCCATACGAGCTGCAAACCCTTGCAGGCAATGCCACACCCCCTAACACACAACCCATTGCCCAAGCATATGCAGGACACCAATTCGGGCATTTTACAAAACTGGGGGATGGCCGCGCAATTCTTATTGGCGAGCATGTTACACCAACTGGCAAACGCGTCGACATCCAACTCAAAGGCTCTGGAAAAACCCCTTATTCCAGAGGTGGAGACGGCCGCGCGGCACTGGGCCCCATGCTGCGGGAATATATAATAAGTGAAGCGATGTTCTCACTAGGAGTTCCAACAACCAGAAGCCTGGCTGTTGTTGCAACAGGTGAAATTGTGCAGCGAGAAAGAAAACTTCAAGGGGCAATTTTAACCCGGGTCGCAAATAGTCACATTAGGGTAGGCACATTTGAATACGCCGCCAACTACGGCACAGTAAACGATGTGCGCGCCTTGGCCAACTACACAATGGCGCGACATTTCCCCAAAGCAGAAACATATGTAGAATTTTTAAAAGAAGTCATTAAACGACAAGCTTTATTAATTGCAAAATGGCAACTCATAGGCTTCATCCATGGTGTAATGAACACAGACAACATGGCCATTAGCGGTGAAACAATTGACTACGGCCCCTGCGCATTTATGGATACCTATAACCCAGATACAGTTTTTAGCTCCATAGATGAGTATGGACGCTACGCTTACAAAAACCAACCCAAAATGGCCGCATGGAACTTGGCCCGCTTTGCAGAAACACTTCTACCCCTCCTACACGACAACAAAAATAAAGCAACAGAGCTTGCCCAAACAGAAGTTACAAATTTTACAAATTTATACAAAAACAATTGGCTTGCAGGAATGAGAGCAAAACTCGGTCTCACACAGGAATCACAGGATGACGAGCGTCTAATCAAAGACCTGTTACAAATAATGCAGCGTACAAATGCGGATTATACAAACACCTTTCGCAATTTAACTTTGGGGCGCACAGACACCAGTTTACACCAATGGAATGAACGCTTACAAGCAAAGCGTCCAGCAAAGCCAACCCACAACCCAACCATAATCCCAAGAAATCACCAAATAGAAAAAGCCTTGTCCGCTGCCGAACAAGGCGATTTAACCGTAGCAGAAAATCTACTTCGCGTTTTAGAAAAACCATATGACTACAGCTCCGAACACACAGAATATTCAACACCACCTGCACGTTCATGCGCCTATAAAACATTTTGTGGAACCTAAATTAACTGATTGTAAGGGGCGCGTTAGAAGTCTCAGCCGCAAGCTTCAATCGCTTGGCACTTGCGTCAAAGGCCACACTTCTGGCCTCTACAAGTGATGGTTCGTTTATTAAAAATTGTAATCCGGTAAGTCCTACTCTTATTTCTCCCATAGATGTATGTGCCTTTATGTGATAGCCCAAGTTTGGTAGTGTCGGCATATTCATCGTAAGCTTTGCATTACCCGTTTCAATACTCCACAAATAATCTGTGTGGCGGGCAAAATTTGACATAATAACAGAAACAGGGCTGTTATAATTTGTAAGTTTTAAATTTGCAATATCAAGCTCTGCACATTCTATTTGTCCGTTAATATTTTCTATCGTGGCAGTGGTTGCCGCAATATTTGAAATAACAAAACGCCCACTGCTATTTTCTGCGGTTAATGTGTTTGCAGAAAGGGAAGAAAGGCTTAAGCTCCCATTTGCATTTACAATACGCATATCATTTGCCGTCAAAGAAGAACAATCCACCACACAGTTAATTGCATCTATTTTAATAATACCAAACGCCTGTTCTGGCACATATGCATCCATAGAAACTTGATGAAAATCATCCGACTCGTAATTTAAAAAATATTTGCCTCCAAGTTTTATAAATTCTATGGGTGCCCCTGCACGTTTTGCACGATATGTTAGGCGCGCAGTTATTTTGTCCCCATTATAGCCCTTAATGCGCACTTCGCCATTTAAACCTGAAATGCTTAATTCATTGTGGGCTCCGGCTTCTATAAATTGGTCAATTTCTGTTACCGTTGTGCCCGAAGGTGAAGCTTTTGGGCGTGCAGGTTCCGGGCGATGGTGGGGTTGACCAGATGGCGGTGGGGTTGGCGAGCCCGACATGCTAGAAGAAGCGGATGTAAATGTATCAGAAACTTTATCCGTTACGCCAACAATTGCACTCACCGCACTTTCTGCAAATTTTTGCACCTTTGGAGCCATATCCCGAGCAAATGTTTCAAATTTACGCCCAAGATCCTCTAATGTTTGCGAAGGCGGTACAGAAGACGGTGAGGGTCCTCTACCACCATTGTTATTACTAGCATAACCTTCGTATGTTGATTTTGGTGGTGGTGTAACTGGTGGCGGTGTATGCGTAGTTGTGCTACTGCCATCCGTAGCTTGCAATAGTCTGGCGGCTTCATCCGCAGATATTTGGCCGCTTTCAAGCATTTTTAGTATTTTAATTTTTTCGTTTTGCATATAGACTCTCCTTTTGCTATAGCAATTTATTTTGAAAACAACCGAAAGCAAGATAGAAACCCAGGGTTTAACTGCGTTCTCGAACGAAGCTTGAAGTGATTTTCAAGTTAATTGTCTATATCTCTTTACTAAGATATACGCACGCCACCGTATTTCTTCTTCATTCTTATATCTTCCCCAAAAAACTTTATTAATTGATAATTGCCAAAAAATCTAGAAATAATCCGTTCAGAATACTGAGATATCAGCTGATCCGGCGATAAATTTGTAGAAATAACCGTATGTTTTCGGGATAAAAGCCGCTGATTAATCACATCAAAAATAGCCGCAGACGTAACCACGGTAGACATTTCTGCCCCTAAATCGTCTAGCACAAGCAGGTCTACTTCGTCGATTGCCGCAAGCATTTCATCCGGGTCGGTCATTGAGTCTCTATTAAAACGATAATCTTCCAAAACCTTACAAAGCCTCGGTGCAGTTTGGTATAGCACCGTGCGCCCAGTATCAAGCAAATCTTTGGCTATGGAATGGCAAACAAATGTTTTGCCTAACCCCGGTGCACCATGCAACAACAAATTGACAAACTCCGTATCAAAGTTTGCAACAAATTGGGTCGCCAGGCGGTAAACCGTCTGCATATTTGCATGTTGAGACAATCCTTCAGACGCAATAATTTCATCACTAAACAAGCGCAAATCGTATGTGTCAAAATTTTCTTCCGCCAAAGCTTCTTTCATGTTAGATAATGAATAATATTCGTCTACCAGCCTCTGCTTTAAACATTTGCACCGTACATTTTGTACAAATCCGGTATCATCACAAATATTGCATCGATATACTGCTGTTAAATAATTCTCTCCGACACTGCTATCTAGCAATATACGGCGGTTTTCATTTAAAGCCGCAGCTTCAGCACGTGTATTTTTCATTCCGTCTGTATCTCCAGCAAGTGCTAATTTTGCAAGGCTAAGTCCTAATTTTGCAAGCTGCTTATCAATGGCCGCTATTTCAGGAATATTGCGATACACTTCTTCCCTACGTTTCTCAATCAAAGACGATGCGTCGTCACGCGCTTGCTCATAGCCTTTCATTACTTGGCTATACACCGATTTATAAGTAATCATTTAAGTTTTTGCTCCAAATATGCGCGCTCTAATTGCTCAAGTTTGGCGTAATCATGCTCCCGTTGGGTAAAATTTACAAATCGATTCACTTTTGGTGTTGCAACCTTTTTGTCAATAGATACAATTGTCGGCGTTTCCTTGCTTTTTGCAAATTCTGCATCAAGTGCTTTAACACCCTCAATATCTCGCACATCTTTTTTATCCCACTCGGATAAAATTTTATTAACATAAGCAAATGTAGGCTTATCAATTGCTGCAACAGATCGATCACAGGCTTCCATCACAAGGTCTAGGGGCATTTTCCATGTATCAATCCACTTGTCTATATATTTGCGATGACTAGGGGTTGGATATCCCGAGGTTTGACCCATATAATGCAAAATAGTGCGATAATTTTTGTCAAATGCTTGCACATAAATTAACGCCTTTTCCAAGTCGTCAACACCATTATCTGCCCAGTCTAATGCGCATTTTTCTATATAACGCAGATTACGATGGCCGTTTTCCGCACAGTAGGTTAAAAGATATTCAATAACATCAATTGGAAGACGCAGCCAATCGTGAAAGCTAAATATAACGCTAAGATCATTATAATAAAGCAATTTACCCAATGTTTGCTCCGCACGCTCAAACATGCGCGCCACATCCCGGCTTTGCTTACGATAAACTGTTAATTCGTCAATAGTATATTGGGGACGGCTGCCTGAAACTGTATGCTTAATAGGCTGTGTCGCTTGGGCTGGTGTATGTTCTGGCACATGTACTTGGTAAAATGTAATTGCCATGTTGTTATCAGGGTCTTCCAGCTTTACGATACCTACATTTTCCCAATGCCTCCAAGCGTTCATCACATCGCTTTCGGTAATGTTAAACTGTAGGGCAAGTTCTGCAATAGATATACCTTCGCCATTCATCAGTTTTTTCATGCCCATTATATAAATTAATGAGTATACCGGCGGACAACTCGTCATATAATGTTCAATAAAATTACAAGATAGTTCTATTGCTTGCTGCTCATACCCTAATTTCATTTTTATGCTTGCCATAATTCCTCCCAATTTTTGGTGTAATTCCATGGGTGAATTAATTAATTTTTTCACGCCGCTTGTCCAATATCATACCTCATTTTCCTCCGTTTTGATACCTTTTCTTTTCAACAAAAACTGTGGGAAATGTGGATAATGATGTGGATAACTTTTTACGTGCAAAAGGCCAGTGTTTTGCGAGGTTCAAGCATTTATATCATTTGTCAAGCACTTTTTATACACAATTTTACGACTAAAAAGCCCACGATTCCAGAAGCTTTTTGAACAAATCCTGTGATTATAAGCTTTACAGCAATTCATGATCTGCAAAAAATTTGTTTATGTTTGTTTTTTTTATTCCACAGCAATTCTGTGGACACTGTGGATAACTACGTGGAAAGTATCATCTCTCCAACGAAATAGACATCCCCTGCGCCCATAGTTATTAACATATCATTTGGCATAAGTTTTTCTTGTAAATATTTGCGTGCGTCGTCAAAATTATCCATGTGAATAGTATTTTTTCCATTGCGCCTAATTCCTTCCATTAAGTCAATGGAGGATATGGTCGGATCAAAAGCTTCACGAGAAGCAAAGATCGGTAAAACCACAATTTCATCCGCATCTGTAAAAGATTCGGCAAATTCATTTAGCAAATTTTTGGTGCGAGAATATGTGTGGGATTGAAATAAACAAATTATCCTTTTAGCTTTACTATTTTTTGCCGCCGCCAAGCATTCTTTAATTTCTGTGGGATGATGGGCATAATCATCGATTATCCTTGCGCCATTGTACATGCCTTTATATTCAAAACGCCGCTTTACACCCTTTGCATTAGAAAGGGCGACCCCAATCACATTTGGGGCAATGCCAAGCCCATATGCTGCTGCAAAAGCGGCTAATGCGTTTAACATGTTATATCGCCCCGGAATGGGTAGGGTTATTGTGGTTAATTTTTCTGTGCCTTTCATAACATCAAACTTTGCACAGCCAAGGTGGTTAAATTCTACATTACTTGCCCAAAAGTGCGAGTCACTCATAGGTTGCAAACCAAATGTTACCACTTTGCATGGTAGGTTTTGCGTGATTTCTTCCGGTACACTG
>Ga0123355_10003528_pt1 | contig 22456 bp, 20 predicted proteins | sample TergutEmb28metaG_3_FD_89872 | JGI IMG/M metagenome (GOLD analysis project Ga0123355, IMG submission 89872) | Embiratermes neotenicus P1 segment gut microbial communities from Petit-Saut dam, French Guiana - Emb289 P1 | ecosystem: Host-associated > Arthropoda: Insects > Digestive system > Gut ... | reverse complement strand
TCGACGCCAACCGCATGATGGTGCGAGAGGGTCGCGCCATTGTCGACGAACGCCTGCTGGATCGCCGACTTGACGACGTCGTATTCGGCCAGCGCGTCGCCGCCCGCAGTCGGCTTCAGTGCGAACGTGAAGTACAGGCAGGCGCCGGCGTGGTAGCTGTGCGAGAGGTGACACATCAGGTAACCGCGCACGCCGAGCGCCGCGAACGCGCCCCTGGCGGCGTCCCCGACCGCTCGATACAGAGGCAGCAATCGGCTCCAGGGCGCCGCCGTTTCGGAGACGTCCGCCGGCACATCCCAGTCGAGCAGGAAGTCCCGGATGTACGGCGTGTCGAACTTCTTCTGGTCGTACAGGGTCCCGGGACCCGACCCGATGCAGACGCCGCCGTGGCGTCTGACGATCTCGCCGGCGAGGCGCCGCTCGAGCCTGACCCGACGCTGGCTCCCCTCGTAGCCGATGAACGCCAGGCACATACGGCGGCGGTCAAAGCCTCGACGTCGCTCGAGGAAGCTGACGAGCGCCGCTGACTGCAGGCGGTCGACGGCCGTCGGGCGCACCCGCATCGAAAACGAGAATTGGGTCTCGTCCGGGTCTGACAAGCGCGTCACCGACGGCGAGCACTCGCTGGCGGCAATCTCCGCCATCGCCGCCAGACCCGCCTCGAAGCTTCCGAACAGGTAGCCGAGGATCAGCCGTCGCTCGGGGACCGGGCGGATGTGGACCGTCGCCTCGGTGATGATCCCCAACCGCCCCTCGCTGCCGAGGATCATCTCGCGAACGCTTGGCCCCGTCGACGCAGAGGGAATCGGCCGGACGACCAGCGTCCCGTTCGGAGTGACCACCCGCAGCCCTCGGATCAGGTCGGCGATGTCGCCATAACGGTCGGACTGCATCCCCGAGGACCGGGTTGCGATCCAGCCTCCCAGGGTCGAGTAGGTGAATGAGTCCGGGAAGTGGCCGAAGGTGTAACCGCGGGCCCGCAACTGCTCCTCGAGCCGGGGGCCGAAGACGCCGGCCTGGACCCGGGCGAGCCGCGAGCCAGCATCGACGTCGAGCACGCGGTCAAGCCGCGACAGGTCGACCGACAGGACCGGACGCGACTCGCCGGGCGGTGCCTCCAACGAGCCCGAGATCGACGATCCCCCGCCGAACGGGATCACGACACAGTCCTGCCTGATGGCGGTCTCGAGGACGGCCGCGACCTCGTCCTCGTCGCCCGGCCACACGACCGCATCCGGAACCCGCCCGAGTTCGCCCCTGCGCCCAAGGATCAGGTCGCGGATCGATTTGCCGCGAGCGTGGACGACGCGGTCGCGTGGGTCGACCGAAACGTTCGCTTCGCCGACGGCATCGCCGAGCGCATCGCCCTGTCCATCCGGCAAGCTCGGGGCGGGGACCCGAAGATCCTCGAAGCGGGGCCGCGGCAACCTCGGGGTGCGGACGTCGAGGCCGATCGCGTTCGCGATATACGGCGCCAGCGCCGGCTTGTCCTCGTGGGTGAACCCAACCCCCTCGAGGCCCCAGCCCCACCACTTCATCGCCGCCACGTCGCTACTTGGCCCTGGGCAGGTGGTAGATGAAGAGATTTGCCGGGCCTGGGCTCATGTAGTTGCCGTCGGCCAGAATGATCCGGCCGCCGACGACGATCGGGCTCTGCCAGTGCCCTGGCCCGGCCTGCAGCGCCGCGTCGAGCGCGCCGGTGACCGGGTTGCGGACGTTCAGGATCCCTCGCTGCATGTCGTAGACGTACAGCAGCCCGCCCGCAACCACGGGGCTGGTCCCCGGCGCGTCGTCTGACCACGCGGGATGCAGGCGCCTGGCGCGCAGCGTGTACGCGGCGGTGCCGTCGCCATCGCTGACGAACACGAACGTGCGGCCGCCGCGCCTCCAGACGGCGGGCTGGCCGAAGACGTCGGTCGACCCAGGCGCATCGATCTGCTGCAGCTGACCACCGGTCCTCGGCCCCGCCGGGCCCGGCGTACCGTCGAGCCGGGCGAGGTCGAGGACCCGCAGGATCCCGTCCTTGCCCCCCTGCACCGCAAGCTCGGGGTTGTGGCCGCCCGGCAGCAGCGCCGGACCGGTGCTGCCGAGATCGACATCGCCCGAGTCCAGCTGCGCCTGGTTGACGGGCGTCCAGTTGTGCAGCAGCCGCAGCGTCGGCGAGAGCTCGAGCACGCTGTCTCCCCAATTCGTGCGACCGTCGAACGGGCCGTTGGCGGTCGCGATCAGGATGTCGCCGTCGGGCTCAACGGTCGTTCCGCCGCGCCCCCAGATCGCCGAGTCGCTGGCCGCACAGGTCCTGGGCGGATCGATCAGGTGGTGGATGTTGGAGCACAGCGAGTTGAAGACATGCGTGATCCGGCCGCTCGCGAGGTTCAGCTCGGCCAAATGTCCCTGGTAGGACGGGGCGTCACCGTAGTAGCCGCCGGACGCGACGAGCAACGATCCGCCGGCGATGTTGAGGGCGCCGTCGAGCTTCTCGCGGGTCGGGTCGAAGGTCACCCCGGTACGCCAGACCGGGCGGCCGCTTGACAGCGCCAGCTTCTGCACGTATCCGTCCGGGCTGGCCGCGTAGACGTATCTGCGATCGGGATCGGCGACCGGCGTCGTGGTGGTCACCTGCGGACCGCTGTCCAGCGAGGCGATCCCGGCCGGCGCGTATTCCCAGAGCTTGCGGCCGCTGGCGGCATCGATCGCGATCGTGTGCCCGTAGATCGTCGTGACGACGATCACGTCGCGGCGCCGGCCCTCGACGCGCACCGCGTGCAGCTCGATCGGTGCCGCGTCGACGACGTCGTCGACATCAACGGTCCTCCGCGTGAGCGTGTGCAGGTTGGCAGCCGTGATCCCGGTGTCGCTCGGGCCCACGCCGGAGCGCTCCACGTCATACCCCCAGGTGGGCCAATCCCCGCTGCGAACCGTGCCGGCAGCGGACGCACGGTCGCGTGCCGACGCCACCAGCGCACCGCCGGCTCCGACGCAGGCGATCGACGTCACGGCCAGCGCGCAGAGCCTTGCGAATCGGCTCGAAGCCCAGGGGCTCACGGGCCTGATCGTAGAGCTTGTCTTTGAGAGACAGTCTTGGACCGCGAGTGCGCCAATCGCGGCGCCCATGACAAAGTGTGCCTAGAGAAGTGACGACTCGCCACAGGAGGTAGGGAGGATGCAGCAGGTCAAGTTCGCGATCTTCGATCACATCGAGGAGATGGCCGGAACGCCCACGAGCCAGGTCTTCAAGGACCGGCTCGATCTGATCAAGACCGCCGACGAGGCCGGATTCACGGGCTACCACCTGGCCGAGCACCACGGCGGCGGGTTGTGTCTGGCCCCGGGTCAGGAGATCTTCCTGGCGGCCGCCGCCCAGGTCAGCAAGCGGATGCGGTTCGGCCCGCTGGTCAAGCTGCTGCCGATGCATCACCCGATGAAAATCCTGGAGGACCTGGCGATCCTCGACCAGCTGACCGAGGGACGGGTGGACTTCGGGGTGGGTCGTGGCGCGGTCCCGGCCGAGCACTTCTGGTACAGCCACACCTGGGACGAGTCCCGCGACCGCTTCGACGACACGCTCAGGATCATCAATCAGGCGCTGAAGACCGGCGAGATCTCGAGCGAGGGCAGCCGCTTCTACGACTTCGAGACGATGCCGATGCCGGTGCGCCCGTACCAGGAGCACATCCCGTTCTGGTATCCGGGCAACCCGGTGACCGCCGGCCGCCACGGGATGCGGCTGATCTGGCCGGGCAAGATCGACCAGGAGAACCACGACCGCTACGTCGAGGCCTGGAACTCGGGCCGCGATGACCCGGTCCGCCTCGACGGGCCGGACGACGAGCCGTTCGTCGGCTACAGCATGCTGCTGGCGATCGCGCCGACCGAGCGCGAGGCGCGCGAGGTCGCCGAGCGGGGGATGAACGGCCTGATCCGCAACACCTTTTCGCTCCACGAGCACGACAAGAAGGTCGTCCCGCCCGACGTCGGCGAGGCCGCCCAGGGGCCGCTGCGCATGATCATCGCCGGCATGGAGGCCGCGATCCAGTTCGGTGCCGGCACCCCCGACCAGCTCGCCGAGCGGCTGGCGGCGCTGTTCGAGGACGGCCTCTGCGACTACATCTGCTTCATGTTCCCGACCGGCGACATGACGATCGACGACTCGCGCCAGACGCTCGAGCTGTTTGCGTCCGAGGTGATGCCGCAGTTGCAGCTCAGCGAGGTCGGGTGAGGTTGGGGGGCGGGCCCGCTAGCCCGCCCCCCACACCTGCGCTAGAGTGACCCGCCCAGGAGAGGGACCGGAGCGATTGGAGCTATGCGTTCGTCTGAGAGACGATGACCCTTCTGATCGACACCGGCGAGGTGGCGGCGACCGAGCGGGCGCAGTACTGGGCGTACGCGTCCTCGGACGAATATCACCCCCTGCAGATCTCCGTTGGCGCGCACGACCAGTTCTCGGCCAAGATGTGGGGCGACTACCTGTCCTCGATCAGGTTGTTCAGGATCGTCGCGGGCGCCAACACGATGAGCCGGGGCGCCCGTGACATCGCGGCAGGTGACCCCGATTGCCTGTACTTCCAGATCATCCTGCGCGGGGGCGTATTCGGCGCCCAGCAGGACCGCGTGGTCGATCTGCGACCCGGCGACATGGTCGCCTACGACAGCTCGCGGACGGCAATCTTCAAGGCGGAGGGGACCTTCGACCTGCTCGCCCTGCAGATCTCGAAGCCGCTGCTCGGTAAGGCCGCGTCGACGATCTCACGGCAGACCGCGGTCAGAATCCCCGGCGAGAACGCGCTCACCCGACTCACCGCCAGGTTCATGCTCGATGCCGTCGCCCGCCTCGCGGCGGGCACGATCTCGCGCAACGACACCGGGCTGCAGGGACATATGGTCGACCTTGTGCGGCGCCTGTGCGTCGACCTCGGCACCACCGACCCGACCCGGCCGCGTTGCGCCGCGGAGCTGCTGTTGGGCGCCCAGGCGCAGATCGAGGCGCGACTCGCGGAGCCGGCGCTCAGCCCCGGAGACATCGCGCGCGCGTGCTTCATTTCGACGCGGTACCTGCATCGCGTGTTCGAGGCCGAAGGTCTCAGTGTCTGCAGTTACATCCGCGCCGCACGGCTAACCCGCTGCCGCCGCGATCTGCTCGACCCCGCGCTGGACGACCAGTCGATCCACGAGATCTCGAGCCGCTGGGGCCTGACCAACCCGGCGCACTTCAGCCGCGTCTTCAAAGAGGCGTACGGATGCTCGCCGCGCGAGTTCCGTCGCACCGCCGGCGCCGCCGCGGCGGTCGAGCCCGACCAGCAGCAGGGGTCGCCCTTCTGGTCCCGCGACGTCGGCCGCAACAATGGCGACTTCTGGGAGAACGCCCGCAGCCGCCAAGCCAACCGCTCCGCCTGAGGCTCCAGACAGACGCTCAGTTCGCGCGACCGGCCGTCCGCGGTGAGAGGAGAGAGTCACCCCGGACGACCGGCCGCCGAGAGGACGCCCACCGGATCCTACGGCGTTTCCCCACATTGTCAAGAATGTTGATCGACTTTCCTCATAACTGGCGCCCGATCAGATGGCCGAGCGCGAGCGCGCCCAGGCCCACCGCGATGCTCACGACGACGTTCAGGATCGCGGCCGCCGCCTCGCCGTCCTCGCCGAGGCGGTGGCTCTCGAGCATCCAGGTCGAGAACGTCGTATAGGACCCGATCGTGGCGGTCCCCGCCAGCAGCAGCGCGTTCCCGTGCAGCGCGAGCCCGTCGATCAGGCCGAGCGCGAACGAGCCCGAGATGTTGACCGCGAAGGTTCCGAATGGGAGCTCGCGGCCCGTGGCGGAGCCGATCAGACCGTCGAGCAGGAAGCGCGCGATCGCTCCCAGCCCACCGAGCGCCGCGACTTCGATCCAGGTGAGCCCGTCCATCGCTGCCGCAACCTACACGGCGACGCGCGGACGCCGATTGCCGTGCGATCCCCCCCGCACTGTGTACCCTCAGCACTAGATACGGATGGCGACCGCCGAGCAGACGACCAATTTCGGGGGACGGATGAATGAGCACGGCGCGGCGCTCGCGTTCGAGTGGCGGCGGCTGACGCGCGCGGCGACCGGGGTGGCGCTGCTGACGGCGCCCGCGTTCTTCCTGGTCCTGTACGACTCGAACCACCTGAGCCTGGTCGCGTCGATCCTGATCACCGCGCTGGCGGTGGTGGTGTTCCGCGGACTGGTCGAGGTCATCGTCCGGCACTTCCTGCCCTGGGCGAGCCTGCTCGGGAACACGAACCTCAAGGAAGATGACATCGTCGCGCGGCGGCGCTATTGGTACTGGCGAACCAAGTTCCGGCGCCTGCCGATGTGGATCCTCTTCATCCTGATCCTGCTGGGACTGTGTCAGGCGCTGTTCGCGTTCTCTGGAGTCAGCGCCGGCTTCTTCCACCCGTTCGTCGGGCTGCACAAGATCTTCCCGCCCAGCACGCTTCCGCAGCTGTCGCTGGTGTTCATCCAGCTACCGATCCTGTTCTTCGTCAACTTCGGGATCTTCTTCGGGCCGTTCCTGTTCTTCGCCGCCCGCGGGATCCGCAGCTACGAGCCCGGCGACGCGAGCTGGGGAGTGAAGATCGACGACGTCCGCGGCCAGGCGGAGGCCAAGGAGGAGATCACGCGCGTGATCACCCTGTGGCAGTCCGGCGAGGAGTTCGAGAAGGCCGGCGGCAAGCGGGAACGCGGCCTGCTGTTCCTCGGAGCGCCGGGCACCGGCAAGACGATGATCTCCAAGGCGATCGCGACCAACTTCAACTGCCCGTTCGTGACGATTCCCGGCTCGGGGTTCGCGCAGATGTTCATCGGGATGGACGCGATCGTCGTGCAGCTGCTCGCCCACAGGGCGCGCAAGCTGGCACGCAAGTGGGGCGGCCAGTGCATCGTCTTCATCGACGAGATCGACGCTGTCGGGATGCGGCGCCAGGCGCTGGGCCACCACCACAGCGGCGGCGCCGGCAACACGCCGAACTCGCTCAGCGACTTCCTGTTCTTCGGACCAACAGGCTCGCTGACCCCGACCGGCGACCTGGTGATCGAGAGCCGCCAGTGGCGCGAGCAGGTGTTCGCGCAGCGCGGGGCGCCGGAGCCGTCGCACCTCAACGTGCTGCAGCGGGTCGCGATCCGCGTCAACCAGGCGTTCCCGGGCATGGGCGGCATGGGCTACGGCGGCCAGGCGCTGAACCAGTTGCTGGTGGTGATGGACGGCATGGGCGACCCACCGCTGTTCCGCAAGATCGTGACCAACCGCGTCAACACCTTCCTCGACGCGATGTTCGTGGTCCCCAGGCGGATCGGCAGGCTGTCGCTGCGGTTGCCGCGGCCAAAGCCGCGCGGCGAGGAGATCTACTTCATCGGCGCCTGCAACGTGCCGATCGAGGTGCTCGACCCGGCGCTGACGCGCCCCGGCCGGATGGGCCGCCACATCTGGTTCCGGACGCCGACCAAGGACGACCGCAAGGACATCTTCGACCTGTACATGGCGAAGGTCGGGCATGAGCCCGACCTTGATACCGACCAGCGGCGGGATGAGCTCGCCCGGATCACGAGCGGCTATTCCCCGTCGATGATCGAGCAGGCGTGCTCGATGGCGCTGACCATCGCCCACTCCGAGGGGCGCCGCGTGTTCGCCTGGCGGGACATCGTCGAGGCGATGACGACCGTCGAGGCCGGCACCGCACAGAACATCGACTACGTGCCGGAGGAAACCCGGGCGGTCGCGATCCACGAGGCCGGTCATGCCGTCGCCGGGCACGTTTACCTCGGCGACGAGCTGTTGTCGACGCGGCTCTCGATCCGCAAGCGCGGTGGCTCGCTCGGCCACTACCAGAGCATGGAGAAGGACGAGCGCTTCAGCCACTTCCGGACGCGCGTGATGGGGAGCCTGGTGATGATTCTCGGCGCGATGGCCGCCGAGCACGTCTTCTACGGCGAGAACTCGCAGGGGGTCAGCGGCGACCTGTACAGCGCGACCGCCACCGCCGCCTCGATGGTCGGCATGTGGGGCATGGGGCCGGAGGCATCCGCACTGGAGATCGGCCCCGGGTATGACTCCTCGATGACGGATCGAAAGGGCAAGAAGAACGGCAATGCCCCCGAGAGCCAGGACGAGTTGGTCCGGCGCCGGCTCGAGCAGATCGGCCATCGGCTGATGAACCGGGCCAGCGGCGGCTCCGCGATGATGGGCGACCCGATCGCCGCCGTCCTCGGCGACCGCGAAAAGGGTCGGGCCGCCGCCCAGCTGCTCGGCCAGGCGTATGTGATGGCCTACACGCTGATCCTCGCCAACCGCGACAAGGTCGAGCAGATCGCCGACGTACTGATCGATCGCAAAGAGCTGCACGGCGACGAGGTCGTCAACCTGCTCGACAGCGTCGACCTGATCAAGCCCGAGCTCGACCTCGCTGACGACACCACCTGGCCCAAGTATGAGCAAGCTGCCTGACAGGGCCGACACCACCGACGAGGGCAGCACCTCCTCGGAGTCGTCGCTGCTGCCCTCGCCGGTTCCGCTGACCGCGGCCCGGGAGCAGCCGGGTCGCCGCCAGGCCCCGCATCGGGATCGATTCCGGGCGGCTCTGGCGGTGCTCGCGGGAATCGCCGTTGGCGCGATCGCGATCGCCGTCGCGGTGGTGGTCGCCAATCACGGGACCACGAGCACGACCAAGAAGACCGCAGCGTGGTCGGCGTGGTCGCCGGGCGCCTCGGGGGGCCAGGGTGCGACCGAGATCGCCGACCACATCGCCCCGTACTACCGGTTCAGCGCCGCTCGGCAGCTCGATGTCGTGACGCCGATGGCGCTGACGAACCCGAGTCCCAGCGGCACGATCAGCGGCAACGGGCTGGTGGTGGCCGTGAACACCGGCACCGCCAAGGCCGAGAAGCTGTCGCTGCTTGGCGGGCACACGGTCGCTTACAACATCTGCGGGCTCGGCACCTCGAATTGCGCACTCGGCGGCAAGCCGTCGGCCTCGCGGCTGCTGCTGCTGCGCCGTGAGGCGCTCGAGCTGGCGCTGTACAGCTTCAAATACATCAGCGGCACCCAGAACGTGATCGCGGTGCTGCCACCGGGACACACCCAGACGACGACCGCCAAGGCAAGCGCCGGACACGGCTCGGGCGGCAGCCACGCCGCGAAGCACAGCAAGCCGGTCACGCTCGCGGTCCTGTTCGTCAAGCCCGAACTGCAGCCGTGGCTGAGCACGCCGCTGAAGCAGACGCTCGCGCAGATTCCGCCCGACGTTCCGGAGCTGCCGCTCTGGACTCACAGCAACGAGGCAGGGCTGGTGGATCAGGTCACCGCCCGCGGTCTGTTCGCCTCCTCGGTCGAATCGCAGGGCGGTGGCGCCAAGCTTCTGGTACTGAGGTCTATCCCGCCTCAGTAGGGTCGACGAACTCGGCCGGCTGCTTTGCCAGGCCTGCCGTCACGGCCGCGAGCTGGTTGCGGCCACCGGCGATCTCGAGCTGGAGGCGCGCTTCGAGCGCCATCGTCTCCTCCGGCGATCCGCTCCAGCCCTCCTGAAACAGACGCTTTGCCCGGCGCACGGCATCGGGCGAGCGGGCCGCGATCTCGGCGGCGAGCGCCCGCGCCGCCGCCAGCGGGTCGTCGCTGACGTGGGTGACGACGCCGAGCGCGTGTGCCTCGGCGCCGCTGAAGCTCCTGCCGGTGAAGGCCAGTTCCTTGGCCACGTCGATCCCGACGAGCCGGGGCAGTGTCCGGGTGATCGCCATGTCCGGGATCAGGCCCCAGCGAACCTCCAGCACCGACAGGTTGGCCTCGGGCGACGCGATCCGGATGTCGGCGGCCAGCGCGATCTGCAGGCCGCCGCCGAGACAGTGGCCGTGGATCGCCGCGATCACCGGCATCGGCGCCCGGATCCACTCGTAGGCCGCCTGCTGGAAGTGATTGGGCGGCGGGTCGTGCAGCGGCCGCGTGAGCGCGTCGCCGTCGGCGCTCGAGGCCATCACGCCGGTCACGTCCAGCCCGGAACAGAAGCTCTGGCCGGACCCGTGCAGCACGATCGCGCGCACCCCGGGGTCGGCGCTCAGCCGCCGCGCCGCGCCGATGATCGCGTCGAACATCGGCAGATCGAGCGCGTTGTGCTTGTCGGGGCGGTTGAGTGTCACGGTCGCAACGTGCGCGGCCACCTCGATCCTGACGCGCTCCTCGCTGCTCATCGCTGCACCGGCGCGACCGGGTCTCCGATCCGCACCGCACCGGGCTCGAGCACGCGACCGTAGATCCCGAACGGCAGCGGTTCCGTCGTCTCGGTGTGGCCGCGGTAGCCGCGCAGGACGTGGAGGGTCTTGAGGTTGACCTCGCCGCTGTCCGGGTCCCGGGTCGTGAAGGCGCAGCGACCGACGTGGCCCTCGAACCGGACCAGCGCCTCGCCGACGCGGACATCGCCGCCGACCCAGCGATCCTCGGCGTGCGCCGCCACCCCGTCGACCTCGATCAGCATCCGGAAGCGCCTGGAGTCGATCGTCTCGATTCCGGCTTCACCGGCGAGCCGCTGCAGCGAGGCCCGGGAGATCAGGCTGGCGGCTCCGGTGGCGCCGCGGTCGACCGCGGAGTCCGAGGACACGAGCCGCAACGGCTGGCCAACGTGAGCAGACAGCGCCGCCACCCAGGGTCCGTCGACCAGGCGACCCTCCGTCTGGCGGGAGAAGAACGTGGCGACGATCGGGGCGCCGAGGCGGACCTCGTCCGCGACCCGGGAGCCGTCGGGGAACTCGAACGCGAGCCGCCCCGACCGCTCGTCGAAGTCAGCGACCACCTTGACAAGGGCGCCGATCGTCTTCCCGTTGACCATCCGGTCGCGGTCGTCGATCACGAAGAACCGCCTGTTCCCGCGGGCTCCGTCTCCATCCAGCTCGATCGCGTCCACGGCCCGCAGCCGGGTGCTCTTGACGGCGGTGATGGCAAGCCCCGTGACAGTCGTCGTGTGCACGCGACTATCGTGCCAGGTCGATGGACGACGCGAATGCCCGCAGGCCGCCGCCGCCACCGCGCGGGCTGTGTGACAGCTGCACGCACCAACAGCTGGTCCCCAATACGCGCGGGTCGGTGTTCTCGCTCTGCCGACGGTCCCGCCAGGAGCCGGAGAGATTCAGGCGCTACCCGCAGCTGCCCGTCCTGAGCTGCGACGGATTTGAGCAAAAGTAGCTGCGGATCTAGGACTCGAACCTAGACTAACGCATCCAGAGTGCGCCGTGCTGCCAATTACACCAATCCGCAGTGCATCGACACCTGGACATGCAAAGTGCCGCGAGCCGAAGATAGCGCAAAGCCCTAGAGCCGTTCGAGGTCGCTCGAGAGATCGCCAAGCGCGGCGACCGCGGCGGCGTCGAGCGGGACAGCAGCTGACAACAGCCGCCGGGCGTGCTCCAGGTCGTCCGACCTGCCGACCGTCAGCGCGCCGACGACTCGACCCTCGGAGAGGTAGAAGATCGTGAACTCCCCCTCCTCGAGCGAGCCCCGAACGACCTCGCGGTCCCATTCCAGCGCCGGCCCGACGTATTCCAGCCACGTCCAGTCGGACAGGTCGGAGAAGAAGTACGGGACGACGTCGTGTGGGACGTCGCGGCCAAGCATGTTCTGGGCGACGGTCCGGCCCTGGTTGAACGCCACGTCCCAGTGCTCGATACGCGTCGCCCGGCCGCCGTGGACGACGCTGTCGTACTCGGCGATATCGCCGGCGACGTAGACGCCGTCGACGGGCGCCCGCAACCGCGAATCGACCCGAACGCCGCCGCCGTCGCCAAGCCCGAGGCCGGTGGCCCGGGCGAGCGTCAGGTCGGGCGTTGCGCCGACCCCGATCACGACCACGTCCGCCTCGAGCTCGAGCCCCGATTCGGTCACCACCCGGCTCACCCGCCCATCCGCCCCCTCGAAACGCGCCAGCGAGTCGCCGCCATGCACCGTGATGCCGTGATCCTCGAGCACGCTCTGGAAAAAGCGTCCCGCCTGCTTCCCGAAGCCCCGGCTGAGCACGAGGTCCTCGATCATCACCATCGTGCATTGGCTGCCGAGCTCGGTCAGCGAGGCCGCAACCTCGCTGGCGATGTAGGAGCCACCGATCAGCACGACGCGCTTGCCGGCGGCGTCGTCCCGGATCGCGTCGCTGTTGCGGATCGTCCGCAGATACTGGATGCCCTCGAGGTCGGCGCCCGGGGCCGCGAGCCGCCTGACGCCGGATCCGGTCGCGACCAGCGCCTGGCCGAAGCTCACCTGGCCGCCGTCGGACAGCTTCGCCACCCGCTCGTTCAGGTCGAGGCCAGTCACAGTCGTGCGCGTCAGCACCTCGATCTGCTGGGACCTGTACCAATCGTCAGGGTGCAGCAGCGTCTCTTCACGGCTCTGCTTGCCCTGCAGGTACCCCTTCGAGCACGGCGGCCGGTCGTATGGGGGGTCAAGCTCGCGGCCGACGATCATCACCGAGCCGTCCGCCCCACCCTCGCGCAGCGCCTCGGCGCAGCTGGCCGAAGCCAGCCCACCGCCGATCAGGAGATGGTCGACGCGGCGCTCGCTCATCTCCGGCACTGGTCAGGCAGCGTTTGCGCCGGCGGGCGCGAACTGAAGCGTGATCTCCGCCTCGAGGCCGGGATCCAGTATCAACAGCACCTCGTCACCTGGCTCGATCACCGAATCGGCCTTCGGTACGAAGCCGTCGCCGTCGCGCAGGACGGAGATGATCAGCGACCCATCGGGGAGGTCGATGTCGGCGACCCGTCGACCCGCCGCGTCGGAGCCTTCGCCGACTTCGAGCTCGATGATCTCGAGGTGCTCTTCTTCCAGCGCCAGCAAATGAACCAGCCCGTACTCGGGCACCTCGTGCTCGATCAGGCGCAGAATCAGGTCCGTCGCAGACACCGCCGGCTGGATCCCCAGCAGCTTGAAGTGCTGGAGGTTGCGCGGGTTGTTGACGCGGGCGACGATTCGCTGGACGCCGTACTTCTCGCGCGCCACCTGGCAGATCAGCATGTTGTCCTCGTCATCGCCGGTGACCGCGATCACCAGATCAGCGCGCTGGATCCCCGCACGCTCGAGCACCCACAACTCGGTCGCATCCCCGTACTGGACGGCGTGCTCCAGCTCCTCCTCGACGACCCGGTACCGGGTGTGCGCGGACTCGATCAGGGTGACCTCGCGGTCCCTTGCGATCAGCTCCCGAGCGAGGTTCCATCCGACCTTGCCGGCGCCGGCGATGATCACGTACATGGCAACTCCCGCCGCGAGACGTCATTCATTGTGCGAGCACCGCCTCCTCGGCCAGGTCGATCGCGACCTGCGTGGGGCAGATCGTCTGCAATCCCTGCTCGGCGTACCACGCCGCGCGAGCGGGATCGGCGACCCTGACGACGACCCGCGGTACGTCGAAGCGCCGCTGCGCGATCTGGGCGATCACCAGGTTGGTGTTGTCGCCGGAGGTAGCCGCCAGGAACACGTCGGCCTCCTGGATCCCCGCCTCGATCATCGCGTCGATCTCGAGCGCGGTCCCGACCGTGAAGCGGCCGCCCGCGTCCTCCCAGGTCGCCGTCTGTGCCCGGTCGAGGCGCTCGTGCGAGAGCGGATCTCGATCAAGCACCGAAACGTCGTGACGCTGCTCAAGTGCCCGCCGCGCGACCGCCGAGCCCACCCGGCCGCATCCGACGATCAGGATGAACATAAGCCAGACTGTAGAGCCTCGCAGCCGCCAAGCGCCAGCGGGCTCAGGTGATCAGCGGGATGATCAGCAGCGCGACTATGTTGGCGACCTTGATCATCGGGTTGATCGCCGGTCCGGCGGTGTCCTTGTAAGGATCGCCGACGGTGTCGCCCGTGACGGCGGCCGCATGCGCCTCCGAGCCCTTGCCTCCGTACTCGCCGTCCTCGATCAACTTCTTGGCGTTGTCCCAGGCGCCGCCGCCCGAGGTCATCGATATGGCCATGAACAAGCCGACGACGATCACGCCGATCAGCAGTCCGCCGAGCGCCTCGACGCTGATCAGACCGACGATGAAGGTGACCAGGATCGGGATCAGCGACGGGAGGATCATCTCGCGCTGGGCCGACGCGGTCACCAGCGAAACCGCTGTCCCGTACTGCGGCTGCTCGGTTCCCTCCATGATCCCCGGGTGCTCTCGGAACTGCCGGCGAACCTCTTCGACGACCTTGCCACCGGCACGCCCGACGGCCTCGATCGCGAGCGCGGCGAACAGGTACACCATCATTCCGCCGATCAGCAGCCCGATCAGGACGGCGGGGTTGCCGAGCGTGAAGTCGGGATGCGTGCCCCTCCGGTTGAGCTCGGTCTCGAACGCGTCGAACAGGACCAGCGCCGCCAGCGCCGCCGAGCCGATCGCGTATCCCTTGGTGACCGCCTTGGTGGTGTTCCCGACCGCGTCGAGCGGGTCGGTGACGTTGCGGACCTCCTCGGGGAGGTCGGCCATCTCGGCGATGCCGCCGGCGTTGTCGGTGATCGGCCCGAACGCGTCGAGCGCGACGATCAGCCCGGTCAGCGACAGCTGCGCCATCACCGCGACCCCGATCCCGTAGATGCCCTGCGAACCGCCGCCGACGAGCTTCCACGAGCCGAGGATCCCGAGCGCGAGCACGATCGCCGGCGCGGCCGTCGCCTGGAAGCCCTGGGCGAGCCCCTGGATGATGTTGGTGGCATGCCCGGTCAGCGAGGCACGGGACGTCTTCTTGACCGGCGAGAACCTGGTCGAGGTGTAGTAGTCGGTGATCACGAACAGACAGGCGGTGACGCCGATCCCGATCAGCGCGCACAGATAGAACTTCCACCAGTGCTCGTGGACGCCGTTGCCGAAGGAGACGCCGTTCATCAGCCAGTAGGTGACGGGGATGAACGCCAGCGCGGCGAGGCCACCGGACAGGATCAGCCCCTGGTAGAGCGCCCGCTCGACGTTGCCGGACGGCGACTTGACGGCGAACGTGCCGATGATCGAGGCGATGATCGAGACGCCGCCGAGCACCAGCGGGAAGACCGCCACGCGCATGCTGTCGGCGCTCGAGAAGGTCAGGACCCCGAGCAGCATCACGGCGACCGCGGTCACCGCGTAGGTCTCGAACAGGTCGGCGGCCATGCCCGCACAGTCGCCGACGTTGTCGCCGACGTTGTCGGCGATCACCGCGGGGTTGCGCGGGTCGTCCTCCGGGATGCCCGCCTCGATCTTGCCGACGAGGTCGGCGCCGACGTCGGCGGCCTTCGTGAAGATGCCGCCGCCGAGCCTGGCGAAAACCGAGATCAGCGAGCCGCCGAAGCCGAGCCCGATCAGGGCGTCAACGGCATCGCGGGTGCTCTCTCCGACCCCCCAGGTGAGGATCCCGTAGTAGCCCGCGACGCCGAGCAGCGCCAGCCCGACGACCAGCAGTCCGGTCACCGCCCCGCCCCTGAAGGCGACGTCCAGCGCCCGGCCGACGCCGCCCCGCGCCGCCTCGGCGACCCTGGCGTTGGCGCGCACCGACACGTTCATGCCGATATAGCCGGCGGACGCCGACAGCACGCCGCCGATCAGAAACCCGATCGCAACCCTGATGTTCTGGATTGGGATCAGGACGATGAACAGGATCACCCCGACGCCCGCGATCGTCGTGTACTGCCTGTTCAGGTACGCTCGCGCGCCCTCCTGGACGGCAGCCGAAATCGCGCGCATCCGCTCGTTGCCTGGCGACAGGACGAGCAGCGCCTGCGAGGTCAGAACGCCATAGACGACGGCAGCGGCTGCGCAGACAAGCGCCACGATCACGCCGTGGTGCGTCAGAAAGCTGGTCAAAACTTCTCCTCAGTGGGTTTGACAGGGCCCGGACTCCGGCCGGGCAGCATACCGGCAAACGGCCTACTACTGCCCTGGAACCCAGAGACGGCCGCTGCGCTGCGCCGGGCCTGGCTCGCCCGGGCGCGGCTGCTCGGGCGCCGCTGCTTCTGGTTCTCCCGCGGGATCCTCCGGCTGCGGCGCAGGGCCCTTGCCACCGAGCTGCACGTAGCTGAGCTGCAACTGCGACAGCGCCTGGCGGATCGAACCGGCCTGCTCTTGGGCGATCTCCTCGACGAGCGGCAGCAGCGCCCTGACCGACTCGATCGCGATCCGCACCTGCTCCAGATCTCGCTCGGGTTCGGTGCCGGCGACCATCCCGGTTCGCCGCATCCCGAGGTTGATCAGCGTCACCACGTTCTCCATGAGCACGTGCTCCACGCGGATTCGCTTGATCTCCTCTTCGTAGGCGGCGCGAAACTCTTCCTCGGTTGGTTGGCGGGTCGAATCAGCGTTCACAGGTCACCTCCGCAGGGCTGCCCACACCCGGAGAATACGTTGCCCGCGTCTCCTGCACGGTGTGTGCGTACACCTCCCTGAGGCTCAGGCCCTGGCGCAACAGCGCCCGCTGTCGTTGCGCGGCGTTCGCCTGCGGGAAGTCGATGCCGATGCCAAGCTCGGCGCGGACCGGCTCGGTCCAGCTCAGCAGCCGGTCGAGCCCGGCCCGCGCGGGGTATGGCTCACCGGAGCGCAGTTCAAGCAGCTCGCCGTCGAGGCCAAAGCGGATCGCGCGCCAGAGGTTCTCCTCGATCAGCCTCGCGGGTAACTCATCCGCCTTGACGCCGTCGTCGATGTCCCGGGCGGCCTGGGCGACACAGGCGACGATCAGTCCGGCCAGCGCCTCGGATTCGGCGGCCGTTGTCTGCGCGTCACAGATCCGGACCTCAACGGTTCCGAACGCCAGATGGGGCCGCACCGACCACCAGACCTGGGTGAATTCGACGATCGACCGCGTCCTGGTGAGGAACTCGATGTAATCGGCGAACGCGCGCCAGCTTCCGAGCGCGTCGGGGATCCCGCACCGCGGGAAGCTGCGGGTGAAGATCTGGCTGCGGGCGCTGTGCAGGCCGGAGTCGCGCCCGTCGAGAAACGGCGAGCTCGCCGAGATCGCAAGCAGCGAGGGCAGCACCGGCCGCAGGCGGTCGCAGACCAGGACCGCGCGATCGGCGCCGCTGACGCCGACGTGAACGTGCATCGAGAAGCTGTTGTTGCGCCACGCGACGTACTGGAGCCCGTCCTCGACGCGGTGGTAATGGTCGGTGTCGATGATCTGCTGGGCGCGATAGTCGGACCACGGGTGCGTGCCGCTGGCCCCGAGCTGGAACCCTTCGGCTGAGGCGAGCCGGAACAGCCTGCGCCGGCGCTCGCGCTGGGCCGCCAGCGCGTCGCTGAGGTCCTCGCCACGGCCCGACCTGATCTCGACCTCCGACGAGATCAGCTCACCGGCGAGCGACCCCGACAGCACCGGATCGGCCGACGCGGCTGCGCGCAGCGTCTCGAAACCCGGTGTCAGCCCGAGATCCGAGTCGAGGATCGCGAACTCCTCCTCCAGGCCGACGGAGAAATCGGTCGCCTGTTCAAACCGCGACCGCCCGCTGTGCACGTCGATATCCGTCAAGAGAGATAGAAGTACAGCGCGTAGAGCAGATCGACCGCCGGGCTCGACGCGTGCACGGTGACCTCCGGCGGGGTCTGCAACAACGCCTCGGAGTAGTTGAAGATCACCTTCACGCCGAGCTCGACGAGGTCATCGGCGAGCGCCTGGGCCGCAGTCGACGGCACCGCCAGCACCGCCACCACCACATCCTCCCTGTCCACGACCTCGCGCAGTTCGTCGTAATGGCGGACCGTCAGTTTGCCCAGCCGGGTGCCGACCTTCTCGGGATCGACGTCGAACAGCGCGACGACCCGGAAGCCGTGGTCGGCGAAGATGTCCGAGGTGGCGATCGCCGTGCCGAGGTGTCCCGCGCCGAATAGCGCGATGTTGTGCTGGCCCGAGGTGTGCAGGATCTTGCGGATCTGCGTGACCAGCGAGTCGATGTTGTAGCCGACGCCGCGCTTGCCGAACTTCCCGAAGCCGGACAGGTCGCGGCGGATCTGCGTCGAGTTGACATGGGTGTAATCGGCCAGCTCCTGTGAGCTGATCGTCTCCTTGCCCATCTTGCGCGCCTGCGTCAGCACCTGCAGGTATCGCGACAATCGCGCCGCGACGCCGAGCGCCAACTTGTTATTGCCCTGTCGGTCGCTCTCTTCCCCGTGCACCATGCAGGCGATCACTCTACAAAGCGCAGGGCGTCCTCGAATTCGTGCTCGTCGACGAACAGCTCGAAGCGCTCGCGCCCGTCGATTGCGACGACCGGGATGCGTTCCAGGTAAGCGGTCATCCAACGCTCGTCGGTCTCGATGTTGCGCTTCTCGAGCGCAAACGGGACGCGTTCGCGGACGCGGTCAACGACCGCCAGCGCCTGGTCGCACAGGTGGCAGCCGGGGCGGCCGTAGAGGATGACGGTGCGTGTCACGCCGCTAGTACCGATTCACGCCGCCAGGCTCGGTTCGCCGGTCGCGTACACCTCGAGCGACAGATAGTCCGGGAACAGGTATGCCCGGGTGTACCTTGCGGCGGCGGCGATCATCGCCGCGTTGTCGGTGCACAGCTCCCGCGGTGGCACGTCGAGCTCGACGCCGAGAGATCCGAGCGCCTCGCGCAGCGGTCCGTTGGCAGCGACGCCGCCACCAGCCGCCAGCCGGTTGGCGCCGGTCTGCGCCAGTGCCCTGCGCACCCGGACCAGCAGCGCTTCGACGATTGCCCGCTGGTACGACGCCGCCAGGTCCGCCTGCCGGCGCTGGGCCTCGGTGTTGCCGAGGTCCCGGATCCGGTACAGCAAGGCTGTCTTGAGGCCCGCAAAGGAGAAGTCGAGACCCGGCATCCGCGAGCCGGTCGGGAACTCGAACGCGTCGGGATCGCCGTCGCGGGCGAGGCGCTCGAGCGCCGCGCCACCGGGGTAGCCGAGCCCCAGTAGCCGCGCACCCTTGTCAAACGCCTCCCCGGCCGCGTCGTCGAGCGTCTGCCCGAGTAGGCGAAGCCGCGGCCCGTGGTCGCGGACATCGGCCAGCAGCGTGTGCCCCCCGCTCGCGACCAGCGCCAGGAACGGCGGCTCGAAGGGCTCCGGCCCGAGGAAGCTCGCGGCGAGGTGCCCATGGAGATGGTCGACCCCCGCGAACGGCAGCTCGCGGGCGGCCGCCAGCGCCTTCGCGGCGGAGAACCCGACCAGCAGCGCCGCAACCAGGCCGGGCCCCTGGGTCGCGGCCACCAGCGTCAAATCGTCGAGCGTCGCTCCCGCCTGGTCGAGCGCCTCGTCGATCACCGGCATCAGCAGCGTCAGGTGGTGACGGGACGCAATCTCCGGGACGACGCCGCCAAAGCGGTCGTGCACGCCCTGCGAGGAGATCACGTTGGCGCGGATCTCGCCGCCCCCGGTGACGATCGCCGCGCAGGTGTCATCGCAGCTGCTTTCGATCGCCAGAATCACACCCATGGGGTTCCCACGGCGCGCCACATGATCAGCGCATCCTCGCCGTTGTCGGAGTAGTAGCGGCGGCGGGTGCCGACGCTGCGAAAGTCGTACTGCTCGTACAGCGCGATCGCGGGACCGTTGGAGACACGAACCTCCAGGGTGTAGTTGGCGTCGTGGCCACCGCGGTCGAGCATCGCGTCGAGCAGCGTCCGCGCGATCCCCTGGCGGCGGCGATCCGGGTCGACGGCGATGTTCATCAGGTGGTAGACCTCCTCATAGCGGGCGCAGATCAGATAGCCGACGAGCGCCGGAGCCTGGATCGCGGCCAGGCAGATCCCGGAGGGCTTGGACAGCTCCAGCACGAACATCGCCAGCGACCAGGGCGTCGGAAACGCGCGCCGCTCGACTCCCAGCACGCGCGGCAGATCGGCGTAGACGAGCTGTCGGACGACGGTGGCCGTCGCGTTGTCGGTCATCCGCGGATCTCGGCGTCGGGGATCCTGAGATATTCGGGCTGGACGTCCTGTGGCCGCGGCGCCGGGTCGAGCGCCGCCGCCAGACGGCAGTGATTGATCGCCGAGATGTGGTGTGCGGGGTCGTCGTCGTTCGGGACGACGACCCCCGACCGCTCCAGGACCGACCTGAACTTGATCGCCCCATCCCCGACCGCCACAGACCCCGGGCCGGCGTGGTCGCTCAACTGCTCGGGGGCGAGCACCGAGGGCTCGGGCTGTGACGGCGCCTGCAGCAGATCGCCGCCAGCCGGCCAGCCCGCGGCAAACACCTCGCCGCGTCGGGCGTCGATCAGCGCCAGGATCCCCGCCGGCGGTTGGGGGTCGGCGGCCGCTGGCGGTTGGGGGCGGGCGGCTGGGATCAGTTTCGCCGCGCCGAGACCGAGCGCGTGCAGCGACGAAACCCCGACCAGCGGGATCGCGCGGGCGCGGGCGAGCGCCTGGGCGCTCGCGATCCCGATCCGCAATCCGGTGAACGTCCCCGGCCCGATCCCGACCGCGATCCTTTCGACGCGGCTCCAGCCGCCGCCGGCGGACATCAGGACCTCCTCCAGCGCGCCCAGCAGCTCGCGCGCATGCCCGGGCCGGCTGCCGGCAGGCGGCTCGTGGTATCGCTCGACCGCAAACTGCGGCACCTCGCCGGGGAGGACATCGGCGACCGCCGCGGCGGTCGCGCGGGTGGCCGTGTCGAGTGCCACGATCCTCATTCGAGTGCTCCCCCCGGGACGGCTGCGGCCCACCCGCGTCTCGAGGCGTTCTTCCGAGCCTTTTGGGTCGTATAGACCCACGGATCTCGAAAGAACGTCATCCGACGCCGACGATCCGCAGGTCGCCGCCGCCGTGTTCGAGCTTGACCCAATGCGTTCCCGTCGCCAGCTGGTCGAGCTCGGGCTCGGCGACCTCGGGCCATTCGACGAACGCGATCGTCTCCGGGCCGAGATAGTCCGCGAGGATGTCCGGATCCTCGTCGTCGAGCGACTCGATCCGGTACAGGTCCAGGTGAGAGACGCTCGCCACCGGCCCGCTCGCCGGGTAGCGCTGGCCCACCGTGAAGGTCGGGCTGGTGACCGGCACCGTCACGCCGAGTGCGCGGCAGGCGCCCCGGACGAAGGTCGTCTTGCCGGCGCCAAGCTCGCCTGCGACCAGTACCACCTCGCCGGGCTGGAGCTTCGCGGCCAGCTTGGCGCCGAGCTGTTCGGTCTCCTCGCTCGAGCGCGACTCCGCCCTCAGATACACAGTCCGAAACAGTAGATCAACCCTCTCCGCTACCGTCGAGGCCCAGATGCTGAAGCGTGTGGCGCCAGCACTGGACGGGCTCCGTAGCTCCGACACCGGCAAGGCCGTCGGCTTGGCCGGCGCGATGATCGCCAACAATCTGATCGCGCTGATCGCGTCGATCGTGTTCGCGCGGATGCTGAGCGACTACGGCGCGCTGGCGGCGCTGGTCAGCTTCTTCCTGATTCTGAGCGTCGTCGGCCAGGCGATGCAGGTTGCCACCGCCCGTGACGGAGTCCTCGGCCGCCTGGGGCGCGGCCCCGACCTGGTGGCCACGCTGGAGCGCTGGGGACGGTCACTCGGGGTGTTCACGCTGGTCGCGACGATCCTCTCGATCCTGCTGCGACAGCCGATCGCCGACCTTGTCGGCGTTCCCCACCAGGCCTGGGCAGCGGCTGCCGCGATCCCCGCGGGCTGCGCATACCTCGCGGTCTCGATCATGCGCGGCGCCCTGCAGGGGATCGGCGCCTACCGCACGGTCGGGATCAGCCTGATCGGCGAGCAGACGGTCCGGCTGATCGCCGGCGCGGCGCTGGCCGCGATCGGCCTGGGAGTCGCAGGCGCATACCTCGGCTCGCTGGTCGCTTTCATCGCGATGGTTGGCTATTGCATGCTGCAGCTCCGCGCTCGGGTTGGGCTCGAGCACGCCCGCGCGGGCGTCAGCGCCTTCGGGTTGTGGCGGCACGTCCGGATGGCGGCGGTCGCGATCGCGGCGCTGGCTGTGATCCAGTTCCTGCAGAACATCGACCTGATCATCGCCAAGCACCAGTTCTCCACGAAGGTCGCGAGTTCCTACGCGGTCGCTGCGGTCGCGGCGAAGGTGCTGATCTGGATCGCGATGGGCGCCGGCTTCTACCTGGTGCCGGAAGTCTCGCGGCTGCGGTCGACCGGCACCGACGCCCGCCCGGTGCTGCTGCGGGCACTCGGGATCATCGCGGTCTGCGCGATCCCCTGCATGTTGATCTTCTGGCTGGGCGCACACCCGCTGCTGACGATCGTGTTCGGACGCAGGCGAGCGATCGCGTCGTCGTCGCTGCTACCGCTCGGCGCCGCCTTCTCGGTGCTGGCGGCCACGTATCTGGCGGTCCAGTACATGCTCGCGCTACATCGCAGCAAGTTCCTGATCGCGATTGGCGTGGTGGCCGCGATCGAGCCGGTGCTGCTGCTGCAGGCACCGACGGATCCCGCCGGCTTCGCGACGGTCGTGCTCGGCGTCCAGGTGCTCGGAGCCGTGCTCGCCTATGGGCTGGCGCTGCGGCCGCTCAGAACAGCCCCAGCTGCTGTGCCTGGGGCAGGGCCGGTGACTCCAGCGCCGGTTCTGC
>Ga0123355_10003527_pt1 | contig 22456 bp, 16 predicted proteins | sample TergutEmb28metaG_3_FD_89872 | JGI IMG/M metagenome (GOLD analysis project Ga0123355, IMG submission 89872) | Embiratermes neotenicus P1 segment gut microbial communities from Petit-Saut dam, French Guiana - Emb289 P1 | ecosystem: Host-associated > Arthropoda: Insects > Digestive system > Gut ... | reverse complement strand
TAAGGGTTCTCGGCTATTTTTCAGTTTCTTTTGAATTTTATTCCGTTGCAATCCCGCCGTCTTTTCAGCGGTTGTGCGAGGGAAGCGTTCATCTACGCTTCCCGTTTTTATTGTACTCACATTATACGATAGATATACCAGTTTGTAAATCAATCTATTTTTGTAGTAAGATATTGCAATTTAGACAACAAAATTGCTTAACCCCATCAGAAATCGGCCCAGCACGTGCGGCAGAGCAATTATGTGTTGGTGACGAACATCACAAGGAAGGCGATATTATTCGCCCACCAACTAATGCGGCTTCGGCCACAGTTGACAAACTGAAGATTAAAAGGATTGTCATTGTAGACAAACAACCTAGCCCTTTCAAAAACGGATATTGGGAAATAGACATCAAATTTGTTTTTGAATACCGAGTCACCTTCCGAGAAGCGGACGCATGTGTAATTTCCTCCATCAAAGCAAATAATATCCACAATATGAAAGTGTGCTTGTTTGGCTCTGTGGGTAGCGGATTAGTAATTGGTACCGATTTGATGCGTGCTTTCGGGGATGCGGCCACATTTGAAGCCGAGCCATTTGTATTAGTAGAAGCCAAAGCAATGTCGCTTAACGCCAAACTCCACTATCCCAAACACCACAAACACAGCCGCGAAGAATGCGAAGACAAGGCAACAGAGGTATGGGTAACAATCGGTTTGTTTAGCATTATAAAACTGTTCCGTTTGGTTAATCTCAGTGTTGAATCGCGTGGTTTTGATATTCCAGACGAATGTGGGCCAATGCCTTCACCTATCAGCCCCTGTGCCTTCTTTGAAGATATGGAATTCCCTATGGATCTTTTCGCGCCGCCGCAGAAAAAGGAATTTATGGCAGGTGTCAGCTTGAATATTCCACGTAGCACAGGACATGTGCAAAAACCGCAAAAACAAGACCATAGCCATATTATGCACGAACACATGCAAGAATAAAACTCACGCCTGCCTTAAAACCCTTGAGTTTTGGGGCGGGTTTTTACATACTTATACCCGCGAGTACACTATTGTATTTTCAATTTGTTCCCTCAAGCAGTATACTAGGGCGCGTTCCCACTAACGAAAATACACCCTAGACTTTTTTATGCGAGACATTTTACTTGCAGATAGCCTCCGCTATTTTCCGCGCTTCGTGCTTTATTTTTTCTACATCGATAGTTTTGTGTTCTCCATTTTCGTACAGAACACGGCCTTGACACAATGTCATTGCCACATCTCGGCCTGTTGTAGAATAGGCCAAATTCAACAATGGGTCATAACATGGGGTTTGTTGCAAATTATTGAAATCTAGCAGAACTAAATCTGCCTCTAAACCTTCCACTATCATGCCGCCTTGGCGTCCCTGAGCTTTCGCACCATTAACAGTTGCCATTTCTAATACTTGCCACGCTGGAAGTGCGGTAGGGTCATTGCTAGCACATTTTTGTAGTATGGAAGCCAGCTTGATTTCTTCAAACAAATCATGTGTATTGTTTGATGCCATACCATCAGTTCCTAATGCCACGTTTACTCCTTTTTCCAACATACGTTTAATAGGTGCAATTCCGCTTGCTAACTTCAAATTTGAAACTGGGTTATGCGCCACTGTTACATTATTACGTGCCAAAATATCTATATCTTCTTCTGTTACCCAAACTGCATGGGCAGATGTGGTGGATACACCATATACTCCGTATTTTTCAAATACTTGAGCTGGTGTCAAGTTATGTTGCTCAATACAGTTGTTGTGTTCCGCAACCGTTTCGGATAAATGTACGTGCATATTAATTTTATGTTTCAATGCAAATTCTGTTACCTGTCTATATGCAGTTTCGTTAGCTGTGTATGCACAATGCAACGAAGCTTCGGCTTTAATGCGCCCATGCGTGGCATTATGATAATTCTCCAGAATATTCAGGGTTTCAGCATAACAAGGGTCTTTGTAAAAATCATAGCTGTCATCAAACGCCAACACTGCATTGGATAAATTGACTTTTACACCGGATTCGTCTGCTGCTTGAGCAATAGCATCCAAATGAAAATACATATCGCTAAAAGCAATAGTACCACTTGCAACCATCTCAGCAATAGCCAACAATGCTCCTATGCGAACTGCTCCGGGAATTTCCTTTACTTTTTTTTCAGCCGGGAAAATATGCTGAAATAGCCATTCTTCCAAAGCAAGGTCATTTGCAAACCCCCTTAGCAATGACATGGCCGTGTGGGTATGACAATTGTACAAGCCTGGCATTAAGGTTTTGTTTGAGCCATCAATTATGCGGGATGCTGTTTTATCTTCCTTGCCAACATATGCAATGCACCCATTCGCAACACCTACGTTGGCATTGTATATGACAGGGTTATCCTTTTGCATTGTAACAGCAGTTACGTTTTTGAATAATATATCCATTGTATCTTTATTCCTCTCTATTTTCCATGGTAAATTAACAAAAAAATAAAAAGCAGATTAAAATGGTATTGCAAAAAACAAATTACAAAATGGGAAACACATCAATAACTCTACTATCCAGAATTGCTTGTTCCTCTTTTGTAAGCGGCGTGCCTTCGTGTACTGCAAATGCCGCCTCTTGGGACTCTTTTAGTATATGTCTGTCCCGATATAGGTTGGCAATAGTAAACGCAGGAAGGCCATGTTGTTGTGTTCCAAAAAAATCCCCTGGCCCTCTCAATTGCAAATCCAGCTCTGAAAGTGCAAATCCATCACTATTTTGTTCCATTGCTCGCATACGTTGCAAAGTTTGAGGATTTTTAGTATCTGTTACCAGAACACAGTACGATTGGAACTTGCCACGCCCAACCCTCCCGCGCAATTGGTGTAACTGCGAAAGTCCGAACCTATCAGCATTTTCAATTATTATTAGTGTTGCATTTGGTACGTCCACGCCCACTTCAATCACTGTGGTAGAAACAACAATATGCAGCTCATTGCGGGCAAATGCGGTCATAATAGAGTCTTTCTCCTGTGATTTTAATTTTCCATGTAGACATGCGATAGAAATATCCGGTAGCCTTTTTTGCAATTGTATAGCATATTCTTTAACTGTGTTTACTGCTTTAGTTGACTCTGCTGATTCTTCTGATTCTTCTATAGCAGGGCAGATAACATATACCTGTCTCCCTTCTTCTACTTGCTTGCGCATAAAAGCAACCAAACGCTGGCGATAGGTGCCATTTACATAATAGGTTTTTATTTCCTTTCGCCCTGGCGGAAGCGCGTCTATTATAGAAATATCCATATCCCCATATAAAATTAGCCCTAATGTACGTGGGATTGGTGTTGCTGTCATAATCATCATATGCGGCAACAATTCTTTGCTAGCTTTACCAATAGCTTCTATATTATCAATGTCACCAATTTTTTTGCCTTTGTTGGAAAGCGCGGCACGTTGGTTTACGCCAAAACGATGTTGCTCGTCTGTAATAACCAGCCCCAAATTTTGAAACATAACACTATTTTGAATCAGCGCGTGAGTGCCAACCACCATTTGTGCCCTGCCTTCACGAATAGCTTCCAGTACTTCGGTCTTGCGCTTAATAGACCCTGTTAATAGTACTGTTGTAAATTCTGGTAACAACTGCGAAAACTGAACAAAATGTTGTTGTGCCAATATCTCAGTGGGTGCCATAATTGCCGCCTGATAACCACATGACATAACCAAAAAAGCAGTTGCCGCCGCAACTACTGTTTTCCCGGAACCTACATCACCTTGTACCAAGCGATTCATGCGTTTGCCACTTTGCAAGTCATAAGCTAGCTCGTTTAGTACAGCTTGTTGTGTGGCGGTCAAAGAAAACGGCAACCGCAAAAGAAAAGGCTCCAGACATTTACTCAACTTAGCCCTATTAGTAGCCATAACGATACCTGGACACGATACCCCTTTTATCTGCAAAAGAGCCAATTGCATAAAAAAAAGCTCTTCGAACACCAACCGCCGCCGCGCCTCATGAAAATGGGTATCGCTTTCGGGAAAATGGATATTACGAATAGCTGATGCCCGCGTACACAGGGGCGCAACAGACTTATCACCTTTCCGAATGATTGCTAGAAGGGGGTCGGCCACTTCTTTTGATTCATTTGTTTTTTTTGATTCTTCTGGTAAGTCCGATAAATTCGCAACCATGTCCAGTGCCGATTTAATCCAACGACGAAACATCTTTTGAGAAATGCCTTTGGGCAGAGCATAAATAGGTACGATACGCCCCGCCGAAAGCATTTCATCTATTTCCCCAATGTTTTCATAATCAGGCGATTCCATTTGTAATCGGTAAACCCGCCCAAATGCTTCCTTTACCTTGCCCGTGAATAAATATTCCTGATTCTTCTTGAAATATTGCTTCAAATAAGGTTGGCCAAACCAGACCAACTCCAGTACCCCGGTTTTATCCTGCAAAATAAACTTAGTCATAACCGGGGAGCCAGGCTTAAATATTATGTTTTCGCCATCAGTTGCAATAACACCTCGTATTGTGTTTGTGGTACCTGGTGACAACATAGATATGGTTTTGATTTCGCTACGGTCATCGTGGTTTCGCGGAAAATAATTTATTAAATCCGTTATAGTATAAATGCCCATATCGTTAAGCAATTTTGAGCGGTTGGAACCAACGCCTTCCAGTGTGGAAACATCCATTTTTTTTACCTGGCCTGACTTATTCTACCGAAAAAATATAGTAGTATAATGGCTGTTTCCCATCGTAAGGTAATATTTCTATACTGGGGTTGTTTGCCTGGATGGTATCACAAAGCTTTGTGGCTTGAGCTTCTGATATGCCTTCGCCATAATATACGCTAAAAACATCGCCACCTTTGGCCAACATATAATCGGCTAGAGATTTTGCGGATTCTTGCAAATCCTTGCCTGTAGAAATAATTTCGCCATTATACAGACAAAGAATATCCCCTTCCTGTACATCTTTGCCATTAACTACTGTATCTCGTGCGGCAAACGTCACTTGCCCCGTTTGAATGCCTGATATAATGTCATTCATAGATGCTAAATTTTCTTCCAGTGAATTGCTGTCCATAAAATTTAGCAAACAAGCCACACCTTGTGGTATAAAACGAGTGGGTACAACATGTACTTTCTTGTCTGTTAATAAGGCGGCCTGTTCAGCGGCTAGTATAATATTCTTGTTATTGGGAAGCACAATCACATGTTTGGCATTAACCCTACCAATGGCTTGAGCAATATCATCTGCGCTAGGGTTCATAGTTTGTCCGCCTTCGATAATCGAATCGGCACCCAAATCTACAAAAACATCACGCAAACCAGTTCCTGCAACCACAGCCACAAAGCCGATTTCCTTGGGAGGGCCTTGAGGAACCGGAGGCAACAATTGAGGAGCTTGAGAAGTCGAAAATTCCAACAAATTTGTATGCTGATAACGCATATTATCGATTTTAATATTGGTCAACTGTCCAATACCAATAGCACGTTCCATTACTTTGCCAGGGTGGTTAGTATGAACATGTACTTTAACAACACCTTCATCGCCAACTACTACTACAGAATCTCCATTTGCAGAAAGAAAATCTTGCAAAGAGGCTGACTGCTTTTCAGTAATAGGCTTTTCGGCTTCTATTAAGAATTCTGTGCAATAAGCAAATTTAATATTCGCGTCTGATAAAGCTGCTGGCACCAAATTAGAAGCCCCAGCATCACCACTTTGGGTTTCCAATACAGGTTCACCCACAAAAGTCATGCCAGCCAGCGCGCCTTCATAAAAATGCAATAGGCCTTTGCCGCCTGCATCTACTACTCCTGCTTGTTTTAGCTCTGGTAACATGGACGGAGTTTCATCAAGAACCGTATTCGCGCCCTTTATTACGAATTGCAAGGATTGTTCTAGGTCTGTACCTTCTGCTTCTTGTGCATAATCGCCAAGGGCGCGAGCAATTGTAAGAATGGTACCTTCCTTTGGTTTCATAACAGCGCGATATGCCATTTTTGCGGATTCGGCCAATGCATTGGCTAATTCTTTGTCATTGGCTACTGATTTACCTTCCAATCCTTTGGCAAACCCACGGAAAAGCTGAGATAGAATCACGCCCGAATTGCCACGGGCACCCCTTAACGCGCCATTGGATGCTGCCTTAGCAACATCATAAATATTAGGTGTATTCAACTTAGCCGCTTCTCTGGCGGCGGCTTGTACTGTGTGCGCCATATTAACACCTGTGTCGCCGTCTGGCACAGGAAATACGTTTAGCGCGTCAAGTACCCGACTATTGCGTGTCAACTCATTGGCACCACAAATCATCATTTTCCGAAGTATCTTTCCATCTATTGTGACTAATCCCATCTTATTCCACCCGAACACCTTCCACAAATATGTTGACACCCCGTACTGGGAGTCCGACTTGTTCTTCAACACTGTATTTTACATTGCTGATGAGGGTATTGGCGATGGCATGAATATTGGTGCCATACTCTACAATGATATATAAATCAATGATTAAGTATTCTGCGTGCATATGCAAGCGAACGCCTTTTGTTAGACTCTCCATTTTGAGTAGGTGAACCAACCCGTCCTTTACGCTTTTTGCGGCCATTCCGACAATGCCGTAACAAGCTGTGGCTGACAGCCCAGCCACACGGGCAATAACTTCTGGTTCGATGGAAATGGTTCCGTATTCGTTTCTCGTAGTGTTGAGCAACGATGCACCCCTTTCTTAACTACTTCCGCCTGAAATAGTTAGTTTTTATAGTAGTTCATAGTACTGGAAAATATTCTTTACTCCAAAAACATTGTATTGCACTGTTAGCCTACTGTCAACAATACTACTTAATCTTTTAATATTTTCTTTTGATAATTTCTGATAAGTTAAGCATAAAAAAGCCAGACCGTCATTTGGTCTGGCTAGTGTATAATATTACGTTGGCTTATAGTTAGCGAATTTTTAATCTCTAAACCCTGTTTCAAGATAGCGATGGCTATTTGCCCTGCGTCTTTCATAAGTCCGCATACGTTTAAGTTGTTTGCGATTATTACGGGCACGAATGGAAAACAGTACTATTAGCACAAACACAACTAAAGTCATGGCTACAGCCAGCGCGGCAATCGCTAACTGCGCTACTCCTACCATTCCGTCCCCCCATCTAAGTACAGCTTCAGGAAGGATTTCAGGAAGATATACGGAATTTTCAGCACGTAGTACCATTTCCCCCATCCAAATATCCTGAGCGTAAACTGTTACTAAGCCCAAAACATCTCCCGCTTCTATTGGAGGGCTTAATTTTTCTGGAACAGATATTTCAGTGCGCAATTGAATACGGCTAAAATCTACTGGAAGCCGAACAAGCAAATCAGAATCTCCTCGTATAGAAACTTGTCCAATCTGTTCTTCCTCAGCACCTTCAATATCACTTGTGTAAAATACAGGAACCGTCCAGCTATTTATATCTGTGCGAAATACCGTTCTATATTCATATGGAAGGGAAAATCCGTATTCTAGCAAAGAAGCAGTATCGGTAAATGTTGCCCGTGAAGGGGCAAACAATGTTGTTACAATCAAGGAACGTCCATCACGTTCTGCAAATGTCACCAGTGTGTGCTGTGCAGCATTGGTAAAACCCGTTTTACCTCCAATAACCGCCCCATGAAAATATGGACCTTCTTCACGTATCATCCAATTGGTATTACGTATTGTTTGTCCCTCGGGTTGGCTTTCACGAGGGGGCAACTCAAAATAAGCCGCCGCAATGGCATCTATAAAAGCTGGAAATCTGACCGCCTCACGCATTATCAAGGCAACATCATAGGCCGTGGTGTATTGGTTATCACCCGGTAAGCCGCTTGGATTAATAAATCGGGTGTTGACTGCACCAAGGGAATAAGCACGTTGGTTCATAAGGTCAACAAAATCTTCTACATTTCCAGAAACATGTTCAGCCATAGCAATAGAGACTTCATTGGCTGACGGAAGCATTATCCCATACAGAGCCTCCCGCATAGTTAAGGTTTCTCCCGGTTGTATTCCCATACGGCTTGCATAAGAGGGCAGAGAAAGAACCGAATGTTCCGTTATATGCAGTGTTTCCGACAAATCCGTCACATGCTCTAAAACCACCAGTGCAGTCATTACCTTGGTGATACTGGCTGGATAAAGCCGTGCATGTTGGTCACGTTCATACAATATCAAACCAGTTTCCGCATCCATTACAATAACCGCCCCCGAAACATACTCTGGTAGCGGGGGCAAGTATGATAAAGTAGTTAAAAATTCTTCAGGGATACACGCGCTTAATGGTATATTAAGAGGAATTTGCACGGCCTGGGTATTTGTAGCTGGCAACGACAACATGACGGCCATTAGCAATGCCAGCCATAATGTCCGCCGCTTCATTAATTAATCCCCAATTGTTGTTTTAGTATTGCTAACTCATCGTTTACTGAGGCATCCACATTTATGTTCTTGTATTTTTCCTCCAATGCCATAGCTGCGTCTATGGGTTGTGCGTCCAGTTCGGCTCGTGCCGTGGCTTCGTCCAACTGGCGGTTAACCTTTTGCTCCATACGGTCGAACGCACCCATTGCACCTTCTACCTTGCCTACAGAAGAACCAAGTTTGTTCATGCGCTCTTGAGTTTTGGCCACTGCGGCCTTTGATTTGATTGCTTGACGACGTGAGTTTAAGGCATTAATATCCCTAACAAGTTTGTCATGTAGTTGCCGCATTTTGACTGCGTTTTCATGTGCTACTGCCGCTGCCATTTGCAGACCTGCACCTACATCTTCCAGTTCATGTTTTTTGCCCAAAAAAACACGCGCATCATCTTCATTGCCCGCAAGCAGTGCTTTTTTGGCTAAATCGGTAAATTTGGCTACTTCTTTTTCATTTTCTTCTACCAACCGTCGGGTACGACTTTCTTCCGCCATAACTCCGGCAGTTTCTTTTTTGACTTCAGCCAAATCTTTTGCCAAATTGTTTAGGCATTGGTCTACCATTTTTGCAGGGTCTTCTGCCTTGTCTAGTAAAGCATTAATGTTGGACGAAATAATGTCAGTAAAGCGAGATAATATTCCCATATTGGTTGCTCCTTTCAAAATCGCACATGTATTTTTCTTTTTTGTTATTTTGTCATTTTGTTAATATATACTGTTATGCACTGCACAAGTCTGTGGAAGTATTATAGCACATTATTCCGTATATCGCGACGCTCGCCTTGTGGCCTCATCATTGCCAAAGGATTCAAGCGGTTGACTCAGCATACGCTCTCTTTGTTCTGCTTCTCTATTTTTTTGCTCTTGGGCTTTTCTCCACCAGTTAAATAAAAGAAATGCCAATACCACAACACCCGCTACAATCAATACGGGAATCCACGGCGAACGCTCCACATTCATAATCCTTTCGCTGGCTCTGTCAAAAGCGCGAGCGAACATCTCATCTTCATCTACATCTTGACTATAGTAGAAATCTACATAATCCATCAAGATATCCATTGCCTCAGCGTCCATTACGGTGCCAACCATGGCACCGATTGCTGAATTCATCCAGTATACCCCAGCTTCATTTTCAAAAAAGAGAAAGAGTAGGTGGGCTTGGTCAGTAAACATTTCATTATGACGTTGAAGCGCGTAGGCTTCCAACTGGGCATCTGTTGGGTTGGATGTACCTATTATTTCTGAGCCTACGATATATAAGTGGGGGCGTACCCCAGTACGTTGATGAAAATTGCGTAAGCCATTGTTAAGCCTATTAGAGTTACGAATCCAACCAAGATGGTCGGTGTACATAGGTCCAATATCATTAGCGGCATTTGCAGGCAAGGCTTCTCGTCGTATGGTAGAACGAGTAATTTGCCCTTGCGCGTATATACTACTGCCACCCATATTGCCTAAAAAGGAAAGCACTATCAGTACCAATACTATAATAACAACCACAGCTATAATTCCCGAACAGCCTCCGCAACCATTTCTGCGACGTGGTGCGGGTTGTATAGGGCCGCCCATAAATGGCCCTCCCCCACCCATCATGCCACCGCCAAAACCACCACGTCGACGATTATTGCGCCCCATACCACCGCTCAACATTCCGCCCATCATGCCGCCTATTACTCCACCCATCATGCCGCCGCCAAAACCACCACCGGTACGGGAACCACCGGAAGGTGCGCGGGGTGCTGGAGAACGGCTTGCACCGCCAAAAATTCCGCCACCAGAAGAACCCATTCCGCGCCCTGCTCTTCCAGCACCACTGCTAGGGCCACGTCCACCTCCACCGCGCGCACCGCCCATACGTCCGCCACCACCACGCGCACCGCCACTGATTCCGCCACCGCCACGTCCTGCTCTACCCATAAGTATCACGCCTTTCTTGTGAGTTAGGGCGTGTGTCTGCTTTGACGCACGCACGCCCCATATCGCCTATAATAACATGTGCCTCAAGCATGGATTGTATTCTTTGTGAGTTTTCATGTCAATGTTCATTTTGCAAAAATTGGTTAAAATAGAGATGAGGCTTGTAGTAATCAAGGTCAAAGCTGTATGCTAACTTTGTCTTAGATGGTATAATGTTGTAAAAGAATATATGCATCTTCTAGCACTACGTATACTCAGATTTGATAAAAGCAGAAAAAACTAATAGACTTCTTCTGAAATCCGTCGCAAGCAGGTTTCAGAAGAAGTCTAACAAACACAAAGGACTAAGAAAGTAGGCGATAAGGGTTTGCAGAATACAAAAATACTTATGGCTTTGATGGCAATGGAAATAGGCGGGGCTGAAACTCATGTGTTGGAGTTATGTAAAGCTCTGCAAAAAAAAGGGATGCAAGTTTATGTGGCCTCTAATGGTGGTGCATATGAACCCGAACTTGCGGCATGTGGTGTTTTACATTACAAAGTCCCCCTGCATAATAAACAGATTTACAATATAGGAGGGGCATACAGAGCATTAAAGCGGATTATCACTGAAAATGATATTCGGCTAGTTCATGCACATGCAAGAATTCCAGCATTCTTGTGTGGAATATTGCAACGTAAATTGAATTTTCGTTTTGTAACTACAGCCCATTGGGTGTTTTCCACCAAGTTCCCCTATAATGTTTTGTCCAATTGGGGCGAACAAAGCCTGGCTGTTAGTGAGGATATTAAAGAATATCTAATCCGTCATTACCGTGTACCAGAAAAAAATATACATGTCACAATTAATGGCATAGATACAGCAAAGTTTTCGCCGGAAAATACAGGTGACGATATATGGGATGATGACATTTGGGAGGATTTCACTATTCCCGATGACGCTTTATGCGTTATGTCCATTAGTCGTTTGGATAAAGACCGCTCTTTGGCGGCGCATTTACTTATTGAAGCCGCACCTGTTCTTTATGAACAGCATCCGAATATGATTATTTGCATTATAGGTAATGGCGATGACTATCCAGTTGTAAAACGTAAAGCTGAGGCTATGAATACCAAGTTAGGGAAAAAGGTAATTGTTTTGCCCGGTTCACGGGTTGATGTACACAACTGGCTGGCTATTTCAGATGTATTTGTAGGTGCAAGCCGCGCCGTATTGGAAGCTATGGCCGCAGGTAAACCAGTAGTAGCCTCAGGCAATGAGGGCTATTTAGGGTTGCTAAATGAAGCGAACTTACCTATAGCAGTGGATACCAATTTTTGTTACCGTGGATGTGGAGAAGCTTCAGTTGGAACTCTTACAAACGATATTTTAACATTGCTAAACATGCCCCTGGAAGAACGGGAAGCCATGGGAGCAATGGGTCGTGAGTTTGTGCTAGATAATTATTCAGTAGACCGGATGGCCGATGACGCATTGGCACTTTATAATAAAATATTTACTTTGCCATATCCAGCACGTGTTCGCAGGACTGATGTAATGGTTTCTGGTTACTATGGCTACAATAATAGCGGCGATGACCTCGTATTGCAGTCCATTGTAATGGACTTAAAGGCGCGGCGTGCAGATTTGTCTATTACTGTGCTTTCAAGACGTCCACGGGAAACACGTAGTCAATATGGTGTTAATGCAATTTATCGATTCAATTTGTTCTCTATTTGGAAATTATTGCGCCGAACACGTTTGCTTATTACTGGCGGTGGAAGTGTAATACAGGATTTAACTAGTACACATTCGCTTATCTATTATCTCTGGATAATTAGAACGGCAGGGCGGCTAGGTGTCTCAAATATGCTTTATGCCAATGGTATAGGCCCTATCCGCAATGCTGCAAATATCAACAGAGTGCGCAGAACATTGGATTCAGTGGAATTGATTACATTGCGGGAAGAAGATTCCTACGCGCTATTGCGTTCAATCGGAGTGTCATCACCAAGGATTCATGTAACTGCTGATGCTGTATTTAATTTGCCCCTTCCCGATGAAGAATCTGCAATAACAGAGTTGGCCGCTTTAGGTATCGTGCCCGGTGAATTTTTCTGCATAGCTATTCGTGCCTGGCGGTATAATCCAGAAGGCTTTGAACAACAAATTGCTACTTTCGCTGATTATGTGGCTGAAAAGTATCAATATGCCATATTATTCATTCTTATGCGTCCTTCTGAAGATACTGAAATCGCTAAAAAAACTATGTCTCTAATGAAAAATCCCGCGATTTTGCTAGAAACAACCGACAGTTTAGATTCTATTCGGGGCGTTGTTGGGCTTTCGGCTTTTACACTGGCAATGCGTCTGCACACCTTGATTTATGCTATTAACCAAGGGGTTCCAGTAATAGGGTTGGATTATGACCCAAAAGTACAATGGTTAATGAAAACCACAAACCAATCTTTCTATATGAAAGTGGAGGAAGCCGATGCAAATGTGCTGTCAGGTTTTGCCGATACAATTATGATGGATAGAGAAAGGATTTCAGCAGAAGTTAAAGAAGCGGGGCTTAAAACTCACAATTTGGCTAAACAGAATGTGGAGCTTTGTATGAAAATGCTAGAGGAGAGGTAAGGTTATGCTACAAAGTATATCAGGCTTAAAACTCCCAATTGATGTAAAATCAGATATTTCGACGGCTGTAAACATTTTGTTAGAAAAATTCCCGCAGAATATTAACAAAAAAAGAGTTGGCACTTTATGACTTACATTGAGGGACTAAACTAAAAAGGATGGGATTTTACATGCGTATATTATTAATTTGTGATGATTATTATCATCCGGGCAATGTACCAATTGAAGGCATTGTACCACTTAAAGAAAAAGGATTTATTTTTGACATTATCACTAATGCAAAGGATTTTAAGCCTGAAATGCTTTCCGAATATCCTGTAGTTTTGCTATGCAAATGTGATGAAGTCTCAAAAGAAGACCGTACACCTTGGAAAACGTCAGAAATTCAAAAGGCATTTATTGACTATGTAGAAAATGGTGGCGGATTATTGGCTGTACATACCGCCACCGTTGCTGGAGAAAACACTATTCTTCTTGACAAGCTAATTGGTAGTAAGTTTGCTTATCATCCCGCCGATTGTCCTGTAACGGTACAGCCCATAAAGCCGCATCCTGTTACTGAGGGGGTAGGAATGTTCTGTGAAGTGGATGAGCATTACCGCTTAGAAATTCTAGCGGATGATATTGACATTCTAATAGCGTCTTATTCACCGCCTCAAGGCGATTCTACAAAATATGCTGAAGACCCTTATAATAATACAGAGGCATGGGTTTGCCCTAGTGGTTATGTGCGTACACAGGGTAAAGGGCGGATATGTGTTTTGACTCCAGGGCACCATCTGGCTGTTTGGCTTAATCCGCAATTCCAAAAAACGCTGGAAAATGTACTGAATTGGTGTTCTGCAAAACATGGTTGAGTTTGTTCACAAACCCGTATTGCTTGAAGAATGTGTTAATGGCCTGAATATTCAGCAAGATGGCATTTATGTAGATGGAACTGTAGGGGGAGCAGGCCATTCAGCGGCGGTTGTCCGCTTACTGGGTGCGGAGGGTTTGTTAATTGGAATTGACCGTGACGGAGCGGCCATTGCTAAAGCTGAACGCCAACTGCGAGAGCTATCGGTCGCACCATTTGTTTTGGTACGCGATAACCACGAAAATATTCGTAGCGTGTTGCAAAATTTATCGTTAGTGACAGTAGATGGCTTTTTGTTGGATTTGGGCGTATCTTCTTACCAGCTTGATACGCCTGAACGGGGATTTTCCTATCGATACGATGCCCCGCTTGATATGCGAATGGATGACCGTAATCCATTTACCGCTAATCAAATAGTCAACACTTATGATGAAAAATCACTTATACAAATACTGTCTGAATATGGAGAAGAACGCTATTCTAAGCGTATAGCCCGTGCCATTTGCCGTTCACGCCCTGTAAGTACAACTATGCAGTTGGTCGAAATTATCAAAAATGCAGTTCCACCAGCACCACCTTCCCATGGACATCCAGCTGCGCGCACATTTCAAGCCATACGAATAGCCGTTAACGGCGAGTTAACCGCGCTTTCTCAAACCATTGAGGATATGACTCATTTTCTTAAACCTGGTGGACGTATCTGCATAATTTCTTTTCATTCTTTGGAAGACAGAATCGTAAAGCAGACTTTCAAATACTGGGCAAATCCGTGTCAATGCCCACGGGATATCCCTTATTGTATATGTGGCAAAAAACCTTTATTGACAGTAATAACACGAAAGCCTATTATCCCTAGTCAAAAAGAATTAGCCGAAAATCCTCGCGCCCATAGTGCAAAACTTCGCGTTGCAGAACGGATATGACATATCGCTACTTTGACCGAAAGTAGTATAAAGGAGAAAATTATATGAACCACACAAAATACACCCCAGCCGCAATTTTAGACTTTCCACAGCGCGTATGGCCAAGTAAACGAATTGAGCGCGCGCCCATATGGTGTAGTGTAGACTTGCGTGACGGAAATCAGTCATTAAAAACACCTATGACATTGGAACAAAAGCTAAAATTTTTTCAATTTTTGGTTGATACGGGTTTTAAGGAAATTGAGGTGGGCTTTCCAGCGGCCTCAGAGACAGAGTTTCAGTTTGTGCGCACATTAATTGAACAAAATCTAATCCCTAATGATGTGACAATTCAAGTGCTAACGCAATCACGGGAGGCCATTATCCAGCGCACATTTGAATCTTTGAAGGGAGTACGAAAGGCAACTGTTCATTTATATAATGCAACTTGCCCTTTATTTCGCGATGTAGTTTTTCAGAAGTCTAAAGACGAGACAGCTGAACTGGCTGTTTTCGGCGCAAAGTTATTTAATACTTTAGCTGATGAAATGGGTGCCGAATGCTTTAATTTTGAATATTCCCCTGAGTGTTTTTCCCAAACTGAATTGGATTTTGCGGTTGATGTTTGTAATGCTGTACTTGATGTATGGAAAGGTCGTTCAACAATCATTAATTTACCCTTTACTGTAGAAACTTTTATGCCAAATGTTCACGCGGATATGATTGAATATATGTGCAATAATATCCAACGCCGTGATGAAACTATTATAAGCTTACATGCTCACAACGACCGTGGTACAGCCGTGGCTGCAACAGAATTATGCCTTTTGGCTGGAGCTGATAGGGTAGAAGGTACCTTATTTGGCAATGGCGAACGCACAGGCAATGCCGATATTGTAACATTGGCCATGAATCTATATTCTCAAGGGATTGACCCTGGTTTGGATTTTTCCAATATTGATAAAGCGATTGAAATATATGAAAAAGTTACGGTACTACCCGTACATCCTCGTCATCCTTATGCGGGGGAATTAGTATATACGGCATTTTCTGGTTCACACCAGGATGCAATCCGCAAAGGAATGGCCTCCATAAAAGGCAACGAAGACCGATGGGCTATGCCTTATTTGCCGATTGACCCTATGGATGTTGGGCGCAGTTACGACCCTATCATACGTATTAATAGCCAATCTGGTAGCAGTAGCGTGGCATATGTTTTGGAAACACATTATGGTATACATCTGCCAAAACCTTTCCAACGAGATTTTGGCCCAATTGTTACAAAAACATCTCAAGAACGTGGCTTGGAATTATCAGTAGAAGATGTTTACAAATTGTTTGAGGAAACTTATATAAATCTAAATGAGCCAATCGAATATCTTGATAATTTGACAGGTATACGCAAAGGTGAAATTGAACAAAGTTCGCAACAGTTGCAGGATTCACAACATTTACAGCATTCGTGGCATCAAGGCAGTCAAATTTCCTGTAGTATTATATGGAATGGAATAGAGCAATCTATTAGCGGTAACGGCGATGGCGTATTATCAGCCTTTTGTCATGGACTGGCGGAAGCTACTGGTATAGCTTTTGATATTGAGTATTACAGCCAACATGCCTTGGAAGCCGGAAAACAGGCACGTGCCATAGCCTATATTGGTGTTTCAATATCTGGCAAGACATATTTTGGTGTGGGCGTTAGCAGAAATGTTACTACTTCTCATATTCGTGGAGTTGTTAGTGCGGTTAACCGTTCGTTTAAGTCATAGGGTCTGTTCGTTCCTACAAAACTAGGGCGTGTTCCCACTAAAAGAAAATACAGATTTGCGCGGCGATTTTTCGCCAGTTTTCGGCGGTATCGATGACGCGTGCTAAAGGCACGCTAGGAGATGCCGTCGGAAACTGGCGGAAATATCGACCGCAAAGATGTGTTTCCGTTAGTGGGAACACGTTCTAATTTCAAGTACCTATACCAGAGAACAAAAACATTTACCCACGTCAAGCACCCTCGCTAAAAACAGCCTCGAATTAAAAACCAGTTAATTTTCAACCAAAATTATCCATAACTTACTGAGTTATCGAGTTGATTTATTGAATTATGATGGAAATTATGTTATTTGTCACCATGAAAACAGTGCCATTATAGTCCTCGGTATTGTAGCCAAATTAAATCAGACAACTTTTTTTGTAGGGTGCTTGATATGGGATTTACCACACTGGTTGGTCTTTTCTGTTCTCTGATATAGTTTTAACTTAGAGTCTGTCTGATACCAGATAGGCTCTAAAATAATGGCTTAAAATAATGGCTTAAAATAAATGGAGATATGCTACAAGATATATCTCCACCTTTTAGTGCATGTTTTTTGTTTTATCCCTTACGTCAAGGATATTCAGGCGTTCATGGTGTAGTTAGAAAACAATTTCACCCGTTATAGCATCAATCATTATCATATTGAGGAGATCATGTTCTTCTGAAAATACCCATACTGGCGAAATAACACCATTGCGTAGAAGATGTGCTTTTGAAACATATACTGGTTCAACCGAACTACGGTTACGATAAAAATCACCATAAACTTCTAGCAGAATTTCGGTTGCTCTTTCAACTGTAATAATTGAGTTTACTTCAGCGTTCATTGGTACAGGAGATACTGAAATAGTCCTCCAATTATGATGCAGACTAATTATACCATTGACATCAAAGACAATTGATATACCATCAGCCATATCAGAAAATAGCTTTATACCATTGATTTGCCTAAGAAAGTCAACCCTGTATTTTATAGTGCTACAATTATCAAGTTCACCAGTCTCCAGCGTTGCATTACAATAAGTAAAATTTCTCCCACAAAGAAAAACTATGAAAAAATGCCAGATTCGTGAAATATCACCTTACAAATCTGGCACTTTTTAGTATTTAATTTGTAGAATTCGCAGTAATGTTATCGCGATTCTCACGAAGCTGTTGTAAATCTTCCTCAGTCAAAATCAGGTTGTTGTGTGGATTGACGGGTTCAAATACCCAATTATCATGGATAATTCTAATTTCAACTGGGGTATACCGATAAACACCTTGAACTCGGTTAAATATCCAAATATTTGTCATATCGCTAAAAACAGTACCTTGAGAAACAAATTCCTCAACGAAGTTCAGAAATAAAATTAAATCGTCACCGATTTCCAATGGAATTCTTATATACTCAATAAGCGTATTATTCCATTCAAGCAAATATCCGCTATTTACAAACGACCTCTTTTTACGTTGCGATATTTCTATAATGTTGTTTATTTCTATATCACCTTTATAGACATCCAACACTCTAAGCCTATATATTGAATACATATAAGGTATGCTATATATTGACTCGCCACTATTTACCACTTCAATTCTTTTATCAATAATTTCAGCCCTGACAACATAACTCACATTTGACGCTAATTCTACTATGCTTTCACTCATCTGTCTGCCATCTACCACAGCTTTAGCAGACCATTCCCCATTTACCGCTCCTAGTGGGAGGTCATAAAAAATATCATTTGATGACTCAGGTGAAGGTAAGATTAGCCATAATTTTATTAATAAAACTACCAACCATATTAACAATATTAAGAACATTAATGGCACAGTAAACATTAGCTTCAAGAGTTTAGGAGTTTTAAAAATATTTCTCATCCTATTAATCACCTTGTGAGACAGCAACAGCGACACCAAGCAAGGAACATACAACACACTGTATTGTTAACATAACAGTTCTTGATGCCGCTTGTTTTTATCGGTTAATTTTTTAACATATTATGGGAATTATCTTACACTTATCCACCAATCGTATTCGTACACTATTTCCCATGTGCTACGTAGCCTAAAAATATCTGAGTGATATAGTATGTGGTTGTTGTTTTTGGCTTCCTCAAATACTTCTTTCACATGGTTCCTGACAGCTGGTATATTCCAATTTATGTTAGGTCCAGGCAATGGGTTAGTCACGTCAGGTGGTATGAAGACGAATGAGGGAACCCCTGAACTATTCAAACCATATACTCTTCCTATTTCATTGTTCCATAAATCTACTATGTTATGTGTATTGAAAAAAATATTTTCCGGGGGTATCATTCCGAAAAACACTTCTGGGTCATTTTGCGCTACTCTAGTAAGATTTCGGCGAAGCATTATGATAAATGCATCAGCCCTTAATCTTGCTTCCAAACCATCCATTCCCTCATCAATACGACTGCGTTCGTATCCATTTCTAGAAACACGAAGTCTTTCAGCCCATTCGCGATTGGTTGTAGAGATGCGCGCAACCCTTTCGCCACCATCTTCAAGCCTGGAGGTTATTAGATAATTCCAAATGAAATGACGAAATGATTTTTCATGCAATATCTGTGGATAGATTAGTACCCCATGCTCATTTTCCAGCCCCCAGTCATCCGTAATTATCCCGTTGGTTCGGAAATAATGAACTATATATGCAGCAAGTTCTCCATAAAACGTGGATTGTCCGAATTCGGCCATGGACAAACCATCATAAAGATTTAGTACGCCTGTGATTAATACAAGTTCTTGCTGTTCTTGATACAGGGGTGATATTTGTATCATGTCCGAAGGAATTATTTTGTAATGATTATTATCCCAATATTCTCCGAACTCCCACCATTCAAAATCATTCCACTCTTCATGAAATATCCTGACAGTCTCTATCAACTCTGGGGTTATTTCAGATATTGACTTCAACGTTATCAGGGATTCAAATAGCTTAATCCAATGACTGACTTGTAATGCGTCCTCAATGGTATCACCAAACAATGCAAACATTTTATCCCAAGCGAACTCCCCGAAATAATCCTCATAAAAAGGATTATCAACAACATCATGAACATTGTTAACTAAAGAGTTCAAAATCACTTGTACCAATGGAGACGGCAACAATAGTTGTGGCATTCTGATTTCTCCTGCCCTCACTATACCAATGTCAATAAGTCGTATCGAACCTTTAGGATTCCATTCGCCGCCATCCAATACATAAAGATTACCATAGGGACTTCCTAAAAAGCGAGTTACTCCTACCAAAACATTTTCGTAAGAACCGAAGTTTGGTATTCTTTCCACAGTAATAAACATTTCTGTATCGGTTTCGGCATGGGTAAATACTTGCCACTCTATATCCGTTGGCAACTCAAAGTCTTCATCACCCACGGTTATCGTAAAGAACTGCCCAGCCATACCACTAACCGCAACTATTACAGTTTGGCCACTATCAAGGTAATGTTGAACTTGCCTTACACCCTGCCCGTTATAGGGGTACTCCGGCAAATATTGCATAGGAACAAAGCGTGTTTCTCCACCTTCTACAACTTTAGAAAATACCTGTGGTGCAAAATTATACATGATGGAAAAAATAAAACGTTCTGCTACTGGGGCATTAAACTTAAATACCTGTACCCCATGTGGGTTTATAGCGGCGTTCGTCGGATAACCAACAAAAATCTCATCAAAGCCATTTGTCAGGTCAGGATGATAAGAATCAAGCCAAGCCGAAACAAGCTCTCCCGGTGGTGTTATAGCTCTAAACAAAGTCATAGCCATTTCAGCACGGGTGATATATCGTGATACTGTGTCAAGCTAGGACTAAGTCTCAGAACAATATCATGTTTTCATAATCATAACGCCACTCACCATGTGATGTAAAGCCTTCCAAAAAATCCAATTTACCCGATTTTATAAATATAACAAATATAAAAATTATGTCGGAATCTTCATATCTGCCTGAAACTTCACAAAAATTTTTTGATTCATCATTAATAATGAGATGGTCGGGAATTAAGAATTCGGTAAAGAAACCCACACCAGTAAATTTCCTCGTTAATATTTGCGAGTTTAAGTACTGCTTGAGAAGACTTCCATCAGGATCATGATTGCAAATTAATGACTTTTCCATAATTATTTGCTCAAGTTTTTCTTGAGTTTCAAACATTAAATATCACCTTCTGCTGGATTTATATTGACTAATAAAATGCGTCGGACACACAACCAAGCTTGATAGTAAAACAAAATTGATTGTGTGTTCGACACTTTGCAATGTGGATAATAGTTTTACCTTATCCAAGCATCAGATATTCTAATGACACCCCTTATTACTATGAATACAACTTCAACGACCTCCCCACCTATGGTATAAACTTTGGATTGAACAGACTTATAAGGATGAGTAGTGCCATTAGCCATAACCGTAGCAATTATAGCTTTAATTTGATCCCAATTGCGGGGATCTTTTGGGTCTGGTACAAGACGATGCCAGTTGTGTTTGTCTTGCAGGATATGTGTTCTCTTATTAGGGTCGTCTAAATCATCAAGAGCATTTTGTATAGCAATATCTGAGATGCTTGATAATTCTTGAGCTACAAGGTTTGAAAGTCTAACAGTGTCCCTATTGAACGTATCTTGCGCATTATACGCCATTGTTGTAAGTGCTATACCGCCAAGGAATAAAACACCTGATTGTACAAGTTTATACTTCGCGGCAACACTAAGAGATATATATACAGGGAACGCTGTGCCGCCTGTGCCTGCAAAAGATACAACAGCGGCGGTTACAGTGATACCGGCTGCTTGAAGGCTAGCAGTAGCTGCTGCGTATGACCCTGCAGCGGCTACTGTAGAAACTACAAAAATAATGAATGCGGTTTGCACTCTAGCACTGACGAAGAAAAAATTATTATTATGACTTAATATGGTTTCTCCTGTAAATTGTCTTGATATTGTATTAGCTATATCCCAAGCCGTACTAGGCATTACAATATCCATAATAGTGAAGGTTATTCCCAAACTCACCATAGTCCAATCGGAATTAGTCATAATGTGTCTCGGATACCCTAACTCGTCTGCAACGATATCAATTAGCGAATCAACAGCCTCCTGTATGCTACGAACTATGCTAGTCGGTAACATAGCAGGCGAAATACCATTCTGGTAATAATCTCCTGAAACAACCATAATTCCGCCGCCTGAACGACCTGGCAAATATGCAACTGGTTGTCTGGCCCATAATCCGCCAAAATATCTATATCCTATGACAACATCGTTACTGTCAATTGCAGTAATTTCCAAAAACGTATCGTTTGGACGAGGCTCTCTCAAGTAAATGGTGTATGAGCCAATAATCATATGATACCATATGTTACTTACAAGGGTAGAGCTTTCATCTCCTATTGTTAACAAGAAGGATTGCCCAACCATGCCACTAACTGCAATTAATACAGTCTGACCACCTTCAAAGTGATGTTGAACTTGTACCGTGTCCGGTTCATTTTCAGAGTGTATGGGCATAGTGTGCATGGGGCTAAAATATGTTTCGCCGCCATTTTCGCTTACAGAGAACACTAAAGGCGTAAAGTTATTTGAGCTAGAAATAGTATAGAGTCCATCTTCTGGCACGGTAAAACTAAACACTTGTATTCCGAGTACATTTGAAACAGAATTCGTTGAACCAACGAAAACTTCATCAAAGTCACCTGTCAGGTCAGGATGATAAGAATTAAGCCAAACCGAAACAAGCTCTCCAGGTGGTGTTATAGCTCTAAACAAAGTCATAGCCATTTCAGCACGGGTGATATTGCCTTGTGGACGAACTGCCCCATCATCGTGACCCGACACGACCCCAAACTGGAACAACCTCTGCACCGCAGTTTGGTATCTAGCATTAATCTGGTTTTGGTCGGTGAAATTCATACTTGCGCTGGTTAG
>Ga0123355_10003526_pt1 | contig 22457 bp, 12 predicted proteins | sample TergutEmb28metaG_3_FD_89872 | JGI IMG/M metagenome (GOLD analysis project Ga0123355, IMG submission 89872) | Embiratermes neotenicus P1 segment gut microbial communities from Petit-Saut dam, French Guiana - Emb289 P1 | ecosystem: Host-associated > Arthropoda: Insects > Digestive system > Gut ... | reverse complement strand
CGCAATCTAAGTTCAGCGGCTTTTTCGCTTATTTCCTCAATACTCATATCTTCGAATAATCCTTCTTGCCATTTTGTATAATCAAAAGGCTCTCTTTGAATAAGCATAACAAACCGTTCAGCTTCAACTGATACGAATATCAGAAAATCACATCGACAACCGAGCGAAAAATCGGCGGCTTCAGAATTTTTGCTTGCGCAAAAACGCACTGTGTGTATCGGCAAGAAGGCCGACGGCGAAGCCGGTTTTGCCGCAGGCAAAACTACTGAGTGCGCCGCGCTTCTTCGCGGTTCATTTTAGGCCGTTTTTCGCGAAGCGTTGGCGATGATGATTTTCGATAATTAGTATAAGCCCATATTATCAGATAATATTTTCATGCCTTCGCTTCTAACCGTGTCTGTCATCATGGCTCACATCCCTCAATATGGTCAATTAAAGCAACAGTTTCAGTATATCACAATTTTGTCTCGTAAACATAGATGGAATTTATAAACACATCAATGTCGAGCAAATCACCCTTGCAAGATTCCACGTCGACTCAGATATAAAACCGCCCATTGACACAGTATAGATAATGATATAAAATTCTATACGAAAGGTGGTGCTATCAATAATGCAAGTAAATATCCGTATTGATGATGCCCTGAAAGAAAAGGCAGATTTTTTATTTGACGAGTTGGGGCTTAATATGACAACAGCAATAAATATGTTTGTAAAGCAAGCGGTCCGACAAGGACGTATACCCTTTGATATTACAACCCATACCGACCCATTTTACAGCGACAGCAATATGCGTGCACTAAAGCAATCTATAGCTGATGCTGATACAGGCAAATTAACAGAACACGATTTGATAGAAGTATAACTCTGATGAAAAAGCTATGGACTGACAGAGCATGGGATGAGTATTTATCTTGGCAAGAGCAGGACAAAAAGGCACTACGTAAGCTGAATAAACTGATAAAAGATATTGAGCGAAGCCCCTACGAAGGAATTGGCAAACCCGAACCACTAAAACATGCCCTATCTGGCTGGTGGTCACGGCAAATTGATGAAGCAAATCGAATAGTCTACCGCATTAAAGACAGCAATCTTGAAATTTCACAATGCAAAGGGCATTACGATGATTAAACATTAGAATTCTTCCGTAATTAAAGATTTCCCGAAAAACGCAAGCCGTGTGAACATCTTGCCCCGGATTGCGAGCAGAACTTTCACTTTCAAAAGAAGTCTATTTCAGGCAGGGGCGGATATATCGCCACCTGCCTATTTTTCTAAAAAATTCTTTCCCTTATGTATTAGACCTCCCCGGAAACCCGATTTGAGAACCGTGAGCGACAAAAAAATCGTGTTGAAGCAGCATCTACCACAAACAAGGCACCTCATATTTATGAATATTTTCGTCTATCGTGATTATCGTTAGATTTTCAGCTAGGGCTATCCCAATAAGTAGGCGCGGTCAAATGGGTCTTTGTGATGATGTGGCAATTCTGCTAATCGCGCCAGATGATTCCGTGCAACTGGTAACACTGAAAATCCCTTGCTATCATCTCGCCTTGAATAATGCGGTCTGCTACGCGCCTGAAATCTTGCGTTAAATCAGCGGTTTTCATCACCACCATGATTACATAACCCCTTCCGTGATTCTATGTATATTATCACATATAACGAAAAACCTACATCCCATATTCCACGTTGGCATTGACGCGATGAATATGATATGATTTGACGTGCTACTCGTGATACAACGTTTACACTCCCATCAAAACGGAGGACTATATGCACCTAAAACGATTAGAGCTTGCGGGCTTTAAATCTTTTGCGGATAGAACATATCTAGATTTTGGCAAAGGGCTCAACGCCGTGGTTGGCCCCAACGGCAGCGGAAAGTCCAATATTGCAGACGCACTGCGCTGGGTGCTGGGCGAACAAAGTGCCAAGCAGCTGCGCGGCGGCAAAATGGAAGACATAATATTCAACGGCACGGCGCACCGCAAGCCTCTGGGGTTTGCGGAAATTACCATGCGCCTGGATAATTCAACCCAAACCCTTCCGCTGGAACTTAAAGACATAACCGTAACCCGACGCGTATACCGCTCCGGGGAAAGCGAATTTGCCATAAACGGCACACCCTGCCGACTCAAGGACATACAAACGCTTTTTATGGACACGGGAATAGGGCGGGATGGTTATTCCATCGTGGGTCAGGGGCGCATAGACGAGATTCTAAGCCTAAAATCCGAAGACAGGCGGCAGGTATTTGAAGAAGCAGCCGGCATAGTAAAATATAAATCCCGCAGAAACGAAGCCCTGCACAAACTAGACAAAGAGCGACAAAACCGCGCACGGGTAGACGATATCATCACCGAGCTTGAAGAGCAGCTGGAACCCCTAAAAGAACAATCGGAACAAGCCAAGTTGTACTTATCGCTGCGCGACCAATACAAGGACGTGCATTTGAACATCTTCCTAAATGAGATAGGCAAAATTGAAATCGAACTCAAACAAGTGAATGAATTTCTCAAAAACGGCCTCACTGAAGCCGAAGACGGCAAGCGACGATTAACTGAAGCCCGTGCCGCAGGTGAAAAGCTAAAAGCAAAGGCAACCGAAACAGATCTAAAATACCGCCAAGCCAACGAAAATCTGCTGGAAACCACAACCTCCATAGAAAAAAAAGAATCCGACATCAAGCTGCTGCAAAACCAAATGGAACAGCTTGACGTTGACCAAATAAGGATTACAGGCGAATCAGAAAAACGCACACAGCTGCTGGCGGAAAAACGAGAAGAGCAACTCAAAGAAGAAGCAATAAAAGCCCAGGCACAAAAAGAGCTGGACGGATTTAATCATGAACTAAACCAACAGCTGCAACGCGCACACCAACGCGACGAAGCCATGAAAGAAAGCTCTTCTGCCCTAAACGCTCACAACAAAAACGTAATGGACGCTATGACCGCAGTTGCGGAAGCACAGTCCCATGTGCTGGAAGCAGAAAACACATACAAAAGGCTGGAAGATGACAAAGAACGCCTAAACATAGAAATCCAGCACCACGACCTCCGAATAGAAGAACAAACAACCGTATGCACTCAGGCGGAATCGACATTGCAAACAAACGATAGCGAGCTAACACGCGCACAAAGAAGCTATGCGGCCTATGTTGACGCGCACAATCAGCTGATAGAAGAAAGCCGACAACTAGGGCATGAACTGCGACAAACCCAAGAAACATTGACCGCAACCCGCGGACGCTATCGCGCATTAAACGCCTTAGAAGCCCAACAAGAGGGTTATTATCGCAGTGTAAAGGCTGTGTTGCGCAAAAAAATAACCGATCCCAATTTTTCCGGTATTTGCGGCGCAGTCAGCGAACTCATTGGCGTGCAAGCTGATTATGAAATCGCCATCGAAACCGCGCTGGGCGGCTCGGCGCAAAATATCATCACCAACACAGAAGCCGACGCAAAACTGGCCATAGAAATGCTGAAGCAAACCAAAGAAGGCCGCGCTACATTTTTGCCATTGTCTGCGGTTAAAGGGCGTTTGATTGATGCCGCTAAATTTTCCGGCGAGCGTGGCTTTATTGGCATTGCATCCGCGCTTATAAGCTGCGATGATGTGTACATTCCGGTTATAAATCAATTGCTGGGCGATGTTATCGTGGCGGACAACATTGACAATGCCCTGGCCATGCACAAAAAATTTAAATATTCCCAAAAAATCGTGACCCTAAGCGGCGAACGCCTAAGCCCTGGCGGCGCAATAACAGGCGGTGCCACCGCCCGCCAAAGCTCTGGAATCATTGGGCGCAGCCGCAATCTTGTGGAACTTAAACAACAAGTGGAAACCCTTGAGGCCAATCTGAAAATTCTGACACAGCAGGAACACGAACTTTCCCAAAAACGCCAAGCCACAGAAGAAACCCTAGAGGGCGCCAGAGCAAAAGTACAATCGCTGAAATTGGATCAGCAGTTGCAACAAGACAAGTTGAACACGGCAAAAGAAGCCCTTGTTGCCTTGCAACAGCGTGCCGCACAATATAATGAAGAAAACGACGAACTTATGACCCAGTTAGTGGAATCGAATCATGCCATTCGCGTGGCAAAACAGGAGCTTAAAACCCAGGAATCGCTATCCGCCCAAGCCCGCGCAGAACTGGAACACTACCAGCAGCAGCTTGAAGCAAATCGCCAAGAACACAGCGAAGAAGCCGACACCCTAACCGATTTGCGAGTAGAAATAAGCCGCCGCAACGAATGGATAAGCCGTGGCGAAACCAATATCCAGCGCATCCGGCGCGAATGTGAAATAATAACCCAGGAACAGCGGCAGTTGGAAAAAGAACTCGCTACCAGCAAGGAAGCGTTTATAAAGGCCGCCGCGGATAAAGAGATAATCAAAGACGAGCTTGCGCGCCTAAAAACCAGGCTGGAAGAAATTCGCAGCGAACTGACCGCCGCAGAAACCGAAAAATCAACACTGGAAGCAGCAATAAGCCACGCCGAAACCGATGAGCGCACCCACACAGACACAACCGCGCTGCTGGACAAAGAACTTACACGCCTTGAAATGCGCAAAGAACACTTGGACGCAACCAGCCATCGCCTGCACAACGAAATATGGGAAGAATACAGCTTGACACATCAACAAGCCGCCGTCTACAAGCGTTCAGACATAAGCGAAGCAGCCCTGCGCCGGGAAAGCCACGAGCTAAAAAGCCAGCTTGCGCAACTAACCAACGTAAACATCGGCTCCATAGAAGCGTATAAGCAGCTTACAACCCGTCACGACTTCCTAACTAGCCAACGCGACGACATCCTAACAGCCGAAGAGAGCCTAAACGAACTAATCCAAAGCCTAACATCCCAAATGGAAAGCCAATTTGCGGAACAATTTGCGCAAATTGCCATTCATTTTGGTGATGTGTTTAAAGAGATGTTTGGCGGCGGCACGGCCAGCCTTCGCCTGGTTGACACTGAAAATGTTCTGGAATCCGGCATTGAAATAACCGTCCAGCCCCCGGGCAAGGCATTGCAAAACCTGATGCTGCTTTCCGGCGGTGAAAGGGCGTTGACCGCCATTGCCCTTCTTTTTGCCATTCTGCGCCTAAAGCCGTCGCCCTTTTGCGTGCTGGACGAAATCGAATCTGCCCTGGACGATGCTAACGTAACCCGCTTCGCCAATTTCATGCAGGAATATTCCAAAGGTACGCAATTCATAGTAATCACTCACCGCAAAGGCACCATGGAAGCCGCCGACAGGCTTTATGGAGTCACCATGGAAGAACAGGGGATTTCTAAGCTGGTTAGTGTTAGCTTTATAGAGAATTAGCAAATCTGTGGTTGGATTTCGCTTGATTGTCAAATAAATTACAGTAAAAAATTCGACAATCCCATAGTGGCAACATGCCTGGCAGGAATTTACGCCCCCTCGAATATTCGCTTGACAAACTTACAGAAACCAATTAGAATATGCGCTGTCGCCCTGTCGGGGCGTTTCTGGGGGACTCGAATCCCTTCAGATGCAATTATGGATATTGCGTCCCATTTATGGAGGATATAGCTCAGTTGGTTAGAGCGCCAGATTGTGGCTCTGGAGGCCGTGGGTTCGAATCCCATTATCCTCCCTTGTAGTAAATATGTTAAATGAATCACTAGCTCAGTGGTAGAGCATCGGACTTTTAATCCGAGGGTCCTGGGTTCGAACCCCAGGTGATTCAAGTATGTAGCCTCCGATGATTCGGGGGTTTTTCTTATGACACGCATTGACGATGACAACCGTCACCTCCGCGCAGACAACAAAAAACACCCTGCATTTATAGTGAATTCAATGAGAAACCGTCCCGACGGAGCGGCACCCGAAAAGCGCGAAACGAGCGTTTTCGGGCGGTTTTGCCGCGATGGGCGGGACGGATTTCGAATTAATTCACTTTACAGGACGTTTTTAAGGTTAAGTTTTGTTGGGCTTAGACTGCCGCCGCATAGTTTGTGTTTCTGGCATTCCATTTGGCGAGAGCTTCGTTTAGACTCAACTCGTTAGCTCCTTCGTCACTATCTGGCTCATCAAGCTGTAGTCCGTCATTTTCCCATCTGCAAACTTTGCAGATTTCATAGTTATCATCCATTTCGAACTTATATTCTCCGCAAACTGGACATGTTATCATAAATCCACCTCCGCACGTTGTTTTTTCTTGTTGAATCGGACTTCCCCGCCTTTTAGCTTGAACATCGTGGCAATTCCAGTGTCAAATCCTTGAACAAAATCGCCTGTGCTCTTATCGAACCGTGCTATAGAACCATTTTTCGCTTTATATCCGAGTATATTCTCGTTTGTCGCAGAACGCACCAAATCATGCGCCCGCTGTGCATATTGCTTCTTTGTCCAGCCATGATACTCTTTTTTGTGGCTTTCCCAATGCTCCTCAAGATTATCCGAGGTAAATCCTGGCAAGTCAGGGTTCGAGCCATATACACTGGAATTACCAAGCACTCCAACCTCCGACTGCGCTGCTTTCGTCGAATTTTCCACTGTTGCTTCGGGCGCGATATTATTATTGCTCGTTTCGCTCGTTTCCATAGTTTTATCCCCAGCCTTGCTCCTCGGAATCGCTGTTGTCGCGGTGATTGTGATTCATACTACCAAATAATCCGTCGAATTTCAATGCCACATTTTTTGCATGTGTTTTGTTCCATAAAAAAATCCAGTTGGTCGGAAATTCCGACCAACTGGATTTTTTTGTTTATCATAGTACCAGTTGCTAACTACTAATTCGATGCCGTGTGCCATGCTAAGCGCGTTTGTATATCTAGATGCAAAGTATGACCCATTCCCATAACATACGTGCGCAAGTATGCTACGTCTGCTATTCCAGGGGTGGCATTGCCACTGATATTGCCTGCGCCTTCGTCAATACGGTCGATCACACTTTGGGTTAGGGTATGACCCATTAACATAACATAGGTGCGCAACAGTGCCACGTCCATTATTGAGATGCGGCCATTGCCTGTGAGGTCGCCGACGTCTATGCCATCTGTATCTGGTGTGAATGTGGCGGTTATTGTAACGTCGCGTGCCGGCATGTTGAAGTTTAGCGGGCTGGCATTTCCAGTAGCAAGCACATCGCCAGACCAGCCTGCAAATATATAACCTTGGTTCGGTGTTGCGGTGATGGAAACCGCAGCGCCTTCAGCGAATGAGCCGCTGTTGGGTGATACTGAGCCACCTCCGACCGCAGTTACGGTTAGGGCAAAGGTTTCTTCCTGTTCCGGTGTAAATGTGGCGGTTATTGTAACGTCACGTGCCGGCATGTTGAAGTTTAGCGGGCTGGCATTTCCGGTGGCAAGTACATCGCCAGACCAGCCTGTAAATACATAACCTGCACCCGCTATTGCAGTGATGGAAACGGGTACACCTTCAGCGAATATGCCGCCTTCAGGCGATACTGAGCCGTTTCCGGCTGCGTTTACTGTTAGGGCAAAGGTTGGAGCGTCTGGGTCGTGGTTCCGCACTCCAATGGTGCCGGAAAGTGACACGCCATCTGCTACATTCAGCCCGTTTGGCAGGGTTGCCGTCCACTCGAACATATTTATGGCACCAGGTGAGGTGCTAAATACATCGCCGACGAATGACCATGTGATAACCATGCCGTCTCCCAGGGAAGGATTTGTATTGTTGTCTATTTCGTATACTATAGCGGCTATTTCGTCAAGGATTGCGATTACGGCTGCAGAAGTGGTAGCAACTGCGGTTTGCGCTTCGGTAAGTGTCAAATCTGCCACAGTCAGTGCTGTCAACACGGGTTCATGGCAATAGCATGACAGCGCGCTTGGTACAGCCAGTGACGCTGCGGTGATTTCATTGGTGACATCAAACCTGAATGAATCTTCATTAAATGCGGTACCACCTCTAAGGCGGGGAATTACATATATCGTGGTAGCAAGTGTGCCGGTTTCAGCGCATACCAGCAGATGCCTTGGCAATGTTACTTGTGCAGATGATGCATTCGGCATCACTTGAGCCGAATGTACAATGTTACCGGCGGCCGCTTCAGCTGCTGTGGCAAATGCAGTGATAAACGATATATATTCCGTGCCGTCACCGGATAAATTTGTCCACACCATAAGATATCTGTTGTTTGATGTCCGGCCAGAGGCAGTGCCATCCAGTGTAAATGTCAACGTGCTGTTGCCGGTGGGCGCAGCTTCCAATCCGATATTGTCGAAACGAAGCAACTGGCCGCGGTCGCCGCCTGTACCAATTTCGTCAATATACCCTACATACAAGGCTCGGCCAGAAGTTGTAGAATGAAGCGGTGCACCGTCATAGGGACCCCATGAGTACGTTAACGTCTCTGCACCCCCATCACAGGCACTGCACCAGCACAACGATGTGTCTGGGCAGCAATCGCAACAAAGCTCTGTAGTCACCAGCGTTACCAATCCTTGCAGTCCATCTTGTCCGGCATATCCTATATACCTTGACATGACCAGCCTGGCCTGCCCATCTGCGCTGGTGGCAATAACCGTACCGTCTGGTATATTCACACCATTAAGCTGGCTCCATCTTTCTGGCAACCGTCTTTCAGGGACATCTCCTGGAACGCCGGGCTGCAATACTATATTGCCTTCTTCATTAGTGAACGCGTCTTCGAAGTAGAGGGTAATGCCGTTCACGATTATACGGTTGGTTGTCAATGTGGCAGTGCTGCCTGCTACCTCGCCTACTCCGCCTGGCCTGATTAAACCATCTGTTCCGGCAAAGTTAACGACGGTCGCATTTTGCCATCCGTTTACGGCGGGGAGAATAGCGGTACCGGTATGCCCCCCGGCCCATGACTGACCCCATACGTCTAGTGTGAATCCTGCCGCCGGGTCTGCAGCTGTTACGCCTTCAACGTAGAAGACAAGTTCCACACTTTGGATCAAATCTCCATCAACACTAGTGGGATCTTCTGCTGCTGCAGCTATTATGAAAGGAAGATTAATCGTAAGCGGCACGTTGCCTGTGTTTGTTACTTCATGCACTGCACCCGGCCCAAAATCTTCAGGACTCACGGGCAGCGGGAAGGTTCCTGTTAGCGTCATGGTTTGACCCACATCACCGGCTCTAAACGTGTTCAATTGTTCCTCGGTGAAATCCCATGTTACGGGTACGGGATAACCCCAGCCGCGCTCGGTTTCTACCCACACGGTAGATGGCATACGGCGAAGCACTTCTTCCAATGATGCACCTTCAGGTATACGAACTGGTGGAGCCGTTACCCTGTCGTCAACGTTGGCAAATACATCGCGGAAGTTGTTTGACGCAAGCGTGGGCAAGGCGTCAAATGTGAAAGTTGGAACACCATCTGCTTGGTTAAACACACCAAAAGGTTGTGTAAAGGCAACTGCGCCATAACCATCGTAGTAACCTGGGCTTTTTAGTACTGCACGTACATAGTTGCCCCAGATATATTGTCCATAAGTGTCAAGACACAATGTTGCGCCTTCATAAATTACCACACCGCCGCCTTGGGTAGCATCACCTTGTGCGCGGAATGGATTACCGGTAATCCATTGGATTGTGCCGGCATTGTCTGCTTCAATTGTGATTGTTTGTGCAGTCTCGTCTACCACAATATCTGTGATAACGGGAACAGTCTCCTCAAACCATGTTGCTTGTGCTGTGCCACTGCCGCCGTTGGGTGCGCCTGGTCTAAGACCCTCAAGGCGAGCAACACGGGTAACGGCATAAGATGCGCCTGTTTCCATAGCGGTTCTAGTATCACCAGCATTAAGGTCATCCATAAGCATTACAGTCCAGGAATGGCCTGTTTGGTTAGTATGGTGAGAGTCATCTGTGGCAAAACCCCAGAAGTTGCGCCCTTGAGGCATAAGCTCTAGAAGAATATTATCCCAAAGCACGCGGTCTGAACGGGATTCATTGTCTAGGCGGTTGATGATTTCCATGCTTATGATTGATGGATATGTCTCAGCCCAGAATACATAGGTGTCAACTTCATGGATGTTGTTGGACGCAGCTATACCACCGGCACCGCCATCGGCACCACGGGTAGAAGTACCTGGGGCAGGCCTTAAAATATTGGTGCGGGCACTTGCGCTACGAGTACTGCGTGTATGACGTCCTGGGTGATTGAGCATAACAATGCCACCATACTCATATGCCCTGCGGAAAATGCCCCTGTTGTCGTTGCCGTCACGACCCGGATCTTGTGATGCAGGCCTAAGGTTGAAGTCTGCGAAGAAGACGTTCATATGGTCGTCATCATCGGCTCCACTTACGTTAAATGTGTGTTCGTTGGTGAATGGGATATTTATCATGCCGCGGCCTGCTTGGGCTGGAGGCATTTCAAGATACCCACGTACGTCTGGCCGTCTAAATTCGCCTGCCGGCGCGAACGCATTTGGTCCATTGCTATTAAAGGAGAACCATGGGGTGGTGCCTGTTGGGATATTTCTGTCACCAAACAAATAATCATTAAAACCATCCAGTGTGCGGAAAGGCCCGGTAAACGTGCCGGCGCGAATTGCGTCTTGCAATTCTTCGGCTGTGTATTCTCCCGCTATGCCTATCATGCGGTCTTGCCATCTCCATGGACCCCAACGTCCGCCTTGGGCGGTTCCACCAGAGCCTGCATTTGCGTGCCACCATGGGTATGTCGCCCACCAGTCATGGCCTCTGGGGAAACCGCTTGGCGGCATAGCCACCCAGCCTGCGCCTGCTAGGATATTGTGGTCTGCGATAGCTAAGATATCAAAACCTTTGTTGTAGTGGTCAAGGACTACGTTTTGAACAGGTTCATGTCCGTCTGACCGTATGGTGTGTGCGTGTAGTGCAGCACGGAACTGGTACGTTGTATCCCAGTCTATATCTGCATATGGGTTGGAAACAACGAAGGGGCCGTCCATGTCCGGGTTTTCTTCGTGTACTATCAAGCCGGGTTCAACGAAGGCCGGACGGTAAATTGTCCATTCGGTGATGTGGAACGCCGGACGAGGATCACCGCCTCCGGTGGAATTTATACGAATACGCTGTGAAGCTGCACCTAAGAAAGGGTCTCCCCCTTCGTTTGGAAAATCAGATACTTCCCATTCTATAACAAAATATCCATCTCCATCGAAGTCAGCAGCGTTAACGATAGCGTCACCAGGCACAGCATTGTTGGACAATTGGAAGCGTACACTTGCCAGGGGATCACCCACAGGGTCGGCCACGCGACCTTCTGCACGTACTATATCTCCTACTTGGAAGGCAAAATTTGCGTCTACACCACGAGTGTCATTGGCGATATAACGCACTACGTCCAAGTAACGCTCACCATAAGAATCCCCGCGTACTGTTACGCTTACTTCCGCGGCAGGGTGGGAACGAGCTATGGGATGAGGGCCTTGGTCAAACGTATGACCTGCGGGGTAGTCTTGGGCTTCAAGGTAGGCTTGCAGGCAGAATAGAACACCTTCAAGAGGAGCTTCCCCTGATAGAATCAATTCTACTTGTGCAAATCTGCTGAATTCTTCGCCGCGTGTACCAGCTGCTGCAGCACCTCTAAGGGATGCATCGCCATTGGTATGGAAACTTACAAAAATTTGGGTTGCGGCTACGCCGCCTTCGCTTACAAGCATTGACCTTGGAATGGCAACGTCTATAACACCACCGGCATTATCCGGCGCAGTTAACTGCCTAGACCTTACAACACCGGGGTCAGTTGCACCAAATGCAAGTTCTGCCTCGCCCGATACGTCTGTCCATACTGTAAACTGCCGATTGTTGCTTGTAAAACCCGCTACTTCCCTAAACGTAGCGGATAATGTGCCGCCATTGCTGTCTATCAGGTCGGCAGCCACGGACGGATGAATATCCAATATAAGCATTTGATTTTGTTGGTGGTCGGCAAATTCCGGCGCGCCACTGCGGATGATCTCATATCTTGTACCAACGACGGGTTGGTTGGGTGCCGGGTGATTGGCTATTGGCCATGAAAGGAAGTCATTGCCATTGTCATTGTCGTTACCGTTTTCGGCTATGCCTTCAATAGTTAGTGTGTCGATTATAAGATCCATAAGACCCGAGCCGGCACCGGATGTTGCAAGACGCAGATGGTCTCCATCCCATGCTGGTGCAGTGGTGGGGATTGTAAACACGACAGAAAATTCACCGTTTGCATCAATCGGAGTATCTGGGGTTATTTGGGATACGTTAGGATTTCTTCCATAAACCCTAAAGGAGCCAATTGCGGCCACGCCTAACGGATCTTCCAGCCGACCGGCAATGGTGATAGTATATTGATTCTCTTCCAAATCAACAGGGAAGCCCAGCTCGTTGAACCAGAAGAAGAAACCATTAGAAGGGGTGTTGTTCCTTCCTGTCATGGTCAACACGCCATCGGTTAGATTCGCGGCTAGGTCGCCAGAGCGAGTGATAAACCGGCCTGCTTGAGCTGGCGGCCCTCCAAAAGGTATGTCTGCGATATCTGCCTGATCTGACAAGCACCACAATAAATCAAGGTCGCCACCGTTTCCGGGGCCATTTCCTATCTCACCTGCAGACAATGTCAGCGAATAGAAAAGATTAAATTCCGCAGTCAGGTTTACACTGTTTACGTTATTGCGTGACGTATTGCCTCTGTGATGAGTAGCTTTTGCATATCTGTTGAATCCATTAGAATCTGTGCCAGTATTTCCGGCATTGATAGCCATTGCTACATAAACCACAGTAGCGGCTGTGTTTGTAACCTCATCATAAAGAAGCTCAGCCGGAATGGTAAGCTCTAGCGCATCGGTTCCACTTGGAAGTGCTGCAGACACTACAACTTGGCCGCCAGAAATATTGGCTGCTGTGGCAAAAGTGATGTCATCTAGCTCTACATCAACCTCTGTCACAACAGAGGCGGTACAATCGCCACATGTACATGTTACATCTGCGGTCGCACCCTCCAAGTTTTCGGACAAATCTGTCCACACCAAAACTCTTCTGCCGGTGTTGTGTGCGACTCTAAAATCAAAATCTAAAGTGGCACCACCATCATCAAGAATTGCGGCTATTCCATCGTTGTCGAGGTTCAGTCCCAATTCCATCAAGTGATCGTTTGTACCCAATTGTTGCACAGAGGGATCTCTTGTTGGGTAAATGTTCCATTCGACTTCAACTCCTACAGAGGTTTCTGCACTAAGCAAAAGCCACCCCGCAGGGATACAACTAAGCGTCATAATAAACGCCATCATAAGTGCGACTCTGCGCTTCAGAGACGCCTTGGTCTTGGTTGAAACCTTCATGTTTCATTCCTCCTTATTAAATTGTTGTGCCATTTAATGTGTACAAATGGCGGATGTACTGGGTTACAATATAGTTGCAAATTGCAATCCATGGAAAAACAACGTATTTTCGCCAAAAAACAGCGTTTCCCTGGTTTGCAATCCTTTCACATATACTACACGCATATTAAAATTTTCGCAAGAGTTTTTTGCAGGAAATTTAGATTGTACGTACAATATAAAAAAGCCAACTGGTTGTAAATTACTACCAGTTGGCTTTTGCAACCTACGCGCTTGTAGGGACGAACTGCGTTCGTCCGAGCATTGGATCCTGTATCCGGAGTTCCGTCTACCATTTTTCATTCCCAACCGCTTCACCCAGGTCAAATAGTTCAGCTTGAAACGTACCGCCAATATAGCCTTTGAAAAGATGTTCCAATGCTCCACTTTTTGGTGCCGGCATTCTTGTTAAAATAATCCTTTTATTTTCGCCGACCTCAAAAAACAGCTTGTCGTTAAGGTCAATTTGAGCTTCTTGCATGTTCCCAACTCCTTTTGCAATCGCCCTTTGTGCTGATGTTATATCTTTACCGCAAAATATCTTGCGGCCGCGATTCCGGACGTTCCAGAACTGTCCAGTTCCTTGACGCTGCCAACTGTACCCATCTTTTGTGGATGCCGTCGGCTTTCATTTCGTGGTAGTTGGTGTTGGTGGCTTCTTGGATGTACAGATAGTACCATGCATTGACATTTGCATTGTCTCTCCATTCCAGCATCCCCGGTAGCAAGTCATCAACTGATTGCAACCGACGTCCCAGTGCACGGTTTACAATGGCTGCTACTTCTGCACGGGTTATCGCCTGCTCGGGGCGGAACGTACCGTCAGCGAAACCGGCAATCCAGTTTTGTGCGAATGCTGTGTTGATATACCCCGAAGCCCAATGTCCCGCAGTGTCATTAAACGGTGCGGTATCGGCCGAGCGGCCAACGCCCATAAAGCGTGCCAGCATTGTTGCAAATTCTGCACGGGTGATGCTTTGCTGCGGCCTAAAATTGCCATCGGGGAAGCCATGAACCATGCCGCCGTTCGCCATGGTTGAGATAGAGTTGTTGTACCAGCGCGGCAGACTTACATCACCGAAGTTGCTGCTCTGCGACCAGATAGATGTGCGATGATTATCGTCTACCAGCCTAAAGAATATCGTAGTCGCTTGCGCACGGGTAAGGCTGGCATGTGGACGCACTGTACCATCGTCGAAGCCGATTATATACGCGTGATGTATTGAAGAGATAGGCATCGCATCAATCGGTGGCATATCGTCGATTTCAATTGCTGGTGATGTTGTTATTACTGCCCGTACTATTCGTGGGGCTATTGGCCCCCATGATGTCGGTGGTGCTATTGATGGACCGCCAACGTCCGGTATTTGTGGGGGAATTATTTGGACGATTCCATCATTGGCTGTGGTGGTTGGGTCGTTGGAGGTTGTGGTTGTCAGGTCGTTGGAGGTTGTGGTTGTTGGGTCGTTGGAAGTTGTGGTTGTTGGGTCGTTTGAGGTTGTGGTTGTTGGGTCATTGGAGGTTGTGGTTGTTGGGTCATTTGATGTTGTGGTTGTTGGGTCGTTTGATGTTGTGGTTGTTGGGTCGTTTGATGTTGTGGTTGTTGGGTCGTTTGATGTTGTGGTTGTTGGGTCGTTGGAGGTTGTGGTTGTTGGGTCGTTTGATGTTGTGGTTGTTGGATCGTTTGATGTTGTGGTTGTTGGGTCGTTTGATGTTGTGGTTGTTGGGTCATTGGAGGTTGTGGTTTCAGTTTCAAAATTACCCACTACATGAGTGTGAGAATCAATTGTCAATGTGATTTCATCGGCAATTGCATTGTCTCCATCTCCACCGCGCACAAAATTTACCGGTACGCCGTATTCATCTGTCGTAGTGCGAGACACATACCACACTTCAAAGTCGTACTCAGGATCAGGCGTGGCAGTAAAATGCACGGGAGTACCACTTATTACAAAATCGCCACTCCTTATTAGCTGGACATTGTCGCCAATTTCAAGATGGGCAGACACGGTACCTTCCGGACGGCCTGTGTTAAAGAATACTTGCCATACTTCCTCTCCGGCTGCATTTATATCGTGGTTTGTAAATGCATGAGAGTGCTGTACATAAGCATCGTCAGCATTTTCCCACCATTGTGGCACGGTTACAGCGCCGGGGGTTATTCCGGGGTTGTTGGCTTGCGCAAGGGGTGTGTTGATTGCAAGGCCGCTTGTGGCTACGTTGCCGCTGAAGATTGCGTCGTTGCCTATTGTGATGTTGGTGATGCGGTTTGGGGTGTTGTCGTGGGCTATATATATACCGCCGCCGTTGACGGCTGTGTTGTTGGTTATGCTTCCCCCGGTCATGTTGAATGTGCCGCCGACAAGCATGCGCACACCACCGCCAGAGGTTGCAGTGTTACTGGTGATTGTGCCATCAATCATGGTAATTGTGCTTTCGCCAGATACGGTTACGGTACCGCCATTAGCGGTTGTGTTGTTAGAAATTGTGCCATCGGTCATGATAAATGTGCTTTCATTTTCAACTGAACTCCATACACTTACTGTGCTGAACACAGATATATTGCCAATGATTGCGCCACCATACATAGTAAACGTGCCGCCATCCGTGACATCTACACCGGCGGTTCCGGTGGATGAAATGTTATTATTGATGGCCCCACCATTCATGACGAAGTCACCGCCAACCATGTATACGCCACGCTGGTTTTCGCTAATAGTGCCATCATTCATAATGAACTGTCCGAAAAGATATACACCGTCACCACTGTTCGTTATCTCGCCACCGCTCATGGTAAAGTTGCCCATAACAAACACACCGTTAATATCGTGGTTCGTTATCTCGCCGCCATTCATGATGAAAGTGCCTCCGGAACCGACACGTACACCGTCGCCCGAGCCGCTAGAATAGTTTCCGTCAATGACACCATCATACATGATGAAGGTACTTTCGGATCCAATATACACTCCGCCGCCGGAGGCACCGCCACCAACAACAAAGGCCGTGTTTCTACTAATATCTCCACCTGTCATGGTGAATGTGCCGGAAATAACAGCTACCCCACCGCCATTAGCGGCTCTATTGTTTCCGATTGTGACCCCTGCATTAATAACAAAGTAGTCGTTTGTTGCGATTCCACCTCGAAGGCCAATATACTCATCCGCGCCACCGTCAAGGGTTAGGGTGCCAGCACCTCCTTGAAGGATAAAGTTTCCGCTTGCGCCCACTATAAAATGACGCCCAATATCTCCATCGCCCGAGGCAATTTGCAACACGATGTCTGCGTCAGTTGTTGCTTCAAGTGTAACTGCGCGGGTCACGCTTATACGATGCGGATTGTCCGCTGTTGCACCGGGGATTGGCACTGTGTTTATTGTATTAGTTTGTCCATCATCTTGTATTACCAAATTGAACACATTGCCAACAATGCCTTCATCTATGGTGGCTGTGCTTGGATGGATGCGGATAATTTCCGCAGTGGTGTCGTTTATCGCGTTGTTGAGGCGAATCCAGTCAGGGAGGGAGTCAAAATTTCCTACTGCACGGGTATGGGCATTAATGGTTACAGTAATTTCCTCGTTTTCTGAATTGTTGCCGGTTCCGCCGCGCACCCAGTTTTGAGGAACTAAGTTCGAGTTTTCTGCCTCTGTTGTGTACATATGCCACAACTCAAAGTTGTGCCCCGTAGCCGGAGCGGAAAGAAATCGCACGTTTAAGTCTTCCATTACAAAGTCGCCGCTAGCAATTTGCTGATTGCTAATACCCAGCCGTGCGGTCACGGTGCCGGATGGAGAACCTTGTTCGAAAAGTACCTGCCATGCGCGGTCACCGGATGCGACATTTATATCGTGATTGGTAAATGCATGGCGGTGCTGCACGAAGGTGGTGCCATCAGCATTTTCCCACCATTGTGGCACAGATGTTGTGCCGGGGATAATGCCTGTACTATCAATGGCAAGTGGAGTGTTTATACGCATACCGTTGCGTGCCACGTTGCCGGACATGATTACGGGTGTGCTTATGGCTAGAAAATGATCGGCACCGGGTACAAAAAAGCCAGCTTCCGCGTGAATTCCACCACCATTGTTGGCGATATTGCCACTAATGGTGCCACCTACAATAGAAGCTCCGGATGCATATCCTACGCCAATCAGGTGAAGGCCACCGCCATTTTCGATTGCGATATTATTGCTAATGATTCCATTAGAAATATTGATTCCGCTGTATGGACGAAGGGCAATACCACCACCATTGCTAGCGGTGTTTCCGGTTATGCTTCCGCCACTCATTGTAAGACCACCGTAGCGTGCGTATACCCCACCACCGTTGTTGGCAGTGTTTTCGGATACGCTACCGCCAGTCATCGTGAATCGGCTACGGGAGTGACCGCCGCCACCGTAGAGTCGTACAGCTCCGCCATCAATGGCCGAGCTTCCGTTATTGCTTATGATACCACTTTCCATGGTGAAAAATGTATTACCGCTAAAACCCGAGGATGTGTATACATCCACACCACCACCAATATTGCCACTAATAGTTCCACCATCCATAATGACATCTGCACCATTTGCTATGTGCATACCACGGCCAGTATTGTTTGTAATGTAGCCCCCGGTTATGGTGTGGTTGGGGAAAAATCCATTGCCTATAATATGCACGCCGCTTCCGTTGTTCTCGGTGATGCTACCGCCGTTTATACGGAATGTACCCTCGGGAACGTGAACGCCGCCGCCAATGCCGGTAGTTGCAGTGTTGTCGATGATTGTACCGCCATTAAGGGTGAAAAGCCCCCAGTCACTGACAGCTACGCCACCCCCATTGGTGGCGGTATTATCACTTATTTCGCCATCATACATGGTAAATCCGTCTGCTGCGCCAGCGTGTAGACCCACGCCGCCGCCATTGACGGCACTATTGCCTGTAATTATGCTGTCACCAGTCATAGTGAATGGGGTAGACTCCACATCTACACCGCCACCCCAATGGGCACCAGTATTGCCGCTGATTATACCGCCAGTCATGTTAAATCCACTGCCTGTGGCACCACCGCCAGCCATAGCCACACCGCCACCATGATTGGCACCGATGCCAGTGGTAGTGACAGTATTGTTGCTGATTGTTCCACCATGCATATTAAAAAGACCGCCGTGCATAGCCACGCCACCGCCTACGCCTCCGCGGTTATTACCGGCTCCGGTGGCAGCAGTGTTATTAGAGATTGTGCCTCCGTTCATGGTAAATATGGTAAGAATGGATTGAGTCCCCAGAAAGTCGTTCACACGCACGCCGCCGCCACTAGAGCCAGAGTTGCCTGTAATGCTTGCGCCAGAGTTCATGGTAAGCTCACCGCCGGGTTCAACGCGAACACCACTGCTGGTATGCCCCGTAGCAGTAAATCCTGCACCTATGGTTACCTGCTGACCACTAAACACTACAAGAGCACTGGAGAGTGGCATAATACCCACATAAGCTGGTGCGAAAGAACCGTCTGCCGCCAGTGCATTAATATTATCTGGTGCAGCCCCCGGCCCCTGAATCGTTATATTCTCCAGCGTCAAATGCCCTCCGGCCGCATGAATCACATCGCTAGTAAAGGATTGTATTGTATGCCCCCGCCCGTCAATTAAAACAGGAACAGAGCTGTCTACAATCAATGGACTGTCAATGGCAAAAGAATCGGATAAGGCAATACCCACAGCCTCTTGCTCTGTGTCGCTGTGGACAACAATGATATCTCCAAGCAATGCAAGCAGATTTAGTGCCTGCCGCATTTCGATTTCACTGCTTACATAAACGAAGTCACCTACAATTGAGGGAGCAGACGGAGCCTCAAGCTCACACTCATTTGACACTTCTTCTACCGCCTCATCTTGCGAGTGCTGTGATATGTAAATATCGGCACCCACACCAAGATTATACTCATCAGATGTATAATCAGCAGCAAACCATGGAGTTACAGTCGAGAACATCAACGCCATGGCCACAACAAATGCTAGGATACGCCTTGTTCCCAAGGACTTGCAATGCTTCTGCGCTCTTCTTTGTGTCATCATCACTGTGACGACCTCCTTTTCAAAATTGCATACAAGCCAGACTTGTACGCACAATCTAGGAATATTATGTCATTCCGATTTTCGCATGTCAATAGATATGTATAAACTCCACACAAAGCAAGGCGGTTGCGCCGTTTACGCAATTCCGCCTTTTCTGCCTTACGTATTCTTTATTTGAAATGTAAACCGGGGCCCAGGTTGTGCCTTATCACATAGAATGGTGCTAGCGTGGGCGCGTACACCTGGCCGGATCCAAAACCAGGTGCGCTGCCCCCATCTAAGCAATTTGGCGGGTAACGCAAGCGCAACGATTGTTGCTTGTATATAATATTGCCCAGTGTGTAGTTTTGTGAATCCTCAACTGGTAAAAATTTACAACTAATTGGGTTGTGCAATGATGAAAAAATGGGGAAACTCAAATCAAGGTAAATACATTGACACCCCTCCCTTGTTCTGCCTTTGCCTGCTATATGGTTTGAGTTTCCGGCAAAAGCACTAATGCAACTGTAAATCTCAAAAGGGTATTGGGTTGCAAGTTGCTGAAGGTTGACGGCACGGTAAAATAAATACCTGTTTGGTCAATTTTAACAGGCAATGTGATCAATGCCGTGGTGGGGGTTGGGTCGTCTATCCACATTTGGGTATATGTCGTATCACCTACATAAAGTTTAAGCGGCGGATATTGGTCGGCTGTTATTAAAGTGTAAGTGCCACTGCCTAGAGAATGCGCCGGCGGTGCCAATTTTCCTATGCCGAAAAAGCTGTGCGTTATTCCTGTGCGGACAACACCCACGCCCCAATTCCTCAGACGTGAATCTGTGGCGAAAATTTCTGTGTATTCGGATTCGTAAACGAATGTTTTCAGGTCGTAAATGTCCTGCTTAATTTGCGTTATGCTCTCTTCCAGATACTCTAACCTTTCGTAAATTTCGGTAAGGTCAGGTTCCGGCCCTTCCGGCCCCTGTGGCCCTGTGGGACCCTCTGGACCCTCCGGCCCCATTGGACCTTCCGGACCAACTGGCCCTATTGGACCAATCGGCCCTTGTTCACCTGGCGGGCCTTGAGGCCCCGCCACGCCTTGAGGGCCAGCTATCGGGCCGACGTTTATCCATTTTTTGTCCTTTTCGCTCCATACATATAGGTCGGGGTTAATATAGTAAGCGTCTCCCGGGTTTCCATCAGGGTGTTCTTCAATTAGCTCTTCTTCCGTATCATATGAACCCAATATTTGCCCAACCGTGCCGGCTTGGCCTTGTTCACCCTGAATCCCCTGTGGGCCACGCGCAGGAATACCCAAGTCTGTGTCTCCCGCGAACCAATTGCCGTTGGCTCCTATTGATGGAGTAAGGCCATCGATGCCATCCTCCCCGTGGAGGCCGTCAATTCCATCTTGGCCGGGCGCACCGTCTGCTCCATCATTGCCGTCTCTTCCGGGAAGGCCGTCGATTCCGTCTCGGCCTGGCGCGCCGTCTGCTCCATCATTGCCGTCTCTTCCGGGAAGGCCGTCGATTCCGTCTCGGCCTGGCGCACCGTCTGCGCCATCATTGCCATCTCTTCCGGGGAGGCCGTCGATTCCGTCTCGGCCTGGCGCGCCGTCTGCTCCATCATTACCGTCTCTTCCGGGAAGGCCGTCAATTCCATCTTGGCCGGGCGCACCGTCTGCGCCATCATTGCCGTCTCTTCCGGGAAGGCCGTCGATTCCGTCTCGGCCTGGCGTCCCACGTGCAGGCACACCCGTATCATAATCCTCAAACCACCAATTATAATTCTCACCGATGTGCGGCGTTATTCCATCTCTGCCGTCACGCCCGTCAGCACATGAGTCGCAGCCTGATACCCACGAAAAAAACGGACAACCTGCACAATTTTCTATTTTCTCAAAAAACTCTTTCTTCTGTAACGGATAAAATTTTTCCAGAGGAAAAGGTATTTTATCAAATTTATGGCAATTGTTAAAATTTTTTTCATTATCGCCATCGAGCGGAAATGAATTTTCTGCCATTATGTCCGCATCCTTCTCCATACAAATCACTGCAAACCATGACTCATATGCGCTTTTATTCTATCTTATGCGGCATAATGAGGTCAGGTGCAAAAAAAGCCCGAACTCAACTACGACGTAAGTGTCAAATCAACTATGTTCACCCAAAAACCGACAAGTAAACATGCAAACCCACAAGTCGGCTTTTGGGGGTCAATTTCATATTTTTATGGTGTCGGTATTATCAAATACGGCACAGCCATAATTTCATCGGCGGTAAGCAATAGATAATCTGCTTCCGTAATCTCTTGTGCAACCCAGCCAGGGCCTGGGTCAATAAGCGCAGAGTTCCAATAATAAAAACCAGAGCCTGTTACGAAAGCGTAGTCTGCAGTTACGCCGGTTGCAGGAAGCAATCCTACACTTGCAAAAACGCCTTTGTAAGGGCTTGTTGCCGCGGGTGGAAGCTGTGCGGGAGGGATAAGCCCTGTTCCGTCAAGCGTTGCGACGCCGTTTGCGACGCCTTGAATTGATGTTAAATGTTCATATGATACTGCACTTGCCATAAAAATCACTCCTCTTTATTTTTAGCTTATAAAAAGCCATTTGGATAAACAACCCACAAAACATCGTGCTTCAATTTTTTGTCATCCGGCAAATTGACATAATCGTCCTCTTCCACCAGTTTCAAAATTGCACAGTCTCTTTTCGGGCATGGCGGACACGGCGGTGGTGTCAGCGGCGGCCACGGTATGCAGTGCTTGTGTTTGTCAAACTCCTCTTTCTGCATAGGGTTAAACACATGCATAGGAAAGGGAATCTTTTCAAAGCAGTCACAAATATTCACAATATCACCCCTTCTTGCTGTAATGTGAGCCATTGACATCCTATGCAGGCATGTACATATTTGTTCTTTCACTGAATAACAAACAAAAAACCGTGGCAATTTTGGACTTAGAGCCTGTTTTCGATACGTGTAATAATTCACTAAGATTTATTCTTGAATCGTTGGATTTTTTTTGACGTCCATCAAAAACATCCAAAAAACCGCGGTATTACGCGATTCTTTGAACAAGGGGGTGTCAAGGTTTTTTACTTGATACCCGCTTG
>Ga0123355_10003525_pt1 | contig 22463 bp, 17 predicted proteins | sample TergutEmb28metaG_3_FD_89872 | JGI IMG/M metagenome (GOLD analysis project Ga0123355, IMG submission 89872) | Embiratermes neotenicus P1 segment gut microbial communities from Petit-Saut dam, French Guiana - Emb289 P1 | ecosystem: Host-associated > Arthropoda: Insects > Digestive system > Gut ... | reverse complement strand
ACTCATAATCCTTAGGTTGTAGGTTCGAATCCTACTGGGACCACCACTTCAAAAAATGAGACCCTCATTTCTGGGGGTCTAAATAGCAGGGGTCTTTCAGATTTATCTAACCTTACAAAACCATAGGGCGTCCCAGATGTTCAGAATCAAGGCGAATTGAAAAATCCATTTATCCTAGCGTAGTAACTACGTGGATAAATGGATTATTTCATATTCAACGCCAAGTCTGGGCGTCTGGTGTGCGCTATTCTGGTGTGCGCTATTCTAGGAAGTCGCGTAGCTTAGCTGCATACGACGGATGACGCAACTTATTAAGCGTCTTTGACTCTATTTGACGAATACGCTCCCTCGTTACCCCAAACTCACGACCCACTTCTTCAAGGGTGCGCGCATGTCCGTCTAGTAGGCCAAAGCGTAGTTCTACCACCTTGCGCTCACGTTCAGAAAGCTCGTCAAGCACACGGTTGAGGCCTTCTTGCAGCAAGGCATGCCCTGCAGCCTCAGAAGGACCCATGACCAGGGTGTCTTCAAGAAAGTCACCAAGCTGACTATCCTCTTCTTCACCAATGGGCGTTTCCAAAGAAACAGGCTCTTGGCTAATTTTCAAGATTTCACGAATCCGGTCACCGTCAAGTCCCATCTTTTCGCCAATTTGCTCAGGCGTGGGATCTTCTCCCAATTCTTGAACCAGCTGACGCTGAATCCGAACTAGCTTATTGATGGTTTCTACCATGTGGACAGGAATACGAATGGTACGTGCCTGGTCAGCAATGGCACGGGTAATTGCTTGGCGAATCCACCAGGTTGCGTAGGTTGAAAATTTGAAGCCCTTTGTGTAGTCAAACTTTTCAACAGCACGAATAAGACCCAGATTACCTTCTTGAATCAGGTCAAGGAAGGACATGCCGCGTCCAATATATTTCTTTGCAATAGATACTACAAGGCGCAAGTTTGCCTCTACCAAACGACCTTTTGCTTCAAGGCCGATTTGCTCTTGGCGAATCAGGCGGCGCTCGACAGGGCGTGGCAATCTAAGGTCTTCATCGTGCGCTTTTTCCAGTTCATCAGTTGCCTCAAGGCCAATTTCAATCTTTTTGGCCAGATCGACCTCTTGGGCTGCTGTAAGCAGATTGACTTTGCCAATTTCTTTGAGGTACATGCGCACGCTGTCAGTGGTCATCGTAACTGCAGTATGACGCTCACGTGCGGTCTGTTTTCCTTTTTTCGAACTAGGTTTTGCCGTTTCGCGAATAATCGATTCAAGCTCACGTATATCAATGTCGACTGACTTTTTGGCTGTTGATAGTTTTTCTAGCGATTCTACATCTACTTCAAGTTCTTCGCTGTCCTCGTCAACACTAACAGCAATCTCTACATCGCTATCATCGTTGTCATCATCCGAGGCCTTAGCTGTTGCCTGGGGGATTTCTTCACTGTCATCTTCGCCATCAAGCAGCGCAATCATCTCTGTACTGTCAATTTCCTCTTTTGCGACAGCATCATCAATTTTGATGCCTTGATCTCTGATAAAGCTATAGATGCTATCTGCATCAAAGTCTTCTTCAACAACGCTCTCAAGAGACTCTTGAATTTGGCTATCGCTCAGCTTTCCTGCTTCCCTACCCTCTTCGATAAGTGTGCGAAATTGCGCTGCCACATCATCGGTGAACATAATCTCGTCAATGAAAATATCGACATCAGATTTTTCCACCCCTGCAGAAGCCTTGCTTTCTTTGGCAGCGGCTTCGACCTTCTTCTCAGCAGTCTTTTTATCCGCAGCTTTCTTTGCGGGAGCTTTTTTGTCCGCAACCTTCTTTGTAGGGGCCTTCTTCGCTGAAGCTTTTTTCGCAGGACTTTTCTTCTCGGCAGTCTTTTTTGCCGCAGCAACCTTCTTCTTCGTGGCTTTCTTTACCTCTTCTGATTTTTTGGTATCTTTTGCCTTTGTCATCTTCACATCCTAAGTGTTATTAGCACGTACACGCATGATTAACTTGCCAAAGAATTACGACCGCACACAACCCAAGGCATCTACCTTGAAAGCAGCAAAGCGACCTCTTAGATTGAAGACTGGGCGTAAAATTCGAGCTTAAATTCATTGAAAGCGTCTATCGCGTATCCTGTGGAGCTCCTTGCTTGCCTCAGCCAATGCCTCCAGATGAGTCTTACTGTGTTTCTCATCACCTTTTTGAAGATCGCTGCGAATGATTCTGATTTTTCGCTCTAGCGCAGACTCTCTTAGCTGGTACAAAAGATTATCTGCCAGTGTGCGCACCTCATCGCTTGATTCTTCAAAGTTGTAGGCAACCACCAATTGTGCCATACCGGGAATACTTTCGTCCAGTGCTGGCAAAGGCTGGCTCTCTCCCCTTGCAGCAAGTTCTAGCAGTTTGTCATACGCTGCTCGGTACATAGGATGAGTAAAGGGACTATCCTTCTGCGTCGAAGAAATATACTCACGTGCTGCTGGAACCAAAACAAGTAGTGCAAGCAATTCGCGCTCAATCAATTCGGTAGGAGTAAGCTTCAAGCCCGCAGCAGTACCACTTATTTCATTTTGACTATAGGCCTGCTGACCATCAGTATCAATTTGATCATCAGCCTGACTGTCGACATGAGGGCGCGCAGGACTTGCCACGCTCAACGCTTCAAGAACTTGCGCGTCAGTGACATCACCACCTGCACGAGTAAGCTTATCGGCGATATAGTTAGCATAGTCGCTGGCAAGCATAGTTCCCTTGAGGGGAGCAAGTGCAGATACGCTGTCATGAAGCGCCTTAATGCGTTCTTCAGGGCGGCTCAAATCCCACTTATCAAGTCTTCTACCCAGGGCAAACTCGATAAGGGGTGTGCTGTCTTCAAGGAGCTGCTTGAAGACAAGCTTGCCTTCATCACTTTGCATAAGGTCAGCAGGATCTGCCCCTTCAGGCAAACACACAACATCTAGGTTAACGGGCGATGCTGAATATTCAGGCGAAAGTGACTGATCAATATGTTCTGCTGCCTTTGAAGCAGCCTCTACACCAGAGGCGTCCCCATCAAAAATATAGACGATGCGATTGACCGTTCTGGATAAAAGTTTGACGTGCTGTGCTGTAAGCGCTGTGCCTAAGGTCGCAACACAGTAAGAATATCCTGCCTCATGCAAGGCAATGACATCAGTGTATCCCTCTACCACGAGCACCATTTTTTCGCTGTGCATACTGCGCTTTGCTTGATCAAGGCCATACAGATTACGACTTTTGTTAAAAAGTGGTGTCGCACTAGTGTTGATGTATTTTGGCTCTCTGTCATCAAGGACTCGGCCGCCAAAAGCAATTGTTTGTCCTTGTGCGTCTGAAATGGGAAAGATAAGGCGCGCGTAGAAACGATCCTGTAGTCCGCGGCCTGAATACCCAGACAGGGCAACGTTTGCAGCAATCATGTCTGCATCGCTATGTCCTGTCTTGCGCAAATGCTGAACTAAGGTCCCCTTGCCTGGCGCAAAGCCTAGATTCCACTTTGTGGCAAGCTCTGACCCCATCTTTCTGCGAGTCAAGTAGTCACGTGCAAGGGCTGCGTCAGCTGCTGGCGACCTTCTTAAATAGCTTGCGTAAAAATCTGCAGTGTCAGCGCACACGGCAAGCAGACGCTTTCGTTTACCTGCCTCTGCCTGAGCCCGGGGGTCAAGGGCAATCTCTATCCCTGCACGCTCAGCAAGAAATTTAACCGCTTCGGGGAAGGGGATGTTTTGGCTTTTCATAACAAATTCAAACACATCGCCACCTTCAGAGCAGGAACCAAAGCAATGCCAGCGTCCCGTATGAGGATCTACCTTAAAAGAGGGTGACTTTTCTCTATGGAAAGGGCAACAGGCCCAATAATCCCTTCCCTTTGGGCGCAAATCAGGAGCATACTCACGAATCAAAGACAGGGCATCCGTTGCGTCGCGAATCTTGCTAATATCTTCTTCGGTATAGCGAGCCATAGTTCAAAGATCCTGTCTTACAGGTGCCAACTTGCAGGAACAAAGAGGTCCTTGTACAAACGAAGTGCATAGCGATCAGTCATGCCAGCTACAAAATCAATGCAGGCCTGGACATGCTCTACTGCCTCGCCATCCTTTTTTTGGCGATATTCAAGAGGGACTTCATCAAGGTTGTCAATGTGATAGCTGAAAAGGGCTTTGACCACATTTTTTGCCTTCGGTTCTTCGGCCTTTGCCCGTGGCGACAAATAGACCTTGTCAAAAAGGAAACTGCGCAGGCCTAGCATTGCGTCTTCTATGCTAGGGGAAAGCATAATATGATCCTTATTCGTCGAAGAGTTAATCATGTCATGCACTAGGGTCGTAATGCGCTCGGGTGCGCTGTCTCCCAGTATGTCGGTATACTGCCTAGGTACATCGTCTTCACTTAAAACACCTGCACGCAAGGCATCGTCTATATCATGGTTTATGTAGGCAATGCGATCGGCAGTGCGTACAATCTGACCTTCAAGTGTCGCTGGCATATGTCCGCCCGAATGCCCCAAAATACCATCCCGTGTCTCCCAGCATAGATTTAGTCCCGCGCCCTCGTATTCCAATTCCTCAACCACGCGCAGTGACTGCTGAGCATGGTTAAAGGCGCGAGGAATTTGCGGGCGGTTCGGTCGAGCCTCTTCGTCACGGCTCAAAGTTGCCATTCTTTGCAAGGCTTCATCAAGTGCTGCCTCACCTGTATGCCCAAAAGGGGTGTGTCCCAGATCGTGGCCAAGGGCAATGGCCTCAGTAAGGTCTTCGTTTAGCGCAAGTGCCCGTGCGATAGAGCGTGCAATCTGTGCAACCTCAAGGGTGTGCGTCATGCGCGTACGGTAGTGATCCCCCTCAGGCGCTAAGAACACCTGCGTTTTATGAGACAGGCGGCGAAAAGCTTTACAGTGCAAAATGCGTTCACGATCACGTTGAAATTCAGTACGAAAATCATCTAGCGGACGCTGCTTTGCACGCCCCTTCGTTGCGTCAGAAAAAGCAGCGAAAGGAGAGAGCGTCTCGCGCTCCCTCCTCTCAAATTCAAATCTGTTGATTACCAGTGCTACCTATGCCACCTTCTCTGCGATAGCAGCGCGTGCTGCTGCAAGGCGTGCAATCGGCACACGGTAAGGCGAGCAACTAACATAGTCAAGTCCTAGCTTAAAGAACTTATCGATGGACTCAGGGTCTCCCCCGTGCTCACCACAAACCCCTAGCTTGAGGTCAGCGCGCGTTTCACGTCCACCCTTGCAGGCCATGTCCACCAGCTTGACGACACCATCATCGATAGTCTCAAAGGGGTTAACAGGAACAACTTTGCGCTCAAGATACTGTGGCATAAACTTAGACTCAACATCATCGCGCGAGAATCCGAAGGCAGTTTGAGTCAGGTCATTTGTTCCGTAGCTAAAGAAGTCTGCATGACGAGCAACCTCATCAGCGGTAACACAGGCGCGCGGCAGTTCAATCATAGTTCCGATTAGAATATCAACTTCAACGCCTGTAGCTGCAAATACCTCAGCGATAATAGCCTCAGTTTCAGCACGCAGGATTTCAAGTTCTTTATCGACACTTACCAGAGGAATCATAATTTCTGGCTGCGGGTCTAGTCCGCGCTTCTTTAGTTCGCAGGCAGCTTCAGTAATTGCACGCACCTGAATGCCATACAGTTCTGGGAAAAGGATCCCCAAGCGACATCCACGTGTACCCAACATGGGGTTCATTTCTGAAAGCGAATCAATTTGGGCAAGACGCTTGCGCTTTGGTGCAAGCACTTCATTGCCCACACCTTGATCTTCAAGCTTTGCAATCTCGACTTCAAGTTCACGTGGACTTTCAAGGAATTCATGCAGCGGCGGGTCAAGCAAACGCACCGTAACAGGAAGCCCGTCCATAGCCTCAAAGATGCCCAGGAAGTCACCTACCTGTGCCTTTTCAAGTTTTTCAAGGGCGCCGGCACGTGTTGACCCATCATCACAGAGGATGAAGTCTTCAATAATTGCCTTGCGCTCGCCCAGGAACATATGCTCTGTACGGGCAAGGCCAATACCCTGTGCACCAAATTCACGCGCAAGGGCTGCGTCTTCTGGGGTATCAGCGTTTGCGCGAATACCCAGGGTGCGGAATTCGTCAGTCCATTCAAGAATTGTGCCAAAGTCACCACTGACCTCAGGCTCAATCAATTCTGCTGCCCCTAAAACCAGTGATCCGGAAGTCCCGTCAATAGAAATAATGTCGCCAGCCTTGATGACGATATCACTACCCTTGACTGTGGCTTGCTTTGTCTTTGCGTCAATACTTAGGGCATCAACACCGCATACGCAGGGCTTGCCCATACCACGCGCAACAACTGCCGCATGCGAAGTCTTTCCGCCATGCGAGGTCAAAATACCCTGGGCAGCAAGCATGCCGTGCAGGTCATCGGGGGTCGTTTCCCAGCGAACTAAGATGACCTTCTCCCCCAGTTCTGCTGCAGCCTCAGCTTCATCAGCAGTAAAAACAGCTTTGCCAACGGCGGCTCCTGGACTTGCGTTTAGACCTTTTGCCACCACGTCATAGGTTTTATTGGAATCAAATTGCGGATGCAGCAACTGGTCAAGCTGTGCCGGGTTAATGCGGCCTAGCGCTTCTTCTTTTGAAATATTGCCGTCTGCCACCATGTCAACAGCAATCTTTAATGCTGCTTTTGCCGTACGTTTACCAACGCGCGTTTGCAGCATCCAAAGCTTGCCCTGTTCGATAGTGAACTCAATGTCGCACATATCGCTGTAAGCATTTTCCAGCGTCGCAAAAATCTCATCAAGTTCTGCGCCAGCACTAACAAATTCTTCGTGCTTTTTAAGTTCTGCAATTGGCTCTGTCAAACGAATGCCTGCAACAACGTCTTCACCCTGCGCATTTATCAGATAGTCGCCATAGTATTCGTTTGTACCATCAGCAGGATTTCGCGTAAATCCTACACCTGTTGCAGAAGTCTCTCCCTTATTTCCAAAGACCATAGCCTGCACATTAACAGCAGTTCCCAGGTCATCAGGAATCTTTTCCATGCGGCGATAATCAACTGCACGGCGATTATTCCAACTTTTGAAAACAGCCTCGATAGCTAGGCGCAGCTGCATCGAAACATCTTGTGGAAAAACGGCCTTGCCGTCAATAACTAGCTCTGGATATTCATCATGATCTACATGCTTTGCAAATATTTCTTTAAACTCTGCAACAAGTTCACACAGTTCATCAGCAGTCAATTCATTATCTGCCTCTACCCCGCGTACCCGGCGCTTCAAAGTCAAGGCATTTTCAAACAGGTCGCCTTCGACATCCATAACCACCTTGCTAAACATCTGGATGAAACGACGATAGCTATCCCAGGCGAACTCTTCATTATTTGTCTGCTCTATCAGACCTTGGACGCTTTCATCGTTAAGGCCTAGATTCAAGACGGTATCCATCATTCCTGGCATACTGAAAGCTGAACCACTGCGCACCGCCACCAAAAGCGGGTCGTGCGCGTCGCCCAATTTTTTACCCATCTTTCCTTCAAGCTGTGCTGTGTACTGGTCAATTTCTTCCTGGAGACCAGTTGGATAGGCAGCCGGAGTCGCATCGTAATATTCAACGCAAGCCTGACAAGTAATCGTATATCCTGGTGGCACAGGAAGCCCCATGTTGGCCATTTCGGCCAAATTTGCACCCTTGCCCCCTAGAATGAATTTCATGTCCTTGTTGCCTTCGGTATTATTGCTTCCGTCAGCGTTTTTGCCAAAGCCGTAAACGCGCTTCACATCAGTCACGTTAACTCCTTTTCTGTCGCGAAAATGTGCCTTATGAACAAAATTAGGGCTTACTAGAAAAGCCCTCTTCTTATGATATCGAATTGCGGCGGAGTGCGTCCAGCAACAGTTAGCAATGTGCCAGCAATCTTAGGGTTAACGGTTATCGACTGTCACCAAATTGAGAGAAGTGAAATAAAAACCAGAATGTTGTAGCCCCATTGCATCAAGCACTTCAGGCTAGCAAGAGCTTAAAAATTCCAGCTAGAAGTGAGAGATTCATTAGAAAAAATATTCCGATGGCAGCTCCTATTATAGTCCACTGAGCAATATTCGCCTTAAGACGTGGGATTTTATCCCTGCTGCGGCGAAGTACGTTTTCAGCAGAAAGTATCCCGTAGCGAGCCATAAGCAAGCCAGCAAAGAAGAGAAATCCAAGAACCCCTATTGTCTCTTCAGAATGAAAAATGGTAACTACCTCAATTGAGCCAACAGCCAGAAGAATGGCAGTCACTAAGGCAAAGAACAGCATCACATTCACTGGCCACGTAGGCCACCGCATCCACTTTTGGTCACGCTCTTCATATTCTGCCGTGTAGTTTTCCAGCTTAAGTGTGCCAGCAGCCAAACCCTCTTTCATGGCAGTCAAGATATCAATATCGATTTGCATAAGCTGCTTTCTGTAGTTATTTGTCCTACCTAAGTCACACCTTAAGTGTTTTAGCAGACAGTCAACCTTTTTGTCAGTGGGGTTATATCCCATTTTCATCCCAAGAAAATTTCTTCTTATTCTGAGATAGCGATTTTTATCAAGATACCAGGACTTTCTAATAGGAATAACTTTTTCAACTTCATTGGGTTTAACCTGCATGCTTTTTCGCTCATACAGACGCAGTCTATTCAGTTGTGTAATGGGATACTTCCAGCTATACGCTGCATAGATGTAAACAGTGAGCCAGAACAATTGGAAGATAAACACTCCAATATAATCAGACGCTTGTGCTACCGGTGATTGGTAGAATTGTCCACCAGAAATTGTATCTAGCGCAACAATTATGGCTGCGCCTAAACACAGTACGGCTGCAACAATCACAGCCGACACAATAAAAATACTCAACCCTATAGGAGGTCTGCTACCGCTCACTGCAATCCTTGTTTCAATTTATTTCCTGCTCTTCAGATGCGTTGCTACCTGTCAGTACAACCATCGACAGCCTAGGATTATCCTGCCGAACCTCTTCTTGCAGTTGAATTTCAGCAGACAGTCGCTTTGGCAAATTCCAGAAGGCAATCATTAAAACTATGCCGTAAGGCACTGTGCAGGAAAGGATGCCGCTATACATCAATTGCTCAGTGACAAATCATCTAAGTCGTTCGACGATAAGTACACTGTCAAAATCGAGACGGCAAATAAAGATGTTATCATCTGCAATAGATATGAGTATCTCGTTATCAAACCAAATGTCCCTGTCGTCAAACAAGACAGCATGATACCAGTCTGCATCAGCTTGCTCTTCAACAGCTCGTCTAATTGTCCAATTGTCGTCGATTACATTCTCTATATCACCAACAACTATTCTCTCTGCGGCAAAAATACCTATCCTCACAGCATCAGGCGAGCGCTGAACAGAAAAAGAGCTATCAGGATTCAGAGTATAAATTTCGGTTGGACTATCTGCTCTAGAGGTAACAAAATTACTCCTAAGAAACGATGCTGTCACTTTATACTCTCCGGCAATAGCTTCTAGCACCTCTGAATCATTTTCAACCGATATCTGTCGCTCAGGAGTAAACACACCTGATTGAGCTAGAAATGAAACTGCGAAAAGTACCAAGACTACTAGTGCAGATAGTGCGATTTTGCTTGATTTTGAAAATCTTCCTTTGCCAGCTCGCTCTTTTTGCTCCCGCAAAGACATCACTTCCCCGTCAAGCAGAAGCTCATTTTTGCCAGAGCTGTAGTACGGAGCCAAAACCAGCAAAATTACAACAAATGTCACCTGGGTAATCAAGGGCATAACTATCGAGCTAAACGGAATGGTCCCGCTAGAAATACCGGGAATAAGAGTAATCAATCCCGCAAATAAAAATAGCAGCGAAAGAAAGACCCCAAACACTGTCTGCCTTCTCTGGCTCCGGTATGCCCAATCTTTTGCAGCTCGCTCCTCTTCAGGGCTTAACTCCTGCACTTCTATTCTATCTACAAACATACGATTACCTCGTAGCGCCAAATAGATAGAAACCACACCCATAATGAACTGATGAATCATAATCGTCAGAGGAACCCCGCTTGGACCCAGGCGAAACCCAAGTAAAGTAACAGCAAACATTGAGACAAAAGGCACCGCTGCCCAAGCCCAAAACCTATTCCAAAGAGGCCACCAAAGCGCACCTAGAAAAAATGCTGCCCAGTTTATGTTGGAAAATCTATTCATATGCTCCTGTCAGAATCTTTGAAGTATATTCTAACCTTACAGTCCACCCACCTAGTACCCAGCATAAATTAGCGCACCTCTATAGATGGCTACAGCTTCAATCACTGAACCTGCTCAACGACATCAACGTTTCCAAAAATTGGCTCATAGATAATTACACGCTCATCATCTGTACGAAACATGAAAAATATAGGGTGGGAGTCAGCCCAAAAACCATCCTCTAAATGCGTATCAATTCGGTATAAGTCAAATTCTAAGCGTCCAATCACAGTCTCCAAGGCAGCCTCTATCACCTGCTGACTCAATTGTGATAGCTGGCTTACATCATCTATAGAGGCAGCTCTAGTAACAGTAAAATTGCCTGTATAGTATAGGGTTTCGCCGCGAAGGACTGTGAACGTTCTATCTTGATTGAAGGTGTAGATTATGTCAGACGAGGACATAACGGGCTCGAAGGTACCATCTGGCAGAAAGAAAAACCTCTCTATTCCTCTATAAGTGCCAGCAATAATCTCTAGTGCTTCGTAATCATTCTCAAGGGAGTCAACTTTACTGGGAGGAACACGAATCGTAGAGACATCCTCATCTGCAAAAACAAAGGAAGGTGCTGGGAAACTAGCGGAAGCCGAAAAGCCCCAAAAGATTGCATAGAGAGCTATGATGCCGATAATCAACAAGTTGGCAAGGGTGAAATTTGCCCGTGAGTCATTCTTTTCAGACACCTTAGGGGCTCTACGACGCTACACGTAAAAATTGACCCTACTGCACCCTAAAATACACACAAAATTCTAGCACAAGAATTTATGTAGCAACAGGCAGTGTCGAAATTAATACAATTGTGCCAAGCTTATCTAAGGTAGTAGAGCTTAACTAAGTTCCCTGGAAGCCTTGGAAAATCATATTGTCAGTAACCAATGCGCCTGTACGTGCGAAGGGTAAAGGAATTGGCGCAAGGCGTGTCTCTAAAGCTAAAACATCTTTGCCGGTATCATAGGCTAAAGCTTTTGCGCGCATCAAAGCATCTTCTGCATCAACGCCTGCAACAAAGCCAATAATTGTTGGTCCTGCACCAGAAAGTACCACGGCTTCTGCGCCAGAATTCATGAGAATTTCTTTCACAGGATAATAATCTTCAATAACAGGAAGGCGGTAGGGGTGATGCAGTCTGTCCTTCATAGCAAGCTGCAAAAGATCTGCGCGCCCTGTCACTAATGCCGCTGACAAAAGTCCTGCATGCGACAGGTTATATGCCGCGACTTCATGGGTGACAGTTTCTGGCAGAAGTCCGCGCGAATAACTAGTTGCAAGCGATCCCGTTGAAGGAACGATGATTGCCGCAATGGGACAAATTAGGTCAAAGCGTTCACTGTGAACCATCTCTGTGCCATTAGATTCCAGTTTATACGAATCCTGCTTGCCTAAATCCTTCCACTTAGAATCTTTCCATCCAGAATCTTTCCAGCAGATTGTAAAGCCACCCATAAGCGCAGGCGCAATATTATCAGGATGACCTTCAATCTTTGAAAGGATGCAAAGAAGCTCACTGTCAGGTAGGGCAAAGAGGGGATCTAGCTCTTCAAGCAGGCGTCTAGCCAACACTCCTCCACCAACCAATGCAGAAGAAGAAGAGCCTAAGCCGCTACCCAAAGGAACTTTATTTTCGCACAGTATCTCTGCCTTAAGTTCTGGCTTATTTGCATGGGCAAAGACCTCGCGCATGGCCACGGCAACCAGGTTTCCTTCGTCTTGCGACAAAGTTCCCAGTCCCTCCCCTGTTATCTCTATGGACCACTCGTCTGCAAAGCTTGCGTGAAAATCATTGCGCAATTCAAGAGCAAGCCCAAAGCTGTCATAGCCAGGACCTAAATTGGCAGTTGTGGCGGGAACACTTGCAGAAAAGCGGTGCATATTTGCCTCCAGACCTATACCTAGTCCAAGTTTTCTACGCGCAAGACTGAGGCGACTTCAAAGACAGCTTCAAGTTTCTCAACATCTGCCAAAACGGCTTGCATGTCCGATTCAAGGGTGCGGTGGGTCAAGAAAATAAATTCGACCTGACCTTCAGCATAGTCTCCGCGCTGCTTGAGTGATTTTATCGAAACGTTATAGCGCGCAAAAACATCGCCTAGCTGGGCAATTACTCCTGATTTATCCGCAATGATAAGACGAACGCAGTAGCGTGTTTCAAGAGCCTCGATGGGACGAATAGCTAGGCTGTCAGTACAGGTGCAGCCGACAACCACATTGCCCGATTGATAGGCACGCGCTGCCTCGACAAGATCACCGACAACGGCACTTGCGGCAGCACCAGCCCCAGCACCTTCGCCAAAGAACATGACATCGCCCACAAAGTCCCCCGTGAGGTAAACGGCATTGTATACTCCGTTGACCGATGCCAACTGGTGGCTGCTAGGAATCATCGTTGGATGAACGCGCACATCAATGCCATCCTTTAGCTTATTGGCGATGGCAAGCAATTTGACCGTGTAACCAATCTCTTCAGCGTATTCTATGTCTGTTGCAGACAGCTTGCGAATACCCTCTGCATACACATCATCAAGTGTCACGCGCGAGTTAAAGGCAAGGGATGCAAGAATGGCAACTTTAGCTGCAGCATCAAGACCATCAACATCTGCGCTTGGATCAGCTTCGGCATAACCGCGTTCTTGAGCGATTTTGAGGACCTCGTCAAAGGCCAGCCCTTCGTCAGTCATTCGAGTCAACATGTAGTTAGTTGTGCCGTTAACAATACCCATAATGCGCGATATCTCATTGCCCGTAAGGGCATGGGTAAGTGGCTCCAGTACAGGAATTCCCCCGCCAACTGAGGCTTCAAAGCGAATGTCAACACCCTTGGCATCAGCGCGATTAAATATTTCTTCACCGTGGGTGGCAAGCAGAGCCTTGTTTGCCGTTACCACGGGTTTTCCTGCATCAATCGCTGCAAGTACCAGTTCACGAGCAATGCCTGTGCCACCAATCAGCTCAACAACGATGTCGACCTCTGGGTTATTGACAACCTCAAAAGCGTCGGTTGTCGATTGCTCTGAGTTCAGTCCCAGCTGAGCAAAGCGCTCGGTAGTAATGTCAGCGCCCATGACGACCTCAAGGTCAACACCTGCGTGCTTTTGCATTTTTTCGCGGTGACGATTGATGATGTCAATGACTCCACCACCAACTACACCTAAACCTAGTATGCCAACTTTCACCGTTTTCATGATGTACCTTTCAAATATATCTATGTAAGCCCAATATGCAAGTTCAAGAACTAGCTACCTGCAAGCATTAATCAACTAGTTCAACAATCTTTGTTTCTCCATGGTCGGGCGTGTAAAGAATTATGTCATCAGTACCTACCCAAGAGATGTACATTTCCATCCAAACTTCCCACTCAAAGTTTGCATTATGCAAGACAAGGTGATACCAATCAGAGTCAGCGCGCTCTTCCACGTCCTTCATCCAAATCTTATCCCAGGCATCAAAGTCATCAATCGTTACTCTTGAAATTATGAATTCTCCCTCATAGGATGCTGGTCCACCCCAAGTGGAACCAGAGGGAATCTCAAAGGTTCCATCTGCATTAAAGGTGTATATCCCTCCGTTAAGAAACCTATCAGAATAGAACTCTCCTCTACCCTCTGCAAAATACCCTGCCGTCACCTCATAGCTACCCGCAATAGCAGCTCTGGCTGCTGGATCATCCTCGATCCCATCCAGAATTCTCTCTAGGTCAGCTTCTAGCAGTACCCTAAATTCTTCATCCCACTCGTCATCAAAGTCGTCAAAATACCACTCAGAGCCAAAATTGCTTCGAGGGTTGGTGGCTATTTCATTAACTGTAACTACGGTGCCCACGACGCAAAGTGTCAAAAACAGTAGAACGCCAAATACAATAAGTACTATTCCCCAGACAGGAAACTTCTTCCGTTCAGGCTGATGCATCTGCCCTGAGAACACATAGGGGGGCATGCCTGGTGGTGGAACTGGCGACATCGGTGGTATACCCGGTGGTGGAACTGGCGGATTCATGCCTGGTGGCGAGGGCATTGGCGGTATATTCATGCTGCCAAATGATGCGTCTGGCATGCTTGAAGATGCTGGCATGTCAGATATTGCTTCAGGTTCAGCAGTAAGGTTAGGTGCATCGAATGTGTCAGGCATGTCAGGTGCACCAAATACATCAGGAGCATCAGACGTACCAGGTATATCTTGCGCACTTGAAACAGGGGGTGCATCAGTCTGCGCAGACACTGGCGACTGAGATTGCTCAGAGCCTTTCTCATCAAGGTTAGGTGTTGACTGCTCTACATTACCTGCAGTTGTTCCGCAAGCTGAGCAAAACTTACTATCATCTGCAATTGCTTTTCCGCAGTTTGTACAAAACATCATTTTCTCCTAAGCTTCCAAGGGCTCAATTCTTTAGCAATTTATCATTTGTGAATTGTGTGCTATACAGCATCTATCATTTTACCAGCTAAGTGCCTGTCTACAGGCATTGGAATTACAAAGATTTTCGGTAATAGGTCAAAGATTTTAGCTTTGCTGGAAGATGTTTTTCTGTGAAATTCATAACTTGTCGCAAGTCAACTATTTGTCGCCCCGCAGCCTGCTTTGCGTCTATACTTTGCCCTGCGCCCTTATCTACTGTTCTATCTTCCTCTCTGGCGATATCAACAAAGGTAGAGCGAAAAAGTCGTGACAGCCTCTCGTTTTTAGCGCAGAGCTCATATTCAGGAGAATACCCAATCATGGCAAGCACTTTCGTCAGATAAGCTGTCAACAAATCATGCAGGCGCTGCTCAGGGGCAATGTTAATCGCATCTAAGAAAGCGCGCGTCATGGCATAGAGGCGCGGTATCGTATCACCGTCATTGGTAGCTTGCGCAGCAAGCTCTAGGGCAACACTGCCTGCCATGAGGCGATCATAATCTGCGCGTATGCCTCCGTACACTTCAAGAGCCTTTGCCTCAGACACAATATCAAGCGACTTGCCTACATGGAATTTGCCCTCAAAAACATTGAATGGCTCAGATACTCCGCATAATTTAGCCCCTGGCTTACGTGATCCTTTTGCCACCGCACGAATCTGACTGTCCCCCGAAGATAAAAGTGTGAGGATTAGATCAGATTCCCCCAATTTGGTCTTCCCTAAGACCAAGACTTCGGCAGTAAAAATACGCACTAGCTGCCTTCCCCGTAGCCAAAGCGACGAATTTGTGCAGCGTCTTTGCGCCAGTTTTTCTTTACTTTAACGCGCAGGTCCAAAAAGACGCGGGTACCTAAAAGTAGCTCAAGGTCTTTTCGTGCGTCAGTACCAATGGCTTTAATTCCTGCTCCCTTTTTGCCAATGATAATACCCTTTTGTGAATCGCGCTCGACAAAAATAGTCGCTTCAACTTTAGTGAGATCGCGCCCGAGGTCTTGCTCTAACTCATCGATGCGAATACCGATAGCATGCGGAACTTCATCAAAAGTACTTCGCAAAATCTTTTCGCGGATAAACTCTGCAATAAGGGTTTCGAAAGGTTGATCAGTTTCAGTGTCAGCAGGAAACCAGAGGGGTCCTTGGGGCAAGAGCTCTGTGACTAGGCTGACAAATTTTGCTGTGCCCTGCCCCGTATGCGCAGAAATCAGCATGGGTTCAACTTTAGAGAAGCTCGCTAAAGTTGTGCGTTGCTGCTCAATCTGCTCAGGCGTAGCAATGTCAGTTTTAGTAAATAGAACCAAGGGTTCTGTGCGATTCTTGCTTTTCAGAGCCGCTTCTTTTAGCAGCTCATAAACCCACATATCACCTTTTCCCAAAGGACGGGTGCTATCTATGAGCAATACAGATAGATCAGTGTCTTCAAGTGCCTTATAAGTAGACTTGTTAACCTCTTCCCCAAGGGCATCTTTCGGGCGGTGCAAGCCCGGGGTATCAACAAAGATGATTTGTGCTTTGTCTGTCGTAAGAATTGCACGCAGCCTGTGCCTTGTTGTCTGTGGCGCTGCAGAAGTAATGGCAACCTTTGTACCCACTAGGGCATTTGCAAGCGTTGATTTTCCAGCATTAGGTCTACCCGCAAGGGTGACAAAGCCAGAGCGAAAATCACTGTCTTTATCAGAAGTGCTAGGCATATTAAAGGCATCACTCATAAGAGGGAAAATAGTCGAGGTCCAAAGATGAGTGCAGCAATTATAAGGCTAGAAACACTGGCAATTAGCGTAGCTGCTGCTGCCGTATCTTTTGCAATCTTTGCCAAGGGATGTCTTTCTTCGCAGGCTAGGTCAGTAACTGCCTCGATGGCTGTATTGAGAAGTTCTGTTATGAGCACTATCCCACAGCATAGAACAACAATCACCCATTCGATTGCAGATATGCGCAGTAGCGCAGAGATCACAATCGCAAGCACCATAAAGATACACACGAGTGCCACGTTGCGCTCTGTGCGAACGGCATGAATAAGTCCCGTGACTGATACTGCCCAACTTTTAAAAATGGACTGCCTAGCCACAGTAACCACCGCCGCAATTTTCATGATCAAGGTCAATCAGGTTAAATTCTGCCCAATCCCCCAGTATTTCCTTTTCTCGCTGCTCCATTTCTTGTGCCTGGTCGCCATCTTCCTCATGGTCATAACCCAATAAGTGCAAGGTTCCATGAACAAGGAGTAGGCGCAATTCTGTTAGCACAGCCTCCTTCAGTTCATCTGCACCAAGAGCAGAATCACCTGAATAATCCTGGGCAATTAATCGCAGTGCTTCTGGATCTAAAGTATCTAGCTTCTGCACTTCTGCCCCCAAGGATGCTACAGCCTGCTTCGCTGCAAATTCAGGGGCAATCACAACATCGCCCAACAGAATTGGCTCAGCGCCTTCAGCAGCTTCAAATTCTGCCCAATAGATGGCGTTTGGGTCATCATCACCAATTGCCTCCTCAGTGGACAGGGCAGCTTTAATCGCTTCTTCATCATCACAGGGAAACGACAGCACATCAGTTGGCTTCTGCTTGTCACGATACTCTGTATTGAGTCTTGCCATTTCCTCATCATCGACTAAGGTTACTGACATAATCGCCGTAAGAGGGGCTTGTTCCTGCATAAGGACATAGTCTGCAAGCTGGGCAAGCTCAGCTAAAAAATCGTCAGGCAGCAAAAAATCCGATTCATTGTTGAGGGCAATTCCATCGTCTGTTTCGTTTGCTTCCTCTAGCATGTCCAATGGTTCGCTCATGATTTATCCTTCTCTGTAAGTTCAGGGCATTCAGTGCCAGGAAGTTGCAGTTGTGTCGCGCCTTCCTCATGGATGCGATATGCTTCAACAATACGCTGTACCAACTTATGGCGCACAACATCCTTGCCGCTGAAATAAGAAAATCCGACACCTTTGACGCCTGCAAGAATCTGCTCGATATCTGCAAGGCCACTTTGTCCGCGCGGCAAGTCAATTTGTGTTGCATCGCCAGTAACTACCATCTTGCTATTAAAGCCTAGCCTCGTAAGCAGCATTTTCATCTGCGATGATGTCGTGTTCTGAGCCTCATCAACAATGATGAAGGCATCGTTAAGAGTACGTCCACGCATAAAGGCAATTGGCGCGATTTCAATAACGCCTGTCTCTAAAAGTTGTGCTGATCTCTCGGGCTCCATCATGTCCAACAAGGCATCGTAGAGCGGTCGCAGATAGGGGTCGACTTTTTCGACCAATGACCCTGGTAGAAAGCCTAGATTTTCTCCTGCCTCGACAGCTGGACGCGTCAAGATCAAACGCTTGACCTGCTTTGCTTTTAGTGCCTCGACTGCCAAAGCCATTGCAAGGTAGGTTTTCCCTGTTCCCGCTGGACCTATTCCAAAGGTGATTGAATTGCCCCGTACCATTTCGAGGTAATTTTTCTGACCCAAAGTTTTTGCACGTACTGCACGCCCGCGGTAGGTCTGAATGATGTCAGAAGACAGGTGTGAGGGGCGCAGGTCACTGTGAATCAAGACGTCAATATAGCGCTCGACAGTCGCCTTATCAAGGAATTCTTTTGCTTGCAGAAGCGCAATCAGATCAGCGAACAGTGTGTGCACTGTCACACAGTCGACTTCATGGCCAGCGATAGTGATTTCATCCCCACGCGCCGTAGTCTGAGCCTCAAAGCGACGATTAATTAGGCGCAGATGCTCATCGCGCTGCCCTAGTAATTCAACAGGATTTACACCCTCTGGCAAAGTAAAGGTCTGCGTGTACGTCGCGCCATCCTGCGTAGCACTTGCTTTTGTAGTAATCATTACCAATCATTCTACCAAAGCCCTAGGGCAGATATTAGAATGGACCTGAATAAGTGGCACAAGAAGCGGTGCAAAATGTAACAGGGTCATCAAATAGTTAAGCGCGTAGCTAGCCAGGTCACCTAAGTAGCTTAAGGTAATGTGCACATAATGTGAATTATTTGTTACAATATTGTGCAGATACCGATGCAGATTGCCGCTTGCTAGAAGGTGAGTCTATTATGCGTGATGACTCGATTATCGCCAATAACGCCCGTTATAGAATGAGAAAATTGGAAGAGTTTAAAAAATATGACTCTTCAAAGTCACGCCTGCCAAATTTAGCAACGCGAGCTAAGGTATTTCTTCCCCTCGCAATCACTCTGCTCTTTCTATTCATGTTATACATACCCTCTTCGCTTGCAGGAGGGGCAATCACAAGCGAAGCAAGCTTTGCAACAGGCTATTTCCATTCAGTTGCGATCAATTCAAGGGGGCGGCTCTACGGATGGGGAAATAATTACAACGGACAACTGGGGACGGGAAACACTACTGACAGCAGCGTCCCTTTGCGCATCGGCACAGCCAGCAATTGGAAAGAAGTTTCTGCTGGCTACTATCATTCAGCAGCCATCAACATCGATGGAGAGCTTTACCTCTGGGGCAGCAACAATACTGGCCAGATAGGAGACGGCAGTTACGTCGATAAGACTTCCCCTGTGCGCATCAAGCCAGAATACCGCTGGAAGTTCGTAAGCTGTGGCAATTTTCACACACTTGCCATTACCTCTGATGGCTCGCTCTATGCCTGGGGCAGCAACAATACTGGTCAACTAGGCAACGGAACAACTATTCACAGCACGATTCCGATACGCATTGGCACAGCAAGCAATTGGACGACAATAGAGGCTGGCGACTATCACTCTTTTGCCATCAACACAAAGGGCGAGCTTTACGGATGGGGCCATAACCGAGAGGGCCAATTGGGTGATAGCAGTAATGCAGCACGCTATCTTCCCACACGGATTGCCGCTGGGCACAATTGGCTGTCAGTGAGCGCCGGAATGTATCATTCTGTAGCTGTTACTTCTAAGGGTGAATTGTATAGCTGGGGGCATAATTACTACGGCCAGCTGGGGAACGGAACAGGTGGTAGCCAGACGATAAACCCCGACGGAACAATGGCTATGACCACAGATCAAAAAGGGATCAATACCCCCATGCGCATTGGCACAGCAAGCAATTGGACAGTAGTCCGCACAGGTGATTACCACTCTGTTGCGCTCAATTCTAACGGCCAGCTTTATGCCTGGGGCTTTAATGGCTACGGGCAGATTGGAAATGGGCAAGATACTGATACGAATTCCCCGCAGCTCATAGCTGGAGACCACAGATGGGCGCGTATAAGTGCCTGCGACAATCACTCCCTTGCCATTGCTTCTGAAGGCCAGCTTTATGCCTGGGGCTGCAACGACATAGGTCAATTGGGCGATGGCAGCACGAAAAACAAAAGCTTCCCCACACCTGTTGCCAGTAGCGACGGATTATGGGGCGGAGCAAGCTTCCATTCCGTCAGCTTTGATTCATCTGGCGGCAACTCTATTGCCAAACAATGGGTTGCTGCAGGCAATGAAGTTGGCAAGCTTCCCATACCTATCAAAGCAAGTTATAACTTTGCAGGCTGGTGGACGGCAAGCACAGGTGGTATCCAGGTAAACTCTGCCACAAGGGTCCAGGAAGACACATTACTTACTGCCAGATGGAATCCTATAACGACCACAAGGCCTCAGGACACCTTGCCCAAAAGCATTAGTATTATCAGCCCGCAAGGCACAGTTCCACTGCTTGAAGGAAAGACCAGAAGCCTTAAAACAAAAATTAGTCCAGATAATGCCGCCAATAAAACGGTGAAATGGAAAAGTTCAAACCCTAAGGTGGCAAGTGTCGACAGCAAGGGATTGGTGAAGGCTATCAGTCCAGGAGCAGCACAAATTACGGCTACTGCAGCCGCCTCAAATGTCTCGACGTCTGCCACAGTCAAGGTAGAGGCAAGTCCTCAGAGTCTCAATTCAAGCCTGCGCACCATCAAGATGAAGCAAGGTACAAGCCTGAAAGTGCCTGTCATAGTAAGAGGGCGCAACAATGCGGTAGTTCCCATAAGTTGGAAGACCTCAAATAAGAATGTTTCTACCTTTGAGAACAATAAATCAGGCGGAACACTGCGCATTAAGCAGAATGCAAACTATGATTTGAACCTCAAAGCTGTCAAGCCTGGCACAACAGAAATTGTGCTTACAAGTCTCAATGGAAAGACTATTACCTACAAGGTCACCGTGCAGGCGCAAAGCAAAAAGTTAAAAAATGTAGGTATTGGGAACTTGCCTGCAAAAAATACTCTTTACCTCAAAAAGTCACGAGATCTAAACATCAAGCTGGCCCCCACTGATGCAGGCTGTTCTGGAAAAGTGCAGTGGGCAAGCTCAAAACCACAAATTGCCTCTATCGATCAAGCTGGTAGAGTCACTGCACGAAAAAAGGGAAAGACAAACATCACCCTTAGGGTGGGAAACAAAGCAAGCAAAGTAACCCTTACGGTGAAGTAGTGCAGTCTGCAGCTAGTCCAGAGCTAATCTAGGGCTAATCCAACGCTGTCCTGCCCCTATCAAAAGTGCACTCTTGGACTTTATGGGTCGCATAAAGCAGCCCCCGCAGCCAGCAAGGCTACAGGGGCTAAAGAAGAAGGGGCAAAAATACTTAGAGATTTATGCGCAAGCACTTCATACTGTCTTACACCACCCTAAACCACAGGCAACTCTTCAATCCTTCTTCTATTTCTTACTACGAGAAGCATAGTTAGAGCTACTAGTCCTAGAACTGCAGCTATATAAGGTGCATTAGCTAGAGTTAGTCCTGTAGGAGTAGTGTAGCTATGCACATTGGTAAAGTGTGCTGAGTTATTACCACTAGAGGCTATAGTGTAAGTTCCTGTAGTCAAAATAGTATTAACATTTGCATTTTGATAGGGGGGAGTTTGAGCTACACCACCTAGAGTAACTACAGCGCCAGCAGTATATTCAGTAGCAGGCGCTTCACTAACACTAAAAGTAGTTCCTGCAGGAAGAGTAGGAATGAGTAGTCTTTCATTATGTGCCAGAGTAAAAGTGTTAGCTCCAGCAGTTAGACTTACTGTTCTAATACTTGTATTAGAAGCATCGTTTACTGCTACTACGTTAGCAGTAACAGTTCCTATAGGTCCTCCTATAGCAGGATTAGTTAAAGTAAGCGTAAAGTTAAAGTTTTGACTTAGATTTGCAAATCTACCTTCTGTTGTCTTTCTAACATAGAGCGGATTAGTTACCCATGTTGAATAAGTATTAGTAAAAAGTGCTGCGTCTACTTTAGCACCTAGTTCTTGAGCAGATGTATCTTGCACTCTTACAAAGAGCTCTATTGCTGCTATATCTAGATACCTATCTACAAGCACTCTCATTTCATATCTTGCTTGAGAGAAAGTCATAGTAGAAGGAGTTGTAGTTGGAGGAGTAGTAGCTTGTACTTCTTCTATATTCCAGACAAAAGTTCCAGCGTGCGGAAAAGTAAGGTTGTTAACTAAGGTGCTGAGACTTAAGGTACCTGTAGTAGTTCTTATACCTGCTGCTTCAGTAAAGGTACTAGAGCTATCAAAGCTAATAGTTTGATTACTTATAGCAGGAACACTAGCTACGGGAACTGAGTTTATAGCAGGGCTTGTAGAAAGTGCTACTTGTACTGGTGTAAAAGTAAAGTTGAACGCAGCTGTAGGTATAGTTGTGTTTGCTGGTAGGCGCAAAGTTTTGGTTAGCGTGTCTTGCATGGGTAGGGGTGGTGTTTCAGTAGTAAAGCTAAAGTTGTGATTCATGGCAGGAAAAGCTCCTGATCCTGCATTGGGTGCACTTACTCCTCTACCTGCAAATCCACCGTCTGTTGTCAGCAGTCCTGGTGCGCTAACGGTATGTGTTGTACCAGGGGACGCAGTGATAGTTATAGGCACTGTTATCGT